>JAEEGH010008721.1_pt1 | contig 23863 bp, 19 predicted proteins | sample 9134181 | NCBI WGS metagenome assembly JAEEGH01 (sample SAMN16246544, study PRJNA631951) | gut metagenome | biome: gut microbiome; feature: rumen; material: DP-attached | host: Bos | place: Iran: Karaj | collected 2018-10
TATCCTATCAACCACATCGAGAAGATTGCCCAGAAGGTCAACAAGAAGAGCGCTGGTCCCGAGGCCAAGAACGTCATCTTCCTTTCTGCCGACGCTTTCGGCGTACTGCCCCCGGTATCTATCCTGACTCCCGAGCAGACCAAGTACTACTTCCTCTCTGGCTTCACCGCCAAGCTGGCTGGTACAGAGCGCGGCATCACCGAACCCACTCCCACCTTCTCTGCCTGCTTCGGTCAGGCATTCCTCGAGCTGCACCCCACCAAGTATGCTGAGGAACTGGTTAAGCGCATGGAGAAGAGCGGAGCAAAGGCTTATCTCGTGAACACTGGTTGGAACGGTACCGGCAAGCGTATCTCTATCCCCGATACACGTGGTATCATCGACGCCATCCTCGACGGCGCCATCCTGAAGGCTCCCACGAAGAAGATTCCTTACTTCGACTTCGAGGTTCCCACAGAGCTGCCCAACGTGAATCCCGCTATCCTTGATCCTCGCGACACTTACGCTGATGCTGCCGAGTGGAACAAGAAGGCTGAGGACCTGGCTGCCCGCTTCATCAAGAACTTCAAGAAGTACGAGGGCAACGAGGCTGGTAAGGCTCTCGTCGCTGCAGGCCCGAAACTGTAAAGTATAGGCTTTAAGCAACGATTATTATTATATTATTGGCTGTGCCGAAAGGTACAGCCAATTTTTGTGCTGATTTTACTTCAAGCAAAGTAGTAGTTTACTTCAAGTAAAGTGGAGGTTTGCTTCAAGTAAAGTCTGTCGGGGTGACTTGCTTTTCAAAGAAAGGCATATTGACACAGGTCAAAGAATGCTTGCAACAGCGGCAAAAAGGGGCTTTCAGGCTTGGATAACTGCCGGGAAACAGTTACCTTTGCAGTGGAAATAGAGAAAGACAGCGCGGCTGTCAGAAAAGATTTTGTTTCAGGTTAACAATTAAGTAGAAAGTATGATGTTATTGGATTTTCAAACAACTGTGATGTTGATAGGCGTGGCAGTCGCAATGATATTAAGTATCGTCACACTGACACACATCAACGTCAACTGAATACCAAAGCGTGCGAAGTGAAGAGATTCATACCGCACGCTTTTTTTGTTTACAAACCCTAAAATATCACCATTTATCATATATTTAACTTAATAAAAGGTAGAAACATGCTCAAATTTGCAGAATTGTGCGTAAATTTGCAGCCAAATTTGAATGATTCAAACTGATGAGACAGATAAAAACGATAAGCTTGCTGCTGATGACTGTGGCCATGATGATGTCGTGCCTGAACTCCAGCGACAGCGATTCAACATCTTATACGGATGCTGCCATTTCGAGTTTTTCCATAGGCAGTCTCAAGAGGACGCAACACACCACGTCGTCGACTGGCGCAGACTCTACCTACACAACAACAGTGTCGGGGGCGGCCTATGACTTTGAGATAGACCATACGGGATGCCGCATCTTCAACCCGGACTCACTGCCCATGGGAACAGACGTCAGCCGCGTGCTCGTCAGCATGTCGGCCTACAATAACGGCACCATTCTGATCAAGGACGTGGCAAGCGACACCCTGCGCTTATATAACTCCACCGACAGCCTTGACTTCACCAAGCCACGTATTATAACCGCCCTTTCTAGCGATGGGCAAGGTACCAGAAACTATACTGTGAATATCAACGTCTATCAGGAAGATCCTAACGCTTTCGTCTGGAAGCTGATGAGTAATGACTGGAGTCCTGAGAAGACAGATGATGCCGAAGACGACCTGCCACCGGGTATCAAGTGTATCCTGGGGCGCAGTACGAAGGAGGAGTACGCCCTGTCAACAGACAACCGCATGATGGTATTGAACGATGGCAGCACAGAATGGGAGGAAGACCTGTTGAACGACGATGCCTCGCTGTTGCCCACAGAGGACGTTTCACTGGTATGCTACCCGATGGCCCTGACACCCAATACGGACTATGTGCTGATAGCCGGCAACCGCGATGCCAAAGCCTATCCTCAGGAAACTATTGCCAGGGTATGGCGCAAGACCGTCGATAACGACGAACAGGCTGAGAGGGGTGTCTGGACCTACATGGAGCGTCCCGCCGATGCTCTTTACCAGCTGCCACGCATGGAGAATCTTAGTCTGATATACTACGACGATAGCATTCTGGCTTTCGGAATGCCCTTTACGGACATCTACCAAAGCCGTGACAACGGTATCACATGGAAGGTGGGCGAGACCTACCAGATGCCCAAGGATTTTGATTACGTGAAAACGACTTCCGTCAAGGTTGTCGTTGACGACGATAACTACATCTGGCTCTACTGCAGCGGAAGCGGGCAGTTGTGGCGAGGTGCGCTCAACAAGTTGAAGAATTGAAGAGTTGAAGAATTGAAAAATTGAAGAATTGAAGAAAGTCCTCATAGCCTTCCTGCTCCTAACGGCGCTGCATGCAGAGGCACAGACAGCACCGGAGTACCGCTTAGAGATAGGCGGAGGTGTGGGGGCGCTGACCTATCTGGGCGACTTCAATGCCAACATCTTCAGCGACATACAGCCTATGGGCTCGTTGCTGGCAAAATATAAGGCAAGTCCACGCACGGCCATAGCCCTGAACGTCAGCTACGGTCAGCTCAAGGGCACCTCCAACGATGTCAAGACATACTATCCCGACATCAAGGACTACCACTTCAGCACCAGCGTCGTGGATGTAGGCTTGAGATACGAATACAACTTCTGGCCCTTTGGAACGGGACAGGAGTATTTCGGTGCTAAACCGCTGACACCTTATATATATATAGGTGCCGGCGTGACCATCGCCAAGCCCGAAGGTACGGAAGTCGCTCTGAGCGTTCCGTTGGGAGGCGGTGTCAAATACAAGGTCGCTGACCGTCTGAATCTGGCCCTGGAATGGACCATACACTTCACAGGCAGCGATATGTTAGACGGTGTCAAGGACCCCTACGGCATCAAGAGCAGCGGACTGTTCAAGAACACTGACTGCTACAGCTACCTGCGGGCCACACTGACCTATGACTTGTGGGCCAAGTGCAAGACATGCCACAACGACAGGGACTGATTGACGCATTCGCTAATTGATAATTGAAAATTGATAATTGATATATGAAGTTGGAACTGGATATGAAACGGATACCACAGCACATTGCCATCATCATGGACGGCAACGGACGCTGGGCAAATGAGCGAGGCAAGGAGCGCAGCTACGGCCATCAGGCTGGCGTAGAGGCTGTGCGCCGCATTACTTCTGAGTGTACCCGCTTAGGGGTGAAGTTCCTGACGCTCTATACCTTTTCTACAGAAAACTGGAACAGGCCTGCCGACGAAATATCGGCACTGATGGGACTGGTGCTCACCTCGTTAGAGGATGAGATATTTATGAAGAACAACGTGCGCTTCCGTGTCATTGGCGACATGAAGCGACTGCCTGACGAGGTACAGCAGAAGCTCCGCGAGACTGAAGAACATACGGCCAAGAACGATGCGATGACGATGGTGGTAGCCCTAAGCTACTCCAGCCGTTGGGAGATTGCCAATGCCGTCAAAGAGATTGTTGCCGAAGCTCCCGCGCAAATCACGGAAGAGACCATCAGCCAGCACCTGACCACCAACTTCATGCCCGACCCGGACCTGCTGATCCGTACTGGTGGCGAACTGCGCATCTCCAACTACCTGCTGTGGCAGATAGCCTATTCAGAACTGTACTTCTGCGACACCTACTGGCCCGACTTCGACGAGGAGGAACTACACAAGGCCATAGCCAGCTACCAGAGCCGTCAGCGTCGCTTCGGCAAGACGGAAGCACAGGTAGAAGCGACCGAAGGTCTAAATGATAATTGATAATTGATAAAGAAAAGTTAGAATAGCTAAATGAAGTTGAGAAAAATATATCAGATAAAGGGATGGATGATAAGTTTATCATTTATCATTTGTCATTTATCATTTAGCGTAAGTGCAACGGCGCAGGACGTTATCGTCAACCCTGACATTTCCTATGCAGGGACGCCACGCTCCTGTGAAATCGGTGGCATTAGCGTTAAAGGCGTGGAAGGCTATGAGGACTTCGTGCTCATCGGTCTGTCAGGCCTCTCTGTGGGACAGAACATCACAGTACCAGGCGCCGAAATCTCCGATGCTGTCAAGCGCTACTGGAAGCACGGCTTGTTCTCGAAAGTGGCTATCACCGCCGACTCCCTTGTCGGGTCGAAGATTTATCTCTGCATCCACCTCGCAACCCGTCCACGCGTCAGCAGCATCAACTACGTAGGCCTGAAGAAGTCGGAGCGCGATGACATGGATGCCAAGCTGGGCATTATGAAAGGCAGCCAGATTACGCCCAACATGATTGACCGTGCCAAGATACTTGCCAAGAAATACTTCGATGAAAAGGGCTATAAGAATGCAGACATCAATATCGTACAGCGCGACGATGTGACAGGCAAGAACGAAGTCATCCTCGATGTCATCGTCGACAAGAAGTCAAAGATGAAGGTACGCTACCTCATCTTCGACGGCAACAAGGAACTGACAGACAATAAGATTACCGGTTCGTTGTTCACCAAGGGCGCCTTCGGCAAGATTAATGAGGCTGGCAAGCTGAAGAACTTCTTCAAAGCCAAGAAATTCACCCCTGAGCGCTACGAGGAGGCCAAGAAAGCCCTTATCGACAAATACAACGAGTTGGGCTTCCGTGATGCCACCATCTTAGAGGATTCTGTATGGACCTTTGACGAGAAGCACGTCAACGTCTACGTCAAGGTGGATGAAGGACAGCGCTACTACCTGCGCAACATCACGTGGGTAGGTAATACCGTCGTCACCAGCGACTATTTGGACAAAGCACTGGGCATGAAGAAAGGCGACATCTACAACCAGAAACTGATGAACAAGCGACTCTCGGAGGATGAAGATGCCGTAGGCAACTACTACTGGAACAACGGTTACCTGTTCTATAACCTGCAACCGACAGAGGTGAACGTCGTCGGCGACTCCATCGACCTTGAGATGCGCATCCAAGAAGGTACGCAGGCTCACATCAGCCATGTGCGCATCTTCGGTAACGACCGCCTGTATGAAGAGGTTGTACGCCGCGAGCTGCGTACCAAACCTGGCGACTTGTTCTCCAAAGACGCCATCCAGCGCTCTGCTCGCGAACTGGCCTCTATGGGACACTTCGACCCTGAAAAGGTCAATCCCGACATCAAGCCAAACTACGAGGACGGCACTGTGGACATCAACTGGGAACTGGAGCAGAAATCCAACGACCAGTTAGAGTTCTCGTTAGGTTGGGGACAGACGGGTATCATCGGACGCGTGGGTATCAAGCTCAACAACTTCTCCATGCGCAACCTGTTCGGCAAGAACCGCATGCACCGCGGTATCATGCCCATTGGTGACGGTGAACAGCTCTCATTGTCACTGTCATCCAACGGTAGCTACTATAGCACCGTCTCTGCGGGCTACTCTACGGGATGGTTTGGTGGCAAGCGTCCCAACTCGCTCAGCATCAGCGCATTCTTCTCCAAGCAGACGGACATCTCCAGCACATACCGTAACTCGGCATGGATGAACAACTACTATAACTATGCCTATGGCATGGGGTCCTATAACAGCGGTATCTACGACTACACGTCACTCTATGACGACGACAAGTACATCAAGCTGTTTGGTGCCTCCATCGGTTGGGGTAAGCGTCTGCGCTGGCCTGACGACTATTTCCAGCTCTCCATGCAGTTGGCATATACACGCTATATGTTGCAAGACTGGAGCTACTTCCTGATTCATAACGGAAACTGTAACAACATCAACTTAGGTGTGACGCTGGCACGTACCTCTACGGACAACCAGCTCTTCCCACGCCGTGGTTCAGAGTTCATGGCATCGGTAACCCTGACCCCACCCTGGTCAGCGTTCGACGGCAAGGACTATGCCAACCTGGCCACTGCCGAAACCTATGCCGAGGACGTAGACCGCTACAACGACGAGTTGCAGGAGAAGTACCGCTGGATAGAATACCACAAATGGAAGTTCAAGTCAAGAACCTATACAGCTCTGACTAACGGCCAAAAGTGCCTGGTACTGATGACTCGTGTGGAATTGGGACTGTTAGGCTCATACAACAAGTACAAGAAGTCACCCTTTGAGACATTCTACGTGGGTGGTGACGGTATGAGCGGCTACTCTACCAGCTATGCAGAAGAGACCATCGGACTGCGAGGCTACGAGAACGGCTCGCTGACACCGTATGGAGCATCCGGCTATGCATACGACCGCTTTACCCTGGAGCTGCGCTATCCCTTCATGCTGGGTAACACCACCATCTACGGACTCGGTTTCCTGGAGGGTGGTAATGCATGGACGGAAGCCAAGAAGTTCAATCCCTTCGAGATCAAGCGCTCTGCAGGTGTCGGTATCCGCATCTTCCTGCCGATGGTCGGACTGATGGGTATTGACTGGGCCTACGGCTTCGACAAGCCCTACATCACCTCTACATCCAAGGGCGGCAGCCAGTTCCACTTCATCCTCGGACAAGAATTCTAAACGGCCTATGGCCTAATTGACAATTGATAATTGAAAATTGAAAAAGAAGAAACGAATATGAGACATTATTTAACTAAAGTGATAAAAAATAGATGGTTGATGGTGATAGGTTTATCATTTATCATTTGTCAATTATCATTTAGCCCTGCAAGGGCGCAGAAGTTTGCCTTGGTCGACATGGACTATATCTTCAAGAACATACCGGCCTACGAGCGTGCCAACGAACAGCTGTCACAGATTTCCAAGAAATGGCAGGCTGAGGTTGATGCAGTCCAGATAGAGGCACAGACACTCTACAAGAACTACCAGAACGAGGTAGTGTTCCTCTCTCAGGAGCAGAAGAAAGCCCGTCAGGATGCCATTATGGAGAAGGAGAAGGAAGCAGCCGAACTGAAGAAGAAATACTTCGGACCGCAGGGTGAGCTCTTCAAGAAGCGCACAGCACTCATGTCACCCATCCAGGAGGAGGTGTACAATGCCGTTAAGGACATTGCCGACCTTCGCGGCTATCAGCTCATCCTCGACCGTGCCAGCGACACCGGCATCATCTTCGGCTCGCCCAAGATTGACATCTCCAACGAGGTGCTCTCTAAATTAGGATATTCTAACTAATAGGAATTAAACTTTCAGACAAATAATAAGTCAAAGCATTAAAACAATAAAACAAATACGACAACTATGAAAAAAATGATTCTTTGCGCAATCTGCGCAATTTGCGGTTTCACCACCGCCAACGCTCAGAAGTTCGGACACGTCAATTCTCAGGAAATCATCCAGGTTATGCCTGAGTTTACCAAGGCTCGCACCGACATCGAAGCACTGACCAAGCAGTATGAAGCAGACTTACAGTCCATGCAGGAAGAGCTGAAGAAGAAGTCTGAGGCATATGAGAAGGAGCAGGCTACCCTGCCCGCCAACATCAAGCAGCGCCGCGAACAGGAACTGCAGGAGATGTATCAGAAGATCCAGCAGAGCTATGAGGACAACCGTCAGGCTCTTGCCAAGGAACAGTCTGAGAAGATGCAGGCCATCACCACCAAGGTGCTCGACGCCATCAAGGCTGTAGGCCAGGCTGGCGGCTACGTCTACATCATGGACCTCAGCGGTGGTATTCCCTACATCAGCACGACATTGTCTACTGACGTGACTCCGCAGGTCAAGGCTAAGCTCGGATTGAAATAACTAAGTACACAAATACCTATAGAAATCCCGTCCTCTAACATAGGAAGACGGGATTTTTTCAATGCTTTAAGGTGTCTGTGCTCATAATAGCTGCTCAGCCACCTCACACAGTTCCTGATACCAAGCCTCACCGAAACGGCGGATGAGCGGTTCCTTGAGAAACTGATAGACGCGTATCTGTAATTCCCTACCCTTCTCCACAGCATCACGGCAGACATCCCACCGATTGTAGTTGAGCCCGACAAGATTGCCGGAAAAGCGCTTTTCGCGAATGGGATAGAGCGCACAACTGACAGGCTTACAAAAAGAGGTCCTGCCGTTGCGATAGGCCCGTTCCAACATACATAGCCAGCAAGAGCCCTCCATCCGGGCAAAAACACACTCTTTGCCCCGCACGATGCTGGTAACGAGGTCACCGTCCTTATCGGTATAGGCTACGCCCTGGCGGTCAATCACACTTTGCGCTGAGGCCGAAAGGTCAGCCCACACCGTGTCAAGACTATCTTCGATGGCAGCAATCTCGTCTAAAGTCACGGGGGCACCAGCGTCACCTTCCACACAACAGATACCCTTGCACTTTTCATAGTCGCAACAGAAGCACTCTGTCAGAATCTCAGAGGAAATCAGTACGCCGCCGATTTCAAGAATGGGAGGAATTGTATTCAAATTGAGAATTGAGAATTGATAATTGATAATTGAATTTTTACCACTGAATGGGCGTGAGGCCGTTAGCCTGAAGATAGGCATTGCAGCGCGAGAACTGGTGCTGACCGAACCAGCCGCCACGGTTGGCACTGAGCGGTGAAGGGTGGACAGACTCCAGGACAAGGTTGCGCGTCCGGTCTATCATATAAGCCTTACCACGGGCATAGCCGCCCCAAAGCATGTAGACTATATGCTCGCGGTGAGCAGACAGGGCGCGGATAGCAGCATCGGTGAACTGCTGCCACCCTAACGTGGAGTGACTGTTGGCTTGGTGAGCGCGGACTGTGAGTGTGGCATTGAGCAACAAAACCCCTTGTTCAGCCCAGCGTGTGAGGTTGCCACTGGCAGGGACGGGAGTGCCCAAGTCCTGCTGTATCTCCTTGAAGATGTTCTGCAGCGAGGGCGGAAACTGTATACCGTCCTGCACCGAGAAACTCAGCCCATGGGCCTGGCCCGGCTCATGGTATGGGTCTTGTCCGATGATGACCACCTTCACCTTGTCAAAAGGACAAAGATTAAAGGCATTAAAGATGAATTTACCTGGCGGGTAGCAGGTCGTTGTCGTGTATTCCTGTCGCACGGCAGTAGTCAGGCGTTCAAAGTACGGCTGACTAAACTCCACCTGTAGTTGGTTTTTCCACGACGACTCAATTTGTACGTTCATGATGCTCTTCGTTGTTCTGCATGCAAAAATAATCATATTTTTCCATTTCCTGTTTCCAATCTGTATTTTTTTTTGTATTTTTGCAGACGGAATGCTTTCCACATTTCAACGATAGGCCATGAAGCTATTCAATAAGAAGAAAAAAAAGGATAAATTCTATAAACGTTCGTTTGCCAACCGCCTCACCTGGCGCATCACACTGACATCGTTTCTTATCGTGGGGCTCGCCTCGCTACTTGTCTTTGGTATCACTTGGGCATTAACCATCGGCGGAAGCAACATCTTCTGCATGTCCATCCTCAACAGCAAGTGCGAGAAGGTGACTGCCACCATGAAGGAAGTCTCCGTGGCATCCATTAACAGGGTGCCGGAAATAGAAGCCAGCCTTGACCACCCAGACAAACTGTATGACATCATGGCGGACATGGTTGAAAAGAATCCTCGCATCCGCAGCTGTGGCCTCAGCTTTATTGATAACTACTACCCGAAAAAGGGACACTGGTTCTGCCCTTATGCCATGAGGGACACTCTGGGGAAGGTAAAGACCTCGACCATTGGCGATGCCGCCAACGACTACCTCAAGGCTGACTGGTTTGTCAAGGCTGTGAAGTCCAAGGAAGGCTATTGGGCAAGACCCTTCTTCGAGGGAAACGACACCACCATGCCACTGACCTCTTATTTATTACCCATCCACAATCAAAAGGGGCAAACGGTGGCTGTACTGGGTGTAGACTTGTCGCTCCATTGGCTGAGCGTCGGTCTGCAGCATATCACCATCAGTTCTGGGAAAAGCAGAAAAGTGGAAAAACAAGAAGGCATCAGTGTAGAAATGCATGGTGATGACGAATACAACGAGAACGATCCACCGACTATCTTCTTTTTCATCATTGACAAAGAAGGCACCTATATCGCTCACCCTGACAACAAACACATCCTCAAGAGGAACTTCTTTACCGATGCCAAGGAGACACCTGACACCCTTGACGAATATGTAGGACATGAGATGATTACAGGTCATTCAGGCTATATGGTCAAAGACAAGCAGGATGTCCAACTCACCCTTAACGGCAGAGGTTCAAACCTCTACTACATGCCCGTCGAAGACTGTAACTGGTCGATAGGACTTGTCATTTCCAGCAACTATGTCAATGGTGTCGGCGTCGGCATTGCCAGTTGTCTGATAGCCCTCATCGGCATCGCATTGCTAGTTGTCTTCTTCGTAAGCCGAAAACTCATCCGGCGCTCCGTCAAACCTATCAGCCAGTTGGCAGAATCCGCCAACGAGGTGGCTAAAGGATACTTTGACACGCCACTGCCACCATTGAAAAGCCGCGACGAGATACACCTGCTGCGCGACTCGTTCGACGAGATGCAGCGCTCACTGACACAATACGTCAACCAACTGAAAACGACGACGGCACAAAAGTCGGCGATTGAGAGTGAGTTGAAGATTGCCCACGACATCCAGATGTCAATGCTTCCCAAGGACTTTCCCCCCTACCCTGAGCGTACTGACATTGATGTCTACGGGGCTCTGACACCCGCCAAAGGCGTGGGTGGTGACCTCTTTGACTTCTACATCCGCGACGAGCAGCTATTCTTCTGCATCGGCGACGTATCGGGCAAGGGCGTGCCAGCTTCGCTCTTCATGGCCGTCACACGCTCGCTGTTCCGCAATGTCTCCTCCTACACGCGACACCCGAGTTCCATTGTCTATGCCCTAAACAATGCAATGACAGAGGGCAACGACACCAACATGTTTGTCACGCTCTTCGTCGGTGTGCTCGACCTGCGTACAGGACTGTTGCAATACTGCAACGGAGGCCATAATGCTCCGCTGCTGGTGGGGCGCGACGTTGGCGCATTGTCCTGCGATGCCAACCTGCCTATTGGTGTCGTCGCTGACTTCAATTTCTCACAGCAGGAGGCCTACATCGACCCGCAGACGACTATCTTCCTCTTTACCGACGGCCTCAACGAGGCAGAAAACAGCACGCATGCCCAATTTGGCGACTTGCGCATCTGGAATGTTGCCAAGAAACTACTGGCTGAAGACCAGCATCAACCTGAGGAGTTCATCCGTCGGATGACCGATGCCGTCCATGAGTTCGTCGGCGATGCAGAACAGAGTGACGACCTGACCATGCTGGCCGTGCAATATAAAGGAAAAAGCATTAAGAATTAAGCATTATTCATGGAAACCATTATCGACTTCTTCTCACAGTTCAGCAGTTTTCTATGGGGATGGCCCATGATTGTCTTACTGCTGGGAACACATATATTCCTGACTTTCCGCCTGCGCATCCCCCAGCGCAAGCTCTTCACCGGCATCCGACTGTCCATCAAGAAAGACCATGAGGCCTATGGCGACGTCAGCCAGTTTGGAGCGCTGGCAACAGCACTGGCTGCCACCATCGGAACCGGAAACATTGTCGGCGTGGCGACGGCCGTAGCACTGGGCGGCCCCGGTGCAGTGCTGTGGTGCTGGCTGACAGGCATCTTCGGCATCGCCACCAAATATGCCGAGGGACTGCTGGCCGTGAAATTCCGTGTAAAAGGTGCAAACGGGCAGATGTACGGCGGACCGATGTATGCCCTTGAGCGTGGCCTGAACATGAAGTGGCTGGCAATGCTCTTTGCCGTCTTTACGGCATTAGCCTCCTTTGGCATCGGCTGTACGGTACAGGCCAACTCCATCGCATTACTGGCCCAAGAGACCTTTGGCATACCCACATGGGCCGTCGGCATCTTCATTGCGCTGCTGACGTCCCTTGTCATCCTGGGTGGAGTCAGGTCTATAGCCTTCGTCTGTGCAATCCTTGTACCCTTCATGGCAATACTCTACGTCATTGGCTGCATTGTCATTCTCTGTATGAACGGCAGCTACGTATGGCCCGCCGTGGAACTCATTGTGAAGTCAGCCATCAACCCCTCGGCAGCTGGCGGCGGCTTCGTGGGTGCCTCCGTCATGATGGCAGCACGCTACGGTATTGCCCGCGGTCTCTTTTCCAACGAGAGCGGTATGGGTTCTGCCCCCATCGTCGCAGCAGCAGCCAAAACGCGCAATCCCGTGCGCCAGGCACTGGTCAGCAGTACTGGCACTTTCTGGGATACGGTGATCATTTGTGCTCTGACAGGGCTGGTCTTGGTGAGCAGCATCCTCGCCCATCCTGATATCACTTATGCGGATGGTGCGGCGCTGACTCAAGTGGCTTTCTCGAAGATTCCCTATATAGGAGCACCGCTCCTGACTTTTGGCATCCTCACCTTCGCGTTCAGCACTATCTTGGGGTGGAGCTATTATGGCGAGAGCGCGGTGAGTTATTTGGAGATGGGAGATAACAAAGGAGAGGTCAGAAGGGGTAGCCGCTTCTACCGCATCCTCTATATCGTTGCACTGTTTTTCGGTAGCATCATCAACCTCCAAATCATTTGGGACATAGCCGACTGCATGAATGCCCTGATGGCCATCCCTAACCTCGTCGCCCTGATACTGCTGAGCGGTGTAGCAGCCAGCGAGACAAAGAAATACCTATGGAGCAACCGGTTAGACGAAAATATGGAAGAACTTAAAGCATAAAAAAAGGGGGCTCCGCTGAACCCCGAACCTTTGTTAACCTTAAATCTAATACTATGAAAAACACGATGCAAAGTTACGATGTTTTTTGGATTCTACAATATAATAGGTGTAGAAATCGGTGTAGCAAAAACACTTTCTTGACATAAATCAATTGCACAGTTGGGATTCATGGCCATTAACCACTATGAAGATTTGGTGAATTCACAGAAAAAAACTACCTTTGTCGCCGTGAAAGCAAAACAATACTTGACGGTCAGCCTACTTTTGGTGCTGCTGGCTGGAGGATACGGCTGTGGCCGTCGGCAACAACCGCAGCACACCTTCACCCATGAGGTGCTGTTGCCTATGACACCTGTCAAGAATCAGGGCAAGACAGAGTTGTGCTGGGCCTATGCCATGCTGGCCACCATCGAGACGGAGCACCTGCTGCGCGGCGACTCCGTAAACCTGTCGGCCGTCTACATCGGTCGCCAGCTCAGTGACTATCAGTCTGCTGTTCACAACGTTCAGTTACCCAACCAGCGCGCCATGGGACAGACACTGCTCAATATGATTCAGCGCGTCGGCATCGTGGACTATGACGTGCTCCCCGACGATGCTTCCGAAAGGTTACCGGCGCCCCGATGGGTCTTTATGTTAGGTGCAAGGTACACGCCGCAGGAGTTTGCGCACTCTGTTTGTGCGCCTGATGAGTACGTGTCGCTGACCTGCTTCCCTGACTCGCCCTATTACCAGCGGATAGAGGTTCCCGTCCCCGACAACTGGGAGCACAACCGCCTGCTCAACATCCCTGCCGACACGCTACGCCGGCACGTCGACCGTGCCTTGCGGCAGCGCCATCCCGTATGCTGGGAAAGCCGTGGACATGCCATGGCCGTGGTCGGACTGGCACACGACGAGAAAGGTCGGACTTATTATATCATGAAAAACTCATGGGGTTCGTCAGACCCCTACGGTGGCTTGGTCTATATGCCTGCCAAAAAGATGTGGCGTGACATGATAGCACTCTATATGACCCAAGAAGCTTACGACAACAAATAAAAAAGCCCTTCCTTTTTGCGGGAAGGGTACTGAAAAAAACCTCTTTTGGAGAGGGGCTATTACTATTTGTTCAGTTTCCAGGTGACACCATCTTTGGTGTCTTTCACCTCGAAACCGGCAGCGGCCAGCTCGTCGCGAATCTTATCGCTGGTAGCCCAGTCCTTGTCGGCCTTGGCCTTGGCACGCAGCGCCAGCACCATGTCCACCACTTTGCCGAAAGCTTCCTCACGGGCATTGCCGCCATTGGCCATGGACGATTGACCATTGACCATTGAGAGGCCCAGAATATCCTCAGCGAAGAGGTGCATGACCTCCGAGAGCTCCTTGAGACAGTCGGCACAGATGGTAGCCTTGTGGTCGACGAGTTTGTTGATGACGGTACAGGCCTCGAAGAGGTGGCTGATGACCTGCGGCGTCGCAAAGTCGTCGTTCATGGCATCGTAGCACTTCTGACGCAGGTTCTTGACAACCTTCTCAGTCTCAGCATCGCATTGCGGGGAGACCTGAATGCGCGTAAGGTCGCTGATGGCATTCATCAGTTTCTCGAAACCTTTCTCTGCGGCGGCAAGCGCCTCATTGGAGAAGTCTACGGTGCCGCGGTAGTGGGCACTCAAGACAAAGAAGCGGATGGTCATCGGCGAATAGGCCTTCTCGAGCAACGGATGGTTACCCGTAAAGAACTGCTCTAACGTGATGAAATTGTTATATGACTTACCCATCTTCTGCCCGTTGATGGTCAGCATGTTGTTGTGCATCCAGTACTTGACGGCAGGATGGCCCATCGACGCTACGGCCTGTGCTATCTCGCACTCATGGTGGGGGAACACGAGGTCCATGCCGCCACCATGGATGTCGAACGTCTCACCCAGATATTTGCGACCCATAGCCGTACACTCGCAGTGCCAGCCAGGGAAACCGTCGCTCCAAGGTGACGGCCAGCGCATGATGTGCTCGGGCTGAGCCTTCTTCCATAGGGCGAAGTCAGCCTGGTTCTTCTTCTCACCAATGCCAGCCAGCTCGCGGCTCTCGTCCTTGATGTTTTCAAGGCTGCGACCAGAGAGGATACCATACTGGTATTGCTTGTTATACGCCTCGATATCAAAGTAGATACTACCGTTCGACTCGTAGGCAAAGCCATTGTCCAGTATCTGCTGCACCAGCTGCTGCTGCTCAATGATGTGACCAGTGGCATGGGGCTCAATGCTGGGACGCTGCACGTTCAGCGCATCCATGGCAGCATGGTAGCGGTTGGTGTAGTACTGGGCTATCTCCATGGGTTCCAGCTGTTCCAGACGGGCCTTCTTGGCAATCTTATCCTCACCTTCGTCTGCATCGTGCTCCAAGTGACCCACATCAGTGATATTACGCACGTACCTTACCTTATAACCTAAATGCTTCAGATAGCGAAACACCAAGTCGAAGGTGATGGCAGGACGGGCATGCCCCAGATGGGGATCGCCATAGACGGTAGGACCACAGACATACATACCCACATTGGGTGCATGCAACGGCTCGAAGCGCTCCTTCTGGCGCGTCAGCGTATTGTAAATAACTAATTTCGATTCCATATCCTTGATGTTAATTGCCTGCAAAGGTAGTGCAAAACCGAACGAAATGCAAAATAAATAGATATTTACGCTGTTAAAGTTTCTTAACTCACCCTAATTTCTTCATTTTCATTCTTCATTCTTCTTCAAAAAGTAGTACCTTTGCACCCGCTTAAAGGCATACGGGATGTAGCGCAGTTGGTAGCGCACTACGTTCGGGACGTAGGGGTCGGGCGTTCGAGTCGCCTCATCCCGACATGAAACAAAGTCGGATAGTAATGGAAGTTGTTGACAATCAACAACTTCCATTCTTTTTGGGACGTTTGAAGGTTTTTATTTTCCCGTGATTTTCCCGTCATATGTCTTGATTTTTAAATTTTCCTTTTCTAAAACGAACTATATTATTCCCCAATCTTAGACCAGCACCCACCCATGCTGACCTCGTGCATGGGGTATTGAGATGAAAATGAGGTGTGTCAATTGACACACCTCATTTAGTTTGCTTTAATAGTTCTAAAGTTATTATTCACCGCCGTCTATTACTACTGTCTTTATCGGATTGGTGCTATCCTTTTCTACCAAGACGATGGTGCCACTGATGCCTTTGAGCATACCATTGTTGGCATCGCCCTGCACCTGCTTGATCATACTGTCAAAATACTTTTCAGCCTCTTTCTGAAGATTATCTTCAGAATAAGTGAAAATGGTGAATTCAGGATCCCAGACACTGCCCATGCCCTCGAGATAATTCCTGAGGTCCTCATCGTCACAAGTCACACGATAGTCTCTGCAGTATCGGGATGGCTTAGCCATTGTAAACGAGCGATTCACCGTGAGAGTATGAGTGGGCCAATGTATATAGCCTATAGCCAAATGCCAATAATAACCAGAACCGCCAAGTTTTGTCTTCGTCGTAATATTGAGTGTATAAGACTTGGTAAGGTCGCTGACGTTTTCAATCCTCACAAGGAAAGTCTCAAAGGACGATACCGTGCTGTAGCGGAACTGGTCGAGGACATCGTGGCGGTAGTCCAGGATACTCAAGTCAATATTGACTTTCTGACAAGTATATTCCCAATTCGCATGGTTGGAGTTTATATCTGCACCTACCGTCACATTAGACATACTAGAACTGTGGGATGTGGAATAGCCTAAGCTTATACCTGCAGTCACGCCACCCGTTGGGCCTGACATGTTGAATCCTGCATTCCCACTAAAACTGAGGGAATAGGAATGGGATGTCGATACGGAGGAAGATCCTACAGATGACTGCGGTTCATAGTCAGTGATAAACACCTTCTCTCCATTTATACCGGAAAAACTGTTTTCGGTTTTCACTCCATGGTAATATGGGCCGACGACATTCCAGTCGTGTTTGCCATCGATGTTGCACCATACGGCATCATTGTAAAACTTGAAATCATCCTTGTTCTTCGTGCCCCAACAGTCTACCTGTTCGGCATGCATGCGTTGTTCTATGTCGAACACGTAATAATCGGTATTCTTGGCAAAGTCATATATAGGATAATAATGATAGATCAATTCCACAGGCATCGTGTGGGTTTCATTGTTACCCCAACTTGAATAGTTATGGGTGTATGAGTTAATATACTCATTGGCAGTCATCAGGTCCTGCACCTGCTGTTCGGCATCGCTGGCTCGTGTAAGTGCCTGCTTATTTCCTTTTTTCTCAATCCATTTCACTAACAGGTCGGTAAGACGCCCTACATCATTCTTGGATTCTTTATAATCGAATGGGATAACCTTCGGCTCTGACGGCTGCAACAGCTTGCCATCCTGTGTTTCCCCGCTCACAGTTTCTTCATACTCCCCATTATTTCCGATCACATAGACGCCGTATGGACGTATGGCGATGGCAGACATACTTTCGGCTCCACTATTTTTCTCGCCAAAACTGAGGAACGTGTTGATACCGTTATCCAATGCTTCAAGTTCCAGACTTTCATCCTTCTCAAAAGGCTGCTGGAAGGTCTTGTTGCCGATGTCATGGACGGACTGAATCCGTGGATAGATCACCAGCACCGTACCGCCATTAAGATAAACATTCAGGATTTTCTTGTAGTCCTCATCTGGCAGAGCGGGGACTTGAGTGCCATCGAAAATGACCAGTTTCACACGCTCGTCCAAGGTGTTCACTTTGTTTGTGAGACGATTAGCGAACGCCGTGCCGTACATGCCCGTCAGATCGCCTACCACATAGGTAGGAACATCGATAATGAACTCCATCGGATCGACGTTCTGGGCCTCTGGAGACACAGGGTTTGGCGGTAGAACTGCCGGGTTGTCATCGCTCCCAACGCATGCAGCCATGAAAAAGGCTGCGACTGCCAAGATAGGCAGATGGACAAAATTTAGTTTCATTGTTGAATAAATTTATAAATTAAACAAAAATATTGTTATTAATACAGATGTCTAGTAAATGTGACCCGCGATTGTTTCGGCGGCATCCTCGGTGGCGCTGGTGGCGGACTCGATGATGTGTCCGTATTCTTCGAGGGAATAGAAGATGTAGGCGAAGACGAGAATGCCGAGCGCCAGCAGGAGGGTGTAGGGCCAGACGGCTATGGGGAACAGGGCGGTGACGACGATGCTGCCCAGGCCGAAGAGAATGATGAGATGACAGGCGAGTAGAAAGGAGTGGTGACGGGTGAGCACCTCGTGCTTGGCCTCAGCCGTCCACCAGCGGGGCGCCTTGGCATCGGCGGTGCGCAGAGAGAGGCTGCGACGCACACTGTAGTAGGTGCGGTAGAAATAGAAGGCGATGTAGGAGGCGTGGGCGAAAAAGACGAGGAAAGCGGCTCCCTCCAGACCTCCTTGGGGGAGGATACATGACTTCCCACCAAGGGGGGACAAGAAGGGGGCGGCATAGGCGGCGATGCTGAGGGCGAGGATGGAGAGGTCGCGGATGACGATGCGGCGCGTCAAGTAGTCGGGGCGCAGCAGCGAGGTGTGGCTCCAGCCGAAGAGGACGGCACCGATGTGGAAATAGCCGACGGTGAGCGCCGAGGCCGCTACTGGGCACGACGTGCGCCACTGAAAGAGCCAGTGGAGCAGAAAGCCCACGGCGAAGGCCACGTAAACGAGCGCAGAGAGCAGGCGCGAACGGCGATAGACGTCGTAGTCGGGATACCAGAGGTTGTTGTGCACTAAGGCCACTGCCATCATCAGGTTCAGGACAGCGGCGAAGAGCAGTGCAACGTTGTATAGTTGTTGTTCCATCCTACTTTTGATTAATTTGGGTGCAAATATATGAAAATAATCAAAAAGAAGGTGTGACAAATTCGACAATGGTATGACAAATTCGCTAATTTGGGTCGATTAGGTGTGACAATTAGCGAAATTGTCAGTCTATATGATGGTAATTTGAAAAATAATCAGTAACTTTGCCCCCGTTATGGTGACAATCTCAATGATGCAATTCACGGCAATGGTGCTGTTGCTACTGCTCACGATGAAGTTACTGCTGCTCCACGGGCGCCGCTCGGCAGGTAAGATAGCGACGCGCTCACGCTGGCTGTTGGCGACAGGCACATTGATATTGGCCCTGCATTTCGCCCTGCAACTGGCATTGGGACTGCGGCTGATGGGCGTCACCCAGGCCGTGATGCTCAACTTGGCGATGTTCATCCCTGCCTCCACCCTCCTCTCGTGGGCGGTGCTTCTGCTGCAACGGCGCGGAAAACTGAGCCGACTGGACTGGTTGGCGGGCCCCACCGTATGGGTACTGGCGATGGCGCTCTTGGGCGTGGCGGCAGCCGTCGATGGTCAGCCGCTACTGAGCGACACGCCGGAACTGCACCGCGCAGAAGTGACGGGCTGCGTGCTATATATGCTGATGCTGTGCTACTACACCGCGAGATTAATAGCGAACCTGATCGCCATGCGCCGCGCTCTTCGCTACTACTATGACAACGACACCTACGGCATACTCGTCTGGATGCAACAGAGCATCATTGTACTGACGCTGCTGGAACTGATGACTCCCCTGGCCATCCTCAGTTCCGGCATGCTACTGCTCTTCGTTGCCTTTGCCGTCTTTTTCGCCATCTTCTACTTGGCGGACAGTTTCTGCTCATACCTTAATAGTAATGCGCCCGCACGGGTGATGGCAGCCGAGGTAAATGCCGACGAGGTGGAACAGGAGCGCGAAGCCGACAGCCCACTGTTGAGCGACGAGGCGATGAAGGACATCGACGAGGCCGTGGCTGCATGGACCGACGGCGGCGGGCACCTGAAGGCCGGACTGCTTCTGCCCATAGCGGCTGTCAGCATCGGCGTACCGAAATACAGGCTGACATGCTGGCTGCACCAGAAAGGACTGAAATACAGTGACTGGGTAGCCGAACTGCGTGTTAAAGAGGCCCAACGCCTCATCAAGGCGCACCCCGACTGGTCGAACGAGGCCGTCGCCAATCACTGCGGCTTCACCGAGCGCTCTCTGCACCGCACCTTCAAGAAACTCACCGGCATGACACCGGCACAGTTTGCGGAGCGGGAAAAAGCATATTCCAGTAGATCAGGGGACGGTTCTGTGATCTGTTGCTACTCTTTGAATAATCCCGTAACTGATACCCGTTATTCGGGCCAGTTGTCTGAATCCTGCTCCCTGGTCGCATATCTCTTTTATGATTTTGTTTCGCTGATTCTTCTCTAAGTTTTGGACATCCATTACGTTACCGACGCCATACTGTGATCTCAATAAGTCCTTTATTCCTGCATCTGATATGGAGCGGGGAGGCTCATCGTCCATTTCCAAGATACCTCCGTCGTCATCTGTTGGCTCAAGGACAAAATCCCAAAGTTCATCCCAGGGAATCCGACGCAATACAACAGCCGTATCACATAGTCTATCCATAACCGCTCCTCTTTTTTCGAACTCATGCCAACTGCTCCATGGATACTCGCCAATGTTTACAGATAGCCCGGTATGAACAGGGTTCTGGTGAATGTAGCGCAACAGCGTCTTGAAATAGCCGATGTCGTCCACAGGCTCACTTCGGAAACGGTCTTGGAACAAATGACCGTTGCGCTGATACTTCTTGTTGAAATGGTATGCGTACGATATGGTGATGCGCTTAACAATCTCACCAATGGCTGCCGTCTTTTCCTGAATGAGCAAATGAACATGGTTGGGCATTAGGCAATAGGCGTAGAAATGGCACAATGACTGTATCCTGTAGCCGCGCTCGTCATAGCATTCCACCAACTGATGGAGACTTTGCAGAAACCTCATGTAGTCCTCATCATCCTCAAAGATGTCTTGCCGGTTAATGCCACGCAACATTACGTGGTAGATACCTGTGCCGCTTGTCTTGCGTGCTTGTCTGGGCATATTAATTGTTTTAAGCTGCACCAAAGGTACAAAATTATTGTAATATGTCAGCATGCGTGGTAAACCTTTAATATTTTTATAACAGATCAGAGAACCGTCCCCTGATCTAAGATAACTCTCGGAGAAGGTTATATCATGAAATAAATGCCTCGAATAAAATATTTCCGCGAGAATGTCGTATATATAAATAAAGGTACAACAAATAAAAATGATAATAATGAAAACATTGAAGATTTGGAATCTCTCCTTTATGATTCTTGCGGTTATTATGCTCGCTTCTTGCAGCAGCGACCCGCAATGGGCCGACCCAGAAGCACACGAAAAGACCGTGCAGCTGAATGAGCAATACGGGCCACTTATGATCGGCACATGGCACTACGAGAACACCGGCGACACGCAGCGTTACTTCGAGCGCCTCACATTCCGGGACGACGGCACGCTGACGGGTATGCGCAAATGGCAGACCCGCAAACTCGTCACCATTGACGGCGAGCAACGCTATACCGACTGGAAGGACGTGGAACTGAGCGGCACATTTACGGGAACATGGCAACTGAGATACTGGAGTCCCGAGGGGAACAGCGGCGAGAAGCGCAACTGCTTGCAACTGAGCGCCACATACGACGATACAGAGTGGGACTATGTTGCCTACTCCTGCGCCATCACCTTCGCCTATGCCGATGCCACCACCCTCTGCGTCCAAGGCTATTACGTCAAAGACACAGACGGCTGGGCCAACTACCAGCGTGGCGAGGCAGAGCCAAGTTTCTAATCGAAGGGGCACTGCCGGATTTTGAATCTGCTGGTGTGTAGAAAATAATTCTGAATTATGCATGATTAATTCTGAATTATTTCGTATCTTTGCACCAAAACTAACCTACAATGAAACATCTCTCACTCCTGTTGGCGTGTGTGCTGATGTCGCTGGCTGTTGCGGCACAGCGTACTATTGTCGTGCAGAAAGGTAGTGTAGAGAGTCTGTTAGAGGCCATCAGTACAGCCAACAAGTGGAATGCCGAGCGGGATGCCGAGCGTACCTATATCTTAATACCTGACGGCTATTACGACCTGGGCGAGCGGATGCTGACACGCATCTCCGGCCATAATGTGGCGCTGGTGGGACAGAGCATGAAGGGTACGGTTATCCGCAACAAGCCCGACATCAAGATAGAGAGCATCAGCAAGACGGCCATCTTCCAGAACCGCGGCACGAACAACTACTATCAGGACCTGACGCTGAAGAACGACCTCGACTACTATGCTGCGGAGCCCGACGGACGTGCGGTGACGCTACAGGACAAGGGCCATAGAACCATCTGTAACCGTGTGCGCATGCTGTCGTATCAGGATACCTATTATTCTGACAACGAGAAGTGCCAGCACTACATGCAGGACACCGAGATTCACGGCACTATCGACTTCATCTGCGGTGCCGGCGACGTGTGGTTTGAGCGCTGTAAGATAGTGACGGAGAAGCGCACGCTAGACGGCAGCGGCTGTAACATCATTACGGCAACGCGCACGTCAGATACCCCGTGGGGCTACATATTCAACCGCTGCACCATCGAAAACATTGAGTCACTGTTCAACTACGGCCGCTCGTGGCACACCAATCCGCGCTGCGTCTGGCTGCACACCACGCTGCTAACCCCCGAGAAGCTGGAACCTACCCGATTTGACGACGAGGGTATGAAGACATCGGGCAACTACTTCAAGGAGTATGGCACGATGGATGCACAGGGACACGACATCACGCCCAGCAGCAACGTGGTGACCTTCACGCTGCGCGACCACACACAGCCCTTTGTCGCCGAGACCATCATGACCAAGGACGAGGCTAAGCAGTACACGCTGAAGCACATCTTCGGCGACTGGCGGCCTGACAAGCAGCTGAAGCGGTTAGAGAAGAAAAGCAGGAAACTTAAAGCGGCCTGCGGCCTAATTGACAAAAGCGGCCTGCGGCCTAATTGATAATTGAAAATTGATAATTGATAATTATTAAACTGGACTTATGAAAAGGATTTTTCTGATGAAACTGTTTCTGTTGGCGGTACTGACGGGATTCGCCCAACAGGTGATTGTCGTGAAGAAAGGTGACGCCCAGAGCCTGTTAGATGCTGTGGCACAGGCCAACAAGATCAATGCTGACAAGAACGCACAACGGCTCTACATCCTCATTCCCGACGGTTTCTACGACCTTGGCGAGAAAGTGCTGACGCGCATCACGGGCCATAACATCGCCCTGATAGGGCAGAGCATGGCGGGGACCGTCATCCAGAACTGCCCTGACACCAAGAACGAAGGCATTAGCAAGACAGCCGTCTTCCAGAACCGTGGTACGGGTAACTACCTGCAGGACATGACCTTGAAGAATGCCCTCGACTTTTATGCCGCCGGTGCCGCCGGACGCGCCGTCACCCTGCACGACAAGGGTACGCAGACCGTCTGCAACCGCGTGTGCCTGCTGTCGCATCAGGACACCTACTATTCCGACAACGACCTGGGGCAGTTCTACTTCCAGGACTCGGAGATTCACGGCACGGTAGACTTCATCTGTGGCGACGGCGACGTATGGTTCGAGCGCTGCCGCATCGTCACCGAGAAGCGCAGTGCCGACGGCAGCGGGCGCAACGTCATTGCCGCCCCCAAGACTTCCAAGACCCCGTGGGGCTACATCTTCAACCGCTGCACGGTGCAGAACATCGTCTCCGACTTTGAATATGCCCGCGGATGGAACGGCACGCCGCACTGCATCTGGCTGTACACAACGCTGCTGTCGCCAGAAAAGCTGCAGCCCACGCGCTTCGACTGGCGCGGCATGCGCACGGTGCAGAACGACTTCAAGGAGTATGGCACCACGGATGCCCAGGGGCGCGACATCACGCCGAAGACCAATGTGGTCACCTTTGAAATCAAGGACGAGAAGAATACCGTAGAAACCATCCTGACCCGCGACGAGGCCAAGCAGTATCAGGTGAAGAAAGTATTTACCAGCTGGGCACCTCAGAAGGTTATCCGCCAAGTGGAGAAGCAGGCCAAGAAGCTGTGGAAGCAGCACTGACAACGGCCAGTGGGAATATAAAAAAAGGGTGTGTCAAAACTGACACACTCTTTCTTGTTTTTGCAGTTGTCCAAGGCGGATTCGAACCACCACAAACAGAACCAAAACCTGTTGTGCTACCATTACACCATTGGACAATCGCCTGTTAGCGGGTGCAAAAGTAATAAAATTTTAGCGTACTGCCA
>JAEEGH010008722.1_pt1 | contig 23863 bp, 18 predicted proteins | sample 9134181 | NCBI WGS metagenome assembly JAEEGH01 (sample SAMN16246544, study PRJNA631951) | gut metagenome | biome: gut microbiome; feature: rumen; material: DP-attached | host: Bos | place: Iran: Karaj | collected 2018-10
CGGCTACTATAGCTGGATTCTGGCGGGCGATTTTACGTACAACACCAAACAGGTTTTGACACGTATCCGTTTGCGCGAGGCACAGAAGTGAAGCAGTGAACTCACTGCTTCATATGGTGATATTGAGAAAATGAGAAATTGAGGTAAGATGCTGAAAGGTAAAAAGATTGTTTTAGGTATTACGGGCTCTATAGCAGCTTATAAGGCCTGTCTGATTATTCGTGGACTCATTAAAGCTGGTGCTGAAGTGCAGGTCGTTATAACGCCTGCAGGTAAGGAGTTTATTACACCAATCACACTCTCGACTCTGACACAGAAGCCTGTTATCAGCGACTTTTTCTCGCAGCGTGATGGTACATGGCATTCGCATGTTGCTCTTGGTTTGTGGGCAGACGCAATGCTCATTGCACCGTGTACGGCTTCAACGTTGGGAAAGATGGCTAATGGTATTGCCGACAATATGCTTATAACAACCTATCTGTCGATGAAAGCACCGGTATTCATTGCTCCAGCAATGGATCTCGACATGTATAAGCATCCTACTACACAGCAGAATATGGAACGGCTGAAGAGCTTTGGTAATCAGATTATTGAACCTGCCAGTGGTTTCCTTGCCTCAGGACTGGAGGGGAAGGGACGTATGGAGGAACCAGAGAATATTGTTGCTTATCTGGACATGTACTTCTACAAAAAGGATTTGCAAGGTAAACACATCATGATTACCGCAGGCCCTACGTACGAAAAGATAGACCCTGTGCGTTTTATCGGCAATTATAGTAGCGGCAAAATGGGATTTGCCTTAGCTGAGGAGTGTGCACGACGTGGCGCCGAAGTAACGTTGGTGGCTGGTCCTGTAGCACTGAAGACATCGCATTCTAATATCCATCGTATTGACGTGGAGAGTTGCGAGGAGATGTATCAAACTGCTACCCAGGCTTTTCCGCATCAGGATGCTGCTATTTTATGTGCAGCTGTGGCAGACTTCCGGCCTGAACATATTGCAGAGCAAAAGATCAAACGTGAAAAGGATGATTTGGTCATCCGTTTACAGCCCACTCATGATATTGCAGCAGAATTAGGACGCATGAAGTCAGAGCGCCAGGTGCTGGTAGGCTTTGCCTTGGAGACAAACGATGAAGAGGCTAATGCTCAGCGTAAACTGGAAAAGAAGAATTTTGACTTCATCGTCTTGAATTCGTTGCAGAACAAAGGAACGTGCTTTCGTTCTGACGAGAATCAGATTAGTATTATTTCTCGTCAAGGTCAGAAGGATTATGAACGTAAACCGAAACAAGAGGTCGCTTCAGACATTATTGACCAACTGGCAGAACTCTTATAGATTCTCGGATACTTTAAGAAACAAAAAAACGCTATCAAATCCGATAGCGTTTTCTTGTTGTTATTTCTTCTTGTCAAATGTAAGTTTCATAAAGACTGGGTAGTGGTCTGAGTAGGTAAGATCCGATTTGTAATAGGAGAGACCTTTCAAAACCTCGTCGTGGAAGATGTAGTCAATACGTACTGCTTTCTTACCGCCTCGGAAGGTTTGTGCCCAACCGGAACCACACTCCTTGAAGCCATCGACCATATTGCCTAACACCGTGTTATATACGTATGAATAGGGTACATCATTGAAGTCACCACAAAGAATAACGGGATTCTCTGATGAGCGTTTTTCGTTGGCAACCATCTCAGCCTGACCAGCACGGAATATCATTCCTAACATATAATTACCGAAAAGAGCCTCCGTTAATCTGTTGGAACGTACGTCAATGCCTTGATGCTGTAGCTTTGCTGCTCTATACATTGTTCCATTGATACCCGTAGTCTGTAGATGAACGTTAAAAACACGAATTCTGTCACCTTTCACGTCGATATCTGCCCACATGGCGCTATTGTTGGTACCTTCAAACAGAATCTTCCTCGAACCTTTGATAGGGTAGCGGCTATAGATCACCATATCTGAACGACCGACAGCCATATATGGGAAGTATTCCTTATAGCTATCAGAGTTCTTCTTCTCACCGCTCACCTCGTTATACTCCTGCATACAGAGCACATCCACATTCTGTCGGCGCATCTCAGCCAAAATGTCTTGTGCCATAAAGCCTGAGGTCTCACGATTAAACATGCATACGTTATATGTTGCCACCTTAATGCCAAGTTGTGCCTCTGCACTCTTGTCGAGTGAACGAAATTGCCACATAGTTCCAGTATAAGGAATACAACATGCTATAGTTACAACGGGTATAAGTGCATAGAACCACTTACGACGAATGAGCCAGTAGACGAGCATGAACACATTGGCCAAAATCAATATGGGCAATATATAAACTAACATGGCTCGAGCTGAGTGCCCGATAGGAGTAACTTCACCACCAAAAAGTGCAACAAAAGTAAAGATAGTAAGGATAATCTGCACCGTCAGAAACATGGCAGCGACGTATTTTAATACAGCTAATCTTCCCATTTCGAAATTGTGTTATTCAAGCATCAATATATTTCCCTACCGTGTCGAGCAGGTCTTCCACTCTGAACGGTTTTGCCAAAAACTCATCGCATCCCGCCGCCTTAGCCTCACGGATATTCTCGTCGAAAGCGTATGCCGAAAGAGCTATAATGGGTATTTCGCGGTTCACTTCCTTGATGATTCGTGTGGCATCCAATCCATTCATATCTGGCATACGAATATCCATCAATATAAGGGCTGGATGTTCGTCCTCGCAGAGTGTTACAGCCTCGATGCCATTGTGGGCTCGCAACAGTCGGTAGCACTTTGACAAAACAATACGAACCAATTCGTAGTTTGAATCCTCATCCTCGGCAACTAAAATGAGCGGCGCGTTCTGAACATTTGTCTTTGTGCTCACACGGATGGTGCGCGAATTGGTAGTGGTGCGCGCCCCCTGTTGCAGACCGCCTATAGTTCCTTCAAAGGGAAGGGTAAAGCGGAATGTAGAGCCTTCGCCAAGTGTCGAGGCGACGGAAATGTGACCATGCATTTTCTCTACGATAATTTTGCAGAGCGCCAATCCCAGTCCATATCCGTTCTGCCGTTCGGCATCACGCGATACGTATGTCTGGAAGATATGATTGATGTCTTCAGGTGCAATACCGGATCCCGTATCAGTCACAAAGAATTCAACCTCTTGTCCATCGTTTATCAAACGGTAGCCATAAGTAATGCTTCCTTTCGATGTATGTTTCAGGGCATTGCTAATGAGGTTTGAGAAAACTTGAGTCAGACGGTTTTGGTCAGTGTTCAGCGTAACCTTCATGGTTGGCTGTGTCCAGTTTAAGTTTATCGAATCCGGACAACGGAACTTGAACATCAGCTGAATGCCCTTGCACATCTCGTTGAGATCGGTCATCTGTTTCTTGATTGCAATTTCACCCGCTTCTACACGTGACAAATCCAAAATCTCATTGATAAGTGCCAATACTCGACTGTTATTGCTTTCAATGATCTCCATAAACTTCATACGCTCTTCAGGCGAATCGGTTTCAGCCATAATACGTGAGAAACCCTCAATAGCGTTTAAGGGGGTGCGGATTTCATGACTCATATTGGCCAGAAACAGAGACTTCATCTTGCTTGCTTTTTCAGCATTCTGAGCCTTTGTCTCGTATTCGGCCAATTTTTTGCGCGCCTCCTCCAGTTCCATTTCGGTGGCATGCTTCTTTGCGTTGGCTTCTGCTATTTTCTGTAGCAGAATTTCACGTTCATCTTGATTCATTGCACAATCCGTATATAAATCGATGCAAAGATACTACAAAAAATTTATATACGAGAATTTTTTAGGATTTTTTTATCCTCTTTTTGCTTTTTCCCACGTTCCTCCTCCACGATGACTATGCAGATAGGGTATGCCGGCAAATACGTTCATGTTCATAAACAGAAAATAATAGGGCACATAGAGCAGTTTGCTCCTTCGGCCGTGTTTTTCGAGCAAATAACCGAGGAATGCTGCCATATAAAAAACGACTTGTAATACCCAGCTTATCGTGTAGATAGTACCGGCTTTCATCATAACCAGTGCGACATTAAGTGGGATGAGTGCCATGAGTGCAAAGGGGGTGATGCTCCAGCGTAGTACGCGGTGACTTACAAACTGGAAGGCAACAATGGGCTTGCGGAATGGATTCATCATCTTCCTGAGCCACCAGCAGCTTTGCAGTCCTCCTGCGGCAATACGGCGCTTGCGCTTCGATTCTTCCTGCAGGTCTGCAGAACCGTATTCCGTTGCATAGGCGTCGCTTGAATAGGCTATCTTGTATCCTCTGTCCACCATTCTCATGGACATGACGAAGTCGTCGAGTAGGGCGTTTTCGGGCATGGGTTCATAGAGCGTCGTACGGATGGCGTTCAGTTCGCCCGCTGCACCCATAGCGCTATAGAGTTCGCTATCCATGCGTTTCAGTGCACTCTCGTATTTCCAATATAATCCTTCTCCCTCGGCTGCAGTTTGTCCTTCATGCCGAGCCATTACGCGTTTTTCGCCAGCCACACATGCGACCTTGGGGTCTTGCATCAGTCTGACAATCTCCTTAATGGCACCTTTGTTTACCATTGTATTGGCATCAGTCATCACGGTAATGTCGCTCTTTACCAGCGAGAGTCCGTGATTCAAGGCTGCCGTCTTGCCTTTACGTTCGGGTGTAAAGATGATTTCTACGTCCGGATAAGCCTTCAGACAATTGTTCGTGTCGTCAGAAGAACCGTCAGTGACCCATGTAATGTGCAGCTTTTCTTTGGGATAATCCAGTTGGTAGATATCTTTCATTTTCATATCTACAACGTCCTGTTCGTTGTAGGCACAAACCATGAAAGTTACCTCTGGCAATTTCGCTTCGTCAGTGGGCAAAGCCCTCCTCACGGCTTTGCCCCTCACGATGCGTTTCAGTCTGACTAACAGCCATAGCAGCATACCATACCCCAGATAAGTATAGAATACGAGGAATGCACAAATCCAGAATGCAGTCTTTAGTGCTACCATAGTGTTCGTTTAATGTTGTTAGTCGTTAGTTTCGTGCTCTTCCTGCATGTCAATGAACTGCTGGTCCTTGTCGTAGAATTCGTACTGTAGGAATGCCAGTTTCTGCGAGGGTACGATACGAACGCCCATGCCGTATTTCATCTGCCACTGGCGCTTGAGCGACCATAGGCCTTGATTGATGTATGCGGCCACGTAGGGGTGTACATGTAGGAAGAATCTGCGAATGCCAATCTTGTTGACCAAACGGTCAATTTTGCTCTCCAATTGGTCTGTAAACAGAATTGACGACTTGATTTTACCCTTGCCGAAGCATGTGGGGCATGTTTCCTCTACATTGACATCCATTGCTGGTCGAACGCGCTGACGCGTAATCTGCATCAGTCCAAACTTCGACAGCGGCAGGATGTTGTGGCGAGCTCTGTCTTTCTGCATGTTCTTGCACATGCGTTCATAGAGCATTTGTCGGTCTTCAGCCAAATTCATATCGATGAAGTCTACCACGATGATACCGCCCATATCACGCAGTCGCAACTGGCGCGCAAGTTCGTCGGCAGCACCGAGGTTAACCTCCAATGCGTTGGCTTCTTGACCGTTTTCTGAGCGAGTACGGTTGCCCGAGTTCACATCTACCACGTGCATGGCCTCTGTCTGCTGGATGATGAGATAGGCTCCGCGCTTGTAGTTCACCGTCTTTCCGAAGCTCGACTTAAGCTGTTTGGTGACGTTGAAGTTGTCGAAAATGGGCACCGTACCGTTGTATTTCTTGACGATGTCCTTCTTTTCGGGAGCTATCAGTTCCACGTAGTCCTTCACCTGATTGTAGATGTCGTCATCATTCACGTAGATGCCGTCGTACGTTGGGTCGAACACGTCGCGCAGCAGGGCAACGGCTCTGCCGGTCTCTTCAAAGCACAATTGTGGTGTCTTGGTGGCCTTCTGTGCTTTGGTAATGGTGTCTTCCCAACGTTTCACAAGCACCTTCATCTCTGCATCGAGCTCTGCCACACGCTTGCCTTCGGCCGATGTACGTACGATAACGCCGAAGTTCTTGGGGCGGATGCTTTGCACGAGTTGTTTCAGTCGGGTGCGTTCCTCGCCTTTTTTGATTTTAGAGGATACTGAAACTTTATCTCCGAAAGGCATTAGAACCATGTAGCGTCCTGCAAAACTGAGTTCACAACTCAGTCGGGGACCTTTGGTGTTGATAGGTTCCTTCACCACCTGAACCAATATTTCCTGCCCCTGTTTCAGCGTAGTCTGAACGCTACCTTCTTTTGGCAGGTCGGGTAGGCGAGTGGCTTTCGAGATAGGATAAAGTTTCTTTCTGTCGCTTTGTACCTGTTTCAGATACTTTTCGTAAGAGCTGAATTGAGTACCGAGGTCAAGATAGTGTAGGAAGGCATCGCGCTCAGAGCCCACTTCCACGAAGCAGGCATTCAGTCCAGGCATGAGCTTGCGCACACGACCCAGATAGATGTTGCCCACAGAGTAACTGGCCTCCTCGCGTTTCTCGTTCTGGTATTCCACCAGATTCTTGTCTTCGAGTAAGGCTATCGATATCTCTTTAGGCTGAACATCGATGATTACTTCACTTGTCATTAACTCTTAACTTTTAACTCTTAACTTAGAAAAGGAGCGCCTCGGCTTTGTTTTGTTACCGATTGCACTCCTTTCATACGTTTCTTTTCTCTTTTAGTCAGCAGAGCTTACTTGCTCTTATGACGATTCTTGCGCAGTCTCTTCTTACGCTTGTGAGTAGCCATCTTGTGGCCCTTCTTCTTTTTTCCGTTTGGCATAATGTTTAACTATTTAATTGTTTGTTTGATAAAATCTGTTTATTTCATCTTCTCCACGAAACTCTTGGCGGGCTTGAAGTGGGGAATGTCGTGTGCGTCAATCACCATAGTGGTGTTTTTCGAGATGTTACGAGCTGTTTTCTTGGCACGGCGCTTCACAGTGAATGTACCAAAACCACGCAGGTAAACATTCTCCTTATTATCAGCCATGCAAACACGAATCTCTTCCATGAAAGCCTCTACCGTTGCTGAAACATCCTTCTTTGGAAGGCCTGTATCTTCAGCGATTTTGTTGATAATATCTGCTTTTGTCATTGCTATTTTTATTATTTGTTCTAATTTCGGACTGCAAAGTTACTAATTTTCAGTGGGATATGAAAATATTCTGAGTTTTTTTTTCTTAAAAAGTTTATTTTTCGTAACTTTGCGCTCTATTTTTAGCATTTTTACGTATGAAACAAACTAAAATTGTAGCTTCCATCAGTGATCGCCGTTGCGATGTAGAGTTCCTTCGTCAGCTTTACAATGCTGGTATGAATATAGTTCGTATGAATACTGCTCACGCTTCAGAGGACGGCCTTATAAATATAATAAGGAACGTGCGCGAGGTGAGTCGTCATATTGGTATTCTTATTGATACCAAGGGCCCGGAGGTTCGTACCACGGGTTGTGAGACGCCCATTGAGTATAAAGAAGGTGATGTGGTCAAGATTTTCGGACGTCCTGAGATGGATACATCTCACGATATTATCAATCTCTCGTATGAGAATTTTGCTGCTGATGTACACGAAGGCGACCATGTGTTGTTTGACGATGGTGCTCTTGATATGCTGGTTATTGGCGTCAACGGTCCTGCGGTCATTGCCCAAGTGCAGAATGACGGCATACTCGGTTCCCACAAAAGTGTTAATGTGCCTGGCGTACATATCGCCTTGCCGCCATTGACAGACAAAGACCGTAAGAATATTTTGCTGGCCATTAATCAGGACATCGATTTCATTGCTCACTCGTTCGTGCGTTCTGCTGCCGATGTGCGTGCGGTGCAGGCCATTCTCGATGCTTATGACAGTGACATCAAGATTATTTCAAAGATAGAGAATCAGGAGGGTGTCGACAATATCGACGAGATTATAGATGCTTCGTATGGCATCATGATAGCCCGTGGCGATCTTGGTATCGAGGTTCCCATTGAGCGTATTCCGGGCATCCAGCGCCAGATTATCCGCAAGTGCGTGCAAAAGAAGAAACCTGTCATTGTGGCCACTCAGATGTTGCACTCTATGATTCAGAATCCCCGTCCTACACGTGCTGAGGTGACCGATATTGCCAACGCCATCTACTACCGCACTGATGCCCTTATGCTTTCTGGCGAGACGGCTTCTGGCAAATATCCCATTGAGGCCGTTCAGACGATGTCTGCCATTGCTGAACAGGCCGAGCGCGATAAGATGCGCGAGAACGATATCGAGGTGCCCCTTTCTCCTGATTGTGATATCCGTGAATTCATGGCCCATTCTGCTATCGAGGCTACCGAAAAATTAGGCGTTAAGGGTATTATCACCGACTCGAACACGGGCGATACCGCGCGTCACTTGGCAGCCTTCCGAGGTCCCAATCCTGTGCTGGCCATTTGCTATAACGACAAGTTGCAACGCTTGCTGAACCTTTCGTATGGCGTTATTCCAGTCTATCAGAAAGAGCATATTGCCCCTCAGCGACTATTCCTTGCTGCTGTCCGTATGTTGCGTCAAAAGGGTTATGTCGACCTCTCCGACAAGATTGCATATCTTAGCGGTAACGTTGGTGCTGGTGGCGGCACTAAGTTCTTGGAAATCAATACGGTTCGTGAACTGTTCGACCAGAACTACCAGTTCCACCTGCCGAACGTATAAAACAAAAGCGGAGCCCTTTCTGAGGCTCCGTTTCTGTTATTTCAAGCTGTCTTGATACCATTCGAATAGTTTCTTGACGCCGTCTTCGATTTCCACTTTGTGGGTCCAACCGAGTGAGTGCAGCTTGGTGACGTCAATCAGTTTACGCATAGTGCCGTCAGGCTTGGTAGCGTCAAACTCTACGGTGCCTTCAAAACCAACGGCCTTGACGACGAGTTCGGAGAGTTGGCGGATGGTCAGCTCCTTACCTGTACCCACATTGATGTGACAGTTGCGAATCTCGCCTAAACTCGGAATGGCTCCACCGCGACCTGCTGAGTGGTTGCGGTCTACGGCTCCGTCAGTACTTGCACCATAATGGACGCTTGAATACTTCTCAATGCCAATGACATCCTTGAAGTCCACATTCAGAAGGACGTGCACAGAGGCATCAGCCATGTCTTCTGACCAAAGGAACTCTCTGAGCGGTGTTCCCGTTCCCCAAAGGGTCACCTTGTTATTCTCAATACCGTACTTGCGTAATATGGTTATAACCTGATCGCTATCAGCCTTGCCGTCAACGCCTTCCACCGGACGGATATCCAGGTCGCGACGGATGGCATCCCAATTGCCGTCGTGAATCAGTTTTGCCAGATATACCTTACGCATCATGGCTGGCATCACGTGTGAGTTCTCCAAGTGGAAGTTGTCGTTGGGTCCGTATAGGTTCGTTGGCATCACGGCAATATAGTTCGTGCCGTATTGCAGATTGTACGACTCACACATCTTCAGACCGGCAATCTTGGCAATGGCATATTCCTCGTTGGTGTACTCCAAAGGTGATGTCAGGAGGCAGTCCTCCTTCATTGGCTGGGGGGCATTCTTCGGATAGATGCATGTAGAGCCGAGGAACAGCAACTTCTTGACCCCATGTGCGTAAGCTTCACTAATGACGTTACACTGAATCTTCATGTTCATCATGATGAAGTCGGCGCGATACAGCGAATTGGCCATGATGCCGCCTACAAAGGCTGCTGCCAGAACAACGGCATCGGGGCGTTCCTCATCGAAGAAACGCTTGACAGCCACCTGATCCGTCAGGTCCAGTTCCTTGTGCGAGCGACCTACAAGATTGGTATATCCTCTCTGCAACAAGTTATTCCAAATAGCGGAACCCACTAATCCGTGATGTCCCGCTACATATATCTTTGAATCCTTATTCAGCATCTTGCTTATCCATTTGAGCTCTTAGGAACAGTTTCTTCACGAACTTCATGTCGTGTTTTACCATAATCTTCACCAAATCGGGGAACGAAGTCTTCTGCGGATTCCAGCCCAACTTAGCCTTTGCCTTGGCGGGATTACCTAACAGTTGGTCAACCTCAGCAGGACGGAAGTACTTTGGATCTACTTCAACCAGTGCTTTGCCTGTTGCCTTGTCGTAACCTTTCTCGTCCACACCATCACCACGCCATTCCAGTTCGATGCCTACCTCCTTGAAGGCGAGGGTCGTAAATTCACGAACGGTATGATATTCACCCGTGGCAATCACAAAGTCGTCGGGTTCCGGCTGCTGCAGGATGAGCCACATACACTCAACGTAATCCTTGGCGTAACCCCAGTCGCGTAGCGAGTTCAGATTTCCTAAGTAGAGCTTGTCCTGATAGCCTTGGGCAATGCGGGCAGCAGCCAGCGTAATCTTACGCGTCACGAAGTTCTCGCCTCGGCGCTCACTCTCGTGGTTGAACAAGATACCGTTACAGCAGAACATGCCATACGACTCACGATAGTTCTTCATAATCCAGAAACCGTAGAGCTTGGCTACGGCGTACGGGCTGCGAGGGTAGAATGGGGTAGTCTCTGACTGCGGCACCTCCTGTACCTTACCATACAACTCTGACGTCGATGCCTGATAGATGCGGCACGTCTTTTCCAGTCCGCAGATGCGTACAGCCTCTAACAGACGCAGCACACCGTCTGCATCCACGTCGGCTGTGTATTCCGGTACGTCGAATGATACCTTCACGTGACTCTGTGCGGCCAGGTTGTATATCTCCGTCGGCTTCACCTCGCCAATAACGCGAATCAGTGAACTCGAGTCCGTCATGTCAGCCCAATGCAGATTTACCAGACGGGCTTTCTTCATGTCACGCACCCATTCGTCGAGGTACAGGTGTTCTATGCGACCTGTGTTGAACGACGACGAACGGCGCAACAATCCATGAACCTCATAACCTTTCTCGATTAGGAATTCGGCCAGATACGAACCGTCCTGACCTGTGATACCAGTAATTAGTGCAACTTTTTTATTATCCATATCTTTTATTTGAACTCAATGAAATTTAACTTATCCTGACCGCTGAACTGCTTGATGCGTTGTTCCTCGGACAGCTTACATATTAATAATGTGTCGTTGTTTTCAGCCACGATGTATCCGTCCAGACCCTGAATCACCACCTTCTTTTCCTGCGTCGTATGCACAATGTTGTTGTGGCTCTCAAACAGGGTGATGTCCGGACCGATGCAGGCATTGCCATACAAGTCCTTCTTCGACTGAAGGTGTAGCGAACCCCACGTTCCCAGGTCGCTCCATCCGAAGTCGGCAGGACAGACGAAAATCTCTTCGGCTTTCTCCATGATGGCATAGTCCACTGAGATGTTCTCGCACTCAGGGAATTGCTCGTCAATGGTGGCCTGTTCCTTGTCAGTACCATATACGGGCAGCAGGCCCTCGAAAATCTTGGCCATTGTGGGCTGATAGACGCGGAAAGCGTTGACAATAGTGCTGACGTTCCAGATAAAGATGCCTGCGTTCCAGAAATAGTTGTTTTTCTTGATATACTGTTGGGCTGTTTGCAGGTCGGGTTTCTCACGGAACGAATCTACGCGGAAAATTTCCTTGTTTCTCAGCGACTGTGCTGAGAGGTTAGCCTCAATATAGCCGTAACCCGTCTCCGGACGGTTGGGCTTCATGCCAAGCGTCACAATGGCGTCGCTCTCGCTGGTGAACTTCAGGCAGTTCTCCACCACACGACGGAACTCCTGCACGTCCATCACGATATGGTCTGAGGGGCTCACCACGATGTTTGCCTTTGGGTCTTGTTTCTTAATGCGCCACGAGACGTAGGCAATACACGGAGCCGTATTCCTGCGGCAGGGCTCACACAGTATATGGTCTTGGGGCATATCGGGCAGCTGCTCGGCTACCGTCTGCGCATAACTCTTATTCGTAACGACCCATACATTCTCGGGGTCCACTAATCCTGAAAAACGCTCTACCGTCAGTTGCAGCAGCGACTTGCCAATGCCCATGACATCAATGAACTGCTTGGGCTTCTCAGCCGTACTCATCGGCCAGAAACGGCTACCCACGCCGCCTGCCATGATCACCAGATGATTATTGATTTTTGCCATAATCACAATAAGTTAATGAATAGAATGTTGCAAAATTACTACATTTCCGTGAATTGACCAAATAAACAGAATGAAATTTGGTAATATCGACAAAAGATTGTTTTTTTGCAACGTATTAACGTTCCTGAAAATTTCTCGTCCGTATTTACCTCACTTTTGCACGCACCCTCGCGCAACCCCTTTAAATAAAGGCATTCCCAGCGATTCTAAACTTCGTATGCGGGCTACGGCCCGAAGTGAGAATTTAGAATTAAGAGAAAATTAAGAGGGGAAAGTGTGACGTACGCAATATTTTTATTACCTTTGCACCCAAATAGTGCTCACATATATCATCATAAGAATGACATTTACAAAACATTTCACATTACTATTGTTCTGTCTCGCGGTTTCGGCGGTGACGGTAGCTCAGCCCTCAGAAAAGAGAGCAAGTTCGCTTTCAAGGCTTCTTCACAAGCATGTCTATCAAGGTGAATACGAAAGGCCGGCCCTGAAGGTCGAGGCTCCCACGGATGCGAGGCGTGCCAAGAATGCCCTTGGCGCTCCTTTCAATGAGTGCGTGTGGTTTCCTGGCGAATGGGAAGAGGTGAAGGCGGTGGTTGTTACTGCGCGCTACGAGTACCGCGTTCCCGGTCATGAGAACGATAAGAGATACGCTGCCGACCAGATTGTCAAGAACTGGGGAAATCAGTATTACCAGGAAGATGAACAATCCCCAGCTAAGTTTCTCGGAGAGGGACCCTGTAAGTCGAGAGTGGATGTTGAGACTCTGAATAGTAAGCCATTCCTATATGTCATGGATGGCATTCAGAAAGCAGGAGCAGAGGCCTGGGTGCGCATAGAAGAAGCCGGCGACGAGGCGATTATACGTGCTGCCATGCAGAACGCGGGTCTCCAGACCGACAAGATGCGGTTCTTCGTAGCTCCGGGCAATAGTTTCTGGTATCGCGACTGCGGCCCCATCTGCTTCTATTACGGCGACGACGACAAGATTGGCATGCTCGACTTCTTCTATGGTTCCCAACGTCCATGCGACGACCTGCTGCCCTCCGTCCTCCATTGGAAGTTTGGTATTCCCAACTACATCACCGACCTTATCTGGGAAGGCGGCAACTGTCTGGTCGACGGCATAGGCGGTCTCGTCACCAGCACCGCTACCTACAAGCACAACACGGATACCGTAGGGCGCTTGCACTGGGACGGCAGCAACCCCGCCACCATTAAGTATGACAATAGGGAGCCACGCTACCCCTCGGATGTGAAGTACATCCTCTCAAACCTGCTCGGTCAGCGACAGACCACCATCGTGCCGACACTCAACTACGATGGCGGCACTGGCCATATAGACCTTTATCTCGATGCCACCGACGAGAACGCCTTCTACATGGCACAGATGCCCGAAAACTATAACTGGTGGAGCGATTACGACATCTGTGTTGGCAGTTCCGCCATCCTCTTCAACAAGAAGAGCTTCTTCGGCCGTAAATACTACAACAAGGACTTACTGCCTTTCCCTTCCAAGGACGACGGTTCAAGGTTTGAAAGCGAAGAGCAATACAACATTTTTGCCCGCTCCTATGCCAACCACCTCATCTGCAATGACTACATCCTGCAGCCATGCTTCTCTGAGGTGGGCACCGACGGAATGCCTACGGCAGCGTGGGACCGTGCCAACATCGAGAAGATGAAATCGTACTACCCAGGCTACACCTTCTATTGCATCGACATGCGCGCCTTCGACGGTTCAGGCGGCTCCATACACTGCATCACCAAGCAGATACCAGCCGACAATCCTGTGCGCATCATCCATAAGGACATCTATGGCGATGTCAATCCTGTCATACCGAACTCAACCGATCAGTACATACCCTTCAGCGCTATCATCACCAATAAGAGTGGCATCAAGGAAGCCTCGCTCTGTTACACCACCGATGACAAACAATGGTTCGAAGTAAAGCTCACGGCCAATGGCAACTGCTGGCATGCCGATATACCCTTAAGCTACTTCATCGGCGGTCAGTCCATCCCGTCTGGTGGCATCCCCGTGTCTTATTATCTCTCAGCCACCTCCAACAATGGCAAGACCGTCACCAAGCCTATCAATGCACAGAAGGGAAGCCTCTATGGCTTCACCATCACCAGCGCTGTCGAGTACGACAAGAATCAGTTCGACTACACCACTGAGCCTGTACCAGAGGATGAGATTAAGTTCTATATGGCCAACGGCCTGATACGCGAAGACACCAGCGCCGAACCCACAGGCATCGTCGAGATTGAACATGGAACATTGAATATTGAACATTCGGCTGCCGCAATCTATGACCTGCAGGGCCGTTACATTGGTTCAACGTTCAATGTTCAACGTGCAACGTTAAAGAAGGGAATCTACATCTACAACGGCAAATTGGTCGTGATTAAATGAGAGAAGAACTAAGCGGGCGGTCGTTGGGAAGTAAATCGCCCTTTTACCGGTTAAGGATTAAAATCGCCGTTTTGAGGCATGAATTTGCGTTCCTCAAGTCACAGATCACAGATGACAGTTTTCAGAAGCTTAGGTTCAAGTCCGACAAGTAATTAACAAGAAAAGGGCACAAAGGAAATTCATCCGCTTGTGCCCTTTACGTTTTGTCGCCTTGCTTAGCCGTTCATTGACAGCAGGAATTCTTCGTTGGAATGTGTCTGTACCAGACGGTCGCGAACGGTATTCATTGCCTCGATAGGATTCATTTCTGCAATGAACTTGCGGATAATCCACATGCGGTTGAGCGTGGTCTGATCCTGTAACAAATCGTCGCGACGTGTCGATGACAATACCAAGTTGACAGCAGGATAGATACGCTTGTTGGCGAGCATACGGTCGAGTTGAAGTTCCGAGTTACCTGTACCCTTGAACTCCTCGAAGATGACCTCATCCATCTTTGAACCTGTATCCGTCAGGGCTGTGGCAATGATGGTCAGCGAACCGCCTCCCTCAATGTTACGGGCTGCACCGAAGAAGCGCTTGGGCTTCTGGAGTGCATTGGCGTCAACACCACCGGTAAGCACCTTACCACTGGCAGGGCTAACCGTGTTGTAGGCACGAGCCAGACGCGTGATGGAGTCGAGGAAAATGACCACGTCGTGTCCGCATTCTACCATACGCTTGGCCTTCTCTAACACGATACCTGCAATCTTGACGTGACGGTCGGCAGGCTCGTCGAATGTCGAGGCAATGACTTCGGCATTTACCGTACGGGCCATATCTGTCACCTCCTCAGGACGCTCGTCAATGAGCAGCATCATGATGTATGCTTCAGGATGATTGGCTGCAATGGCGTTGGCAATATCCTTCATGAGGATGGTCTTACCAGTCTTGGGCTGGGCAACAATCAGTGCACGCTGTCCCTTTCCGATAGGGGCGAAGAGGTCGACGATGCGTACCGAAGGATTGGTGGTCGCCTTGTCGCCACAGAGCGTGAACTTCTCGTCAGGGAACAATGGTGTCAAGTGCTCGAAGGCTACACGGTTGCGTACCTCGTGAGGCTGACGTCCGTTGATGGCCATCACATTGCACATGGCGAAATATTTCTCATTGTCGTGGGGTGGGCGAACGGTGCATTCCACCACATCACCCGTCTTCAGCGAATATTTCTTGATTTGCTGGGGTGCCACGTAGATATCGTCAGGTGACGAGAGGTAGTTATAGTCGCTGGAACGCAGGAAACCGTAACCATCCTGCAAGACCTCCAGCACACCGTTACCGTTAATCAGGTCTTCGAAGTCGAATGTGTCGTTGGTACGAGGCATGGTGCGCTCCATTGGCATCACGGGCTCGGCAGCAGGTTGTTGCGTCATGGGACGGTCGAATATGTCGAGGGTAGGGATGGCTGCTTCGTCCTCAATGGGCAAGTCCATCATGATGATGAAGTCTGTGCCGTCACCAGGATCGCCGCTCCAAACACCGTCACCAACTTCGTCTTCTCTCAGTTCCTCGCTTTCTATTTGGTTACGCTGGCCCATCTTTTCTTGTAACTGGCTCAGCATCTCCTCGTTCACCTGAGGCTGCTCTGTAGTTGCCTGTGCTGCTTCTGGAATAACATCAGTCTCTGCTGGCGTCTCTTGCTCTTTAAAGTCAAGGGCAGCTTCCGTAGCTTGAGCCTCCTGAGCTGCTTGAGTTGCTTGGGCAGCTTCCTCTGCGGCTATGGCTTCCAACTCTTTCTTCGACTTGCGTCCGCGCTTCTTGGGAGCGGGCTTCTCAGCCACTTCTTCCTTGGCGTCGGCCTTTGCAGCCTTGGCAGCTTCCTGTTCGGCAGCTTCCTGCTCTGCAAACAGCGAGTCGAGTGAAGGCTTCTTCACCTTCTTGGTGGCTTTTGTATCGAGGCTCTCGGCATCCGTGCCGTTGACGGTAAATACCTTACTTGTATCCTTTGTAATACGCGTGCGCTTGCGTTTGGGTGTAGATACACCTGCTGCCGAATTCTCAGCAGCCTTGTCGAGGATGGCGTAAATAACGTGTTCCAATTCGTCATCCTGTGACACTTTAACATCTAAATCTGCAGCTATCTCCATCAGTTCGGGGATAGGCAGTTTTTCTAATTCTTCCTTTGTGTACATAGTGAGTATATACAGTAATGTGAATAATAATTCTTGATTGAAAAAAGAAAACTCTGGAAAGAATGCTCCACCAGTGTGGAGTCATGTTTTCGGAAATTCGACTGCAAAGGTACAAAATAAAATCCGAACTTCCAAAACTTTCAGACTCTTTTTTGCACCTTTGCAGATAAATCTGTTAAAAGACGGCTTTCACAATCTTGCGGACGTTGTCCGTCTTAGCCATTGTGTAATAATGGATAGCAGGAGCATCATTTGCCAAAAGGTCGCGGCTCTGTTCAACAGCCCATTCGATACCAACCTGATAGGCATCGTCAGAGGTCTTGCACTTGTTGAGCTCACCGACCAATGCCTGTGGAATGTCGATGTGGAACGAACGGGGCAGCAGGTCTATCTGTCGCTGACTGGATATGGGCTTCAAACCAGGTATAACTGGCACCGTGATACCAGCATTACGCACCTTCTCAACGAAACGGTAATACTGATTGTTGTCGAAGAACATCTGTGTGACGATATAGTCGGCACCAGCCTCTACCTTCCGCTTCAGATTGTGGATGTCTGTATCAAGGTTGGCAGCTTCGTAGTGCTTCTCAGGATAGGCAGCCACGCCGATGCAGAAGTCAGTGGAAAGTCCGTTCTTCACCGTAGGGTCGAGATACTGTCCTTGGTTCAGGTTGTGAATCATGCCTACCAATTCCGAACTGTGACTGAAGCCATCAGGTTCAGGAATGAAGAAACGCTGACCTGGAATGGCGTCGCCTCGTAGGGCTACGACGTTTTGAATGCCGAGGAAGTGGAGGTCGAGCAGTTCACTCTCTACCTTGGAGCGTGAAGCGCCGCCACAGATGACGTGCGGCACGATTTCCAATTGCTGATAACGGCGCATGATGGCAGCCACGATGGCAATGGTGCTGGGACGCTTGGCCAGCGTCATCTTGGTGTAAGTGCCGTTGCTGTTGGGCACGTATTCCACCTCGTCGCGATGGCAGGTGACGTTGATGAACGGTGGTTCAAACTCCATCAGCGGGTCGATGCTGTCGTAGAGTCGTGTGACGTCACTACCTTTCAGTGGTGGCACCAACTCGAAGCTGGCAAAGGGTTGCTTTGAACTATTCAGAATGTCGATGACTTTCATATTATTTGTTTCTTTGAATGTATTTTGAGAGTAATTGTTCCCCCTCTGCAATGCTGATGCCACGTCGCTGGCAGTAGTCGGCCAATTGTGCTTCGTCGATGCGTCCTACGGGGAAGTAGTGGGCATCGGGATGACAGATGAGCAGGCCGCAAATGGCCGTCGAGGGTTGTATGGAATAGTGGTCAGTTAGTGTGACGTCCAGCTTCTTTTCAGCATCCAACTGGTCGAAGACGATACGTTTCAGCGAGTGGTCTGGACAAGTGGCATAGCCGAAAGCGACACGAAGCGGAGTGATGTTTGATGTCAGATGGCTGATGGATGATGTCAGATATTCGGCGCAGGCTTCTGCCAGACGGGCGCAGAGGGCATGACTCATCAATTTTTCTGCTTCGTCGGCAGGTTGCTGTTTGGGACGGGCCACAATTGTAAAGAGACCTATAGGCGTTGCGTCCGTCTCGTCGAAGAAGTCGGAGAGACAGAGATAATGTCCCGTGCTGCTCTGACTGCGAAGCATGGGCAGCAGGGTGCCGTCGTCCAGTACAATATCATTGCCGCGACGAGTTGCAGGAACGAAATCCAGCGCGGCTTTCATCTCTATGCTGTTTTGTTCGATGGCACGCTGCAGATATTGTTTGCCTTCCTGTAGTGTTCGCTCAGCCTCTGGGTTCACCAGCAGCTGTTGCAATGTTTCACCCTTAAAGCCCCAGAACAGCAGGAACATGCGCCAGTCGATGAGGGGCAGGATGTCTGAGGGCTGAGGGATGAGGGATGATGGGTGATGGATGATGTCCAAAGGGTGATGGGCGAAGTGAGGGGCACGTTCGTTGGCCTCTGCGTAAGGTGTCAGAGGGGCATGATGTTCTTCGTAGGCTTCGCGGATGGTCTTCTGGTCGGCCTTGATCTGTGCAATCGTCGTTGCTTTGTCCATCTGCAAATGCTTGGCCAATAAAGATGTCTGCGAGGCATCGCCACCATAAACGACACAACCGTCGTAAAGCGGTGCCATTTTTACTGCCGTATGGACAGCCGAGGTAGTGGCACCACCAACCACGATTGGTACCTGTAAACCTTCACGTTGGAAGAGTTGGCACAGCATCTCCATCTCCTTCAGCGATGGTGTGATGAGTCCGCTGAGTCCTACCAGGCAGGGCTTGCGCTTCAACGTTTCCTCCAATATCTTTTCGTTGGGCACCATCACGCCTAAGTCAATGACTTCGAAACCATTACAGCCCAACACGATGCCTACGATATTCTTTCCGATGTCGTGTACGTCGCCATTGGCTGTAGCTAAGATGACGCAAGGTCGTTGTGACTTTTCTCCTTCACGTTCTGCGTCGATGTAGGGCTGCAAGATGGCGACGGCATCCTTCATCACCTTGGCCGATTTTACCACTTGAGGCAGGAACATCTTGCCTTCGCCAAACAGCTGGCCGATGTGTTCCATTGCCTGCATCAGGGGTTGTTCTATCACATTAATGGGGCGTCCGTATTTTGCCAATGCCTCAGGGATGTCTTCGGCGAGATAATCGGTGATGCCCTTAGTGAGAGCATACTGCAGACGGTCTTCGATAGACTTGTTGCGCCAGGAATCTTGTGTTTCCGCAGTAGAGTCGTTGGAATCGCCAGCCGAACTGGCGAGCACAGCAGCTGCGAGGGCTATCAGGCGTTCTGTGGCTTCGTCGTCAGTATTCAGGATGACATCCTCGACAGCTTTGAGCAACGAGGGTTCGATGTCATCATATACCTGCAACATGCCTGGATTGACGATGGCCATATCCAGACCTTCGCGAATGGCATGATAGAGGAAGACGGAGTGCATGGCCTCGCGCACCTTGTTGTTACCACGGAAACTGAACGACAGGTTGCTCACACCACCACTTGTCTTTGCTAAGGGCAGGTGTTGCTTAATCCAGCCAACGGCACGAATAAAATCCACACCATAGGCTTGGTGTTCCTTCAAACCCGTACCAACTGAAAGGATGTTCACGTCGAAGATGATGTCCTGCGGAGGGAATCCTATACCTATTAATATATTATACGCGCGCGAGGCGATGTCTATCTTGCGTTCGTAGGTCGTTGCCTGACCCTCTTCGTCGAAGGCCATCACCACCACCGCAGCTCCAAACTTTCTCAGTTCCTTTGCCTTACGGATGAAATCTTCCTTACCATTCTTCAGACTAATCGAATTGACGATACACTTGCCCTGAGCATTCTTCAAACCTGTCAAGATGGTCGCCCAGTCTGATGAATCAATCATCATCACGGCACGGGCAACAGCAGGATCGTTGGCTATATAGCGGCAGAACGTCTGCATCTCCTCGCGGCTATTGAGCATCGCATCATCCATATTGATGTCGATGATTTGTGCGCCGCCCTCAATCTGATGACGAGCTACGGAGAGTGCCTCGTCGTATTTCTTCTCGGCAATGAGTCGGGCAAACTTTCTGGAGCCGGCCACATTGGTGCGTTCGCCGACATTCGTAAAGTTCTGCGTCTTTTTGTCAACCAACAACGACTCCAGTCCTGATAGCCACATGCGTTCGTTGCGCTCAGGAATCTGTCGAGGCTTGATGCCACTAAGTGCTTTGCTGATGGCGTGGACGTGTTCTTCGGTAGTGCCGCAACATCCACCAGCGATGTTCAGCAGACCGTCTTCTGCCATTTTGCGCAGATGGCTGGCTGTAAAGGCTGGCAATTCGTCGTATTCGCCCATTTCGTTAGGCAGACCAGCATTTGGATATAGTGAGAGGAAAACGGGGATGCGGCTCGACAACTGTTCGACGAAGGAACGCAGGTCTGTGACGCCAAACGAGCAGTTCAGTCCGAACGACAGTAGGCGAGGGTAGTGGGCAATGCTGACGTAGAAGGCCTCTAAGGTCTGACCAGTCAGCGTGCGTCCGCTGCGGTCATTGATAGTAGCCGACACCATCAGAGGTATCTCTATGCCTCGACGCTCGTTGATGCGTTCGATGGCGTAGATGGCAGCCTTAGCGTTTAGTGCATCGAAGCAAGTCTCCAACAGCAACAAGTCTGCGCCACCCTCTATCAATGCCTCAGCCTGCTCTTCGTAGGCAGCGGCCATCTCGTCGAACGTTACGTTACGCAGTCCTGGTTCGTTCATGTTGGAGGCTAATGAAAGGGACTTGGAAGTCGGACCCATTGAGCCTGCAACGTAAATATGATGGCTGATGGATGATGGCTGATGGTTGATGGATGATGGATGATGGCTGAAAGCGTCGGCAACCTGTCTGGCAATACGGGCTCCTACCAATGCCATCTCGCGGGCAAACGCCTCACAACCGTACTCTTTTTGACTGATACGGTTGGCCGAGAAAGTATTGGTGGAGATGATGTCGGCACCAGCCTCGATATATTGTTCGTGAATGCTTCTTATCTTGTCGGGAGCCGTCAGGCAAAGTACGTCGTTGTTGCCCACAAGACTGACGGGCCACTCTTGAAAGCGGCCTTGATGGTAGCTGTCAGCCGTCAGTTCCAACGACTGAATCTTAGTGCCCATGGCTCCATCGAGTATCAGTATCCTTTGTCTTAAACTGGCTTCAATATCCATTGTCACTTAGTTTTTGCCGTGCAAAGTTAATGTAATTATAGCGAAAAGCCAAATAAAATTTGGTATTTTGTGCGATAATCACTAATTTTGCACAATCTTTAAACCTTTAACAGATATGAGACAGATTGTACGAACAACAATGATGGTGCTGCTGACGATGTGCTTCATGGCACATCCGGCTCAGGCTCAGGATGCCAAAAAAGCTATCCGCGAACATTATGCTGCCGTGAAGGAACAATTGAAAATGTACGACGAACTGAATAAGACTGGCGATGTCTATCCTGTTCCGCAGATGTTTAGCGTCGTGGTGAAGCAGAACCTGCCAGCTACGGGCTATCATGAGGAGACCATCCAGATGATGTACCGCGAGGACAAGAAGAGTGACGAGCAGATATACGACGACCTCTACCTTGACTTCGCCACCAAGAAGTATAACTTCGCCGTGCGCCAGTTCTACGAAGAGTATCTTTACGACAAGCAGGGCCGCATCCAGTTCATCTATGCCTTAGAGTCCGATTTTGGTGATGTGTTCCAACGTGAATACCGTTTTTACTTCAATCAGGGCAAACTCATTGATGTAAATATCAAGTCGCGTGCAAAGGATGGCGAGCCCTTCAAGGATGTCTATAGCGGCAAGACCGTGCCTCAGGAGTATCGATCTTATTATCAGGATCGTACGTCTTCTGCAAAGTCTATCATGACCATCTTCAAGACCATCGATAGTTCTCGTGAGCTGTAAGCCTCGAGTTTAGTACCGGTAAACCTCAAGTTTACTACCGCTAAACTCACGGTTTAGTGCCGCTAAACTAAAATACCGCTGACTCTCTAAGATTGAGGGCCAGCGGCATCATTTAATTAACGTAATGCTCAAGCCTACTTGTTGTCAACAGCAGCCTGCTCAATAGGCAGACAGCGCTTGTAGTTCTCGATATACTTCTCGAAGCCTGCAACGTCTTCGGCAGTGGGAGCAATAGAAACACCCGTGTTGCCTGCAAAGACCACCTGTTCCAGATAGTCGGCCAGATTCTTGCCGTTCTTGTTAATCAGGTAGCCAGCCAAGAGAGCAATACCCCAGGCACCACCTTCGCCAGCAGTCTCCATCACGCTGATAGGCGAGTTCAGGGCAGCAGCCAACATGCGCTGACCGACACCGGCGGTCTTGAAGTAACCACCGTGACCAGTGATGCGATCTACCTTAATCTTCTCTTCCTTCAGCAGGATGTCGTTACCAATTTTCAGCACACCGATAGCTCCATAGAGGTGGGCGCGCATGAAGTTGGCAAGGTTGAACTTGTCGTTGGCTGAACGCACAAACATCGGACGACCCTCGGCAAGACCTGTAACGGGCTCACCAGACACGTAGTTGTAAGCCATCAGACCGCCGCAGTCGGTATCGCCTTCGAGGGCTTTGTTGAACAGTTTGCCGTAGAGCTCGTTCATATCGACGGGAATGCCGAGCAACTGCTGATACTCCTTGAACAAACCTACCCAGGCGTTGATGTCTGAGGTACAGTTGTTGCAATGAACCATAGCCACGAGGCTACCGTCAGGCGTGGTCACCATATCAATCATCTCGTAGGGCTTGCTCAGCGGCTTTTCCAATACAATCATCGAGAATGAAGAAGTACCTGCTGAAACGTTACCTGTACGCTGCTTGACAGCGTTGGTGGCTACCATACCTGTACCAGCGTCGCCCTCTGGAGGACAAACGGGAACGCCAGCCTTCAAGTGACCGCTGACGTCGAGCTTCTTGGCACCTTCTGCCGTCAGTTGACCAGCGTTTTCACCAGCAACGAGCGACTTGGGAAGGATGTCGAGCAACTTCCATGAATAGCCCTTTGGAGCAATCAGCTCGTCGAACTTCTTGACCATCGTGGCGTCGTAAGTCTTGGTGGCTGGGTCAACAGGAATCATGCCCGAAGCATCACCAACACCCAAAACGAACTCGCCCGTCACCTGCCAATGAACATAACCGGCAAGAGTGGTCAGGAACTTGATGTCCTTCACGTGCTCGTTACCTTCAAGGATGCACTCGTACAAGTGTGAGATGCTCCAACGCAGGGGGATGTTGTAGTTGAAGAGCTTGGAGAGCTCGGCAGCAGCCTTACCCGTATTAGTGTTGCGCCAAGTACGGAAGGGCACGAGGATTTCCTGCTTTTCGTTGAAAGCCATGTAGCCGTGCATCATAGCTGAGAAGCCGATGGCGGCAAGGTCCTCAATTTCGCAATCATACTGTTTCTTGACGTCAGCACGCAGGTCGGCATAACAGTCTTGCAGACCTTTCCAGATGATATCGATAGAATAAGTCCAGAGTCCGTCGACCAACTGGTTTTCCCACTCGAACGAGCCTTGAGCAATGGGCTTGTTCTCCTGATCAATAAGGACGGCCTTGATACGTGTGGAACCGAATTCGATTCCGAGGATGGCCTTACCGGCCTCGATGGTTTGTTTTGCGTTCATAATTTTCTATTTTTGGTTTTTTTATTTGTTTTATT
>JAEEGH010008725.1_pt1 | contig 23856 bp, 20 predicted proteins | sample 9134181 | NCBI WGS metagenome assembly JAEEGH01 (sample SAMN16246544, study PRJNA631951) | gut metagenome | biome: gut microbiome; feature: rumen; material: DP-attached | host: Bos | place: Iran: Karaj | collected 2018-10
ATCAAATTGAAGTAATTCAGAAAGAAATAAAAGATTTGTTTGGAGCAGATGTAGAAGGCTATCCAATGACTCACGACTGTATTGTTGTCGCTATCTTACAACAATTAGGTTGGTTATTTGATTTTAGCGGTAGGGGCGAAGAAGAAGCTACAGATGAAGATGCTGAAGAACTGGAGAATCTTGTAAAAGAACAAAATAAGATTTTGGAAGATCAGAATGATGGAACAGTTGTCAGCGGAGGTGGTAAGGTGGATAATAACATGACCTTAGAAGAGATGGTCTCACTAATAAACTCCGACAATCAAAAAGGCTTGGAAACTGTTCGGGGTATTGCAAATTCTGGAAATGCTGACGCACAACTATTGGTAGGCATCATGTACCATATGGGGATTGCTGGAGAAGAGCATCAATCTGATGCTGCCTACTATTTCCGTATGGCAGCAGAACAAGGGCTTGCTTCTGCTCAAACTAATCTTGGAAAATGCTATTTGGCAGGTGACGGAGTCCCTGAGGATGACAAAAAAGCATTTGAGTGGTTTGAAAAAGCAGCCAGACAAGGTGATGCCGAAGGACAATTCCAATTGGGAAGATGTTATGAAGAAGGATGGGGAACAGAAAAAATAGAGAACTTAGCATATCAGTATTATAGCAAGTCAGCTAACCAGGGATATGTGAATGCTCAGATACAAGTAGGCTTTTGCTATTTAGACGGCATTGGGGTATCTGCTAATGATAGCGGTGCATTTGAGTGGTTCAAAAAAGCAGCTGAACAAGATAATCCTGATGGACAGTACCTTTTAGGGGAATGTTATTCAGAAGGGACTGGCGTTGTAAAGAATCAGCATGAGGCAGTAAAATGGTACAAAAAGGCTGCAGAACAAGGTGTTGCAGGAGCTCTGTATAATTTAGGAGTTTGTTATTTGGAAGGTGATGGCGTACCCCAAAACAGGTCTGAAGCAAAGAGATTATTTCAAAAGGCAGTTGAACAAGGACATGAGGATGCCAAGAAAGCCTTGCAGTATATAGAACAACAAACGAATCAGAATTCAAGCGACTCCATCAACTTGAGTGGGGACGAAAGTACAATCATAGATAGAAGCCCCCAAAATGAAAAGGTATATATTCCTGACCCTCAATCTTATGTTACTTCGCCTGTTGAAAATACGTCAGCAGTAAATGTCTCAACTTCTCAGGAAGGTAACAGTTCGAATCTCTTTTGGATTATCGTTATAGTGGTTGCTGTAATCATAGGGTTATATTATCTGTTTACGAATAAGTCATTATCTCATGATGATGAAACCGTTGATAATTCAATGCAAGTTGAGCAAGTGGTGGGAGATATGCCAAATGCCACATATGAAAATGCAACGAATCCTGTAGAAGCTGAAAATGGTAATGAAATCGAAAATGAAAGTGAAACAGGAAAGATGTCATCGATATTTCAAATTTGTAATATTAGTGAAATGGAAGGGACCTGTGAAATTTCATCACTCTCAAAATCTGTTACAGGCGAATTGATTATACCTGATTTTATCAATGGCTATAGGGTTATTGGTATTGTTGATTATGCTTTTCGCAATTGTCAGAATATATCTTCTGTAGTTATTCCCCCTTCTATAGACAAAATAAGAGAAGGGACATTCTATGGATGTACTCAGTTAACTTCTGTTTCTATTCCAAATAGCATTAGTAGTATAGGTGCATGGGCCTTTGCTGATTGTAAATCTCTAAAAAACATTTCTATTCCTGGAAGTGTCAATAAAATAGGTGTGAGATGTTTCTCTGGTTGTTCATCTCTTATAGCACTATCTTTGCCTAATAGTATAAACGCTTTAGCCCCCAACACATTTGATGGCTGTACTAGTTTGACTTCTCTTACTATTCCTGAGGGGGTCCAGACTTTGACTTCTGAGGTGTTTAATGGCTGTATCGGGCTTAGAACAATCATTTTGCCTAGCAGCCTTAATGGAATTGGTAACTCAAATTTTAAAGGTTGTACTAGTCTTGAAAAAGTTATATCCAAAATGGAATCGCCCTGCAATTATTATGAGAATGAGTTTAATAATTGCTATTTGGTTGTCCCATATGGAACAAAAGAAATGTATGAAGAAAAAGGCTACAACAAACATTTTTCGGCAATAGTTGAGCAATAACTTTATATATAAAAACATATGCAGCAATCTGAAATGAAACAAATAGAATTATTAAGATCTGTAATATATCAAATCATTGGTGAAAACAGACTTTTGTTGGATGCAATAGAATTTGTTACGGATAATTCGAATTATTATAATGTCCAGATAGAAATCGTTTATTATAGAGATTTTGAAGGTTCTTCTAAAGATGGAAAAATAATTATGGGAATTCCAGATATTGTCGATTTCTATTCTGTCGCTAAAGAGTTATTTCCCTGTTTGTTAGGGAATTCCAATTATGTTATAGAAACCAAATATTCAGACCTTGGTAATAAGGATAAAATTCGGAATAAGGTTTGTGTGTGTATAGCTGATGCAGAAAAAGAACTCGTTTCTAATGAACTTGGCAAATCCTATTTCTTTCAAACAGAAGATTTCTCAATATATGATGAATTGGCTATATATGCACTAGCATATTCTTTATGCCATGAGTTAGGACACGTTTTACATGATAGATATATTCTTCGGACCGAGTTTAATACAAGAGAACGTGCAGTTGATTACTTTGCATTTGAAGCTATTAAACACATCGCCAGCAATAATAATAGTGATTCCAGATTAAAAGGGGCTATTATTGGAATTGCCCAAATGCTTTTACATAGATCTCCTCAAGAAGAAGTTGACGATATAAAGCATCCTCATAGTATAGAACGCCTATATGCTTTACTGGATTTCTGGGGAATAGAAAATGATTCTCCTTATTGGCATTTAGCGTATAATATTGTTATTATATGGTGTAGTAGAAATCAAAAGCCAGCAACATGGGAAAGAACGTCTTCTATCTCTCCCAAAGATAAATTCATAGATGCTTACGTACATTTTCGGAAAAATCCAAAACAAATAGAATAAATGCAACACTTACAACCAGGAACCACCTTACAAGGTGGAAAATACAGAATAGAGCAAGTGCTGGGGCAAGGAGGCTTCGGCATAACGTACTTGGCTACTCAGGTTTCATCAAATCGTCAAGTTGCCATAAAAGAGTTATTCATTGGTGGCAGTGGTCAGGCTATCAATGACCGTAGAGGTGATCAGGTGGTTGTGACCAACTCTGCTAACCAGCAAAGTTTCAATCAACAAAAGGCAAAGTTCAAGAAAGAGGCATTGCGCCTTGCAAACCTCAATCATCCAAATCTGGTAAAGGTTCATGAGTTCTTTGAAGAAAACGGAACAGCCTACTATGTGATGGACTTTATTGATGGTGAATCTTTACGCACAAAAATTAATCGAGAAGGTAAACTATCTGAAAGCCTTGTTTTGAAATACATTAATCAGATTCTTCCTGCCCTTGATGCTGCACATAAGCAAAGTATTTGGCATCTGGATATCAAACCAGAGAACATTATGGTTGACAGATACGGTCATGCATACATGATTGATTTTGGAGCCAGCAAGCATGTTGAGCGCACAGGAACGCTGACCACTTCTTTGGCATTGGCTTACACTCCAGGTTATTGTGCTACAGAATTAACCGATCTTCTTAACGAAAGCGAAGAAGGCTTTGCTGAAGCAATGAGAGAAATAGGTCCTTGGACTGACATTTATTCCGTTGGTGCTACAATGTACAATCTGCTTACAGATAACATTCCGCCTTCCTCAAAAAGAATTGAAAGAAATGGTCGTAACGCCTTCACGTTTTCAAGTGACGTGTCATCATCCACCAAAGATTTGATTATATGGATGATGAAGCCAAATAGGGAAGAGAGGCCGCAAAGCATAAATGAAATAGCAAGGCGATCTTTTTGTTCATCATGTAGGGATGGCGAGAATACTATTATTGAAAGAAAGAGAGATACAGAAGAAAAGAAGAAAAAAGATGAAGAAAAAAATAGAAATGAAGCCTATGTTCTCAGAGTTCAGTTGGATGAAAATTTATATGATGGAAAATATTTTGTACTCGGAGCAATAGGCGGTGCTCTTGGAATCATTGCGGGAATAAAAATATTAGGTACGAATGATCCTGGACTTATACCAGGTTTAGTTGTTGCCTTCATTTCTGGTTTCTTGGCTGTTTGGTATCCTGTACGGATTTATGTCCATTTCAAAGGGAAAGACAATATCAAAAAATGGAAGGAACAACATCCTAATGACCCAAGGAGCAAATATCTCTAATAATCTGTTTTTATTATGATTTCTGTAGAAAAGTACCGTCAAATTAGTTCGATTCTCGAAAAGAGAACGAAAAAGATATGGGAATATGAGAATCAATATGGGCAACATAAAGAAGAAAAAGAAGTTGAGATGTATCAATATGGCTTCTCGATAGCTGACTGTTATAATGTAACTGATGATGATGGAATCGTTCTCTATTTTGTTTTTAATTATTCTTTTCTAAATATAGTGTTGAATATATTATTGTCTGCAATTGATAAATGCCCTAACCAGTTTGGTACAGGAAATGCTCAAGATGTAATAGACGCATTATACGATTTGTCAAACATGGGTTGTTCCCTAGATAATTTTATTTCGTATTTACAAGATTTTGCATGTTGTTACGTCTTATATGAAGAAGAACAATGCTTGAGTCCCAATATTCTACGAGTAGATTTACTACGATATATGAAAGATAATAAACAACACATAAAAAAGATATATTTTAAATTAATATAGGAGTATGAATACGAAAACTTTTGGCGCAGATTTGCGTGGAGAATAATTGTCAAGGAAGCTGTTTGAGATAATAGTAAGATTCATTTCGTACATTAATCGGAGTGTTTTGTACAAATAACAACTCTATGCATTGTAAATATCAATGAAATGGAGTATCTTTGCAAGGAAATCAAATAAATGTGGGGATATGGAAATGTTATTATACTTGTTCCTAAGAAGATTTGTACGAAAAGACTATACAGAAAATAAAAAACAAGCACTCCAAGCCTATGCCTCACATGGATATGGAAACAACAAAGGAGACCCTAAAAAGAAATCTCCCGAAGAATAAATAATGTAAAATAGATACAAATATGAAAACAAAAATGAAGAAACCGTCATTACTGACAAAAAAAGACATTAACAATATTTGTGGCGTTGAGATTATTAGTGATTCTGACGAAACCTTTTCTCAGACTTGTGTACGCTATGGCGATTTATTACGTAACGATGAGGAGAATGGCATGACTCCTCAACAATATGAAGAGGATTATATAACTTCAGTACAATTAGCCCTTCAATCGTTTTGTGAGGATAATCCTAAAATAACAGAAGAATCATTCAAAGCATGGTATCAGGGACTGATCGATGATGAAGAACTGTTCAGGCTTGATAAGCATACAGATGCACTATTGAAAGATGTCCGTCCAGTGTTTGACGCCAAGATGGACGAATGGATCGCTGAGGGCATTCTAAATGCCGACTATTCTACAGAATGCATATTCTGGAGCATAATAATAATGGCTATCAAGAGTATATATGAGAAGATGGGGTGTTACAAGTTGGATAATAACATGTTCTTCAAAGACCCCATATTTGGGAAATATAAGATTATCGCTCTTGATTATGCTGATAATACGGCACTTAATGATTTCGATAATCCTCACTCCTATAATCGCTATGATGTAGAATCTCTGATAATATATGCTATGGGAAGTTTTGATGAATATGAAGATTATAAAAAGACGCGTGATATATACCAAGAAGTGAAGGACGTCGTTTATAAAGATCCTAACCGCTTACTAAGTGAAACTAAGATAATACTGGAGCAAAAAGCGAAACATGACAAGATAAAGAAAAGGCAATATGCGGTTCTATACGCCAGTGCAGTTATTGAGTGGTACTTGAACAATCACTAATTGCTAAAACAGCAAGAGTACATAAGAGTGATGGAGAAACGATATCTGTTATTTTATTTTCTCATTGCATTGTTGCTGGCTGCCTGTTCAGACAAGGAGCAGGTGAAGATAAAGAAAGGTTCTATCTACCTGCAACCATACGACAACTTCACGCAGCAAGAAGCAATGAAGTTGAAAAAGGAGCTGGACTTTCATCTTCAGGAGGTGTTGGCTGACTCGTTTGTAGTGGAAGTGTTGCCAAACAAGCCATTAACAAAGGACTTACTGAATGATGCACAAACCAGATACAAGGGTGAAAGAATGATCAGTTCACTTAAAGACAGCCCCTCCACCACTATTGCATTAACGCATAAGGACATCAGCATCGAGTACAATGGCAAGAAGGACTGGGGTGTTTTGGGTGTCTCGTTTCGCAAGACTCCACCATGTAATGCCTGTGCTGTCTCTGACTACAGACTGAAAAACAAGAAACGTGACTTCTGGAAGGTAGTGGTGCATGAATTCATACATACTCATTACGCATATTCGCATTGTCCCAAGGACAGTACACATTGCATTATGAAGGACGCCAAAGGTCATGCAGACTTCAGTAACAAGAACGGCTTATGTGGATATTGTAAAAACAGAATATGAAAAAGACAAAATTTGTGCTTATCGTGTTGGGCGTTATGTTAGGATTACTCGCAATCAACATGCTGTTGCCAACGAAGATCCAGAACCCCGTGGAGGGATGTGGCAAGGAGAGCTATCACCCCAAGTCGTTCTGGCATCCATGGGGCGACCATCACCATCGTGGCGTTGACATCTTTGCCAAGAAGGGGACGCCCGTTCATCCGGCCATCGGGGGTGTGGTGATATCAACAACCTACAACTTGGGTGCTGGGGGCAACACGGTGGCGGTGTTCAGCAGCGGGCTGCGTCTTCACTACTATGCTCACCTTAGCGAGATTGACACACACATAGGTGCCATCGTCACACAAAAGTCGGTGATTGGCAAGGTGGGGAATACGGGCAATGCAAAGGGCAAACCGGCACACCTGCACTACAGCATCTCAAGCATTGTGCCACAGGGAGACTGGCATCAGGACCCAAGGTTCCTGCTGTTCTTCATCAACCCTATCAAGGAAATGGAAAGATAAGGGAATCCGGATTTACTACTTCTTCAGCAGCCCATACATCAAAGACGCTGCATGGTCAGGGGCATTACCGCTGCCCAAACGGCGACGAACCTCTTCGTAGTCGCTGAGCATCTGCTCACGACGAGAGCCGCCAGGCAGCACCTGCTCCAGTTCATGACGGATGGACGCTACGCTGAACTTGTCGGCCACAAGTTCTGTCACGACTTCACGGTTGGCAATCAGGTTGACCAGCGAGACATACTTGACGCTGAGGACATGGCGTTTCAGGAAGCCAAAAAGTGTTGCGAGCTTGGTATTGTAGCAGACCACCTGCGGCACACCAAACATGCAGGTCTCCAGGGTTGCCGTGCCGCTGGTGACGAGTGCCGCCGAAGCATTGTAGAGCAGCTGGTAGGTCTGACCGGAGCGTAGCACCTGAACCTGATAGCCCTGTGTAAACTGCTGATAGTAGTCATGGTCAATGGCAGGAGCACCAGCCACCACAAGCTGGTAGGCTTCGGTCAGATGGCGTGTTGCCTCGAGCATGCCAGGCAGGTTGTCCTTGATTTCCTGACGGCGGCTGCCACAGAGTATGGCAATGATGGGTTTGTCGGCCAACAGGTTGTTGCGATGCAGGAAATGGTCGTTGTCGGCAGGGGCTGTAGCGATGAACTCATCAACCTCGGCTTTCGTGGGATTGCCTACATAGTGTATGGGGTACTGGTGTTTCTTCTCGAAGAAATCAACTTCGAAGGGCAGTATGCTGAACAACTCATCGACATCGCGTTTGATGTTCTTGATGCGGTATTCCTTCCACGCCCATATCTTCGGGGAGATGTAGTAATAGACCTTAGGAGAATGAGATAAGTGGTGAGTGGTAAGCAGCGAATGGACATACTTGGCAATCTTGAGGTTGAAGCCCGGATAGTCGATGAGGATGACGGCGTGGGGCTGCCACTCGCGGATATCTTCTTTGCACATGCGCATATTCCTTAAAATGGTTGGAAGATGGAGCAGCACAGGGATAAAGCCCATGTAGGCCAAGTCGCGGTAGTGCTTGACCAGCGTGCCGCCGACACTGGCCATCTGGTCGCCGCCAAAGAAGCGGAACTCAGCCTCGGGGTCTTCCCTTTTCAACGATTCCATGAGGCACGAAGCGTGAAGGTCGCCGCTGGCCTCGCCGGCTATCAGGTAGTATTTCATTTTTTGGGGGAGTTAAGAGGAGTTAGGGGGAGTTAAGGGACATATGACAGAGCCGTCAGGTCTTGCAGCTGTTCCATAGCCTCGTATGCCGTGACGTCGATGCGTGTCGGTGTGATGGCTACATAGCCATGCTGCAGTGCCCAGTTGTCGGTGTCTTCGGCTTCTGGCTCATCGTTTGTATAGCTGCCCACCATCCACCAGTAGTCGTAGCCGCGGGGATGATGGCACTTGTAAATCTCATTACCCCACGTGCCACAGGCCATGCGACAAATGCGGACACCCTTATAGGTGGAAGGTGGAAGGGGAAGGGTGGAGAGAAGCGGGAAGTTCACATTCAGACACACGCCTTTGGGCAGTCCTTCACGCAGCACCCGGGTGGTAATAGCCTTGACATAAGGCTCTAACGGGCTGAAGTCGGCATCGTCACGATGGTCGCACAACGAGTAGGCCACGGAGGGGATGTACTTCATGCAGCCTTCCATAACCACACCCATAGTACCAGAATAGTGGGTGTTGACCGACCCATTGTCGCCGTGGTTGATACCGCCGAGCACTATGTCCGGACGCCGACCGTCGCAAAGTTCACCCAGGGCCATCTTCACACAATCGACGGGTGTGCCATTGCATGACCAAATCTGTAGGCCCGGCTCTTCATGACGCTTGACCAGCGTAAGAGGCTGGGTAGCAGAGAAGGCGCAGGCCATGCCGCTACGGGCACCCTCGGGGGCACAGACAATGATGTCGCCAAGGTGACGCACCATCTCCACCAGACTGCGTATTCCCTTTGCCTGATACCCATCGTCGTTGGATATGAGTATCAAAGGTTTCTTGTTTTCCATCAATAAATATAGTTTAATTTGGTGCAAAAGTACAAAAAAATATGAATTATGAATTATGAATTATGAATTATTTAGTAACTTTGCACCCTATATAGCTGATTAGAAAGAAAGAAATGGGTAAAATCATAGCATTAGCAAACCAAAAAGGAGGTGTGGGCAAAACCACCACAACCATCAACTTAGCAGCTTCGCTGGCTACGCTGGAGAAGACTGTACTGGTGGTTGATGCCGACCCGCAGGCCAACGCTTCAAGCGGTCTGGGTGTCGATATTCAGGAGGTGGACTGCTCACTCTACGAATGTATCATTGACAAGGCTGACGTACGCGATGCCATCTATACCACCGATATTGAAGGGCTCGACATCATTCCGAGCCACATCGACCTGGTAGGTGCCGAGATTGAGATGCTGAATCTGGAAAACCGTGAGAAGGTGATGAAGCAGCTGCTCGACCCCATCCGTCAGGAATATGACTATATCCTCATTGACTGTTCACCATCGCTGGGACTGATTACGGTCAACTCACTGACGGCAGCCGACTCGGTCATCATCCCCGTACAATGCGAATACTTTGCACTCGAAGGTATCTCAAAACTCCTCAATACCATCCGCATCATCAAGCAGAAGCTGAACCCGAAACTCGAGATTGAGGGTTTCCTGCTGACAATGTACGACAAGCGTCTGCGACTGGCCAACCAGATTTACGATGAGGTGAAACGCCACTTCCAGGAACTGGTGTTCAAGACGGTCATCCAGCGTAACGTAAAACTCTCAGAGAGTCCCAGTCACGGCCTGCCCGTCATCCTGTACGATGCAGACTCCATGGGAAGCAAGAACCATTTGGCACTGGCAAAGGAGATTATTAACCGTCAAAGCCACCTCTGAAAATATGGCAGTAAAGAAGAAATACAATAAAGCCGTGTTAGGACGCGGACTGGACGACATCGGCAGCGGCCGCGGACTGGATGCCCTGATTGATACCGGAGAGGTACACACTCAGGGGTCATCGAACCTCAGCGAGATTGACATCGTCCAGATAGAACCCAACCCCAACCAGCCACGAAGGGAGTTTGACCAGAATGCGCTGCAAGAACTGGCCACCAGCATCAAGGAACTGGGCATTATTCAGCCCATCACGCTCCGTCAGGCAGACAATGGTAAATACCAGATTATTGCCGGAGAGCGCCGCTGGCGTGCGTCACAGTTGGCTGGGCTGACAAAAATCCCGGCATACATAGTGACAGTGGAAGACGAGAGTGCCATGGAGATGGCTCTCGTTGAAAACATCCAGCGTGAAGACCTGAACGCCATAGAAATAGCGCTGGCCTACCAGCACTTGGCAGAGACCACCGGCATGACACAGGCCAAGATTTCCGAGCGTGTCGGCAAGAGCCGTGCCGCCGTCACCAACTACATGAGACTGTTGAAGTTGCCGGCACAGGTCCAGATGGCATTGAAAAACAAGGAGATAGACATGGGACATGCCCGTGCATTGCTATCCATTGACAGTCCGTCACAACAAATCAAGCTTTTCAAGGAAGTACAAAAGCAAGGCTACTCCGTACGTCGCGTAGAGGAGATTGCACAGATGCTGAAAAACGGAGAGAACATCAGCAGCAAAGAAAAAGGCCAAGGTGTAAAAAGCAAGGGACTTCCCGAGGAGTTCAGTGAACTACGCGACCGACTGTCCAACTTCTTCCACGCCAAGGTGCAAATGACCTGCTCGCCCAAAGGAAAGGGCAAGATAAACATTCTCTTTGACAATGAGGAGGAGCTGGAGCTCATTATGAATGCGCTTGACAGAGTGAATGGCGAAAGGTAAAAGGTTAAAAAGTAAAAAGGCAAAGTGATGTGCATCATTAACAGGACAATAAAAGGGCTGGTAAAGGTATTACCTTTTTACCTGCTTACTTTTTTACCTTTAGACGTGGTGGCGCAAAACATTGACCCTGTCCCGATGGACAGCATCGCTATACTGGAGGCAAAGGTTGACTCCATGCTGGCAGAAACGGACTCGCTGACCAGCCTTGACGAACTGCAGCCTCTGGTGGCAAACGACACGGTAAAGATTAAGATGAAGCGCGACTGGGCTACATGGGCGCCCAACCCGCAGAAGGCTCTCTGGCTGGCATTGGTACTGCCTGGTGCCGGACAAATATACAACCGCAAGTACTGGAAACTGCCCATTATCTATGGAGGTTTTGTGGGATGTATCTATGCCATGACATGGAACAACATGATGTACAAGGACTACTCACAAGCCTATTTGGACATTTCGGACTCAGACCCGACGACAGAGAGTTATAATAAGTTCCTGCACCTGGGAGCCAAGATAGACGATTCGAACAAAGAGCGATACAAGACCATCTTCAAGAACAGAAAAGACAAATACCGCCGATGGCGCGACCTGAGTTTCTTTGTCATGATTGGCGTATATGCCCTGTCGGTCATCGATGCATACGTGGATGCAGAGCTCTCACAGTTTGACATTTCAAAAGACCTGAGCCTGCGGGTTTCTCCAGCGGTCATCAACAACCGCTCATCCTCCAACCCTATTGATTCGTCGTCTTTTGGCGTTAACTGTAGCCTGAACTTCTGAGCTTGCCCCTGATCAGGGGGATGGAGGTATGAACAGGCTAAGTACAGAAAGATTATAGTGACTAAATAACAAGAGTATTAACAAATAAAAGGGGCGGTCGCTCAGACCCCCAACCCCCTGACTTAGGGGGCTTAAATGAATATGAAGAATAAAAAGAACTTGGTAATGGGTGTTGTGAAAAGGGTTTTGCCTTTTTGCCTTCTTGCCTTTTTACCCTTAGGTGTGTGTGCACAGGAAGATATTGACATTGACGAAGACGACATCATCGTAACTGACGAAGACGGAGAAGAGGAAATCATAGAATTTCCCGAGGCCATGACATATGACCTCGACAGTCTGCTGAACCTTTACATGTCGAAGACGTACCTTGACGAGGATAACAGCTGCCGCATGAAGGACGAGAACCCCATCTTCACCGATGAGGAGTATATTGACCGGCTGAGCCGGCTGCCCAACATCATGGAGATGTCATACAACGACGTGGTGAAGAGCTGCATTGAGCGTTATAGCGGACGTCTGCGCAGGTCTGTCAGCTACATGCTTGGAGCAAGCAATTTCTACATGCCAATCTTCGAGGAGGCACTGGAGACTTACGACGTGCCCCTGGAGTTGAGATACCTGCCCATCATTGAGTCGGCACTTAACCCCCGTGCCGTGTCACGCGTCGGAGCAACTGGCCTGTGGCAGTTCATGCTCAGTACTGGCAAACAGTACGGACTGAAAATCAACTCCCTGGTTGACGAGCGCCGTGACCCCATCAAAGCCTCGTATGCTGCCGCCAACCTGCTGAGCGACCTCTATAAGGTCTATGGCGACTGGAACCTGGTGATAGCAGCTTATAACTGCGGTCCTGGAAACATCAACAAGGCCATTGCCCGTTCGGGAGGCAAGCGCGACTACTGGGAAATATATCCCTATCTGCCAGCTGAGACACGTGGATACGTGCCGGCCTTCATTGCTGCCAACTACATCATGAACTACTATTGCGACCATAATATCTGCCCCATGCGCTCAAGACTGCCAGAGCGTACTGACACCGTGATGGTCAGCAAGAACATTCACCTGCAACAGATAGCTGCCGTTTGCGGCATCGACATCGAAGAGCTGCGTACACTGAACCCCTCATACCGCCGCGACATTGTGCCCGGTGCCAACGAACCATCGGCCATCCGGATGAGCCAGGCCGACGTCACGAAGTTCCTGGAAATGGAGGACTCCGTCTATCGCTACAGAGCCGACGAGTTGCTGACACGCCGTGCCGTAGTGGAAATCAACGACGACGTGCCCACCTTCGTACACCATAAGAAGAAAGGACGTCATGGACGTGGAGTCGCCAAGCGCGGAAAGCGTGGACGTGGGGCCAAGATAGGAACCACCAAACGGGGAAAGCGTGGAGCTGCCGCCCGTCATGGAGGCGCGAAGAAGAAGCGCGGAGCAGCCACTTCGAAGAAAAAGAAAGGTGGCCGCAAGAGGAGGAGATAAGTATTTAGTTTTTGTCACCATTAACGAAGCAGTGGCCTATGGACGACGAACATAAAAAACAAGAAGCAACCGACGAGCAATTGATTAACGACGCTTTCCAGCACTTGTTGGATAGCTACCTTGCGTCACGCCATCGGAAAAAAGTAGATATTATCACCAAGGCATTCAACTTTGCCAAGCAGGCACACAAAGGCGTGCGCCGACTTAGCGGAGAACCTTATATCATGCACCCCATCGCCGTTGCGCAGATTGCCTGCGAGGAAGTGGGACTGGGTTCCACCAGTATTTGTGCTGCATTGCTACACGACGTGGTGGAGGATACGGAATACACCACTGAGGACATCGAGAATATTTTCGGTGCGAAAATAGCCCAGATTGTTGACGGACTGACCAAAATATCAGGTGGCATCTTCGGTGAACAGGCATCGGCGCAGGCCGAGAACTTCAAGAAGCTGCTGCTCACCATGAGCGATGACATTCGCGTGATTCTCATCAAAATCTGCGACCGACTTCACAATATGCGTACCCTGCAGAGCCAACCCGCCAACAAACAATACAAAATAGCCGGCGAGACGCTCTACATCTATGCCCCCTTAGCCAATCGCCTGGGACTCTATAAGGTAAAAGGCGAACTGGAAAACCTCAGTTTCAGTTATGAACACCCCGAGGAGTACCAAGCCATCAAAGACAAACTGGCATCTACCGAGGCATCGCGTCATGAGCTGTTCGGCCAGTTTACAGCACCCATCGAAGAGTCGCTCAACAAGATGGGTATCAAGTACAAAATCAAGGAACGCGTAAAAAGCCCCTACTCCATTTGGAGTAAGATGCAGAACAAGCACATCCCCTTTGAGGAAGTTTTCGACATTCTAGCCGTACGCATCATCTTCACCCCTGACAAACGCGAGGAAGAGGTAAACGAGTGCTTTAACATCTACGTGGCCATTTCCAAAATATACAAGAGCCATCCCGACCGTCTGCGCGACTGGTTGAACCACCCGAAAGCCAATGGCTATCAGGCTCTGCACGTCACACTGATGTCCAAGCAAGGACGATGGATTGAGGTGCAGATACGTTCCGACCGCATGGACGAAATTGCAGAACAGGGATTTGCCGCTCACTGGAAATACAAGGATGGTGAACAAAGCGAGTTTACCGAGGACGAGAGTGAACTGAACGAATGGCTGCGTACCATCAAGGAAATCCTCGACGACCCTCAGCCAGACGCAATGGACTTCCTCGATGCCATCAAGCTCAACCTCTTTGCCAGTGAGATTTTCGTATTCACCCCTAAGGGAGAAATAAAGACCATGCCTGCAGGCTGTACGGCACTGGATTTTGCCTTCAGCATCCACACCTTCCTCGGTTCTCACTGTATCGGTGCGAAGGTCAACCACAAACTGGTTCCCCTGAGTCATAAGCTCCAAAGCGGCGACCAGGTAGAGATTCTAACTTCCAAGTCTCAGCATGTGCAGCCATCATGGATCAACTTCGTTTCGACAGCCAAGGGAAAGGGTAAGATTCAGGCTATTCTGCGACGGAAGAACCGTGAAAGCCAGAAGAAAGGCGAAGACCTGTTGATTGCCTTTGCAAAGAAACACGATATAGAATACAACAGCAACATTGCCGACCAACTGGCGGCCTTCCACGAAAGCAAAAAACGCGAGGATTTCTTCCAGGCATTAGCCGAAAAGACCATTATCCTCGGCAATGAGGACATTGACGAACTGAACGGCAAACACAAAAACAAGAATGGTAAAAGTGGATGGCTCCGCTACGTGCCTTTCATTGGTTCCAACAAAGCAAAGGAGGACGAGGAGAAGCAGCCAGACTTGTTCATCGTACCGGAAAAGTTCAATCGCAAGAAGCCTATCTACATCACCGATGAGAATATCCGCCAATTCAAGTTTACCAACTGCTGTCATCCCATTCCTGGCGATGATGTCTTAGGATTCATTGACAACAAGAACCGTATTGAGATACACAAACGCTCATGTCCCGTTGCCAACCGCCTCAAGACCAGCTATGGCAACCGCATTCTCGATGCCAAGTGGGACATGCACAAGAAGCTCTTCTTCGGTGCTACCGTCCGCATTGAGGGCATAGACCGTATGGGCATCCTTGTCGATATGTCTCGTGTCATCACGTCTCAGATGAATGTCAACATCCGACGTCTGACCATCGAGGCCGACGACGGTGTATTCGACGGAACCATCGAAATGCGCGTCCACGACCGCGACGACGTCAAACTCATTATGGACAACCTCAAGAAGATAGAGGGAGTACAAAACGTGAACCAGATTCTTTGAAATAATATAAGGACCCAAGTATTAAAAGGTAAAAATCATCCAGCTATGAAACAAGAAACAAACAAGAAAAAAGGTGGAAACAAACTTTTCACTTTTCACAATCCACTTTTACTTTTTTGCCTGTTTACTTTTTTACCTTTAACAGTTACCGCGGCCAACCCCTTCGACAATCCAGACACTATTGTCGTAGCACGCGATGGAACAGGGCAGTTTCGTACCATTGGACAGGCCATCGAGGTGTGTCGGGCCTTCATGGACTACCATAAGGTCATCTACATCAAACGAGGAACCTATAAAGAGAAACTTATCATCCCCGAGTGGCTCACTAATATCGAGCTGTGTGGCGAAGACCGCAACGCAACCATCATCACCTACGACGACCATGCCAACATTCCCATGGATGCCACACTATGGCCAACAGAGATGAGTCAGCAATTACTGGCCATGGACAATCGTCCGAAGCTCAGCACCTTCCGGACCTTCACTCTACATGTGGCAGGCAGCGACATCACTATCAAGAACATCACCATCGAAAATAACGCTGCCAAACTGGGACAGGCTGTCGCACTTCACACCACAGGCGATCGCTTGCAGTTTGTCAATTGTCGCATTCTTGGCAATCAGGACACGGTATATACCTGTACTGCCAATACACGCATCTATTTCAAGGACTGCTATATTGAAGGCACCACCGACTTCATTTTCGGTGCTGCTACGGCATGGTTTGAACACTGTGACATCTACTGCAAGCAGGATTCCTACATCACCGCAGCCTCCACCACCAAGGAACAGCCCTTCGGCTATGTATTTAACGACTGCCGCATCACTGCCGCTCCTGGTGTCACCAAAGTCTATCTGGGCCGTCCCTGGCGCGACTATGGCTACACGCTATTCATGAATTGCGATTTATGCAAGGAGATTTGTCCTGAGGGCTGGCATAATTGGGAGAAGCATCGCGAGCAGACCGCCCGTTACCTGGAGTATAACAACCGTGGAGCGGGAGCCGATACCTCACAGCGCGTTGCCTGGAGCCGCCAGCTAACCAAGAAAGAAGCAAAGGAAATAACTATTGAACGGGTGTTCTCCATACAATCAACATGGGCCCCCCAATAACTAAAAGACAAAATGGTGTCAACAAGGTTGACACCATTTTACATATCTGTGATGCTGAAAAGAACACTATTGTAACCCATCCAGTTCCCGCTTCAGCGCCTGCAAGTCTTCACGAATGCTTGTCAGGCGTTCAATCATTTCTGCTGTCTTGTCTGCCCCATCGCGGTTGTTACTGATAATCTTCTTGGCAGCAGCCAATTTAAACCCCCTTACCTTGACAAGATTATGAATCAATCGTATCTGCTCAATATCCTTTTCCGTATATTGACGTACCTTGGCAGGGCCGCTGGTTTTCGGTTTGAGAAAGGGAAACTCCGTCTCCCAATAACGCAACGTGCTCTCATTCAGTCCGAACATCTCGGCAACCTCCTTGATGGAGTAATACAACTTCAGGTTCTTGTTCAGATTCAGTGCCATAATCGTAACATTCATTGATTTGTTTGCAAAGGTACGAAAAAGTTTATAGTTTATAATTGAAAGTTGGAAGTTTTTTAGGCCTCAGAATGAAAATTTTTATTCTTTCATCTTTAATCTTTAATCTTTTTACTACCTTTGTGCACAAAATATAACTATAAAGCCTCATCATAAAACTTATGAAAAAGAAACTGATTAGCTTAACCATCATTGCCATTGGCTTACTGACAGCGGTCGCCAGTTGTCAGAAATCAAAAAAGCCGACTGACGGTGCGACACCTGTTGACTCGACTGCGACAGCAGCAACCTTAACCGACGAAGAATCCGCAGTACCTGACTATGACACCACCGATGCTGTAGCCTTCGGACTGAAAGGTTATGTCAAGCAGGTCATCACCACCCACTACGAAGCTACGCCACGCGGCGAGAAGCTTCTCAGAGGAAAACCTCTCGGAGGCTATGCCGACAGCCTGATGACCTTTAACGAGCATGGTCTCGTGACATGTGACAGCTACGCTAACCCCTATACCTATGACGTCAGCGGCAACTTCACTGCAGGACGTTCCAAGACCACGAAGATGACCCGTGACAAGAAAGGCCGCATCACCAAGTACGACCACCAAATTCAGGGCGATGGACACTGGAACAGCTATAACTACCAGTTCGAATACGATACCGTAGGCCGCATCCAGGAGGTAGGCTACGTCGGTTGGGAGGAGATCTTCGGCTATAAGTTCATCTTCGAGAACGACGAAGACCTTTGGCCCATCAAGGAGACCATGGAGGGACAGGCCTGTGCCGACCTCTTCCAGTCGGAGACCCTCTATCGCTACCTGAAGTTTGACGACGAGGGTAACTGGACGGAGCGCGAGGTATGGACGACGGAAAAGCAAGGTGTTGAGAACGGAGACGAAGAGCCCGAGATGACCGCCACAAATTCCTACACCGTCGAGAAACGGGAAATCACCTACTATGGAGAATGAGGGATAAAGCAGAAAAAATTAACATAAGAACAATCATTAAAAACTAAAACATTATGAGATTAGACGGAAGACGCGAAAGCTCAAACGTAGATGACCGCCGCAGAATGAGTGGTGGTGCAAAGGCTGGCATCGGTGGCATCGGAGCCATTCTGCTGGCAGCAGTGATTGGTTATTTCAGTGGTGGAACGCAGGGTGCCCTCAATGCTGTTGTCAATGAGGTGACACAGTCAGCGAACCAGACGACAGCCACCAACAACCGTGAGTTCACCCAGGAGGAGCAGGAGTTGGCAACCTTCTCCAGCCAGATTCTCGGTGGCACGGAGGATGTATGGACCACTATTTTCCAGGAACAGGGATGGGGCGAATACAAGAAACCCACCATGGTACTTTACACAGACGGTGTTCAGACAGCCTGCGGACAAGGTTCTGCACAGATGGGGCCATTCTACTGTTCAGGTGACGAGAAGTTGTACATTGACCTGTCATTCTTCACTACCATGAAACGCCAGTTGGGTGCTGATGGTGACTTTGCATACGCCTACGTTATTGCCCACGAGGTTGGTCACCATGTGGAGTACTTGACAGGAACCCTCCAGAAGGCTCACGAACAGATGCAGCGTCTGCCACAGGCCGAGGCCAACAAGGTCAGCGTACGTCTGGAGTTGCTGGCTGACTTCTATGCCGGTGTCTGGGCACATTACGACAACAAGATGTTCGGTTCGTTGGAGGATGGTGACATTGAGGAAGCAATACAATGTGCACAGGTTATCGGCGACGACTACCTGCAGAAGAAGGCACAGGGCTATGCCGTTCCTGAATCGTTTAACCACGGTACATCGAAGCAACGCATGAAGTGGTTCAAGCTGGGATTGCAAACCGGCGACGTACGCCGCGGCACTACCTTCCAGTGCTCTGACGCAGAGCTATAATTAAAAAGTAAATAGTATAACGAAAAAACTGCCGCTACGATGGTATAACCATCAGAGCGGCAGTTTTTTCGTTATTCACTTCATATGATTCACTTACAAGTTGGCCAGTTCAATGACCTTATCAACGGCTACGGAGAGTCCGTCAACATTCTTACCGCCAGCCTGGGCAAAGTGGGGTTGTCCACCACCGCCGCCCTGGATGAGCTTAGCCGCCTCGCGTACCATCTGACCAGCATTCAAACCATGTTCGCTAACCATGTCATCAGAAAGCATAATGGTAAGCTGTGGCTTCTGGTTGTCGTGCGAACCAATGACGCAGAGCAATGAGCTATCGACAGCTGCACGAATCTTGAAGGCAAGATCCTTGGCAGCTGCAGGTGCCATGGGAGTAACAGCAGTGATGACCTTGACACCGTTGACCTCGCGAGCCTTCTCCACCAGTCGCTGTGCGGCACGCTCAACGGCCTGTGCCTGGAAGCCCTCAATCTCCTTCTTCATGGCATCGTGCTCCTCGATATACTTGCGGATAACGCCCTGTAAGTCCTTGGCATTGTTGAAGAACGACTTGACAGCCTTCAGCACATCCTCCATCTGGTAGAGCAGTTCTTCACACTCTTTGCCAGTCTTTGCCTCGATACGGCGGATGCCAGCAGCCACGCTACTCTCAGAAAGTATCTTGAAGAAACCGATGCGGCCTGTAGAGGAGGCGTGGATACCACCGCAGAACTCACACGAAGGACCGAAGCGTACCACACGTACCTTGTCGCCATACTTCTCGCCAAAGAGGGCGATGGCACCGAGTTTCTTGGCTTCATCGAAGGGTACGTCACGATGCTCGTCAATATGGATATCCTGACGAATCATGTCGTTCACTATACGCTCCACCTCGCGCAGTTGCTCTTCGCTGACCTTCTCGAAGTGTGAGAAGTCGAAGCGCAGCGTGTCAGGGCTGACAAACGAGCCCTTTTGTTCCACATGGTCACCCAGAACCTGCTTCAAGGCATAGTCGAGCAGATGGGTAGCGGTATGGTTGGCAGCCGAAGCGTTACGCTTGTCAGTATCTACACAGGCCATGAACTCCGCCGTGGGGTCCTTGGGCAACTGTTTGACGATGTGAACGCTCTGGTTGTTCTCGCGCTTGGTGTCGATGATGTCGATGGTCTCGTTCTCGTTGCAGAGCACACCGCAATCACCTACCTGTCCACCCATCTCGCCGTAGAACGGGGTGTAGTCGAGTACCAGTTCGTAATATTCGTTCTTCTTCTGGGTCACCTTACGGTAGCGCAGAATGTGACAGTTGTATTCAGTGTAGTCGTAACCTACGAACTGCTGTTCGCCAGCGTGTAACTCAACCCAGTCACTGTTCTCTACCTGTGCGGCATTACGTGCACGCTCTTTCTGCTTCTGCATCTCCACATTGAACTGTTCCTCATCAACGGTAAAGCCATTCTCACGACAAATCAGTTCCGTGAGGTCGAGGGGGAAGCCATAAGTATCGAACAGACGGAAAGCCTGCACACCGCTCAACTCCTTCTCTCCTTTGTTTCTCATCTCCTCCATCTCTTTGTCGAGCAGGGCGATACCCTTGTCAAGGGTACGCAGGAACGACTCTTCCTCCTCCTTGACAACCTTGGTGATTAACTGCTGCTGTGCCTTCAGTTCAGGGAAGGCATCGCCCATCTCTGCAACGAGTGTGGGTACGAGTTTGAAGAGGAAACCCTCTTTTTGTCCGAGGAACGTGTAGGCATAACGCACAGCACGTCGCAAGATGCGGCGGATGACGTAACCAGCCTTGGCATTTGACGGCAGCTGACCGTCGGCAATCGAGAACGAGACAGCACGCAGGTGGTCAGCACAGACACGCATGGCCACATTGATGTCTTCCTGTTGTTTGCCAACTTCGCCCTCCTCGTAGGTGGTATATTTCATTCCACTAATCTGCTGCTCGGCCTTGATGATTGGCTGGAAGATATCGGTATCATAGTTGGAGTGCTTACCCTGCATCATACGAACCAAACGCTCGAAGCCCATGCCCGTGTCGATAACGTTCATGGAGAGTTTCTCCAGCGAGCCGTCAGCCTTGCGGTTGAACTGCATGAACACGAGGTTCCAAATCTCGATAACCTGCGGGTCGTCCTTGTTGACGAGGTCACGACCGCTGATACCGCTGGCCTTACGCTCTTCCTCGGGACGGCTATCGACATGAATTTCCGAGCAGGGGCCACAGGGACCAGTATCGCCCATTTCCCAGAAGTTGTCGTGTTTGTTGCCGTTGATGATGTGATCCTCGGGCACGTGCTTTGCCCAATAGCGGGCAGCCTCATCGTCACGGGGGATGTTTTCTTCGGGTGACCCCTCGAAGACGGTGACGTAGAGGTCTGCAGGATTCAATTTCAACACATCCACGAGATATTCCCATGCCATGTCGATGGCACCCTCCTTGAAGTAGTCGCCGAATGACCAGTTACCCAGCATCTCAAACATGGTGTGGTGATAGGTGTCGTGTCCTACTTCCTCCAGGTCGTTGTGCTTACCGCTGACGCGCAGGCACTTCTGGGTGTCCGCACGACGGCGTGGCTCTGGGTCACGTGTACCCAGAATAATATCTTTCCACTGGTTCATGCCCGCGTTGGTGAACATCAGCGTGGGGTCATCCTTGATGACCATCGGTGCAGAGGGCACGATGGCGTGTTGCTTTGACTCGAAGAACTTTTTGAACGAGTCGCGAATCTCATTGGCTGTCATCATCTTTATTTTCGATTTACTAATTTTCGATTAACTGATTTATATTCGATTTCGATTTTTATCGATTTACGGAATTTCGATTTATTTACTGATTTTTCTTCAGACGGGCATATTCTTTGCGTGCCCTCGCCAGTTGTTGCTTGAATCGTTCGTTACCATTCAGGGCACCCATGATGGTAGCCGCAAGCATCAGTGACGTATCAATGTCGCTTTTGTAGTGATGACCGCAGATGACACGGCCAATGGCATACTCCTGTGCCCTGTTCAGCAGAGCGTAGGTAGAGTCAGGATTAACGAGTGCCAGTGTCATAGCATATACCCACCCACGCGATGCATGACCTGAAGGATAGCTATAGCCTTTGCTCTGTTCCTCATCTCTTTCAGGAGAGATGGAAGGCTCATGAAAATAGACGAACGGACGAGGACGTTTGAAATAATCCTTGGCAACTTTATTGGCCAGATGTGCGTCACGCGCTGCTCCACCTGCCAAACGGTCAATCTCAGGCGTCCGTTCAGGACTGATGACCATACCAAATGCCTCCGAGAAAGCCTCGAAGAGCTCCAACGGGTCGTCCTGCTTCGCCTTGTCTCCCTGAGGTGTCTGGCGTAGCTGCTTTCCCCACTGGTAAAAGTAGATATCATTGGCAAACACCATATCTGTCCAATCAGGAGGAGCAGGCAGGAAAAGTCGTCCATCCGGTCTTTCCTCTTCTGTGAGATAGGGATCCGGAAAGACGATAACGGCCTGTGCCTGTGCCATCACTACGGTAATGACGGCACAGGCAATCAGGAGCCAGTATCTAAGTTGTTTCATAGTTTACTCTTCCGTTGTCTGATTAGCAGCACGGAAGTTGTCGAGATCGTCCACCTTGAAGTTCTTGATGTAGGCAGACTTGCCGAAGACATCTTCCTCAGCCATGCGGACATAGACGTTGGCGCTCTTCTCGAAAAGTTCCGGTTCCTTCGAAGCATCGCGGATGATGAGGATAGACATGACGAGTTCTGCGGTCATATCATAAAGACGACGGGCAAGGAAGTCCTGTGCATCCTGGTTCTCCAGTGCCTTCACGTTAGCGAGAGCCTCTTCATATACAGGGATGAGCTTTTCTACACGAGCCTTCAGAGCAGCATTTGCGTTCTCAGGCAGTGCTCCGAACATCTCCTTGATGTTGTTCAGCATGGTGCCATTGGTGATGTAGCGGATGGCGGCAACCACCTGCAGTTGCGTAGTACCCTCATAGATAGAGAAGATACGTGCATCGCGGAACAAGCGCTGGCTCTTGTACTCCATGATAAAGCCTGAACCACCGTGGATAGAGATGGCATCGTAGGCATTCTGGTTGGCGTACTCCGAGTTCATACCCTTAGCCAATGGGGTGAAGGCATCAGCCAAGCGCTGATACTTCTTCAGTTCCTGCTTCTCCTCGGGTGTGAGCTTACGGTCGCGCTCGATATCCTCAAGACACTTGTAAACATCTACGTAGCAAGCTGTCTCATAGAGCAGCGAACGGCCGGCATCGAGCTTTGCCTTCATACGAGAAAGCATATCATAAACAGCGGGGAAGTTGATGATCGCCTCACCGAACTGCTGACGCTCCTTAGCGTAAGCCAAGCCTTCGTTGTAAGCCTCCTGTTCCACACCTACTGACTGTGCGGCGATACCCAGACGGGCACCGTTCATCAGGGCCATCACATACTTGATAAGGCCGAGACGAGTTGAGCCGCAGAGTTCTGCCTTCGCATTCTTATAGGTCAGCTCACAGGTGGGGCTTCCGTGGATACCCAACTTGTGCTCAATGTGACGAACATTGACGCCGCCCTGGCGCTTGTCGTAGATGAACATCGACAGTCCGCGGCCGTCCTTCGTACCTTCTTCAGAACGGGCCAGCACGAGGTGGATGTCGCTGTCACCATTGGTGATGAAGCGCTTCACACCGTTCAGGCGCCAGCAGTTCTCCTGGGCGTCATAGGTTGCCTTCAGCATGACGCGCTGCAGGTCAGAACCGGCATCGGGCTCCGTGAGGTCCATTGACATGCCCTCACCGGCGCAAACACGGGGGATGTACTTCTGGCGCTGTTCTTCGCTACCGAACTCATAGAGCGTGTCGATACAGCTCTGCAGGCTCCAGATGTTCTGGAA
>JAEEGH010008726.1_pt1 | contig 23855 bp, 22 predicted proteins | sample 9134181 | NCBI WGS metagenome assembly JAEEGH01 (sample SAMN16246544, study PRJNA631951) | gut metagenome | biome: gut microbiome; feature: rumen; material: DP-attached | host: Bos | place: Iran: Karaj | collected 2018-10
GTCTCCGCCGGCAACCTCGTAGAGCGTGCTGATGGTGTCCACACCCTCGGGATAGAGCACGGGCAGGGTGGCCCAGGAGAACCACTGCTGGCCGTTCTTGAAGGTTTCCTGGAACAGGGGGAATACCTGGGCGAACATGCACCAGATGGCCAGGGTGTTGGCACGGTTCTGGATCCAGCCGCCGCGGTTCCACAGCAGGGCGGCCACGGTGGGGGCGAGCAGAAGGGCGATACCGCAGTACCAGCTGTGCGTGGGCAGGCAGTTGTAGGTATAGGCGAAGTTCCAGATGTCGTAGATGAGGATGTAGACCCAGGTCATATCGGCCCAGATCATGTCCTTCTTGTCCTTGGAAGGATATACGTTCCACCAGGCGGTCATACACATGATGTTCACCAGACCGGCCACGCCGTTCATCACATTGTGCCAGCCGCCGTACTGCCATACACCTTCGGAGGTGAGCCACCACTTGTTCCATCCCATCACGGCCGATTCGAAGTCGGACACGCAGGCGATGAGTATGTTGATGCCCACGATCACGAAGGGGAAGGGCTTGAACCAGTGTTTGGCGCCGATGCCCCATTTGTACTTGATCATCATGAAGCCGATGCACCCTGCGGTGGCTGCATACAGCTTGGCATAGTGGAACCACCCCTGCATATAGACGTGGGTCTGGTTTTCAAGCGCCCACTGGGCTCCGTTCCGGACACCGATCCAGATGGCCAGGAAGTACACGGTGAGGGCCAGCGGAATGGCCAGGAAGGTGATGATGCCGCCCAGCTTGGTCCTGCGGGCGAATTCATTGAGGAGGATGAGGCCCAGCAGGACCACGATCAGCATTCCCCACTGAGATAGGGCATTAGCCCCGTAAACTTGGAAAAACATGGTTTAGTGTTATTTAGTGGATAAGATTTTTTGTTCTTTCCTTTCCTTGACCAGTGCGTAGATAACCCATACCAGCGTAATGGCAAGCGACATGGGGACACCTACTTTAAGCATCTCCGGGGGAGTCCACGCAAAGAGCTCCCCGTTGATGGCGTGGTCTACGATCAGCATAACCGAGCCGCCCCAGAGCATTTTCTCCAGGGATGCCAGGTTGCGGCCGATGAATCCGGTCTTGACTCCGGCCTTGCGGCAGAGGCTGGTGATAGCAGCCTGGGCAAGGGGTACGATGTAACAACTCATACTTCTATTTCTTTGATTTCTACTTCGTTTCCACACTTGAGCACCGTGTCCTGGCTGCCGCAGTGCGGGCATTCTCTTCCGAATTGCACGGTGGGGTATTCCTTTCCGCAGGCGTTGCAGGTGGTTACCGCCGGGAGGATGTTGCACTTGAGCTCACACCCTTTGAGCAACTCCTCCTTGTCGGAGGCCCATCTCCAGCAGTCCGTGAGGTACTCCGGCACCACGGTGGAAACCTCGCCGATGTTCATCACTACGGCATTCACGTGTTCCACGCCGTGTTCCTGAGCCGCCTCCTTGACGTCCCGGATAATGTAGAATACGATTCCCAGTTCGTGCATTATTTCTTTTTGCTGAACAGTATCTTCCCGGTACGTTTTACCATATAAGGCAGGATGCCGGAGAATTTGTCTTCCGAGGTGCGCATAACGGAGGCTTCCGGATGCACCCGGTGCAGGTGGATGGCGTCGAATCCGCACTTGGTGGTGCAGACGCCGCAGCCGATGCAGCGGTTCTCATCCACCACCGAGGCGCCGCAACTGAGACAGCGGGCCGTCTCCTTGCGCACCTGCTCTTCCGTAAGCGTGCCGTGGTATTCCTGGAAAGCGCTCTTCACGGGAACCACGCCCGGATCCTGACGGGAACCGTTGTCGTAGGATTCCACCAGGATGTCCTCTTTGTCCAGCTCTATGAAGTCCCGCCGGTTGCGGCCGATGGTCATGTGGCCGTGCTGCACGTAGCGGTGCAGGCTTTCGGCGGCCTCCTTGCCGGCAGCGATGGCGTCGATGGCGAACTTGGGGCCGGTGAAAACGTCACCGCCCACGAAGATGTCCGGCTCGGCCGTCTGGTAGGTGAGCTTGTCGGCAATGGGGTACACGCCGCGGAAGAATTCCACCTTGGTGTCTTTCAGGAGGTCCTTGAGCACCACCGTCTGGCCGATGGCGAAGATGACCATATCGGCCTCCAGGGTGATGAGCCGGCTCTCGTCGTATTCCGGCGCAAACTTGTGATCCGCGTTGAAGACAGAGGTGCACTTCTTGAAGACAATTCCCTTAACCTTCTTATCCCCAAGCACTTCCTTGGGACCCCAGCCGGGGTTCAGGACCACGCCGTCCTCCCGGGCTTCGGCGCGCTCTTCCAGGGAGGCGGGCATGATGTCCTCCGTCTCCAGGGAAAGCATGGTGACCTCCGAAGCGCCGCTGCGCTTGGCCACGCGGGCTGCGTCGATGGCCACGTTGCCGCCGCCTACCACTACTACCTTGCCCTTCACCTTCACCTGGCCGCAGTTGGCCTGGTGGAGGAAGTCGATGGCCGTAGTGGTGCCTTCCAGCGTTTCTCCGGGGATGCCCGGCAGGCGTCCGCCCTGGCAGCCGATGGCCACGTAGAAGGCCTTGTAGCCCTGTTCACGCAGCTGGGCGATGGTTACGTCCTTGCCCACTTCCACGCCGGTGCGCACTTCTACGCCAATTTCTTTCATGATGTCGATCTCGGCCTTGATCACCTCCTTGTCCAGCTTATAGGAAGGGATGCCGTAGCGGAGCATGCCGCCCGGTTCCGGGTTGCGTTCGAAGACAGTGGGCTTGTAGCCCATCGTGGCCAGGTAGTAGGCGCAGCTGAGTCCGGCGGGGCCTCCGCCGATGATGGCGATCTTCTGCGGCCAGCGTTCCTCCACGTTGGAGCAGATGTTCACCTCCGGTACAAAGCGGGTTTCCGCGTGGAGGTCCTGTTCGGCCAGGAATTTCTTCACCTCGTCGATGGCGATGGGCCGGTCTATGGTGCCGCGGGTACAGGCATCCTCGCAGCGGCGGTTGCAGATGCGGCCGCACACGGCGGGGAAGGGGTTCTCCCGCTTGATGAGCTCCAGCGCCTCCGTGTATTTGCCCTCGGCGGCCTTCTTCAAGTAGCCCTGGACGGCGATGTGGGCCGGGCAGGCGGTCTTGCAGGGGGCGGTACCGGTGGGGTAGCAGTTGATGCGGTTGCGGTCCCGGTAATCCTCCGTCCACTTGTGCGGGCCCCAGGCGGCGGCGTCCGGCAGTTCCTGCTTGGGATAGGTCTGGGGACCGCTTTTGGTGCAAAGCTTCTGGCCCAGCTTGACGGCGCCGGCGGGGCAGTATTCCACGCAGCGGCCGCAGGCCACGCAGTTCTTCGGGTCCACTTCGGCCACATAGGCGCTGCGGCTCATGTTGGGCGTGTTGAAGAGCTGGGAGGTGCGCAGGGCGTTGCAGATCTTGACGTTGCAGTTGCAGATGGCGAAGATCTTGCCCTCGCCGTCGATATTGGTCACCTGGTGCACGAAGCCGTGATCTTCGGCCTTGCGGAGGATGGCCATGGCCTCCTCGTAGGTGATGTCGTGGCCGCGGCCGGTTTCCCGCAGGTAGTCGGCCATATCTCCCACGCCGATGCACCAGTCCCGGTAGTCGTCGGCGCAGCCTTCGTCCAGTTTCTTGCGGCCGTAGCGGCAGGAGCAGATGCCCACGCCGATGTGGCCTTCGTATTTCTTGAGCCAATAGCTTATGTGCTCGATATCAACAGACTGGTTCTCCATGGAAATGGCTTTTTCCACGGGGATCACATGCATGCCGATGCCGCTGCCGCCCATGGGCACCATGGGGGTGATCTTTTCCAGCGGGAGGAAGGTCATACGCTCGAAGAACATGGCCAGCTCCGGATGCTTATCCATAAGCTCCACGTTCATATTGGTGTATTCCGCGCTGCCGGGAACGAACATCGGCACCCAGTAGATGCGGTCTTCGCGGTTGAAAGTGGTGCCCGGGTCCGGGCCCTGCCCGTTGGTATAATGGTCTCCGTAGTCGTACTCCAGCATGCCGAAATAGGAGAGCTTGTCCAGCAGCTCGTCAAAGGCCTGCTCCGTGGAGGCATAGTGCTTCTGACGGTTCATCTCGTGCAGCTGGGCATAGCTGTGGTGCTTGCGGACCTTGAAGAAATTGCCGGGCAGCATATCCAGCAGCAGGTCCAGCGATGCCTCGCGGGTTATGGGATCCATCTCGTCCTCGAAGATGCAGGCGAGGCCCCAGTACTCCGGGGCATCGGTACCCATCTTGATCTTACCGGGAATTCGGTCTGTAACGTGGCGGACAAACTTCAGGAGTTTGGGATTCGGGTTCTTATCCCCTTTGTGCTTGGGGACGAACTTGGTGGACATCTCTGGCATAGCGGATATCGGTTCTAGTGTTAAATGGTTCCGCTAAGATACGAAAAAACCTTCACAAAACATCAAATTAAACCCATCTCTTTGGCTTTGTTCACGAGTTCGGCCGAATTGGCCACGTCGAACTTCACCAGCAGTTTTTTCCGGTACCATTTGATGGTTTCCGGGCTAAGGTTTTGTGCCTGAGCCATCTGAGGGGTGGTGTATCCTTTGCTCAAAAGGTCCAGGATCTCCTTTTCCCGCTCCGACAGGTCCAGGGATTCCCAGTCTATGCCGGGAGGGGTTTCCGTAGCGGATCCGGCCTGGGCCGGCGCAGCCTTTTTCCGTTTTCGGAAGAAGAATCCCAGGGCCACCAGGATAGCTCCGGTGAGGCCGCCTGCCAGCCGGCCCAGCTGCCGTTTCTGGCGGGAGAGCACCTCCTTCATATAGTCCAGGTTCTCGGTGCGGAAGCCGGGGGAATAGTCCGGATGGGCGGCATAATAGGCATCGGCCTTGCGGAGGAATTTGAGCGATTTCCGGTTGCGGCCCTGTTCTGCATAAAGGCGGCCATACCCCTTCCAGACATTCACTATCATCAGGGAATCTCCCGACGCCTGGGCATACTCCAGGGCTTTGTCATATTCCTTTCCGGCCTTGCGGAAGTCTTTCTCGTCCACCCAGGTTTCACCCATATTGTAGTGGAGGATGGAATTGCTCTCGTGCCAACCGTATTTCTCAAAGATCCGGCCGGCCTTCTCATAATAGTCCATGGCCCGGGGGATGGAATCCATTATATTGTAGAGGTTGCCCAAGGTGCCGTAAAGGGATGAGTAGGCGTCGTCAATCTCCTTTTCGGAGTAGCCTTCCGGGGCAGTGGGGGAGGTGGATCCGGCGGCCATCCTGCCGGCGGCATCCAGCGCTTTTGAAAACCAGACCAGGGCACTGTCAATCTGCTCTCTTCCGTAGTATTGCAAGCCGATGTAACGGCAGGCGTCGAAGGTGGAACGCTCCCAGCCCATCCTTTCGCTGATGGCCAGCGCTTTCAAGGCATAGAATCGGCTCTTTTCCCCGTTGAGGATGTTGTAGCCCCGCATCAGGTCTCTGTAGGCATTGTTCAATCCCTGAAGTTCTTCCTGCGTTGCAGTGTCCACCGCATCGGGTGTCCAGCGCGCTACAACCCGTTCCAGGGAATCCAGATTGACACCGCGCTCATCGTTATAGGCGGCTGCGGGAAGCAGCGCCAGGACCAGCGTCAGCGAGGATAGAAGGAAGGCTTTCATATTACAAATATAAGCAAAAACAAGTCAATTAGCCCTTTGGGTGGTTTTTCGGAGGCTATTTCCCCCCTTTAGGGTGGTGTTTTTTACTTTGATAAACGTGATATTTGCAATCATGAATAACACTAAAAGGACATTGAGCAAACGGGAACAGGAGATCCTAGGTCTGGTGGCCCGGGGCTTTACTTCTCCCCAGATAGCAGAGGAGCTTTCCCTTAGTCCGGAAACCATCAAATGGTACCGGAAGCGGCTGCTGTCCAGGTTCGATGCCGATACAAGTGCCGAAATGATAAAGATAGCCATTGAAAACAAATTGATATGAATATGAAAAGGTTGTTAGTATCTGTTGCCGTACTCGCAATGGTTTGCGGGACGGCCAACGCCCAGGGAATTTTGGAAAGACTGGGTGAACGTGCCCGGAATGCGGCAGAAAGCAATATCGGCCGCAAAATAGAAGAGGGCGTGAACGATGCCCTGGACGGCAAGGCGGGCAAGAACGACAAGAAGAACGACAAGAAGAGCAAAAAGAACGACAAGAAGGGCGCCAAGGAGGCCGGCTGGACCTGTACGGAGTGCGGCCACGAAGGCAATACCGGCAAATTCTGCGAAGAGTGCGGCGCCAAGCAGCCTTCCGGCGAAGCCGCCACCTGGACCTGCCCGGAATGCGGCCACGAAGGCAATACCGGCAAATTCTGTGAGGAATGCGGTGCCAAACAGTCCGGTGTGGCCAATGCCACCACGGAGGAGGTAAAGAGCGACTTTGTGCGCGGCAGCGTCGTCCTTTTCCAGGACGACTTCAAGAATGAGCAGGTGGGCGAGTTCCCGTCCAAGTGGGACATCCAGGGTGACGGCAGTGCCGAGACGGCGGTCATCAACGGCCAGAAATATCTGCACTTCACGACAGATTACAATTTCGTGGAGCCGCTGATGGAGAACATGAAATCCTATCTGCCGGATGTCTTCACCCTCGAGTGGGATTTCTTCTGCAGCAAAGCGGGAGATCTTGGCGCGTCCAGCCTGGAACTGATCTTTGATATAGGGCAGCAGAATGACCGTGTCGGACTATTCGAGTTTGCATACCGTTCCTGGAATCCTGATTACTGGACACAATACAGTTATCGCAAACCCAATAGCGAGGATTCCGTAAATGGAACCAATGAATACGATGCTCTTAAGTCGATCATCAAAGAGGGCCAGTGGAATCATTTCGCCGTGTCATTCAACAAGAGGGCGCTCAAGATCTACATCAATGACCACCGCATCATCAATCTGCCGAACGTGCAGGCTCCTGAACGCTTCAAGTTCTGGAGCAACGGCGAATACAAGTATATAGGCTTCACCAACGTGCTCCTCTGTGCCGGTGCCAAGGAACTCTACGCGCGCGAAACGACCAACCTCTCCGAGGCCGCCAAGGCCGTGGAGCAGGCCATCGCCCAGACCGGCAAGTTCGTAACCAACAACATCCTCTTCGACACCGGCAAGGCCACCATCAAGCCGGAGTCCCAGGCAGAGATTGACAAGATTGCCGAATTTATGAAGGCCAACCCCACCGTCCGCTTCGAGGTGCAGGGCCATACGGATAACCAGGGCTCCGACGCAGTGAACGACCCGCTTTCCCAGCAGCGTGCCGAGTCGGTTGTGAAGGCGCTGGAAGCTTTGGGTGTGGACGGTTTCAATCTCCGCGCCGTAGGCAAGGGCTCCCACGAGCCTGTGGCCGACAACAGCACCGACGCAGGCCGCGCCAAGAACCGCCGGGTGGAATTCATCAAGAAATAAGATATGAGACGTATCCTCACTTTAGCGGTGATGCTCGTAGCGGGCATTACCGCTTTTGCGGCTGAGCCGCTCAGCGAAATAGACATCCTGGTGGGACAGGAGCAGCGCTTGATTCCGGCGGGACCGCTCCTGACCGGAATCTCCGTGGAGGAAGGAGAAGACTTCTTGGAGGTACATCGTGCCGGCTATATGCTCACCATGAAGGGACTGCGCGCCGGCGATACCAAGATCCGCCTGGAGCTGCGCGACGGGCAGTCTTCAACCCTGCTCGTCCATGTGAAATCGGTTCACGTGCGTCCCATCGTCAAACCGGGCGAGCCCGAGCCGGAGCGGCCCGACTGGACCGGCGTCTATGAGCTGCGCCTGCCGTCGAACCACTATAGCATCATCTACCATTCGTTCAATTCGGACGGCCGGGAGCGGATGCAGGAGAGCTATTCCTGCATCGACGGCGTGTACGCGGAAGGGGAGAGCTTCGAGTCCGAGGACGGCTACGACGGGATGGAACATATCCTCAATGTGTTCGACTACAACGAAAAGCTCGGATACAACGGCGGTCTGATGCCGGACGGCCGCTACAGGATGTTCTACGGCGACGGCAACGCCATCAGCCCCGAGAACGTCCGCGACGGCCAGGACTGGTTCGAGATGTATGCGCCCCAGCCCCTGGCGGAGGCGCTCTACGACATCGAGCCGGCCGGATTCGGCCGTGACAACAACGGCGACGACGACCTGGTGAACGGCACCATCATGCAGCGCATCCGGATGGCCGGAGCCAGCCAGTCCCAGCTGAAGCGTTTCTACCGCGGCGAGGACACCGTCCTCGGCCGGAAGTGCTGGGTGTTCGATTTCTTCGGCAAGAACTTCTACGGCTACGGCGGGTTCTGCGTCTGGGTCGATATCGAGACGGGCCTGGTGCTTCGCCACGAGGCTGAGGAAGGCGGCGGCTTCATCGTCACGCGCTTCGACCTTGACTACAGGAACTGGGATATCGAAGTCCGTCCGGACCTCTTTAAATAAGACTGTCCCGTTTCCACTGGGCCACTTCCTGGAGGAGCCACTGGGCGAAGGCGTCTATGCCTTCGCCGGTTTTGGCGCAGATGGGGATCACCTGTGCCCGGGGATTGCGCATCCGCACATACCCCCGGCATTTTTCCAGATCGAAGTCGAAGTAGGGGAGTACGTCCATTTTGTTCACCAGGACCAAGTCGCAGACGGAGAACATCAGCGGGTATTTGAGCGGCTTGTCGTGGCCTTCCGGGACGGAGAGGATCATGGCGTTCCGGCAGGCACCCGTGTCGAATTCGGCCGGGCACACGAGGTTACCCACATTCTCCAAGATTACCAGGTCCAGCTGGTCCAGGGCCACGTTGTCCAGGCCCTGGCGCGTCATTTCTGCATCCAGGTGGCACATGCCGCCCGTATGGAGCTGGATGGAGGATACGCCCGTGGCCTCCTTGATTTTCACGGCGTCCACGTCCGAATCGATATCGGCCTCCATTACGGCCACGCGCAGCTTGTCCTTGATGCGGTTGAGCGTCTGGATTAGCGTGGTGGTCTTGCCGCTGCCAGGGGAGGACATCAGGTTAAGGAGATACACCCCCTTGGCCTTGAGCTCCTGGCGCAAAACAGCAGCGTCTTTGTCGTTATTGGCAAAGACGCTTTTCTTGATTTCGATTACTTTAATGGGATCCATGCTCGTGGTCCTGGGAGCCTTTCAGGATTTCCTTTACTTTCTCCAGGTTGCCTTCTTCCGTGCCTTCCACGGGAACGGCGTACCAGCGGACGGTCCAGTTCACGGAAGCACCGGGTTCCAGGGTGGTGTAGGGACCCTGCTCCTCAATTTCCACGAAGGTTTTTCCGGGATTGGCGTATACCTGGATCTCGGCCTCTGCGGGAGCGGCCTGACCTTCCTGCAGGTCCTGGAACTTCTTCACGAACAGGACCTTACCATTATTGAAGGCCAGCCAGCCCTTGCCGTCTGCATTGATTTTGCGGTTTTCCTGGGCTTCGTCCATTTCATAGGAGGCGATGCCGTTGGAGAAGGTGAAAGGAAGGCCTTTCATGTTGTTGGCGGGTTCCACTTTATCGGCCTCGAAGAAGAGGAGGCCGCCGTTGGGGACGCGGGAAATTTCCCAGGGAGCCACCTGGCGGGTTTCTCCGGATTCGTTGATGATGCTATACGTGATTACGATGGCACCGTCGTGCTGGCATACGTGCATGACCTTGCGGATACGGTAGCCGAAGCGTTCCGACTTCTCTCCGGTGAGCACCAGCTTGCCATCCTTGAGTTCTGCGGTGAAAGGCTTGGTATCGTATTCCGGCACCGGGGGCCAGTTCCACTGGGCCTGCGGACTGGTCCAGAAGGTGCTGCCGAAAGAGTTGGGGAAGCGGCCCTGGTTAAGGACTTCCTGGTCTTTGTATTTGAAGGAGAGGATCTTGCCTCCGCGGGAAGCATCCACCACCAGGGACATGTCTGCACTAACAATGCTGTACTGGTTGTTCTCCAGTTCCTTGATTTCCTGTGCCTTGGCTACATAGCACCCTCCGGCCACCGCCAGAAGGAAAAAGATGATACGAAGCTTGTTCATGGTTATTGTTTTGTTATGATATCCAATATTGTGACAAATATAATAAAAACTTTCCAACATTGGGTAAAACATCCGTTTATTCTGTGGAGTCCTATTCCCCGGAGAATCACTACATTTGCCGAAACTACAAGCACTGTAATCATGAAGAAAGTTCTTATTTGCATGGCCGCCGTCCTCTTTGCGAGCGCATCGGCCTTTGCCCAGGAAACGTTCAAGGTACGGGTGGACCAGCCCGCGCACGGAAAGGTGACGGTTACCCCGGCCGTACCGGAAAGCGGCGAGGTGCCCGCCGGGACGGTCCTCAACGTGAAAGTGGAAGTGACGGACCCCGGCTGGGTCTTTGACAGCGGCTATGAACTGGCCATCCGCGGCGGCATGTTCTATCCCACCAACGTGGAGTTCATGGAACCCGAATTCCAGGTGGTGGTGGACCACGATATCATGAGCATGGGTGCCTCCATCATGGAATCGGCCCGCTTGGAGGGCTACAGGACCATCCAGGACGTGGTGTATGCCCAACCCGGCGTGAAACCCCTCAAATACGATGTCTTCATCCCCGACGGCGCCAGGAACCTTCCCTGCATCATAATCATCCACGGCGGCGGCTGGTCTTCCAACACGGAGGACATCATGCGCGGCCTGGCCCGTGAGCTCATCAAGGGTGGGAAGTACGTGGTGGCCAGCATAGACTACCGCTGGCTCAACAACGGCGACGGGGATGCCGAGCCCAACAAGATGAGCCAGCTCATCGAAGACTGTTACGGCGCCATCCTGCACATCCAGGAGCACGCCACGGAATACGGGGCCGATCCCGCCCGCCTGGCCGTGACGGGCGACAGTGCCGGAGGTCATCTGTCGGCCAGTATGATCACTATGGTGGAACGGATAGGGGACGGCGGTTTCGGCGTAAAGCCGGGCGTGTACGAATATCGGCCCACCTATATGCCCGCCGGCATGTCCATTGCCGAGGCCCGCGAATGCCTGAAGGCCATCAAGGCGGCTGCCCCCAGCTATGGCGTCTTTGACGTGGAGACGCTGAGGCGCTTTGCGGCCGATTATCCCGAGGAGGGCCAGCAGGCCATAGCCCCGGACTGCAACATCCCGTCCGTGAGCGTACGTGCCGTACCGCAGTACTTCGTGCTGGGCACTTTGGACCGGACGGTGGGCCGGGAGCCCATGGAGGCCTATGTAGAGCACCTCAAGGCCGCCGGCCAGAAGGCCGAACTGGTTATCGTGGACGGTGCCAGCCACGCCTTCTTCGACTGGAAACCGGACCAGCGCACCAAAGACACCTTCGCCAAGTACGGTGTCCCCTACGCAAAGGATATGTTACGCTTCTTCAACGAAGTGTTCTATCAATAGTTGGTTATTTGATTGTGGACGGTTCCCGGACGCCGTGAGGTCTCCGGGAATCTTTTTTTTATAAAAAAACATGAGAATCCTTTGCTAATTCAAAAAAAGTGTATACCTTTGCAGTCCACAATCGGGGTATTAGCTCAGTTGGTAGAGCGTTTGAATGGCATTCAAAAGGTCAGGAGTTCGATTCTCCTATGCTCCACTTCAAGAGGTTTATCTTTAACTTAGGTTAACGGGTAAACCTCTTATTTTATTGATAATCAGCGAATTCTTAACAAAGTCTGTTAAGGCGCGTAAAGGGTCGTAAAAGAAAAATAGTACCATTTTAGTACCATTTTAAAGAATTGTTTTCGTACTTTTGTACCAACGATTTTAACGGCACTTTATGGCTACATTGTTTATGTTGCGAGGCAAGCAGACTTCGGGTCTGGCGCCTATTCACGTCCGGGTGCAAAGTAAAAATCCACACGTGAACGTAAGAGTTTCCACCGGAATCGAGGTGGATGTAAAGAAATGGAATCTGAGCCGGGACGGGGTCGCGTTCCGCAATTTCCAGAATTCAGAGGATGGTTCCAAGCTCTTTTCCTATCTGGGGAAGCTGGAGAAATCTATCAATTATCAGCTGGAGCAGGGCGTGGCTCTCAGCTCGGCCGATGTGCGTCGACTGATTGAGGAGGTGGTTTTCGAAGAGGAGCGGCGCATCCAGGAGGAGAAGAAGGAGAAGGAACGGAAGGCACTGGAGAGGAAGAACCAACTTTCCCTGGTGCAGTATGCGGAGAAGTATCTGGCAGATTTGAAGTCGGGCGCCAGGTCTACCTACAAGGGGCACAATTTCACGCCCGCGTCCATCAAGACTATCAATAATATGGTGAATCGGCTCAAGGAGTACCAGGATCATTGCGGCAGCATCCTTGTCTTTGAGAAGGTGGACATGGATTTCTACCGGGACTTCAATGCCTTCATGAAAGGTAAGAACTACCGGATCAACACCATCGGCAAGATTATCAATCTTTTCAAGACAATGCTGGGGTGTGCCGAGGAGGATGGATACCCGGTTAACCAGGCTTTCCGTTACAAATCTTTCAAGTGCCAGCGCGTAATGGTGGATACGATTTACCTGACCCGGGAAGACCTGAAAGCGATGATGAAGGTGGACTTGTCCAAGATGGATCCCTGCTATGAGAAAGCGAGGGATATCTTCATGATTGGCGTCTGGACTGCACAGCGGGTGTCTGACTATGATCATCTGAGCAAAGACAATATCACAAAGCAGGTGGTCCGGAGGACGGAGAAAGACGGTACCATCACGGAACGGGAGATCCGGACCATCACCCTCATCCAGCAGAAGACTGGGAAGCGGGTTATCATTCCGTGCAACAAGGAACTTTGCAAGATCCTGGACAAGTATCCGGCCGAGCTTCCCTCCCTCTGGGAGCAGAAGTTGAACAAATACATCAAGACCATCGGCGAGATGGCCAAGCTGACGACACCCATCCATACCACCTCAACCAAGGGCGGCAATGTGGTCCGGGAGGTGACGCCCAAGTACCAGCTAATCACTTCCCATACGGCCCGGCGCACCGGCGCAACGCTGATGTACCTGTCGGGAATGGATGTGTACGATATTTGCAAGATAACCGGCCATAGCGATATCCAGACGTTGATGCGGTACATCCGGGCCAATGAGCTGGAGACTTTCAAGAAACTTTCAGAACAGTATGATTACTTCAAGTAGCAGGCTTTCCCTGGAGCAGGCCAAAGGAATTATGGGTTCCACCGGGGCGGCCATGAAAAGGATATGCGCGGACTTGTCCGGCTCTTCCGGAGCGGAAGAGTTCCGGCAGCAGTACGATGTCAAATTTGTCGAGGACTCGTATCCGGATGTGGCGGCCGCCCTTCAGGGGGGCTATGAGTTCCTGGCCGACAACTGGAATGACATAAGGGACAACGAAGTTCGGCTTTACGAGGCGTTCCTCTTCGTCCAGGACTTCCTGAAATTCAAAGAGGTGGTTAATGCGTTTGATGAGATTGCCGCCGGGAATTCCTTTGCTCCGGAGGTCTTTGACGATATCCTAACGCCCAACAGCTATTTCCTGCTGGTGGCCAAGTATGAGAATCTTCTGCAGCCGGTCATCGCTTGCACGGGTGGAGCCGATAAACGGTTCTCCGGACTGGCGCAGGACATGCGGCACTATGTCCGGAATACGGATGATGTGACGCTGGAGGGCATCATTACAGGGCGTACGATTCCGGAGAGGAAGGTCCGCTGGACCGGGCCGCTGAATGAAGCGACCATCTTCGGGAATTTCTTCAATATCCCCTGCAGCCGGATGAACGACTGCTTTGAGTTCCAGGGCAAGGACGGTAAGAAAACCGGCCTCCATTACTCCCACAACAAACCTAACAACGATGTAAAGTCCTATCCGATTTTTGACATTCTCATAAAGCATTTTCCGGAACGTAACTCCTTTTGAGTTCCTCTCCTATTTGCTGATTATCCGCTGCGGTCCTTATCCAGGGGCCGCTTTTTTCTTCACTGCCCTTTTCAACACCCTAAAACGCCAACGCAGTAGTTTTGAACATATAAATACCGTTTAGTATCTTTGCGTTGTCAAGAATATTTCTTGATGCAGGTATGGCCAGTCCTGGTAATGTGGTACTATAATAGTTGACCGTATGGATTACACTAACCAACTGAAATCCTTCTGTCAAGAGCTGCTGCGTCCGATCATCGTCGATGCGGTGAAGGAAGCAGTCCCGAAAGAGCTGATGAAGAAGGAAAAGCGTTACTACACGCGCCAGGAGGTGTGCGATATGCTGCACATAACCCCTCCCACTTTTTACAGCTATGTCAGCCTTGGTCTTATTAAGAAGGTAAAGATTGAGGGACGTACGCTTGTGGATGCCGATGAATTTGATGAAGCCTTCCGCGAAGAGGAGCTCGTCCGATATAAGCATTCCAAGAAACGGAGGTAGGCGCCATGGGGAATATCGACTGTGGCCAGAAACCGCAAGGCGGCTATGGTACACTACCGGTAAGCGTGTTCAGAAGCACGGCTCCCGATTTGAAAGGCGTATCCTCCCAGAGCAGAGAGTCTGTTTACAAAGATCTTCTTTCTCCTGTTGAAAGCATCACCCTCGCCGAGTTCCTGAAGCTCGGCGAGCAATACCGGGACGCGATTGAAACCATCCGTTCCACAGAAGACAAAGGGCAGCGCAACCAACTAAAATTGCGACTGCTACCGGCAGCAACGATTTCAGCGACATTTTCTTCCAGGAGTAAAGATGTGGACTTGGACAGCAGGCTGCTGCAGTACAACGGCCTGATGGTGCTTGACTTTGACGGCCTGGCCGACGTGGAGGGCACCAGACGAAAGCTGGCAGAGCTCCCCTATGTCTATTTCGTCGGTCTGTCCGTCAGCGGAAAGGGGCTCTTTGCCATTGTGCCCATCGACACGGATGATTACCGGATGCACAAGGTTTTCTTCGAGGCCCTTCAGGAAGAGATGCTGCAGCTGGGGTTGGTGGTGGATAAGGCGTGTTCTGATGTGACCCGGCTGCGGGTGCTGAGTTATGATCCGGCGCCGTATGTCAATGAAGACTGCCTGGTATTCGTCCTCCCTGAGAACGAGGCCATTGATGTGACCGAGCCGGATGAGGATGAGCCGGAAGCGATGATGGAACCGGAGACCGACACGGCGGGTCAAGTGGCCCGGTACGTGGATGTTTGGGAAAAGAAGGAGATTCCCCTGGACGATTATGACGACTGGCGTTCGATGTGCATGGCGCTTTCCACGCTGGGAGAGAAGGCCTGGGCGTATGTGGACAGGATTTCCAAGTTCTCGGCCCGGTACAACCGGGAGGAGAACCGCCGAAAGTTCCAGGAATTCGTGCGCTCAACCAGGAATATCGGCCTGGGGACCTTCTTCTACAAGTGCCATTCTTATGGCGTTTTCCCGCCTGACTCTCCGCATTATGAGACAGTTCCCTTCCCCGTTGAGGTGTTTCCGGAGGCTATCCAGGAAATCATCTTTGCTACGCACGACTGCCTCAACTTCCCCATCGATTACATTGCGCCGGCGCTGCTGTTTACGGCATCAGTCGCCTGCGGGAATGCGGTGGCCATCGAGATCAAGAAGGGTTGGACGGATAAGGCCATCTTCTACATCGCCATCGTGGGAGACCGGGGCACGAACAAGAGCAGCTGTCTGGCGTTTGCCCTGGCGCCGCTTCGTGAGAAGGATATGCAGGAGTACCAGAGCTATTCCAAGCTGAAACTCCAGTACGATGCCGAATTCCGGAAACCGTTGCGGGAACGCGATGTCTCGATGGAAGAGCCGACATATTGCCAGACTATCCTGAGTGACTTCACTTCGGAGGTGGTGGTCCGCCAGCACAAGATCAACCGGCGGGGCCTGGCGGTGTACTATGATGAGTTGATGGGCTTCATCAACAATTTCAACAAGTACCGGAGCGGGTCGGACGAGCAGATGTGGACGCAGCTTTTCACCGGATCCGGCATCGTGGTGAACCGCGTGTCTTCAGAGCCGGTGAATATTCCGGACACCTGCATCGGCGTCATCGGTACTATCCAGCCGGAGGTGCTGAAGGACTTTGCCAGGAACAAGATTTCAAGCGGCTTTATTGATCGCTGGCTGTTCGCCTACCCCGACAAAGTGCGGTATCCGGAACTGAATGACAACGAGATTGACGGGAAGATTCCGAAGGAATGGAACCGGATTGTCTCGCGGATCCTGGGCATCAAGTATGACGGAAAGTCGAAGCTGCTGCGGTTCTCGGCCGAAGCGAAGGAGGCGTTCTACGACTGGTTCAATAATCTGGCTGGGCAGAAGAACAATGGCAGCGCTTCCTTCGCAGGAATGGCCACAAAGATGGAGCGATACTGCATCCGATTTGCCCTGGTACTGGAGGTGATTCGATACGGCTGCGGTGAGAGCAAGCTGAAGGAAATCAGTCTGGAGAGCGTAAAGGGTGCGATTAGCCTGTGCTACTACTTTATCGCATCGGCTATCAAAGCGCACCGGAAGTTCACGCATGATCCGCTCTCGGGTCTCACGGAGAAGCAGCGTGCCATCTACAACGAATTGCCGATTACCTTCGAAACCGGCGAGGGCGTGGAGATTGCCAAGGCGCACAAGGTAAGCGAGCGGACGTTTAAGGACTGGCTCAAGAGCGGTTTCTTCCGACATATCAAGCACGGAACCTATGAGAAAAGGTATAAATAAATATATCTGGTCATTGCACTTTCTGCACTTTCCGCACAATCCGCCCTTCCCTGCCTTGGGGCTAAAATGCAGAAAGTGCGGAAAATGCAAGGGCTTAATGATAATCCGTTTATATAAAAGACAATACCGGTAATCTTCAGAGCCCGTCCAACGGTATGGCGTGGCGCGCTCCGGCTACGTTCTGGGCACACACTTACGAAAAACCCTCCCTGCATCGCTGCAAGGAGGGTTTAACGTGATTACGGAACCAGTCCGTTGGTAGCTTAGGCCCCTGCGACCCACTTGGTCTCCGCCAGCATGACCTGGGACTTGACGCCAGTGCTGGAGTCAACCAGGTAATAGCGGAAGAAGATCTTCGGAGCGGCAGCGCTGGGGGCACCGTTCTTGGCCACGTAGTCGGCACGGATGTCGACTGCGGCAGCAGTGGGCTCCTCGACGAGCTTGATGGCAGCGGCCGAGGCGTGGGAACGGGAAACACCGTTGGACTTGCCTTCGGTAGCCTCGATGACCAGGTAGATGCCGCCGTTGTCAGCGGGAGCCTGGTCCAGCTTGAAGGTGAAGGTGTCACCCTGGCACACGATGGTGGCGGTGGAAGGAGCCTCCACGGAGTTGATCTCCGGAGGAGTGACCATTACCTGGCCGCCGAGTGCGACCACCCAGTAGTTCAGGCGGGTGAACAGGTTGGAACCGGAGAGCTTGGCTTTGGTGCCGAGCACGGAACGTCCCTCCTGGGAGAGCGCGAGCTTGTTCCACGCGAGAATCTGCTCGTTGGTGAGGGTTTTCCACTTGGTGGTGAGCATCTTGAAAACGCTCTTCACCTTGGCCTGGTCAGAAGTGCGCACAGCGCCACCGTAACCACGGTTACGGATGTACTTACGGCTCTTCATCTTTGCGGCGGTCACGCCCTTGGCGCTGCCGCTCATCTCCTCGAAGGCGATGGAAGGAATGTACTTCATGAGAGTTTAAGTTTTAGGTTGATGAAAAAAGTGATGATGTAATATAGTCCTAAAAGGATTATCAGAAAGAAACATACGCCGCCGACATTCTGTTTTGCCTGCTGCCAGCCGGTAAGCTTTTTCTCCACCTCAACGGTGACAGTCTGGATGCGGTCCCTGTATATGATGGAATCCCGGTACACTATCTTGCTCTCCACGGGCACGGGTTGTCTTACGGCTTTGGTCTCCAGGGAGTGACGCAAGATGCCCCCGGATATCATAGCGGCCGATTTCGCAAACTGGTTTTCCAAGACGGAGGCTGTATCCAGAGTGGCCACTTTTTCCACGATGACCGGCAGTTGAACATAAGCGGTATCGTGCACCGGCACCTCCACAGTTTTCACCTCCACCCTGGTACTGTCCGATTCCAGAACGGGTCGGGCAGTACCGCAGGCAGAAACAAGAAAAGCGATAGCCAAAAGGGCGGAGGGTTTCATAGGTTAGGTTTAGGTTCAGTAGGTTCGTTGTATGTTCCCTGATGGTCAATCTTGATCTGCATCTGGGAGAGTTTGGCATCAGTGCTGGCTTTGACGCCGAGGATGCCGCCGCAAAGAACCAGGAAATTACCCACGATAATGATGGCACTGCTGGTAATCTCCCCCAGAGGCTGGATGAAGAACAGGCACACGCAGGATATCAGGGCACCGATGCTGAAGCTCGCAATGGCGATTCCTCCCTGCAGGCGGGTAAGTTCTATGCGGTTCTTGGCGGACATGGTGTATTAATTCGTGTCAGTTTGAATGGATCCCTCTCCTTCCCTAACGAGGAAGGCGAAAGCAAAAGGCTCGCGACCGGTATCCCAGAAGCCTGCTACACGGCGATCCATCGTGAAGATCTTGTTCTCGAGATGGCACTCTCCCATGCCGAAGCAATCCTGATGGAACTGGTTGCCACCACCAGGCACCGGCACATCCGCCATAATGTCTGCAGGGAGTTCCTCGAAGGTTGCTTCCCAAGGTGAATCCCGGTGAGCATAGGCGCAACTGGAGAATTGGAGGTGCATGAACACCCAATGGTCAAAGACAACAATGAAGGTGTCGCTGGAGAAACGAAGGTAGTTGTCTTCAGAGGTGACCGTAAGACGCTGTTTCGTTCCCTTGATTGTATTCGCGCCCTGGTTCAGCTGAGCATACATCGTCACAAAGTAGAGGATGAGAGGCCCATTCTGGTCAAACCAAGGCTGCTTCTCAACAACGATGGTATTCTTATCCTTGATCCAGGACTTGAGCACTGTACCGCCATCATAGATGGCATCGCCCCAGGAATAGGTCTGAGTCTCGATAAAGCGGACGAACACGCCGCCAATAGTGCTACGGTCAATCGTCAGATCCGGCACGGTTATCTCCAGTTGCTGGCAGGCCTGGTACGCGGGATTAGTGGGGTCGAAGGTAACCTTCGCGTTCAGGACCACGTAGTTGGGAGCCTGGTAATCCTTGAACTGGATCTGCGGCGCACCGAAGTTATTGGAAATGCTGTTGAACATATCTATAGCCTCCTATTCTTAATAAATGATACCCGTACCGAACACCTCGGTATGCGTGAAGTAAGGCCCTCCGCGGTGCGCGAAAGTCAGCTGGGACTTGCCATTGCGGTTGTACATATACACCAGGTAGGACTGGGCGTTGATATGGCCCGCATCGTCGTTGGAACGACCAATCGCCATCCCAGTACCGACAATCCCCGCCGGCAGTTGCTGATCCAGATAAACCTCGGACGAAGCAACGTTGCTATGACCAAGGCATTGGGCATTGAACTGCGCCACTGGAGCACCGGTGGAGAAATCCACATCCAGCTCAGACACGTGGCTCTCTTCCGTCGGATCAAGATTATTCATAGTGGCCTTGACACGCCGCTGATAAGGAGCAACGCCGGTCACGATGACCGTTTCCCTGCATTCGATGCCAGCAAAGCCAGTGGAGGTATCCAGCCAGTATGCCTCGATGAACACCTTCTGGCCGACAACCGGCTCCACACCGATGGTATTCAGGTAAAGTTCCGTGACATCAGCTTCGCCCCAGTCATCCTCCATTCCGGGAGTGATGATGACGGTCTTAGACCAGCCGTTGGAGACACCGGCCGACTGGGACGCAGACATCTTCACGACGAGTTTGAGCGGAGAAGGTTCATGCTGGACGCCGCCGAGCACAACCAGATCCGGAGTGACAGCGACCTGAGTGAATACTACACTAGGAACGGCTACGTTGGACTCGGGAGCCGTAGAGAGGAGCGCCTCGCCTGCCATTGCCCTGTTGACGTTGAGGCGGATATAGAGGTTCATGCCGGTTATCTCGGTCTTCTGACCAAGCACGGACGCGCTGCTGGCGTGTTCCGCCAGGCGGTCCCATTCCCGCATCTGATCGTTAGTGAGAAGCTTCCAGGACTTGGAGATTTTGGACATGGACGTGCGACGGGCAACCTGGGCGTTGGTGGTTGGTCCGGTCGGCCACGCTTTCACGCTAAGGATGTTCCGGCCGCCGACCCTTCTGGCCGTTACACCCTTAGCGGAGCCCGAGAAGCCCTCGAAAGCGATGGAAGGAAGAGCTATCATAGTTTAAGTATAGGTTTAAGTCAATTGGTCTAACCATCTGACGGCAAATATAGTAATACAATTTCTTATTTACAAACTAAAATACAATCATTTACGCACATTGAATTAAAGTTGCACTTTAAGTAACTACACTATACCGAACAGCACAAAAAAACCTTCCTCAGCGAGGAAGGTCGAACTGGAAATCATAATCCCGGTACTGGTCTCGATAGCCTGTTTGCGTGTCCAGGACAATGTACCGGCAGTGGGCGCCATAGCCCGGCAAGGCATCAAGGCTCCAGCGTTGCTGATAGTCCGGTACCATAAACTCGACCAGGCTTTCTTCCCCGCTGCAGCCGGATTTGGCCAGCACATTCCGGAACTTGGTTGGCCGGCGTCCTCCACCAGGCCGTGTCAGCTGAAGCTTCATCAGGATCCTGTAACGTCCTGGGGCAACCGTCCCCCCACAATATGCCTGGAACTTCAACAGCAGTGTACCTTCTGCCGGCACTACTGCAGAGGAGAATTCCATTGCGAACACAGGGAATGGTCCGAAAGGCTGCGCCTCCGGAACGTGCTCGTTCCCCAGTGTGTAGAAACCGTGATATGCCGACACAAAGAGGTTCTGGCCAGAGATATAGGCAGTGTTGTCATACGGCGGCCGGTGACTGATGGCCATCTTTCCATACTCATTCCAAAGCAGCTGCGTCTCGTGGGGCTGATCCCTCCAAGCTGCCAGGGCCCTCCTGTGGACATCCAGGTACTCCTCCCTTGCCGGAGTGAGCACATACGGCGGTGACGTCTTGTCCTTCACGAAGCATTTCCCGCCCCGGTGAAACCAGGTCAGGTCTTTGGTCGAGCCATAAGCATCTGATATTAGTATGGAGGGTCTGAACAGGGGCATAGGTACTGAGGTTGGCGTTTTGGGCAAAGCAATAGCAAATAAGGAGCTCCTAAAGGGAAACCACCTTGCGACTCTTAGCGGAAGACGGATGAAGCAATACTTCTCCCTCAATCCACCTGTTGATGGCCTTCCTGTCCGGCACCCACTTGAGGTTGCCATCTAGGTTGCACAGTCTGTGAACAGACTCCCGGACATAACCCGGTTTCATCGGGATCTCATCAAAGAGGACCTTCCCCTTCAGCTGGTGAACCCAGATGCAGGGAGCAGGTCCGTAATCCTTCTGGTTCCGGGTGAAGTTCTGCACTTTTTCGAAGACCTCGTCCTCGACATTCTTGATGAAATCCATGAGCGTAATCATAGGCCATTCCCATTATCATTCAGTATACAAGATAGTCTTTTTTCGCGAGATTAACAAATTTATTTTCAGTAAGTTGAGTGCGTTTTCGGGCAATATCAACGGCATCTGCAGCGGCGTCAGCCGCTGCCTCTTTGTCTATATATTTATTCCTTTTCCCGGGCGGTTGGGCGGGAAATGACGGTCCCTTTCTTGATGAGGCCGAGGCGGGAGTCCCTGATTGGCCTATGGTGCTGGCAGTCTCACAGAGGCTTCGGTTGTAGCGGTGGCCGTGTGGGGCTTCTGTGAGTCTGCCAGTGCCATAGGGCGCGGAACGAAGTGGAGCGTGGCTCCGGAGGCGGTCTGGAGGCGAAGGGGGCGGCGGGCTCTGGAGCGCCGTGGAAGGGAGACCTTGGGCTCCCTGGAACAGCGGAAGAGACCGGCGCGAAGGGGTGGTAGACGGCCTCCGGGGCCTGAGCCGGAACGGCTCACCTTGTGAGCGCGGTACTGACGTTGATGCGGGGTACTACGGTCCTCGCGAACTGGCACTGACCTCCGAATAGAAGCACGAAGCCTACGACGCTGATGCGGGCGGAACCGCGCAGTCTGTGGCGGTTTGGGCTGCGTCTTTGACGCGGAACAAACTGACACTGTCTGCGCCAACAGCCGGGACGGCTGTGTCCTTGCTGCCCGGAACACTTCTGGCGGGGTTTACCCCGGCAGAGGTGTGGAGGAATAGCAGCAAGGTTAAACTCTACCTTGGAGGAACGGTGCCGGAAGTGGTGTGGCAGACTTGTTCTGACACACGACTGGAGGTGCCGGGCCGACCCCGAGCGAAGCGATTAAGGCGGCGGACTTGCTCGCACAGCACTATGGCTCCCAGCGGGCTCCCTACCCTCGCATTGCACTGACGGTATGCGTGGTTGCACTTTGCGCCCACGAACACCTCCTTCCCTCTGATACGAGCCTCAAAGCGGAAGTCGCGGGCGGTTTATCCGACCGCGGGTGGAGCGCTGCCCGAACTGGCACTGACGTTCCCACGAAGGATGCGCAAAGTGCGCAGCCCCCTGACGGGCCGGGTCCCGGGTGGCCCTTGAAGGGGGCTGCTTGTCCGCCGCCGCCTCACCCGGGAATTCGAAGGTAGGACCTTCGCACCTTGCTGACGGAGCGTCCTTAACATAATCCGAATTGTGTAATCAGACGCCCTGCAGGCCGTTTTTGCGGGCTTCTGACCCCTTGATACTTCTTACCTTGATGCGGGGCACTGACGGCGCCGGCGGCTGTTACACAATTCCGATGGGATTATGTTATGGAAAGCGGGATACGGGCACTGCCAGTCGCGCTGGCACTATGCTTCCCGGGTGATTTTCTCCCTTGGGGGCCGGGGGGACAACAGGGTGCAAGTCTGTGACGGACTTGCTCCGGCACAGTCTTGCACACCGCTTTCCCTTTATAAGTGCGGGAGCCTTGCAGCGAGGGCCAATGGAGCGGAGGGCGTCCGCAAGTCTGTGGCCGGCTTGTCCGGTCACAGTCTTGCAGCGAAGGGTGGCAATGGAGGTTGCTGGTCTGGCTGTTTGGGCGGAGGCTCTGCCGGAGACCAAACTGACAGACGAGCAAGTACCGCTTTCCTTTTTGTGACGGCGGCATCGGCACAGATATCGGAACGTGACCCCATCGGCCTGAATCCTCAGCATTGACATTCACATCGGCCTTCTGTAAACCCTTTATTTACGTTTTTTGTAAAAGTGTAAAGGTGTTTTTACAAGTATGACGCATCGCAAATATACTGAATATTAGGACATTGCAAGTTTGGCACGGCAGGTGTTTGTGGAGGTGGTAAACGACAATGAATGTTAAACAATTTAATGATTTCAAGAGTTATGAAACGCGTATTTGTTCTTCTGATGGTGGCGCTGATGAGCGTCATGATGGTAAATGCCAAGACGGTCCGGGGTTATGTGTCCGATAAGGATGGGAATCCGGTTGTAGGAATGAAGATGGTGGTTGTGAATGTGGACAACCCTTCCCGCAAGAGTGTGGCGGTGACAGATAAGGAGGGTTTCTTCTCAGTACAGGTGCCGGACAATCTAGACACATCGGATTTAGTAGATTTGTTTGCAAGTAATGGGGCCAGGATCATCTGGTATCGGGAAACAACGACCGGCGTACGTATCGTAATAGAATCTGCCAAGAAGCAGGAAAAGGCCTTCGCCCAGCGATAAACACTTTTATTTGGAACTATACATACTAATCAGTATCTTTGTAATGATTCTTTACAGTTTTGTAAGGAATCTTTACGGTATTTGGCAGAGGTATATTCAAGCAAACAATTGATGTTGTGTGAGTTGTAATTTTAGGAACGTTATTTGGCTTTTGAGTTATTGGAATGGCATCAAAAAAAGGAAAGATTCTGATAGTGGATGATAACGCCGGGATTCGTCAGGCGTTGAAGATACTGCTGCCTGTGCATTTCGCAGAGGTGGAGACGCTGCCGTCACCGGTGACGCTGGTGAACACGCTGG
>JAEEGH010008727.1_pt1 | contig 23852 bp, 19 predicted proteins | sample 9134181 | NCBI WGS metagenome assembly JAEEGH01 (sample SAMN16246544, study PRJNA631951) | gut metagenome | biome: gut microbiome; feature: rumen; material: DP-attached | host: Bos | place: Iran: Karaj | collected 2018-10
CCGTCTGTCCGCCGAAAGAGACCACCACGGCGAAAGGCTTTTCGGCATGAATTACGTTCATGACGTCCTCTCTCGTTACCGGCTCGAAATAAAGGCGGTTTCCGATGTCGTAGTCTGTGGAGACGGTTTCGGGGTTGTTGTTTATGATGATAACCTCGTAGCCGAGTTTTTTGAGTATTTCAACGCATTTTACCGAACTGTAGTCGAATTCGATGCCCTGACCTATGCGTATCGGGCCCGAGCCGAGCACTAAAATTCTGTTTTCGTTTATGCTCATGCCGTCGTTTTCGGCATTATCTCCGTCGAAATACGAATAGAAGTACGCCGCTTTTCCGAAAGCGCCTTTGCAGGTGTCAACCGCCCTGTATTTTGCGTAAAGCTTGTCGGGCAGGGGCTTACCCGTAATGTCGGCAAGCGCCTTGTCGGTGTAGCCGTATTTTTTGCCCTGCAGATACAGTTCTTTCGTAAATACTTTCGCATTTGCAAGCGTGTTTTCAAAATCGGCGAGATTTTTGAGTTTTTCTATGAAGAACGGGTTTATTTTCGTGATTTCAAATAACTTTTCAATCGAATATCCCGCCTTTATCGCCTCGAAAACGGTGAAAATGCGAACGTCGTTTACCTTTTTTATGCGCTCTTCAAGCGGTTTTCCGCTTTTCGAAACACGGTTCAGCGTTTCCTGGCCTATTTCGGCGCCCCTTACCGCTTTCATGAGCGCTTCCTCGACGGTTGCGCCTATCGCCATGACCTCGCCCGTCGCCTTCATCTGTGTTCCGAGCCTTCTGCTTGTGTTTGTGAACTTGTCGAACGGCCACCTCGGGAATTTAAGCACGATGTAATCTACGTCCGGCTCGGTTGCGGCGGAGCCGACGGCGTCTTTGTCGAATCTGATTTCGTTTAATCTGTATCCGAGCGCTATCATCGCCGTAACCTTTGCTATCGGGTAGCCGGTCGCCTTTGACGCGAGCGCCGACGAGCGCGAAACGCGCGGATTTATTTCAATAACGTAATATTCCGACGTTTTGGGGTCGTATGCAAACTGACAGTTGCAGCCGCCGACGATGTTAAGGGAGTTTACTATGTCAAGAGAGGCTTGCCGAAGCATTTGCAGGTCTTTTTCGGGAAGCGTGAGCGCGGGCGCGACGACTATAGAGTCGCCCGTGTGAACGCCGACGGGGTCGACGTTTTCCATGCTGCAGACGGTAATCGCGTTTCCGTCCGCGTCGCGCATTGCTTCAAATTCAATTTCCTCCCAGCCGAAAATATATTTTTCGACGAGAATCTGCCTTATCGGAGACGCGTCAAGGCCTACCTGCGCGGCTTCTTTCATTTCCTCGTCGGAATATGCCACGCCGCCGCCTCCGCCGCCCAGCGTAAACGCGGGGCGTATGATTACGGGGTAGCCGATTTTGTTTGCGGTTTTGAGCGCGTCGTCAATATTTTCCGCGGTGTCGGAAGCAATCGTCGGGACGCCGATTTTTTCCATCGAGTCCTTGAAAAGCTGTCTGTCCTCCGCCTTGTTAATGCTGTCGACGTTTGTTCCTATGAGCTTTACGCCGTTTTCTTCGAGAAAGCCTGTTTTGTCGAGCTCCATCGCAAGAGTAAGCCCTGTCTGTCCGCCGAGCGTTGCAAGCATCGAGTCGGGCTTTTCCTTTTTGATTATTCTCTTTACCGTTTCGAGAGTAAGCGGCTCAAGATATATTTCGTCCGCCATTTCGCGGTCCGTCATTATCGTTGCGGGGTTTGAGTTTACGAGAACTATTTCCACGCCCTGGCTTTTTAAAATTTTGCACGCCTGCGTACCGGCGTAGTCAAATTCCGCCGCCTGACCGATAACTATCGGGCCGCTGCCTATTACGAGTACTTTTTTAATGGAAGGATTTAACATTTTTGCACCTCATTAATCCGCGCACGCGCGCTTTATGATTTCCGCCGCCTTTGCAAGAACGTCCGTCGGGATGTTCAGCGCGGGAAGCAGTCTTACTTTGTTTTTAGCGGTCAGGCACAGAACGCCGTTTTGTATGCATTCGCTCACAACGTCGGAAGCCGGCTTTTCTGTTTCAAGCCCTATCATAAGTCCCATTCCGCTTACCGATTTTATTCCGCCGGCATTCGAAAATGTTTCAAACAGAAATTCGCTCTTTTCACGCACTGTTTTGAGAAACGGCTCGTCAAGCCTTGACAGTACCGACAGCGCGCCCGCGCAGCATACGGGGTTTGCGCCGAAGGTTGAGCCGTGGTCGCCGTACCCGAAAACGTTTTCAAGCTTTTCGGACAGCATGGTAGCACCCAGGGGAAGTCCTCCTCCGAGACCCTTTGCCGTCGAAACGCTATCGGGGGACACGCCGCAATTCATGTAGCTGTAAAGCTTTCCCGTTCGTCCGTTTCCCGTCTGCACCTCGTCGACTATCGTGAGAACGCCGTACTTTTTCGCAAGCGAAAACAGATTTTTAACGTATTTTTCGGAAAGGGGCATAACGCCGCCCTCTCCCTGTACGCACTCTATCATTACGGCGGCGATTTTCTGTGTTTTGAGGACCTCTTCAAGTTCATTTTCATCGTTTGCGCTCACATGCACAAATCCGGGGGTCAGAGGCTGAAACAATTCATGAAACCGGTCCTGTCCCGTCGCCGAAAGGGTGGTTAAGGTCCTTCCGTGAAAACTGTTTTTGAGGGTTACTATCGTGAAATATTCGCTTCCCTTTGTCTCGGAGGCGTATTTTCTCGCCGCTTTTATCGCGCATTCGTTCGCTTCCGCGCCCGAATTTGAGAAAAACACCTTTTTCATGCCCGTTTTTTCGCAAAGCGTCTTTGCAAGAAGCGCGCACGGCTCCGTATAGTATAAATTCGAGGTGTGCTGGAATTTTTCAAGCTGGCTTTCGACAGCGCGTATCCACGTTTCGTCCGAAAGACCGAACGTGTTTACGGCGATTCCGCTTCCCATGTCGATGTATTCTTTTCCGTTTTCATCGTACACAAAAGAGCCTTTTCCTTTTACTATTTCTACGGGAAAACGCTTGTACGTGTTTGCAACGTAATTCTGGTCAAGTTCTTTTACGGTCATTGATTTTCTCCTTTTATCAAAGTGCCGGCGCCCTCTTCGGTGAGAAGCTCCATAAGTATCGAATGCGGTACTCTGCCGTCCATTATTACGACGTTTTTTACGCCCTTTTCTATTGCCGAGATACAGCAGTCGACCTTCGGAATCATTCCTCCGAAAATTATGCCCTCTTTGCCGAGTTCTTTAGCTTCGGATACGGTAAGTTCGGGAATCAGCGTGTTTCTGTCGTCCTTGTCGCGAAGTATTCCCGCAATGTCCGTCATCATTATAAGGCGCTCCACTCCGAGCTCGCCCGCAATGTATGCCGCCGCGGTGTCGCTGTTTATGTTGTAGGAGTTTCCGCTTTTGTCGCAGCCTATCGTGGATACGACGGGTATGTATCCGTTGTCGAGCAGGTCGACTATGGGCTTTATGTGGATTTTCGTGATTTCGCCGACGTAGCCGAGCTTTTCGTCCTTCTGCTTTGCCTCTATAAGCCTGCCGTCCATGCCGGAAAGACCTATCGCCTTGCCGCCCTTCATCTCAATGAGATTTACGAGGCTCTTGTTTACCTTTCCCGCAAGCACCATCTGCACGACCTCCATCGTTTCCTTGTCGGTAACGCGCAGTCCGTCCACGAATACGGGCTTCTTCCCGAGCTCCGCCATAACCTCGCTTATTTCGGGGCCGCCCCCGTGAATGAGAACGACTTTTACGCCGATAAGCCACAATAAAACGACGTCCTCCATGACCTGCTGCTTCAAATGCTCGTTTATCATCGCGTTTCCGCCGTATTTTACGACGACGGTGCGGCCGCTGTAACGCTTTATGTAAGGCAGCGCCTGAGTTATGATTTCGGCACGCTCAGCGTTTGAAAGATCGTTTACCATCTGTTTTTGCCCCTCCTTACGTGCGGTAATCCCCGTTTATTTTTACGTAATCGTACGTGAGGTCGCAGCCCCACGCGACGGAATCAAAATCTCCGTCATTACAGTTTACTATGATGTCAATTTCGCTTTCCGAAAGAATTTTCTTCGCTTCATCCTCGGAAAAATCAACGCCTGCGCCGTTTCTGCAAACCTCGATTTTTCCTGCGGAGCTCTTTAAAAATACGCCGATTTTGGTAACGTCGACGTCCGCCTTGCTGTAGCCTATCGCGCATAAAATTCTGCCCCAGTTTGCGTCAGCGCCGAACATTGCGGCTTTGAGAAGGCTCGAACAAACCACGCTTTTTGCAATTTTTTTTGCGTCGGCAAGAGTTTTCGCACCTTTCACCGTGCATTCCAGAAGCTTCGTCGCACCCTCTCCGTCTGAGGCGATTGCGCGGCAGAGATATATCGTAACGGAGTTGAGCGCCTTCATGAATATCGCAAAATCTTCGTTTTCTTTTGTTATTTTTTCATTTCCCGCCATGCCGTTCGCCATAACCGTTACCATGTCGTTCGTGGAGGTGTCGCCGTCGACGCTCACCATGTTGAAGGAGTTCGCAACGTCGGTTGACAGCGCCTTTGAAAGCATTTCGGGTGAAATGGAAACGTCGGTCGTGATAAATACGAGCATTGTCGCCATGTCGGGATGAATCATTCCGCTTCCTTTGGCTATACCGCCTATACGACACGTTTTTCCTGAAATTTCAAATTCAAAGGCGACTTCCTTTTTCACCGTGTCGGTCGTCATTATGCCCTCGGAAGCGTCTTCTGAGCCGTCCTTCGAAAGCTTTTTCACAAGCTCGGGTATTCCGTTTGCAATGGGTGTTATGTCAAGCTTCTGACCTATAACGCCCGTCGACGCGACGATGACGTCGTCTTTTGGGATATTTAACTCTTTTGCGATAAGCTCACACGTCTTTTCGGCAATTTCGACGCCGTTTTCGTTACAGGTATTCGCGTTTCCGCTGTTGCAGATAATCGCGCTTGCAACGCCGTTTTCAAGATGTTTTTTTGTAACCGTGAGCGGTGCGCCCTTTACGAGATTCGTCGTGTAAACGGCAGACGCGGAAGCGGGAACTTCGCTGAAAATGAGGGATAAGTCCTTTTTGGATTTGTTTTTGCGTATTCCGCAGTGAATTCCGCTTGCGCAAAAACCTTTTGCGGCGCACACGCCGCCCTGTATGCGTATCATTTCAATTACTCAAAGCAAAAATGCTTTTTCTCCTTTTTATTTTTATTCAAGATTAAGTCCCGCCGTTTCATCAACCGACAAGACAATGTTGAGATTTTGTATTGCCGCACCCGACGCGCCTTTTCCGAGATTGTCAAACAGAGCCGTAAGAAGTATTCTGTCTTCGTTTCCCGAAACCGAAATATGCATTTCGTCGCTGCCGCACAGCGCGTCCGAACGGATAAAGCCGTTTTCGTCAATAAATTCCTTGTATTTTATCACTTTTCCGTCGTAATAGGACTTGTAAAGCGCTTTTACGTCATGCGCCGTGCCTTTGACATCGTCCTTGTGCAGCGGCACGCACACCTGCATTCCCGAATAGTATGAGGAAACTATCGGAGAGAACACCGGGGCAGCCGACAGAGAGCAGTATTTGCGCATTTCCGGCAGGTGTTTGTGCGACTGGGATATGCCGTACACTCTCGGGGATATGAGCTTTGACGCGTTTTCGCCTTCATACTCGGCTATCATCTTTTTTCCGCCGCCCGAATATCCCGTAACCGAATAAGCGGACAACTTCGCGTCTTTGCTTATTATTCCGTTTTCAACGAGGGGAGCGACAAGTGCGATAAAACCGCTTGCGTGGCACCCGGGATTTGAAATCCGTTTTGAATTTCTTATTATTTCCCTGTTTCCGGTAAGCTCGGGAAAGCCGTAAGTCCAGCCTTCGCTCGTTCTGTGCGCGCACGACGTGTCGATTATAACGGTGGAGTCGTTTTCGATAAGCCCGCAGGCTTCGACCGCCGCCTCGTCGGGAAGACAGAGGATGGCAACGTCGGCTTCATTCAGAAAAATCCGCCTTTTTTCAACGTCTTTTCTGCTTTCTTCGTCCGGTACGACAAGCTCAATGTCTTTTCTTGTCCGCAGTCTTTCCACAATCCGCAGGCCCGTCGTCCCCGCGCTTCCGTCTATGAATACTTTTTTCATTTTTCTTATCCTCAATTAAAATTGCCGAAATATTCTTTAATTATTGAATATTTTAACCACTTGCGCTCCGGTTGTCAATAGATTTCTCAAAATTTTATTCAAAAAATTAAAGTTTATTCATATATTTTCAAAAATATGCATTATTTTATGCATAAATTACGGAAAAAGGCAAATTTTATGCAAAGTGAAAACGTAAAACCGCTACTCCGGAAAAAAGAAGGAAAAACGTTATAAAATATGATGAAAATAAAGCGCGAGGGAAGTTTTTTGTGTAAAATAATTATATTTGGCAAAAACAGGGGTATGCGTTTGTGTAAAATGTAGAAAAAAACGTATTCCCGTTGACAAAATCAAAAAAATTTGTTAGAATTTATAAAAATTAATAGGAAAGTTGAAAGAGTATTATGTTTAGTACAACACTCATATGCAGCATATTTCTTGTGAACATTATTCTGCTTCTAGTCATTACGGAAGCAAAAGAGAATAATGTTAATGTTGTATGCGCAAAAATGAGTGAAAGAATATAAAGACGCAAGTCTTTTGATTTATTACAGGTGGAACAGATTTACTCAGAATCCTGCGGTTAACATTAACTGCAGGATTTTTGTATTTAAGGAGGAAAAAACATGAAAATGAGGGGCGCGGCCATACTTATGAACTGCCTGCTCGAGCAGGAAGTCGATACAATCTTCGGATATCCCGGAGGAACGATACTCAACGTGTATGACGAGCTTTACAATTACCGCGATAAGATAAAGCATATTCTTACCGCACACGAACAGGGTGCGGCGCACGCCGCCGACGGATACGCGAGAAGCACGGGAAAGGTCGGCGTCTGCTTTGCAACGTCGGGTCCGGGTGCTACCAACCTTACTACCGGAATTGCGACGGCGTATATGGATTCTTCACCAGTCGTGTTCATCACCTGCAACGTAAACGAAAACCTCATGGGAAAGGATTCTTTCCAGGAGGTTGATATAACGGGTATATCCATGCCGATTACGAAATGCAATTACCTCGTAAAGTCCGCGTCGGATATCGCCGACGTCGTGAGAGAGGCGTTTGCCGTGGCAAGAAGCGGACGTCCCGGACCGGTACTTATAGACATACTCAAAAACGCGACGGCAAAAGAGGCTGAGTACGAGTTTCTGCCGAGAGAAAAGCATTATTCGAGCGGCAGACTTGAAACGCTTATGAAAAGGGCGTCGGACAACTTCCGCACCCCGTCTCCCGACGAAAAGGATATAGATACGCTTGTCGACATGATAAAGGAATCGAAAAAGCCGCTGCTCATATGCGGAGGCGGCGTGGTCAGAGGCAGAGCGCAGAGCGAATTTACGGAATTTGCCGAAAAGATAGATTCGCCCGTCGCTATAACGGTTATGGGCGGAGGCGGATTTAAAGGCAGAAATCCGCTGACGACGGGAATGATAGGCATGCACGGAAGCCAGGCTTCCAATATGGCGTGCGACGGCTGCGACCTGCTTATCGCGGTGGGCTGCAGATTTTCCGACAGAGTTGCGCTTAACCCCGAACTTTTCGCAAAACAGGCGAAAATCGTACAGATAGATATAGACAGGTCCGAAATAAATAAAAACGTACAGACCGACCACCACATTATAGGCGACGCGAAAAAAGTGCTTTCAATGCTCAACGAACGCCTTGAAAGCCAGCATCACGATGAGTGGAAGAAATACGTTTTCAGCTTCAAGACCGAGACGGAATACGACGAGGGCGGAAACACGCTGACGCCGAAACAGATTCTTTCGTCAATCGCAAAGCTGTTCCCCGACGACACGATAGTATCAACCGACGTCGGACAGCATCAGATGTGGGCGATTCAGCATTTTCACTTTGACTACGCGGGACAGCTGTTGACTTCGGGCGGTTTCGGAACGATGGGCTTCGGACTCGGAGCGGCGATAGGCGCAAAGGTCGGAAATCCCGAAAAAACGGTAATCCACATCACCGGCGACGGAAGCTTCAGAATGAACTGCAACGAGCTGTGCACCGAGCAGTATTACGACGTTCCGGTAATCACGTTTATATTTGACAACAGGACGCTCGGAATGGTAAGACAGTGGCAGAACCTCATATATAACAAGCATTTTTCGCAGACGACGCTCGACCGCGGTCCCGACTTTGTAAAGCTTGCGGAAGCGTACGGGCTCAAAGGAAAAAAGGTTTCAAACGTTGCGGAGCTTGAAGAAGCGATAAAGGAAGCGTTTGAATGGGGACACGGATACGTTGTCGACTGCATGATAGACATGGATGAAATGGTTCGTCCCATGGTAAACGGCGGCGGTCATATAACGGAATTCATCATAAAGTAAAGGAGAGGAGATAATATGAGTACAGTGAAAAGATGGACGCTTGCCATCCTCGTCGACAACGAAGCGGGAGTTCTCTCACAGGTTTCAAGGCTTTTTTCCCGCAAAGGCTATAACATAGAATCTCTTGCCGTGGGAACGACCGATTCCCCCGACACCTCGCGTATAACCGTTGAAATTCTTACGGACATAGAACACATAACTCTTTTGTCAAACCAGCTGAGAAAGCTTTTTCCCGTACACAGCGTAAAAATGCTTGACGAGGACAACTCCATAAGAAGAGAGCTTATAATGATAAAGCTGCTCGTTTCGACGGGAGAGAGAAGAAGCGAGATAATACAGATAGCAAACATATTCAGAGCGCAGATAATAGACGTCTCGCTCGGTTCGATAACGCTTGCCATGATAGGCGACGAGCAGAAAAATCAGGGACTTGAAAACATACTCAAGGAATTCGGAATAGCGGAACTCGTTAGAACGGGCGCCGTTTCGATTGAACGCGGTATCCAAACAATTTATGATAAAACAAAAGAAAGAGGAGAATTTGACTATGGCAAAAATGTATTATGAAAAGGACTGCGACCTTAACAAACTGAACGGAAAAACAATCGCAATTATCGGCTACGGCTCACAGGGACACGCACACGCGCTCAATCTTCGCGATTCGGGCTGCGACGTTATCGTGGGACTCAGAAAAGGCGGCAAATCATGGCCTGTTGCCGAAAAGGACGGCTTTTCGGTATATCCCGTTGCGGAAGCCGCAGCAAAAGCGGACATCATCATGATACTCATCAACGATGAGGTTCAGGCTGACGTTTACAAAAAGGAAATCGCTCCCAACCTTACCGCAGGAAAAGCGATAGCTTTCGCGCACGGCTTCAATATCCGCTATAAGCAGATAGTGCCTCCCGCAGACGTTGACGTGTTCATGGCGGCTCCCAAGGGCCCCGGACATACCGTAAGAAGTATGTATGTTTCGGGCAAGGGCGTTCCGTGTCTTGTTGCCGTTGAGCAGAACGCAACGGGCAAGGCTTACGACATCGCGCTTGCGTATATCGCAGGTATCGGCGGAGCAAGAGCCGGCATTATGGAAACGACGATGCACGACGAAACGGAAACGGACCTCTTCGGAGAACAGGCTGTTCTTTGCGGCGGCGTCGTAGACCTTATGAGATGCGGTTTCGAAACGCTTGTTGAAGCGGGATACGAACCCGAAAACGCTTACTTTGAATGTATTCACGAAATGAAGCTCATAATCGACCTCGTAAACAAGGGCGGTATTGCGGCTATGAACTATTCCATTTCCGACACGGCGGAATACGGCGAATACGTATCCGGTCCGAGAGTACTTCCCTACGAGCAGACGAAGGCGAATATGAAGGCGGTTCTTTCCGACATTCAGGACGGAACGTTTGCAAGCAAGTGGATAGCCGAAAACAAGAACGGCAGATGCTTCTTCAATTCAAAGCGCGAACTTCTCGCAAAGCATCCCATGGAAGTTATAGGAAAGCAGCTTCGCGAGCAGATGCTCTGGAAGAACGATACAGACCTTGACAGCGCTTCAAAGTAATTTGAGAAAAGGATAAAAATATGAACTCGGATAATATAAAAAAAGGCGTGGAACGCGCGCCGAACAAAAGTCTGATGTACGCTCTCGGACTTACCGAAGAAGAGATAAAAAGGCCGATTATCGGCGTTGTAAGCTCTTATAACGAGATAGTTCCGGGACATATGAATCTTGATAAAGTATGCGACGCGGTAAAGGCGGGAATCCGCCTTGCCGGCGGAACGCCGATAATGTTCCCGGCTATCGCCGTGTGCGACGGAATAGCGATGGGACATATCGGAATGAAATATTCCCTGGTTACGAGAGACCTTATAGCCGATTCGACGGAAGCAATGTGCATAGCTCACCAGTTTGACGGGCTCGTAATGATACCCAACTGCGACAAAAACGTGCCGGGACTTCTCATGGCGGCGGCAAGACTCAACGTTCCGACGATATTCTGCAGCGGAGGACCGATGCTTGCAGGACACTTGAAGGACGGAAGAAGAACGTGCTTAAGCCACATGTTTGAGGCTGTCGGCGCATACTACGCCGGCAAAATCGACGAAAACGAGGTCGATAATTATATCGAAAACGCATGTCCTTCATGCGGCTCGTGCTCGGGAATGTATACGGCAAATTCCATGAACTGCTTAACCGAAGCGATAGGAATGGCGCTTCCCGGAAACGGAACGGTACCCGCTCCGCTGTCGGCGCGCATAAGACTTGCAAAGCAAACGGGCATGCAGATAATGAAGCTTGTTGAAAAGAACATAAGACCGAGGGACATTATGACGGAAAAGGCGTTTGAAAACGCGGAAACCGTCGATATGGCGCTCGGATGCTCGACGAACACCATGCTTCACCTGCCTGCGATAGCGCACGAGGCGGGAATTGAGATAAGCCTTGACAAATCCAACGCAATTTCGGCAAAAACGCCGAATCTGTGCCACCTTGCACCCGCGGGAGATACCTTTATGGAGGACCTTGACCGCGCGGGAGGCGTTTACGCCGTGATGAACGAGCTTACAAAGAAAAATCTCCTTCATACCGACGTAATGACGGTAACGGGAAAGACGATGGGCGAAAACGTCGCAAAATGCAGGAATCTCGACGAATCCATAATCAGACCCGTGGATAATCCGTATTCCGCAAACGGCGGAATTGCGGTGCTTAAAGGAAATCTCGCGCCCGACGGCTGCGTTGTAAAGCAGTCGGCTGTCGCTCCCGAAATGATGGTTCACAAGGGCCCCGCAAGAGTGTTTGACAGCGAGGAAGAGGCAATAAAATCGATATACGCAAAGGAAATAAAGCCGGGCGACGTTGTCGTCATACGCTACGAAGGTCCGAAAGGCGGCCCCGGCATGAGAGAAATGCTCAATCCCACGTCAGCCATTTGCGGAATGGGCTTGGGAGAAAGCGTTGCACTCATAACCGACGGCAGATTTTCGGGTGCCACGAGAGGCGCGTCGATAGGACACGTAAGTCCCGAGGCGGCATCGGGCGGAAATATCGCTCTTGTAAAAAATAACGATATAATTTCCATTGATATAAAGAATTGTTCGATTACCCTTGAAGTCTCAGACGAAGAACTTGAACGCAGAAGAAAAGAATGGGTCTGCCCCGAGCCGAAAATAAAGACGGGATATATCGCAAGATATGCAAAGCTCGTAACCTCGGCGGATAAAGGCGCCGTTCTCATTTAACGATAAAAGGAAAAGTATACGATGGAACAAATCAGAATATTTGACACAACCCTCCGAGACGGCGAACAGTCTCCCGGCTGCAGCATGAATCTCAAAGAGAAGATAGAAATCGCCAGACACCTCGAAAAAATGAAGGTAGATATAATCGAGGCGGGCTTTGCGATTTCCTCTCCGGGAGATTTCGAGTCGGTAAACACCATTGCGAAAACAATAAAGGAATGTACCGTGGCGTCGCTCGCAAGAGCGCTCGAAAAGGATATAGACGCTGCGTGGGAGGCGGTAAAAATCGCCGCCGACCCGAGAATTCACCTGTTTATCGCAACGTCGCCCCTTCACATGGAGTATAAACTCAAAATGACACCGGATCAGGTGCTTGAAAAGACGGCAAAAATGACGGCGTACGCGAAAAAATACTGCTCAAACATAGAATTTTCGGCGGAAGACGCAACGAGAAGCGACCCCGATTTTCTGTGTAAAGTCGTTGAAATCGCGATAAATAACGGCGCAAATACGATAAATCTTCCCGATACCGTCGGCTACACGACGCCGGGAGAAATGAGAAACCTCATAGAGTACGTCATAAAGAACACGCCGAACTCCGATAAAGCGGTATTTTCCGTTCACTGCCATAACGATCTCGGAATGGCGGTTGCAAACTCGCTCGGCGGCGTACTCGGCGGAGCAAGGCAGATTGAATGCACCGTAAACGGACTCGGCGAGCGCGCCGGCAACACTTCCCTCGAGGAAGTCGTAATGGCTATGCGCACGCGCCCCGATATGTATTCCGAGCTTTATACGGGTATTGACGCAACGCAGATTTACCGCACGAGCAAGACCGTTTACAACATAATCGGTCAGAGCGCGCCGCTCAACAAGCCCATTGTGGGCAAAAACGCTTTTGCGCACGAGTCGGGAATACATCAGCACGGAGTGCTCGCAAACAAAAAGACGTATGAAATCTTGACGCCCGAGGCGGTCGGAATACATACAAACAGCATCGTTCTCGGAAAACATTCCGGCAAGCACGCGTTTGAAAGCCATATCAAAGAAATGGGCTATACGCTCGACGAAAACGAGCTTCTGCGCTGCTTTGAGGAGTTCAAGGTGCTGTGCGACAAGAAAAAGACGGTTGCCGACGAGGATATTGAAGCGATTATCCTTCACGGAGCGACAAATCAGAACGAAACGGAAGGCTACAGCCTCGACTGGTTTACCATTTATACGAGCAATTTCACCTCCAGCACAAGCTCGGTAAGCTTAAAGTTCGGGGATGAGAAATTTGAAAACGTTTCCCTCGGCGACGGACCCATAGACGCGTCGTTCAAGGCGATAGACGGCATAATAAACCCGCCCGAGCATACGTTTGACGTGTACAACATCAATTCCATATCCGAAGGCAAGGACACGCTCGGCGTTGTAAACGTAAAACTCACGTCGGATAACCATACTTACAGCGGAGTCGGACTTTCGACCGACATAATAGAAGCAAGTATAACGGCTTATATAAAAGCCATGAACAAACTTCTTGCGGGAAGGAAGAAATCTTGATATGGGAATGACAATGACACAGAAAATCCTCGCTTTTCACGCAGGGCTCCCCGAAGTGAAGGCGGGAGACCTCATAGAAGCGAAACTCGACGTCGTTCTGGGAAACGACGTTACGACGCCGGTTGCGATAAAGGTCTTTGAGGACGCGGGCTTTACAAAAGTGTTCGATAAGGACAAAATCGCAATAGTTCTCGACCATTATACGCCGTGTAAGGACATAAAATCGGCACAGCTCTGCGCGACGGCGAGAAATTTTGCAAAAAAGCATGAAATTACGCACTTTTACGACGTAGGCCGGGTCGGAATAGAGCATGCGCTCTTGCCCGAAAAGGGAATCGTCGGCCCCGGCGACTGCATTATAGGCGCGGACTCGCATACCTGCACCTACGGAGCGCTCGGCGCGTTTTCCACGGGCGTGGGCTCCACCGATATGGCGGCCGGTATGGCGTCGGGCGAAAACTGGTTCAAGGTGCCCGAGGCGATAAAGGTTACGCTAAAAGGAAAACTTAAAAAATACGTTACCGGTAAAGACGTGATACTGCACTTGATAGGCCTTATCGGCGTTGACGGAGCGCTTTATAAATCCATTGAATTCGCGGGAGAGGGCGTATCCGAACTCTCGATGGACGACAGGTTTACCATCTCCAATATGGCAATAGAAGCGGGCGGCAAAAACGGAATTTTCCCGGTTGACGAAAAGACGATGGAGTATATAAAGGGCAGATTTACAAGAGAACCGAAGATTTTCAAAGCGGACGACGACGCGCATTACGAAAGAGAAGTCGTAATCGACCTCGACGCCCTCGAACCGACGGTGTCGCTGCCTCACCTGCCGTCAAACACAAAGACGGCAAAAGAGGTTTCGGGACTTGAAATCAACCAGGTCGTAATAGGCTCCTGCACGAACGGAAGAATATCAGATCTTCGAGCCGCCGCCGAAATACTCAAAGGAAGAAAAGTTGCAAAAGGCGTTCGCTGCATAGTAATTCCCGCAACGCAGGAAATATATATGCAGTCGATAAAAGAGGGACTTACCGAAATCTTTATTCAGGCGGGCTGCGCGGTTTCAACGCCCACCTGCGGACCGTGCCTCGGCGGACACATGGGAGTAATGAGTGAGGGCGAAAGGGCCGTTACGACCACAAACCGTAATTTTGTCGGCAGAATGGGACACGTAAAGAGCGAGGTAATACTTGCAAGTCCGTACGTTGCCGCGGCATCTGCCGTAGCGGGCTGCGTCATGACGCCCGAAGGATTAAAGGAGGAATAATTATGGGAAAAGTATATAAATACGCGGACAACGTCGACACAGACGTTATAATTCCCGCAAGATACCTGAATTCCACCGATCCTGCGGAGCTTGCAAAGCACTGTATGGAGGATATAGACGCCTCTTTTGCTTCAAACGTAAAAAAAGGCGATATAATCGTTGCCGGCGCGAATTTCGGATGCGGTTCCTCGAGAGAACACGCGCCGATATCCATAAGAGCCTGCGGAGTGAGCTGCGTAATTGCGTCGAGCTTTGCGAGAATCTTTTACAGAAACGCGATAAACATAGGATTTCCGATTCTTGAATGCAAAGAAGCCTCCGAAAGAATAAACGGAGGCGACGAGGTCGATGTCGATTTTTCGTCGGGAATAATTACCGATAAAACGACGGGCGAGACGTTCAAGGCGGACGTGTTCCCGGAATTCATAAACAAGATAATAAAAAGCGGCGGTCTGCTTGCGTATCTGAAGGAGAAAGTTGAAAGGTGAGTTATAATATTGCGCTCGTAAAGGGCGACGGAATAGGTCCCGAAATCGTTGATAGCGCAGTTGAAGTGCTTTGCGAAATCGGCAAAAAATATAACAGGGAGTTTTCCTTCACGCCGTACGCCGCGGGGGGAAACGCAATAGACAAATACGGAATACCGCTTCCAAAGGAAACGGTTGACGGCTGCAAGGCGAGCGACAGCGTGCTGCTCGGTGCTGTTGGAGGACCCAAATGGGATACGCTTTCGGGCGATAAAAGGCCGGAAAAGGCGCTTCTGGGGCTGAGAAGCGAGCTCGGACTTTTTACGAATCTTCGCCCCGCAAAAATCTTTTCATCCCTCAAGGACGCGTGCACACTGAGACCCGATATTATCGAAAAGGGCTTTGACCTTGTGATAGTAAGAGAACTCACCGGCGGAATTTATTTCGGTGAGCGCGGCAGAAGAACCGGAAAATACGGCGAAGAAGCGTTCGACACCGAAGCGTACAGTAAATTCGAAATAGAGAGAATTGCGCGCGTTGCGTTTGAAACGGCGCAAAAGCGCAGAAAGAAGCTGACGTCGATAGATAAGGCAAACGTGCTCGAGACCTCGAGACTGTGGAGGGAAACCGTGCACGAAATCGCAAAGGAATATCCCGACGTCGAAGTTTCGGACATGCTCGTTGACAACGCCGCAATGCAGCTTGTAAGAGACCCGTCGCAGTTCGACGTCGTAGTAACGTCAAATATGTTCGGCGACATACTTTCGGACGAGGCATCTCAGATAACGGGCTCGATAGGAATGCTCGCTTCCGCGTCGCTGGGAAGCACGAAATGCGGACTTTACGAGCCGATACACGGCTCCGCGCCCGATATTGCGGGCAAAAACATCGCAAACCCGATAGCAACCATACTTTCCGCGTCAATGATGTTAAGGTATTCTCTTGATTTGCAAGAGGAAGCCGACACGATTGACAAAGCAGTTGAAAAAACCCTGAACGACGGTCTTCGCACCGCTGATATAGCGAAGGGCAAAGAATATCTTTCAACCGACGAAATAACAAAAGAAATTATAAAAAGACTGTGAGGTTTTGAAAATGCTGGATATCAAAATAACAAGAACTTCCGCGCCGAAAGCAAAACCGACGGGAAAACTCGGCTTCGGCAGAATATTCACCGACCACATGTTCATGATGAACTATACGGAAGGCGTCGGCTGGCACGACGCAAGAATAGAGCCGTATCACAAGCTTGAATTTGCGCCGTCCTGCATGGTTTTCCATTACGGACAGGAGATGTTCGAGGGACTCAAGGCGTATAAGGGCGAAAACGGAAAATGCTATCTTTTCCGCCCCGACATGAACGCAAAGCGCACAAACGACACAAACGACAGACTCTGCATACCGCATATACCCGAAGAAGACTTCGTGCAGGCGGTAAAGGCGGTGGTTTCGATTGATAAGGACTGGATTCCGACGGAACCCGGCACGTCGCTGTACGTAAGACCTTTCATAATCGCAACCGACGAATATCTCGGCGTTGCGCCTTCGAAGGAATATCTGTTTATCATAATTCTTTCTCCGAGCGGAGCATATTACGCAAGCGGACTTGAGCCTGTGGGAATATGGATAGAAGACGAATACGTGCGCGCGGTAAAAGGCGGAATGGGCTTTGCAAAGACGGGCGGAAACTACGCGGCAAGCCTTATCGCGCAGGTAAAGGCGCACGACAGCGGATACGCACAGGTGCTCTGGCTTGACGGCGTGCACCGCAAATATATTGAAGAAGTCGGCTCAATGAACATCTTCTTCAAAATCGACGGCAAAATCGTAACGCCCATGCTCAACGGAAGCATCCTTCCCGGCATTACGAGAAATTCCGTAATTACGCTGTGCAAGGACTGGGGCTACGAGGTTGAGGAAAGACTCGTAAGCGTTGACGAGCTTATAGAGGCTCAGAAATCGGGCAAACTCGAGGAAGTGTTCGGCACGGGAACGGCGGCGGTAATTTCACCCGTCGGAAAACTGCGCTTCATGGACGACGTTATGGTTATAGGCGACGGAAGCATAGGCAAAGTAAGTCAGAGACTTTACGATACCGTAACGGGCATACAGACGGGCAAGGTCGAAGATAAATTCGGCTGGAGATTCGAAGTTGAATAATAAAAACACGGTGTTTTCGGAGTAAAATATGTATAGGGAAGTTTCAAAGCTGATTTTGTACAGAGACGTCGCAAAAGATTCCGTGCTGTCCGAGCTTTGCGGTCTTTTCGAGGCTTTTGACAAAAGGTCGAAGGACGAAAACGAGATAATAAGCGGCATATACGGCGTAATAAAGCGCATACTCGACGTGTCGACGGATTACGGATTCGACAAAAATCTGTGGCATAATTATCTTACTTTTGAAATTCTGAACGACGAAAACTCTTTTTCACTGATGTGCGAGGGAGTCGGCGCGCACAAGGACGGAAGCGTGAACGAATTTGCGAAAAACGATTTTCGCACATTCAAAAGGCTTTTCGACTATGATTTCTCGAAAATCGAAAACGCGCTCGGCATAAACTGCTTTTCGACGATAACAAATTACAGGGCGATTTCCAAAACGCAAAAGCTGTATAACCGCGACGTAAGCGAAGCGGTGCGTACGACAAGCGAAAAAATCGAAAAAGCGAAAGACGAAAATGAGATTTTCGATATAGTATGCGATTTTTACAAAAAGCGTGGGGTCGGACTTTTCGGCATGAATAAGGCTTTCCGCATACACGGAAGCGCAAAGGCTCTCGAGCTTGTGCCGATAAACAACGCCGACAGCGTGCGTTTTTCGGACCTTGTGGGCTACGAGGAGCAAAAAGAGCAGTTAAGAGCAAATACCGAAAGCTTCTGCCGCGGAAACAAGGCGAACAACGTGCTTCTGTACGGGGACTCGGGAACGGGAAAGTCCACGAGCGTAAAGGCGCTTCTCAACGAGTACTGCGACCAAGGGCTTCGTATGATAGAGATATACAAATATCAGTTCCGCAACCTGTCGAACGTTATCGCAAAGGTAAAAAAACGCAATCATAAATTCATCATTTTCATAGACGATCTGTCGTTCGAGGAGGACGAGGTCGAGTACAAGTTCTTGAAAGCCGTCATAGAGGGCGGCGTCGAGAGCAGACCGGACAACGTGCTCATATATGCGACGTCCAACCGCCGCCATCTCATAAAAGAGACGTGGAGCGACAGAAACGATATGGAATATAACAACGAAATTCACCGCTCGGATACCGTTGAGGAAAAACTGTCGCTTGCGGCAAGATTCGGAATAACGATAAATTATTCCGTCCCGAAAAGAGAGGATTATTTCGAGATAGTGTCGACGCTCGCAAAGCGCGAGGGAATAAAAAAAGACAAAAAAGAACTGCTTGACGAAGCGGCAAGATGGGAAATCAGGCACGGCGGAATATCCGGCAGATGTGCAAGACAGTTTGTAGACTATTTAAAAAGCAGGGAGAAAAACATATGACTTTGGACAAAGTGTATCAGGCGGCGTTTGTGCTCAAAGAGGCCGCAAGAGTAACCGACCTTATTTATTCCGAAAAACTGTCGGGAAAAAACAAATTATACTTAAAAACCGAAAACCTTCAAGTAACCGGCAGCTTTAAGCTCAGAGGCGCTTACTATAAGATAAGCCAGCTTACGAAAGAGGAAAAGAACGCGGGTATCGTCGCATGCAGCGCGGGAAATCACGCGCAGGGCGTAGCGCTTGCCGCAACGAAAATCGGAATAAAGAGTACGGTCTGCATGCCTGACGGCGCGCCGATAAGCAAGGTTGAAGCCACAAAGGCGCTCGGAGCCGACGTAATGCTCGTCCCCGGCACCTACGACGACGCATATACCAAAGCGTGCGAGCTCAGGGACCAAACGGGAGCGACGTTTATCCACCCGTTTGACGATGAGCTTGTAATCGCGGGCCAGGGCACGATAGGCCTTGAAATACTCGACCAGTTAAAGGACGTCGACGCGGTCGTGGTGCCTGTCGGCGGCGGCGGACTCATTTCGGGCATAGCATACGTCGTAAAACACTTGAAGCCGAAGGTAAAGGTTTACGGAATACAGGCGGAAAAGGCGGCGTCCATGGTGGAAAGCCGCAAAAACGGCGCGCCCGTAACGATTGACAGCGTGTCGACGTTTGCCGACGGAATTGCCGTAAAACGCCCCGGAAACAATACGTTTGAACTCATAAACAAATACGTTGACGATATGTTTACGGTAACGGAGGACGAAATTGCGGCAGCAATTCTGGCGCTTATAGAAAAGCAGAAGCTGATTGCCGAGGGCGCGGGCGCGGTAAGCGTTGCAGCGCCGCTGTTCGACAAGCTTCCGATAAAGGACAAAAACGTTGTCAGCGTAATTTCGGGCGGAAACATCGACGTGAACATTCTGTCAAGGGTTATCACGAGAGGACTCGTTACGGCGGGCAGAAACACGACCTTGCAGATTACGCTTGAAGACAAGCCCGGACAGCTTTTGGGCGTAAGCTCGATTATCTCGAAATGCGGCGGCAACGTAATAAGCGTTCATCACGAAAGATCCGACGCAAATATGCCCGTTGCAAGCTGTTATCTTAAAATCGGCATGGAGACAAGGGACTTCGAGCAGATCGAAGAAATAAAGGACGCGCTTACAAACGCGGGATTCAAAATAGTAGGTTGAATTTTCAGGAAGCGAGGGAAAAAAATGAAAGAAGCAATTTCCACAAACAAGGCGCCGGGCGCGATAGGTCCGTATTCTCAGGCAATAAAGTCGGGAGATACGCTTTACGTGTCGGGACAGATTCCCGTAAACCCCGAAACGGGAGAAATAAAGGACACCATCGAGGAGCAGGCAAAGCAGTCGCTTGAAAATCTCAAAAATATCCTTGCGGCAAACGGAATGACAACGGATAACGTCGTAAAAACGACGGTGTTTATCACAGATCTTAACGATTTTGCAAAGGTAAACGAAATTTATGCGTCGTTTTTCAAATCCCCGTTCCCCGCAAGAAGCTGTATTGAAATTTCAAAGATTCCGAAGGGCTGCAAAATCGAAATTGAATGTATTGCGGTAAAATAAAATAAAAAAAAGCAGGAATGAAATATCATTCCTGCTTTTTTTGCGTAGTTTTTTATTCTTCGTAGGATTTTGAGACCAAAGAGGCAAAGTTGTCCTTTACTTTTTCGAAACAGAAAAGAATTTTGTCCGAAAAAGCGCCGCATTCCCCGTTTATTATCATGCTGTACGATTCGTCCGCCGATCTTGCTTCCTTGTAAACGCGTTTCTGCGTCAGTGCGTCGTAGCAGTCCACAATCGAAACGATCTGCGCGGAAATCGGAATTTCTTCGCCGCAAAGGCCGTCCGGATAACCTTTTCCGTCGTATTTTTCATGATGCCATCTGCATATTTCGCGCGCACATTTTATGTAATTTTCCGCCGATTCGAGAGGGAAGCGGTCAATCAGCTCACAGCCTTTGACCGTATGCGTTTTCATTATCTCAAATTCCTCGGGAGTGAGCTTTCCGGCTTTGAGTAAAATGGAATCGGGAATCATTATCTTGCCGAGGTCGTGCAGAGCGCTTGCGGCGGTAATGTAACTGATTTTTTCATTTGTAAGATTGTATTCCGGAAAGTCTTCCATAACCTGATTTGCAAGAAGCCTTGTATATTCCTTGACTCTGAATACGTGCTCTCCGCTTTCCATGTCGCGCGCCTCGATAACGGCGCCGGCAATAAGGAAGATATCCTCATTGATTTTGGAAAGCCTTGCGTTTTGTTCGATAAGAGCCGCGTTGCGCTCGGATTCATATTTGTTGAGATCCATAATCTGAACGAAGATAAGGAATTCGCTTTGCTCAAACCTGCTTTCCGCGTTCATAAAGGTAGTTTTGCGGTAAATGATTTTTCTGTCTTTATCGTACGTTCTGTAAATAATCGAGAAAAAGTGCTCCTTTTTGATTTTCCGACTTATGTAATTGACGTCAAAGCTTTCAAGAACTGCATTTTTGTCTTCGGGAACGACGGACGTTTCGATGATGCCGCGAGCCCAGTCATTGTAATTGTATAAAACGTCCCGGTTGTTTTTGTCAATACTGCCGTTGCTGAAATTTTTACCGACCGACAGAATTTTAACCGTATTTTTTTCGGCGTTAACGATAAAAGAGGCGTCAAAAGAATTCAAAACCGAATAAATCAACTCGCTGTCATCCATCGTGGCGTTTGAAACGCCGCGCGTGTATAAGAGAAGCAGACTGATTGTCATACCCGCACAGTTAAAGTCGTATCCCGTTACAGCCTGAAGAATACCGCATGAGATTACGGGAATTTCATATAAAAGGTAAGAAGCGCACGTATGCTTTATTTTTTTGCTTTTGGTTTTAAAACTTATAACGGCGGATATAATAGCGGTTGTCGAAAGGTAAAGCAAATTTATTATTACGTTTGCGATAAACGCGGGGCCTCTGTAATATACGCCGCTTTTTATAGTGAAAATGAGACCGTTAAACGGAGAAGATAAGGTAAGAATGCAGATTGCAGCCGCGGGAATTGCGGAAAGATATCTTAAAACGCGGTTTTTGTATAAAACGCTGTCTATCGTCTGAGTGCAGAAATAAAACCATGACAGTATGCCGAGCGTCGACGCAAGAAAATAAACGAGATTTACAAAATAGTTAAACCATTCGGGAGAGCCGGTCAGGGTTAAAACCTCCCAGGTCGCGTCGGTTAAGATGAATAAGCCTCCAAACAGATAAATACGAGTTAAATACGGGTTTATTGCGATTTTTTTGTCAGGCCGAAAACCCTTCATGCTTCTGAAAACGAGGGATAATACAAAGAAGCAAATAAAGTGAAAAATAACGTAATAAAAAACAAGTTCCGTAGAAGGCATAATTAATTCTCCGCATTAAATTGTGTCGTTAAACGTCATATATCCGAGTAATAAATCCGGGTCGTCTCCGCTTCCGCTCAAAAACGAGGCTCGGAAAATAAATTTTTTATATTCGCCGTCTTTTCCGGATGCCCGGAAAGCGAGTTCTTTATAGAACTTATGACCTTTGGATATCGAAGAAATCGTGTCAAGAAACGCCTGTCTGTCGTCCGGATGAATCCGCTGCGCCCAGACGGTCCAAAAATCATATATAAATTCGCTTTCAAAGCCGAAATCCTCTTTCCACTCGGGAGAAATGCGGGAAACGTGCGTTTCGAGATTTGAAATGAAAAGGTAATCGAAATCTTTCGACATACATAAGGCGTCGAAAAACTTGTCTTTGAGACCGGACAGGTCGAGATTCAGCTTTTGCGCCGGGCCGAGACCGTCTTTTGCTTCCGTGCGGTTTTTTACGGCGTACATCGCATAATCAGCCGCCTGAATTATTTCGTTTATGCTTTTGTAATTCTTTTCCGATACCGCGTATCCTATTGAAACGCTCGGCTCATATTCGAGATTTTGGCCTTTCGTCTTCAGTTTTTCGCTTACCGAATTGAGCTCAGACACGGCAAGAAGCTCGTTTTTGCCGGTGTATATCGCGACGAATTCGTCGCCGCCGATTCGGTAAATTCCGTATGCGTTTTTAAGGCATTCCGAAAGGACGTTTGCGACAAGGGTAATGTACTTGTCACCCTCAAGGTGTCCGTAATGGTTGTTTACGGCTCTCAGCCTGTTTATATCGCAGAAAGCGATAAGATAAGTGTCGGACGGATTTTTGATGTATTTCTTCCCGAGCTCTTCTATCGCGTTTTCGTAGTTGTGGCGCGAGCCCATGCCGGTCAAAGCGTCGGTCATAAGCTTTTTTTCAAACGATAAAACGGGATTTTCCAAAAACAGGAAAAATACGACCGCTTCTATCGTTATAAGTCCGCAGGAGAAAAGGAACGGGCGGAGTACTGCCTGAACCACGTCTATAATTATAAGGACGCATAACAGCGGCAGCAACGACGCCATATATTTCTTCCGCATCTTTTTACGGTTGACGGCAATGACGCAGACGGTCATTATAAAGTAGAAAACCGCAATCAGGTAGCCTGCCTGCATAACCGCACCCTTGCCGAAATACATGCCTCTGATCGATTCGTACGTTATGGGCACGATGTCGGACGGAAACGTGTACAAGGCAATGATGAAGATGAGATACAGTGCGATTATTATGATATTTATGATTTTGAAAAGCGTCAACCGTTTCGGATAGAACATATTAATAACGAAAAAGAGGATCTCTTTTTCGAACATGATAGCCGAAAGGTAGAAAATTACGTGGAAAATTACGGCGATCCGAGGGACGACTTCAAGAACGCCGTTCGCCGCAAGAATTGAGGCGGAGGCGAAAACGATATGTATGAGCGCATAAACAATAAGACGTGCAAAGGATTTGCTGTTTTCCGCTGTTTTGAGTTTTGATGAGAAAAACCATAGAAATGTCAGCAGTATCAGACATACTATTTCTCCACGCAGAATCAGTATCATTTTTCTTCTCCTAAAATCATTTTATAAAACGCCTTAATTATATTATAACATGTTTTTTGAAAATTTCAAATCTTTTTAATAAATAAAAAACGCAGTGCAAAAGCACTGCGTTTTTGAATATGATTCAGGAAATCAATTATGCGTAATCATCAAGTACGTTTCTTTCTTCTCTTGCACCAAAGTCAACCTTGAATCCGGTAAACGAGTTTGTCGCTCTCATCATTTCCGCATAATACCATGCAGAAGAATCCATGTCAACAAACTGGCATTCAACGGAATTTCCGTCAACGTCCGTTGTGTAGTCGTATCTGTCGTCTCTGCCGAGAATTCTGTTGAATACGGTTACATATTCGGCTCTTGTCATGTAAGCGTCGGGGCTGTAGGT
>JAEEGH010008728.1_pt1 | contig 23851 bp, 19 predicted proteins | sample 9134181 | NCBI WGS metagenome assembly JAEEGH01 (sample SAMN16246544, study PRJNA631951) | gut metagenome | biome: gut microbiome; feature: rumen; material: DP-attached | host: Bos | place: Iran: Karaj | collected 2018-10
TAACAAATGGGGAGGATCAGACTGTTTTGGTATGCTCAAAGCTTGGCATGAAGGCAGAAATCAGTCATGGGCTATAAGATTTGGTTACAATCAGTTTATTCAAGATAAACTATCTCTTTTCCCTATTGTTAGTCATGTGCAAAATAATGGATTTGATGGTGAGGGAGCCAATTGCAAGAAATGGAGTAGGTTTAAAAGTGAATTGGATACTTCAGATAACAAATTGTTTTCATTCCCTTTGCGTGTCGAAATAAATAGAGAAATACTGCATTCATCGTTGTTCTATCATTCGATTTTAATTCGCATATATAGTAATATAATGTACTTTTTACATGCTTAAGTGATGGAAAAACCGAGAGCATTGTTTTTGATTCATCTGCCTCCTCCTATTCATGGGGCATCAATGATGAATAGGCTGATTAGTGAAAGTAAATTGATAAATGCCTCTTTTGACTGTGATTATATTAATATTTCACTATCAAAGAGATTAGAAGAAATAGGAGTTGTAAACTTTTGTAAATGTTTTCGATTAATATCGTATTCGCTTCTCACATTAGGATTATTATTGAGACATAAGTATGATATTTGTTTCATCTCGTTGACTTGTCATGGATTTGGGTTTCTAAAGGATGCCCCATTAGTTCTTCTTTGCAAACTTTTGGGATGTAAGATTGTTATTTATCAGCATAATAAGGGTATGGCAAGAGATGTGGACAAGTGGCCATATAGATGGATGCTCCCTTGGGTATATAAAGATACCACAGTGATTTTGTTGTCATGGAGGCTTTACCCTGATATTGAAAAAATAGTTCCAATAGAGAATGTAATGGTTTGCCCAAATGGTATTCCTTGTGTTAATAATAATTATAAGGAACGACACAACGACATCCTGCATCTTTTATTTTTAAGTAATCTCATTGAAAGTAAAGGGGTGATCGTTCTTCTTGATGCTCTGAAGATTTTAAAGGATAAGGGTTATTCTTTTTTGTGTGATTTTGTTGGAGGAGAAACAAAGAAAATTGATAACAAGAGGTTTGAATTTGAAGTGACATACAGAGGGCTTGCTCAAGTGGTGTCATATAATGGTGTGAAAAAAGGACCAGATAAAAATAAATATTATGAAAATGCCGATGTATTTGTTTTTCCGTCGTTTTATGAGAATGAGACTTTTGGTTTGGTAAATATAGAAGCGATGTCATACGGATTACCTATTGTGACAACCGATGAAGGGGGAATCACAGATATTGTAAAGGATGGAGAGAATGGGCTAATTTGCAAAAAAAATGACCCTAATTCGTTGGCTGATAAAATTGCGGTTCTGATAGATGACGAAAGTTTGCGCCTGAAGATTGGAAAGAATAATCTTAAGAAGTTTCAAGAATACTACACTGATAAATGTTTTGAACGGAATATGATTTCTATTTTGAATTCAGTTTTGAAGAGTTGAGGGTATTTGCTTGATTAAAATATGAACACTTATTTCAATATTAATTATGAACTTGATAAAAATCAGGTTCATAAGACAATTGACTCTGTTATTGAACAGGGTCACAAAGGATATGTCTGTGTTGCAGATGGTGTGGTGATGAACACTGCCAATCGCAACAAGGAATACCTTGAGGTAGTAAATGGAGGATTGTTCGCTATCTGTGATAGCGGATGGGTGCCTCTTTATCTGAAATCTATCTATGGTATTAAATATGAACAATACTGTGGCGCAGACATTTTTAGGGATATCGTATCGTCTAGAAAATATAGGATGATATTTATGGGAACCAATCAATCAACACTCAATTCTTTACAGAATGAATTGGAAAAGACAATGAACCCGGATGTGAAGGATATGAGTTTTATTGAACTTCCTTTTAAGAATGTGGAAGAGTTTGACTATTCCTCAATTGCAAAAATTATTAAGGATGATGGAGCTCAGATAATCTGGGTGGCATTAGGTGCTCCGAAACAAGAACGTTTTATGAATCAGCTTCTTCCTTTTTTGAATTCTGGAGTGATGATTGCTGTTGGGGCTGTTTTTAAATTTTATAGTGGTTTTGAAGAATCGAGATGTCCGAAGTGGATACAAAAACATCATCTTGAGTTTGCTTATCGAATATCTCAAGACCCTAAGAAACAATTGAAGCGTTGCTTTTGGATTATTGTAACATTACCTATATTGTATTGGAGAGAGATGAAGAGAAAGAGAATAAAAAGCAACAACTCATGAAAGTATTAGATATCCAGCTATTTGATACGATTGAGGGAGAGGCAATGGCCTCTCCTCGTCGTAGAATGCACTATGACCTGAGGACACAGGCCATGGATGAGGATCCGTCATGGAAGGACACTTCCCAACGGATACTGAATGTAATGATGGCGGACACAGTAATCCCTGTTCATCGGCACACAGAGACATCTGAGACGGTCATTGTGCTTCGTGGAAGCGGATGAAGTGACGTATGATGCCAACGGAAAGGAAACGGGAAGGGTAACGCTGAGATATGGAAGTGACTGCTATGCTGTGCAGGTGCCAAGGAACACATATCACACGTTCATCCCACATGAGGATGGAACGGTAATCTTCGAAGCAAAAGACAGATCGTATGACCCAGAGAGGACGGAGGAGTTCCAGTGAAGGCAAGTAACACAGAATGACCTGAGTAGTACAATTGTCAATTTGTTCACACTGATGACTTTGACGGATTTGCATGTTGACCATTTATAGCGTAAAATCAATCGTATGGAGAAAGAAGAGCTAAAAAAGATGCGTAAGTAGATGTTCGTCTTGATGGAACAGAAGCTAAAGGAAATGCATCCTAAGGAGGAAGACAGCCTTTTCTACTATCATTCCTCTGAGGATCGTATTGTCCTGTCTCATGCCTTGTTTTGGGTAATGACTCAACCTCAGTTGTTGAAGGGGAGGATAAGAAAGGAGAAGTTACCTTCGGGGACTACTTTCTCGCCTCGGGATAGCCTAAGCAAGCTTAGCTCTCCGCTCGGCTTACCGAAAGAGTTCTTTCTCCTGCTTCGTCAATATCAAGAGGAAATGCTTGATGCCTTCCTCACGGAGGACGATATAGAATCTAGGCAAGTGTTGTGAACATTGATCGATAAGAAAGTATGAATTAGTGGAGCAAGTTGTTAGAGTATAATGAATAAGTTTACTATATTACATATTTCAGATCTGCATAAGTTGGATGGAACTAACTATGAGGCATTGCTACAGTCATTGTTGACAGATAGGGATGCCTATATGGCTGCTGGTGTTCCCAATCCAAAATATGTGGTGGTTAGCGGTGATCTAATCCATGGTGGAGATACAACCGAGGAGATTCGCGCTCAGTATGCTGAAACAAAAGCTTTCCTGACAAGCATTGTTGATGAGTTCTTGGAGCATAATAAGCAAAGGATTCTGATAGTGCCAGGTAATCATGATATGAGTTTCCCGCACTCAAAAAATAGCATGGTGTCGGAAGCTGATGTTAATAATGAACAGAATCTCGACTTGTACTGGAAGGGACATCCAGAAATAAGATGGAATTGGAAGGAACTATCTTTCTATAAAATTTCGAACGCAGAAGAGTATAAAAAACGGTTTGACTTATTCCGTGAGTTTTATAATGATTTCTATGAGGGCGTGAGAGCCTATCCTGAAGATCCAATATCTTCTGCAGAATGCTATTCTTTTGCAGATGATAAGGTGACATTTGCCTTATTCAATAGTTGTAAACGTCTGGATCATTTGAATGATACAGCAGATATTGACGATGACGCAATAGTGAGCGTGACACCAAAGTTAAGGACTACATTTAACCAAGGATTCTTGAATATTGCTATCTGGCATCATCATTTCTATGGTGCACCGCGAGAAACCAACTATTTGGATAGAGAGGTTATCAATAAAATGAGCCATAGCTATATTCAAATTGGATTGTTCGGACACCAGCATATCAGCCAGATAGCAGAGTTTTATGGTGGTGATTTGGCTTTGGGTGAGTCTGCAGATAATCAACGGGTGCTGCTGATTAGTTCTGGAACCTTGTTTGGTGGTAAGAAAGAACTGCCCGACGGCTATAAACGGCAATATAATGTGATAGAAGTAGTATCGGAAAACGGGGAGGCAAGGATTGAGATACATGTACGCGAGGATAATAATCATAATGTGGAAAGCAAACTACCTATATGGCATCCCAAGCCAATAAGTCCGACGGCAAGCATCAAGACAAGTGTAAAACTGAAGATGCTAGATGAAAGAGAACTACTTGCTAGTATATTACGGACAGCGCAAGAGAGCGGCGACTACAAGAACGCATTTAATCAACTTAAGGGCATAGCAATGACAAGTGGCATATACCAGAGCATCAGGGCTGAGGTGATTAGGGGTATAAAAGATAATCGTTTCTTGCTAGATAATCTACATCCAGAGACAAAGAATGATTATATGCTGCTTATGGCATGTGCTGAACGTGAGAACGACACGGAAGCTAAGCGACGCTTGAAGGGTGATGGGCGGTTGAAGGCTATGCTTGATGATTCTATTGTAAAAGAAATGTACGAAAGACTATAACAAATATGGCTGAGAAATATTTAGGACTGAAGTTTGATGCAGATGCGATGATACACCTTTTGGGCGTACAGTTGTATGATACACCTTTGGCAATGCTTCGCGAGAATGTGCAAAACGCATACGATGCTATTTTGGAGCGTATGGATAAAGAGGCAGCATTCAAGGACGGCATTATCAAGATAGAGGTGGTAGGCGACCATATTACTATCATTGATAACGGCATCGGTATGGATGAGCAGGGATTGCAGGAGAACTACTGGACTGCTGGTCATAGCGGTAAGAATAACCCAGAATCGAGAAAGGCAGGAGTGGTAGGACACTTTGGAATCGGTGCGTTGGCAAACTTTGGTGTATGTACCCGTTTGGAGGTTAATACGATGAGGATGGGGACCAACACCCGCTACTTGTGCGTGGCTGAACGTGAAAAAATGTCTGGAACGCAGTTTCCACTGACTATTCAGGAAGATAATACTGGCAGTTATGGTACAAAAATCTCAGCAATTTTGATGCCGGGTATTACCATCACCGAAGAACAGGTTGAAGCGTATATAACAAAATATGTACAGTATATCCCGATACCTGTGACTATCAATGGAAAAGCCATCAAACAGAAACAACTGTATGTGAATAGATCGCGACCAAATTCTGAATCATTGGAAGGAGATGTGAAGGATGGTTTGGTAAGATTCCATTATGACATCAGTTTCCTGAAATATCAGCCACTGAAACCCGAAATATTGGTTACAAATATTGTGTATAACAATGAGCCAGTGAGAGGAAGGCTGTTTTTGAATAAGGATGAGAATGAGATTTTTGGGTTGAACAATGGGTTCGGTATTTCGCGTGTAGGGTTGGCTTCGGAGTTTTATTTTGGAGGAGTGGCAGACTTTTCTTTCTTAGAGCCAACAGCTGGAAGAGAGACCGTTTCCAGACAATCCAACCAGTATTTACAGCAGATATTGTTTGCCGTAGAAACGGAGTGGGCAAAAGTTGTGTCGCGATATGAAATTGCAGATGCCTATAGAGATTTCATGGTCTATCTTAATAACCATTTCTCGCTTGAACTGGCTCAAAAGATTACTATCGGTTTTGGGGAGAGTGAAATTCTGTTGAGTACAGTCAATAGCCAGGATTATGCTTTTTATCCAGGAAATAACCAAAGTACGAGAAGGTCGTTGGTTAGTTCTGGTGTCAAAATTCTTTTTCCCTCACAAGAGCAACCAAGACGCGCTATACAGTTGAAGTATCTGAGAGCTAAGGGTCTTGAGGAGAAGAAGGATGAGATAAGGGTGACACCCATAGATGAAAACGTGCTGTCGTCGGCAGAGTTTTTGTTAGTGGATGATATAAAGCGCGTGATAGAGGATGACTATATTATCCAAGATGTAAAGGTGGTGCTGGCTGAAATAACGATGGAAGTTAATGTGAAGGTAGAACCGAATGACAAAGGTTCGTTTACCATCAACATTGCCAGAGAGTTTGAGGAGATAAAGAACTTGCTTAATAACAGAGAGAACTACAGCCTCTATAAGTCGTTGATAAAGGACTTTGTGAGAGTGGTGCTGTATAATCAGTTTATGGAATACATTCCGAAAGACCAGAAAGAGCGTGCGGCTTATATTAATGAAGCATTGGAGCGACGCAGGGAAGAATTGAGTTATGAGTATTCTGATGTGAGTGAGTTGCGTGAGGCGCTGAGAAAACTGGATAATGGAGAGATCACGGGTGATGAATTCATTATACGGGCACGTAAAGCCAGACAGGAAAATCATGAAGAAGTGGTTCGCGACAACCAAATTGGCGACGTGGGAAGTATCGTAAAATCAGCCGCAGACAATGTAGAACAGCCTGCCAAAACCACTACAATACAGGAAGAACAATTTCTGTATGTGCCCCAGCCGCCTATCCTGGAACTTGATGAACATACAAGTAAGAAGATACTGATAGCCAAGGAGGAACTGGCTACCTTGCATGGACATAAACTGTTCTTGGCTGTGTCGCCCAATTATAACAGGGAACATCGTTCGTTTATGTCGCTGGCTCATAGTACGAAAGTGATATGGAGTACCCATAGAATAATATACATCTTCACAGACCAAAATAACAAGACTTCCATCTACTATGAAATGGCTCTGACAGACCAATTAGGCGAGCGGAATACTGGCGGAGAAACGCTTGTGAGTACAACAATCATCACTAAGAACTCGATGTTTGTGCCCGTACCAAGAGCCCTTTATGAGTATTTTACATTAGAGAAGGGTAAGACACTTAAGTTCTATGTGCATTTTGAGAAGGTATAAACTTGGAAAACAAAAATTGAATCATATGCAGTACTATTCTGAATTAATAGAGACACTGACTAATAGAAGCATGGGATTTGTAAAAGTAATGAATCCTAATGTGAATAATATGGACCTGACTGTAGTTACCAAGAATGGTAACAACTTCTTTACGCTAGGGCAGGCAGGATGCTATTTAAGGGCTATTACTATATCAGACGCTGTACTGGTAAGGGCTGGATTTACACAGCGAAACGGAAGTCCAAGGTTTCTGACAATTGGTCAGCAAATGACAGTATATAGCAAACTCTATACATCGGGATGGTGCTTGGAATTATTGGCAGATGGGCAGGACTTCTTTTACCTAAAGCCTGCGCCAAACAGGATTGAAGGCTATGAAAGGTGTCAGGTGACTACAATTGAAGGTTTCCAGAGTGAGGTGTATGCAAGAGAACATAGAGAGTTTACTCTGAGTCTTTTGAATACCGTAGTAAACAAAAAGAAGTTAAAAGATAAACTCCATGTACTTTATGGGGCAAGATATGTGTCTTTTAATGGTCCTTGCAACGGCATGTATGTCGATAATGACCCGAACCGACCGGATTTTGTATCACTTATGCTACAACCTGTAGATGCTAACGTGGATCCTGCTACAATTGAACTACATAATTTTACTGCCCGTGGATGTACAGTTTGTATTAGACTGGGTAATGATGTTATTCAGTATACATACGGAATGACTCAAAATCAGATATTACAAAGCCATGCGCATTTACAGCAGGTTCTAAATCAGCATCAAGGGGTGATTGGTGAAATTTATAATTTTGTGGAAGAGGCGATGAAATATGCCCTGACGTGCTGATGTTAGGGTAGACCACAATTGATTGGGGCTTGGCAAACAAGGCGATTATCTATGGATGTGAATATATGAGAAATGTATTGAAGATTTTTTTCTCTTGGCAGACGTCATCAAAAACAGATAAGCTCAATAATAAAGAGTTTATATTGTCGTGTATTAATAAGGCTGTTAATGAGATACAGGGAAAAGGAGACCTGAAAGATGTTACCTTTGAGGTTAAACAGGGTACTGGAGGTGAACCAGGGACACCCGACATGATAGCTACATGCCTAAGACGGAATGATGAGTGTCACATTTTCATTGCGGATATTTCTGTAGATAAGAAGTTCAACAAGATACAGAAATGGGTTAACCAAAAGCCTGATTTAAGAGAGCGCCCAAACGAGAACGTGATGTATGAGCTGGGCAGGGCAGATGGACATCTGGATTCAAGGCAAGTGATTCATGTTGCCAATACAGTGTATGGTAATGTTTGCGAGAACGATTATTTACGTCCGATAGATATACGCCATAAACGTAGGCCTATTACCTTTTTCTTAACTGCCAACAATGCTCCAAATGTAGAGGAAGTGGAAAAAGAGTTGATGAATGTCCTTAAGGGGGCAATCCGTAAGTCTGCAAAGGCAGCCCTGAAGCATATCCATGAAGAATTATTGCCGTATGAAGATTGTGAACAAGTGACAAAAGAATTAGGGTTCCAGAAGAAATTTATTTTCAACAAGAGCCTTAAAAACATAAAGCAAGCAATCACTGACAATGATGGTGTACTGAGGGTGCTGGGCGTGAATGGTATAGGGAAAACCAGGCTTGTACTTGAGACTATATTAAAGGAACTGACTGATGTGCCAAAACTATATTGTGACTGTCTGCTCACTACAGAATCAAAAGTTATGGAAACAAGTACAAGAATTTTTGAAGATGAAGTGGCTGCTATTCTTGTTCTTGATAATTGTGATTATAATCTGTTTGAAAAGGTTCTGAAGATATATAGACGCAAAAATGCACAAAATAGACTTTATGCCATATTTGATAATCCTGAAGAATACTCTGGTGAAGATTATAATGTGGTAAGATTTAATTATACTTACGAAGATGTGGTAGATGGTATCATAACGAACCTCTACGGCAAACAAGACAGAGTATGTACTGAAATCAAGGAGCTTGCCAGCGGGAATCCGTATATGGCTGAGCAGGTTATAGGTGGTGTGATAAAGAGTGGAGATATACGTGATTTTAATAATGAAAAACTTGTTGCAAACCTTCTCTCTGCATATGTAGGAAGCGATGAGAGGATCATTGCCGAAACGCTATCCTTGTTTTCGAATCTTGGATATGAAGGCGATGCTCATAAGGAAATAGAAGTAATTGCACGTAATAAAAACATAACAGGACTGAATGGTGATGATACCGTTATATTAAACAAGTTTGATAACTTAATAAAGCAGTATCTTGAACGCGGCCTGATGCAGCGAGTAGGGGTGTACGTTCGTTTCCGCTCGCCAGCAATAACTAGGTTGCTGACGAAAGAATGGTTTGCCAAATGTAGTTCAACACAGTTGGAGAATATTATTTTAACGCTAGGGGAAGTTGGAATGGCGGGTAACCTGATACCGCCTTTCTTTGAAATGATAAGCAACTTAGAGGGAAACAACAGAGTGAAAGGGTTGTTCGAGGAAATGCTGAAGCCGGGGAGATTGTTGACCCAAAAAGACATTCTAAACACCAGCGTTGGTTCCAGAATATATCGTTCACTCGTAGAAATTGTGCCGGACGCAATATGTGACAGCCTATACCAATCGTTGGGTGTATTAAGTTTTGAAGAGTTAAAGAAATTAAGAGAGGGGCGACGGGAGATAGTGTGGACATTGACGAAACTCTGTTATAAGCCCGAAACATTTGCAAAAGCGGCTAAGCTTCTGTTGCTGTTAGGTTGCTCGGAAGTGGAGCATGTGTCAAACAATGCAACAGGACAGTTCGTATCTCTGTTCCCTGTCCGTTTACCTTCGACATCAGTGTCACTGGCAGACAGGTTATCTTTCTTAAGATCTGAATATAATAACGTGGATAAGAAACCTATTATAATGAGAGCAATAGACAGGGCACTTAGAACAACAGACTTTATACACTATGGAGGCGAAGTAACGATAGGAAAACAGAAATATCCATTCTACGAACCCCGTAATGACGAGGAGGATGAAGAATACATTAAGGGATGTTTGGATTTGCTGGAACAGGAAATAGATGGTAATACCATATATAAGGAAGAGTGTATAAAAATGCTGGCTTCAAACTTCCGCGCCTTGAATTCTTTTGATATGTTTGACATTATCATGCCACGTGTAGAAAAAGTGTCAGCTATGCTTAATTATCAATGGGACGACTTGTTGAAGGCGCTTCATTATGCAAGAAGAGATGAAGAGACTCAAAACAATGAACAGCACTTACAAAGGATAGAGAAGCTGATTAAAGCCATGACAAAAAATGATTTTGTATCACGTTTTGCCAGAGTGGAGAATTATGAGAGTAATGACTATTGGGGAATGCCGGAAGATGAACACCGCAAGGTGGTAGATGAGAAATACAAGGCACTGGCAGAGGAAGTGGCCGAAAAGAAGTTGTATGATTCTGAGACATTGAAAGCTATATATAACAGTGAGACTTTCCTTCCGCAAGCGTTTGCCACAAAACTAGCGACAATTAATACTCCAGAGGAACAAATACAATTTGCATCAGAATCAATAGATATTTTGGAAGAAAGGGCAAATACAATATTTGTTTATTACGTTAAAGAGGTAGATGAAGATGTGTTTGCCAAGATTGTCTCTATGACATATGAAAAAGGAAAGCAGTGGCTGCTGTTCTCGCTAATAGCCATCAGGAACTATCCCTTTGACCATCCCTGTATAAACAGGCTGTTTGAGTTGGTTGAACAAGGAGTGGTTGCCAAAGACTACTTTATTACGTTTTGGAGGTTTTCGAGAATAGATAGACTTTCAACGCCAGAAGCAGTAGGCTTCCTTGAAAGAGTTTTGAGACTGCCAGATTCATTTGAGATGGTTTTACATATGGTAATGTCGCAGTATCTAGGTGGTTATGAAAAACATCCCGAGTTGGACAACCTATTTGAAAGCGAAATGATAAAACGGGCAGATGCTGTATCAACCCTTATCTCGAATAATCACTATTCGCACATTGTAATAACACTACTTTCGAACAACAGAAGGGAAGATTTGGCCAAAGTGGTTACAAAAGGGATTTTTAACTATATCATAACATCGAATGATACCTCTGTAAAATATGAGGTGGAAAGGGCTTTGCAGGTGTTGTTTGATAAGTACTTTGATATAGCATGGGGTGAAATGTCTAGTCTGATGTCGACGGAAGAAAATGAGAGGAACTTTGTGAAGTTTTACTTTATTTTTGGTTTTAGCAGTATTCGCAACCAATTCCCCGCTATAATATTTCGGAAAGGAAACCTCACCAAACTGATGGAATGGTGTAGACAACATGAAGAAATGGGGCCATATAGACTAATGGCGCTGGCACCACTGTTAGGGGATAATGGCTTGTCGGAACCAGTGCAATTGCTCATTGATAATTATGGGAGCGATAAAATGGTGCGGACTGCATTAAGCGACAAACTTGGTACCTTTGCGGGTCCTGTGTCGATTTATGACAGTAGGGCGAAATTGATTGAGCCTTTGAAGAAGCATCAAAACCGAGATGTTAGTTCGTGGGCTGAATTAGAAATCAGGCATTTACAGAATTGTAGAGATAGATCCAAGGAATATGAGGAGAGTATTATGCTTCCAGGAAGATTGCCAAGCACTAATTGGACGCTGAATGATGAAGAGGAGTGATTCTGAAAAAACAGTATAAGGGATATGTACTTAAGCAAAATATATATAAAGAACTTCCGTGGTATTAAACAACTAACCGTAGAGTTTGACAAGAAACTGAATGTGATTATCGGAGCCAACGGGCAGTTGAAGACATCATTGATAGATGCCATCCGGCTTTTCTATTCTTGGGGTGAACCAAACAGGGAGATTGAGATTACCAAGGAAGATTTCCATGTGGAGATTATTGATGAAGGTGGAGATAATTGTTCTATTGCACAAGCGACAAGAATAGATATTGTTTACCTTTTTGAAGGCTTGTCAGAAGACCAGAAGGGCGCTTTTTACCAGTATTTGGAAAAGAAGCCTGATGGCAGTGTGGTGGCAAGGGTACATCTGTCATATGAATTAAAGGAGAAAGGCTATATCAAGTCTTCCTTCATTACGGGTAAAGAAGAGAATGAATTACGGGCAGAATGGGATACACTGCTTTATTTTCATCCTTACTATCTGGGGGCATTACGTGATAGTACAAGAGACCTGCTGAGTACACGCAATAACCTGCTTGGACGTGTCATAAAAAGAAAAATTGACCGTGCTGAAAGTGAAAATGATGTAAAGGATATCGTGAATAATGCCAACGAACAACTACTTGCAAGGCAAGAAGTGATAGAAACGCAGGAGGGTATTAACAATAATCTTGTTGAGATAAACAAAACTGATTTGAGAGATGTGGGATTGCACATCGAGCAAAACAGATTAGAATACATAGTGAATGTTATTAAACCATTCCTTCCGTATTCAGACAACAATAAAGATGGCTTTGTCCTTACACAGAATAGTTTGGGCTTTAATAATCTTATTTATATCGCATCGGTACTAAGTGATATAAAGGATTGTCATACAGATGATTCGATAAGCATATATGCCTTGCTGATTGAGGAGCCAGAAGCACATCTTCATCCGCAGTTGCAAGTAAACCTGTATAACTTCCTGAAGAATGCTGATGACAGTGAGAATAGTCAGACGTTTATCACTACTCATTCGCCAACGCTGACATCCAAGATTCCTCTTGAAAACCTTATACTGCTGAAAGACGATAAGGCTTTTCATGTGGGTAATTGTTTTAAGGACCGGCATGCAGAAAATATCGTTCGAGATGCGGCTCGTAATAGGAATTTGACGACTGACGAAGTGAAATCATATAGAAATATGATTGCTCGGTATTTTGATGTTACCCGTTCTCAACTACTGTTCTCAAATGGCTGTCTGTTTATAGAAGGAATCTCTGAATGCCAACTTGTTGAGACTTTCTCCAAGTTGATGAACAAATCATTGATCGATCATCAAGTGGAAATCGTTGATACAGATGGTATTGCATTCTTCCAGTTCCTGATGTTGTTCAATTCTTCAAAGATTGAAAAGAGGCTTCCAATGAGAGCCGCATTTGTCACCGACGAAGATCAATTTACAGATTCTAAGGATAAAGAATATAAGCTGGACTCACTTGTTGCCAACAACTATGCAAAACTTAGTGTTTTAAGGAATGGAATTAATGGCGGCTCAGTGAATGGGCATGTGAACAATATGAAAGCCATGCAGAACGGCCAAGCAGATATTATGATTTGCTCAGGGAAAAAGACTCTGGAATATCAAATCTGCAAAGCCAACGTTACTGCAGGAATAAATGATACTAAGGCGACATGGCTTTATGAACTTATAAAAAGAGACAATGCTGACGGTATTGGTAAAGTGGATGCCTATATGGCCACGTTTGATGAACGCAATATGACTGAGGAAGAGCAGCAGAATGTCGCTTTGCTCATGTGGAAATGCCTGCTAGGTAAGGCTGGCTTTGCACAGACATTGAACACTTTCCTTTTGGATAAGATAGAGGCTGGCGGTGATGTAAAGTTCACTGTTCCACCCTACATAAAGGACGCAATAAATCATTTGATTCCCTAGGCAATGGAATACGAAGTAACACCAGAGCGGCAGGTTTATCTTGATGCTCGGGGACATACCATATTGACTGCATGCCCGGGTAGCGGCAAGACCACAAGTATTGTAAAAAAACTGTGGGCATTGTCGCATTACTGTGCAGAGTGTTATGGGAAGCACACGGGCTTTGCATGCTTGTCGTTTACCAATAAGGCTTGTGACGAATTAAAGGATAGGTATAGGGATATGCATGATGAGAGATTGTCATTTCCCAATGAAGTGGCTACTATTGATAGTTTTATCATGCAAAAGGTTGTTTTACCTTTTTGGTATTTGTGTGGCGCATGTAAGAAGAAACCGACAGTAATCAATGAGGAGGAGATTTTGGAGAGAATCCATTATCATAATGTTCAGATTAGCGGGCAGTGGCAACAATACCCAGTATATGAACTAAGACCTTATGCAAGATTGATGCACTCTAAAAAGCCTTCATTGATTTCAAGAGACAAAACAGTTTATAAGTGGGATCATAAGATAGTTACCAAAGAAAATGAAAAAGCATATTGTCAGACTGTCTTCAATTATCGTTTGGCAAAAGGATATATTACAAGCAGCGATGCCCTGTGGATTGCCTGCAATATAATGGAAAATCATCAGGATGTTGCCCAAGCACTGGTTACTCGATATCCCTATATCATCGTTGATGAGGCTCAAGATAATTCTGAATTGCATTTTGAGTTCTTTGACCTCTTAAAGAGAGCTGGATTACAGAATTTGGAATTCGTAGGAGATATATGCCAGTCGATTTATGGTTTTAATAACGCTCAACCGAAATTATTGCAAGATAGAATAGAGAGTGGAGATTGGAATGTACTGCCACTGTCGGAGTGTAGACGTTCGAATCAGCGAATTATTGATTTGTACAGCAAATTGAAGTCAAGCATTGTTCCTGCTATAGTGGCTCACAATGTAGAAGATGCTGGAATTCCTATCGTGGTGTATAAATACGATGATAGCAATGTGCGAGAAATAATAAGGGATTTCTATCAGACATGTGATGATAATGGCTTGAAATCAAAAATGATTCTGGCGCGAGGTACGACGAAGTGTAAATCTTTAGCTGGCGTAAAAGATACACAATTCAGGTTTTGGAAAACAGAGGTGCCATATCTGTTAATAAATGCTGTGTTTGATGCAGAAAATGGAGATTTAAATGCGGCATTTAGAAAAGTCAGGCTTGTTCTGGCCGAACTAAAGTTCAAAGACAATGCTGAGGAGAGAAGAAAATTTATTCTAAGTATTGAAAATGACGTGGATGTAAATACGAAGATATTTAAATTTTTACAGGTCATCCCTCCGTTTAATTTGTGTTTTAGGGAGTGGACTGAACAGGTGACGAGTTTGCTAAAGCAATGGTGGAATCTTGAAGAACGACCCTTATTCGAAACATATGTGCGCAAAACTGATAATCAAGGGCGAGGCATGAGAGTGATTGCTGAGTTGCCTATAGAGCAATACTATCAGTCAAATGATGAGGGAAGTAACTATCATAAAAGTGTTGATACTATTCATGGTGTGAAAGGTACCTCATTGGATGGTGTGTTACTGTTTTTATCGGAAGATAGCCAAGGGCAGCGGATTTCGCTGAAAGAGTTTCCAAGAAGGCCTGTTATGGAAATGACAGAGAAACAAAGACTAATTTATGTGGCGTGCTCACGTGCAAGACAGTTCTTGGCTTTAGCTGTACCGAGGACTCTTGCAGATGAAGAAATAACGAGGGCTTTGTCTGGTGCGGAGATTACTATCAGAAGGATTAATCTGCAAGGAGAATTGGCTTTTGAATAGCTATGTTGTTTATGTGTTGAAATGGTGAAGAGACTTATTGCTTAATCATTAACGACTATGTTATTAACAGAATTACCAGCATACTTGTATCATAATGCCGAATTACCAGAACGGGGTGATGGGGCGTTATTCCATTATACCAAGTTTGAGTTTTTCTTAAAGATACTTGAAGACCTGACATTACTACCTTCTTCATTTGGGAAGTTGAATGATATGAACGAAGGTAATGTCAGTAATATGAACATGAATGAGAATTTCATGGTTATGTATAATGCCGAGAAGTATATCAAGGAACGTTGCCACATACTTAGCTTTTCTCAAAACTATGATGAATATGGTTTTGTGCAGGAAGGCACAAACCATCCTGCCATGTGGGCACATTATGCAGAGAATTCGAATGGCGTTTGTATTGTTATAGACAAAGATGCATTCATCAAGAAAAATAAGGCGATCTTTGAATCTCATTTTTACAAGTTTGAGGATGTTGAGTATAGCTTGTTCAACACTCCCGATGACAATGATATTGATTATAATGCCAAGACACCAGAAGAATTCATTAAGAATAATTGGAAGGGACTGTTTTTTCTGAAGCATAAGGATTGGGAAAACGAGGATGAGCACCGTCTATTCATTATGGACTATGATGGAAAGTTAAGTATAGACGGTTGTATCAAGTATGTTGTGTTGGGTAGAAAAGTCTTCTTGGATGATAGGAGAATTAAAACTATCATGGATAGAGTTGTGGAACCAACATCAGCCTGCTATCATAAATTTGTTCCTCATTCTTTTGCCACAACGTGTTATGACAATCACGGATATTCAACTTTTGAGATAGCATTTAAAATAGACATGGTGGTGAGAGCTAACCTCTCGGATAAGCGATATGCAGATTATCAGAGATGGCTTAAGGAAGAACAGGGGTATGGGTGAATAATAAAAACGATAAAGTATGGAAAACTTAAAGATAAAAGATCCTACTCGAAGCCGCGAGGAGTGGATGGAGATAGCAGGGCTGCCAGAGGATTTGAGACAGAATGTGATGGCTGCAGATGTACTGATTGTACCTTCGATGATACAGGAACAACCTAAGGCGTTTATGGTAGGAACAATGGATTTGTATGCTCTCCTTAAGTCGCATTTGGGTGATAAAATGGAGATATGCATAGCTGACGAGGACTATGAAGAGATAGAATTGAACTCTAGGATATTACGACTGGGCAGTTTCTTGGTCGTTTCAGTTGCTTTGCCATTGTTTCTTAATCTTGTGGGGAATTACATTTATGACCGGCTTACGGAACCCGGTCCCGTTGTCAAAGAAGTAGATGTCCCAGAATATCAACAACCGGCAACGGTTAGTTTTACAATCACTGTAGAGGATACATTGGGTAAGAAGAAAGAGTTTCAATACGAAGGCCCTGCAGCGGACTATAAGATTGTTGCGGCAGAAATACAGAAAATGTGGAATGAAGAATAAGGCGCAGGAAATACTATCTCACCTGTTGGAAGATGGCTTTGACTATGATACAACGATTAAGGAGGTAGATGCGTCAAGGAAGGGCTATCAGCAACAGCACGACGAGGAGAATGCCAATGTGGCATGGGCAACGCTGGAAATAGTTAGTTTGCACCGTGATTACAGAAAGGCATTCGAGATGCTTCGTGATAAGAAATATTATGAGGCTTGGTGCTTGCTGGAACAATTAGAGATAGGAATAACACACCTCCTTCGGAATTTCTCAGGCACCAAGAATGCGGTGTCGTATATAGAAACGATGGTGAGGCAGTTGCAAAGCCTCTATCCATATAGAGTATTCTTCAGTACTGTCATCATTGTCAAGGAGAGAACATGTGGTATCTGTGGTAAGAAAAGATCTATACGCCATCACTGTGGTCATTTCCCTGGTCATGTATATAATGGGGAGTTATGTATAGACATTGTGAAGAAGGCAGAGTTGGAAGGTGTAGATATTGTATTTAATCCAGAACACAAATACGCTGTGGCTTTTGGTAGAAATGGAGAGGATGATCACGAAGATCATTACGATTACATATTACTGGAAGGCTTGATGGAATGGTGGAAGGATCCCTATTTCCCTTGGCATTATACGACCAGGCATATCCACAAAAGTCCCGACGAGTTCCCTGATTTGACAGAAGAGTCGAAGTGTCCTTGTGGATCGGGAAAAACGTATGGAGAGTGCTGCAAGAATGATCCTGAGGGGGTGAAGCATGTGGTATATGTGTTTAAACCAGGACTTAAGTCTTAGTTTATCGTCATACGGAATGACATTCGATGAAAAATGATCGCTTTATTTTTACTACAATTGTGACAAGATATGACACAAGATGAACGTTGGCAGGCGAAATATGAAGAGGTGGTTGCTTTTATTGAAGCCAATCATCGTAATCCTTCACGGCACCGGATTGAGGAGCATGACCATATAAACTGGTTGAAGGCAAACCGTAAAGCGATGAATGCTGGGAAGATGAAACCGGAGAGGGTAGAGAAGTTTAGAAAACTTCTGGAAATGACGGAACAGTATCGGAGAAAGAATCAGTATGAATAGTCGCGATAATATCGCAACATACGGAACATAAATGATCGCCATGACATGACGACAAACAACAAGCATAACCAATACAAAAAATATCATATGATGCTTTCGTTTGAAGTACGGTTAGAGGGGCAATTCACCGTTGAGGCATTGTCAGAGGGATTCAGAAAATGGATCTCTGCCATAGAGATTGATGCGGAGAAATATGACTTGAAGATACTTTCTGGCTATAAGTCGCCAGAAGATTTAGGCAGGCTGGAGGTGACATATAATCAACAGCGGCTATTTTTGGTGAACTTCTATAGAAAATACTTCAGGACGGAGACTGGAAAGAGGGGTGTTCGTGGTATGTTCATAGTCCGAGTTATGGACGAGGGGGCTGATTTGATGAATCCAGGAGAGCATATCTGCCTAAATATTGATGATCATTTTGGGGTGAACTATTCTGGAAAACAAACGAATATAGTTGCTGCTTTGCAGGATGTGTTGCCTATAAGGGATGAGAAACAGGTGGAGAGAATCGTCGAGGTGCTGGGCGTGAAGGCTGAGCAGATAAAGATGGATACCTATCAGAAGCGTTATGTGATAGACTTGCCTATACCGGAACTTGACTGGCAGGAGGATAAGGCTCCAGATTATGTGTATAAGTATGTGTCGCTGAGTGTATTCCATAAGATGTTGCAGAATGGCACATTCAGAATGCATTCCATCGTGTCGCAGAGTGATACACAAGAGACTTTCTATCTGGGTGACTTTATCTGTAGCGACTATGAGAATGAGTTCAAGCGTTTTAATGGTATGCTGAAAGAGCAGACGATATTGATTTCTTCGTTTACGACTGAATATGACAAGGCTGAAATGTGGCGGGATTATGGCGATAAAGGACATGGCGTGTGTCTGGGATTTCGCATGACAGGTGGTCAGCGTCTTCATCAGATACAATATGTGAACGAGGAGAAAACTAGTTTGAGAAGCTATAAGGAAAAGGTGGAGAAACTGAAAGAGGAGGGTATCCATGTTCATTTTTCGGCAATAGACGATTGCCACCGCTTCGTGAAGAATGATAAATATTGGAAGGAGAAGGAATGGAGGCTGGTAGTGGACTATGATGGTGAAGTGGATAGTGCCTTGTATGACAAGCGATGCGTGTGGTATAAGGACTTCGAGTTTCAGGGTTGTGACTTGAAGGATGTCGGACTTCAACTGGAGTCGATACTGATAGGGCCGGTGCAGCCGGAGGGAACGAGTAACTTTCCGTTGTTGGCTCAGATGGCATATAAGAGGTTTGGAAAAGGGGTTGTGGTGAATAGGAGTGAATTACAATTAAACCATTGATAAAAGGAGGGACATATATAATGCCCCTCCTTTTCAATCAAGTTGATTACACCTACACCTCAACTTCAAAAACAAAGCACTTCTTGTGCCGAGGACGGTAGATCTTGCCATTGCGTCGTATAGTGAACGGTGGCAAAAAAAATATGAAGAGGTGGTAGGTTTTGTTGAAAGCAATCGACGGAATCCGTCTCGCCATCGGATAGAAGAGCATGATATGCTCAACTGGCTAAAGGCTAACCGTAAAGTCTATAATGCCTGAAAGATGAAGGATGAGAGGGTGGAGAAGTTTAGAAAACTTCTGGAACTGACGGAACAGTATAAACGGAAGAATCAGTATGAGTAGAGATGCAAAAAGTTAAAAAAACAGAAAATTTGCTGATAAATGTAATTTGTATAGAGAGGAATCGTTAATTTTGCAATTATATTGCCATAATAGTACTTGATAACTGATGGTTTTATATGGATATTGATTATAACGTAAATATAGGGTACAATGACTTCCGCACGCAGATAATGACTGTGGAAGATTTGTTGTATAGGTTTAATGAAACGGATGCGACTACCTCTGTGGCCCTGTTCAGGAGGCCTACGCAAGCACAGTCGTCGCGAATCATTGAGTCGGTATTGCTTGGTATGCCTCAGCCCATGCTCTATATTGATGATACTAACGAAGAGCAGGTGGTAATAGAAGGAGCAGAGCGCATGTATGCTTATTATGCTTTCTGTAAAAAGGGGTTACGACTATCCTCGCTTTATTTCAAGAAGAATCAATATGAGGGACGCAAGTTCCCAGATTTATCCCCATTGGCTCAAAGCAATATCTTGAATACCAAGATAACAGTGAATGTGCTTAATCCAGGGTTGACACCCCATGAGCGATTTGGCATCTACCTGTGTCTGAAATCAAGAATTGATGCAACATCTCTTCAGTGGTGTCGCACCAAGATATTCGGAAGAAAGTATCAATGGATAAGGGATTTGGCAAGAAGTGTCTCGATGACGAGGCGGACGGAAACGATAGAGTCGCTCATCTGCTATATGTTTGTAGGAAAGTATTACCAACTGTTCTTGAAAGATGGCGGGCTGACGCAGATAGACACAGCGGCCAACCTGATAATGGAACAGGTTTACGATGGCGGATTTGAAAGCGGAATAAAGGATGACTTTAGACAGGTGCTGATTTCTTACTTTGAGCAAAGGAGGCACATCATCATACGGCCAAAGGCAGTAGCCCTGTATCTGTCGGTACTCTATAATAACTTTTATAAGGAAAACGGGAACAGTAAGAAGGCAGAAAAGTTTTTTAAAGAAGAAGGCAGAAGATACTATGCACTATTACGAACAGATGATAGTGCGGAGACATTCAGCCGAGTGATAGCAGAGATATTAACGAGAATAAAATAAGGTATGCTTACAGAAATAACATTAGATAGATTTAAGTGTTTTAACCACTTATATATGCCGCTAAAGCCACTGACGCTGATTGCTGGTGTGAATGGAGCGGGTAAATCGAGTGTAATCCAGGCTCTATTGATGCTTGTGCAAAGTTGCAGGGATAAAGACTATGACTGGAAGGAACATGTCGTGATAAACGGAGATTTGACAGATTTGGACAATGCCCGTTTTCTGATGTATAATAGTGCGGATGCAGACAAAGGAACCGTGGATGTTACGGTTGAAAACGATGGTGAACAGCAGATAAGTTTTGCCATTACGCCCAAGCAGACAGACCGTGTGGCAACGTGCGTGACAGAAGGCAATCTGGATGAAGCGAAAGAGAAGTGGTCCTTGTTCGCAGACAGTTTCGTGTATCTGTATGCCGACCGTGAGCGGCCGCGTGGAAAATATGAGGCCAAGACTTCCAGGATGGACAGCCGACTGGGTGATATCTCTGCAAACAATGCTGCATTCCTGTTTGCCAGGGAGATAAACGCCAAGAAGAGCATTGCTATAGAGACACTGAAACATCCTGAGGCAAAGGATGCTTCTGTGTTGAGAAATGTTTCTGCCTGGATAAGCTATATTATGGGTGAGGCTGTGGAAGTGACTGCTAAAGAGACTGAAAAGGATAAGGAAGCGCGATTTGAATATACAATCACGAACAAGGACGGAGAGGGCCAAGTACTGTCGCCTCTGAATATGCCTTTTGGTCATAGTTATATTATGCCAATCGTATTGGCTGTATTGACGGCTCCTAAGGATTCACTCATCATGATAGAGAATCCAGAGTCGCACCTGCATCCCTCTGCCCAGACGAGAATGGGAGAATTTCTGTCGAGGGCAGCTAATGAGGGTATTCAAGTTATCATTGAGACCCATAGCGACCACTTAATGAACGGAATACGGATAGCTTGTCATCAAGGCTTGATAGGGAATGATGATATAGAGATGGATTTGATTGGTGTAGAGGAAGACGGTGTAACCCATAGTAGACAGCATATTAGCTTAGATAGCGATGGTCATGTAGAGAACTGGGTTCCCGGATTCTTTGACGAGTGGGAAACTGCATTGAAATCACTTATTCCTTAGAGAAAAAGCGACATATGACTATTTATTTGAATGACTTGTCATTAACTGGAGGGAAAGGACTTTTAGAGGATTGGGATAAGTTCAATGCTTTTAATGATCTCATTGACGAACTAATCCGAATCGGACAAGTTTCGCTTGTGGCTCCCAAAGATTTGTGGAGCATGCCTTTAGGCGGTGTTAATGTTGCTGCCAAAACGAAGAGCGATGGGACTCCGCTGCCCAACGACCAAGGAAACTTCGTACAGCAGGTTTATCGTAAGTTTAAACCAAAAACACAAGGTGAACCACTCTTCTCTGAAACTAAAGACATGGTAGTTGCTTCATCATCTGTTGGAGAGGCGGCAGAAAATGGAGCACCTGTTGTCAGCATTACCTTTGACGACCATTATGCACAAGAAAAACTAGAAGGTTGGCTAAAACTCGCAGAGAAGGATGCGGTTAAAGCAGCCGTAAATAATATTTTCAGTGGTTCTGCCAACAATCTTACTTTTATAACTGATTTGACACAGTGCAGATTGAAGAATCCTCAGCAAGAGCCCTTGTGGAATCAGGAGGTGGTTCAGGAAATTCTAAATGGAGTGGATTTTATAAGTGGAACTAAGGAAGAGAAGCGTCAACGGTTTATCGATTATGGACGCAAAGTGGCGGAGTTCAATGGGTGGATTTATAATAGAAGAGTTTCAACTTTGAATACAGGTGCCCAAAAGAAACGCATTGTTTTTGACTCTCAGCGTTTGTTCACAGGCTATGCTATTAGTTATCTGTGTATAGACTTGGAAGGCCCAGACCTTTGTTTCGAACTGTGTGACAAGCATGGATATCACCTTGGCGAAGTTGACCGAAATGGTGTGGTGTCTGACCCTGAGCAACATCATAATCTTAAAGTATAATCAAGGAGATATTGATTAATGACTTATACGTAGGAATCAATGGGCGTGATATGAAGAGGATATTTCTGGTTACAGGGATTATAGCAATGGCTTATCTTTTCTTGTGTATACATACCCAACAACTGAAGACAAGGTACTCCTTCTGTCTGGTACAGCTAGACAAGGAAAGACAGTGGTATTACAGAATTTATTGGAAGAACTGAAGAAAGATGGCATATAAGAGGTTTGGAAAAGGGGTCGTGGTGAATAGGAGTGAATGTCCATTTCTCCATTAAGGAGTCATAAAACATAAATCTGGAAAAACATTGATATCATGCTTTTATCATAAAATATTAGATGTCCTTGTGGGCGATTATGAATCCTGACAGGACCTGTCAGATTTTAAGTCTGGGGTCAGGCCTAGGGTGTTAAGTTAGTCATACTAATTTCATGCTACATTTTTAACCACGTTCATTCTCTTAATGGAGGGGTTTGGCAAGAGGTTGTCACCCCTCCATTTCTTGATGTCGGTAATGGTGGTTTTGTCAAGCAGTTGTCTGACATTGAAAATCTTACAATCCTCGATTGTACTGACTCTGAGCGACAGCGGAATCAGCAGTACTAGCGGTGTGTATCCGTTGTTCTTGTTGGGAGACATCCTTCCCTTAAAGCATCCGAATGTCGACTCTATGATGTCCGAGGTGATGTTGTGTATCTCATCCCCATTAAGCAGGGATTCCTCCCTGTTGAAGTACGCAATGAGCATATCCGCCAGCCTTCTTACCCTGTCGCCCTTTGTCATGAGGTTCTGGTTGATATATCTCCTGCACTCCAATGCCGTCTTGTGCGACAGTCCTTCTTGCTTGCACAACTGTTCCATGTACTCATAGGCCAGCATGACATCGTCGAGTTCCTCCACCAGAGAGGCGTGATCCCTGACGAAACTGAGCATGTATCTCTCACGGCCACTCAGCAGGCGTTCGTTCTCGAGTATGGCCTTCGCCCAGTGTACCGTATCAAAAACGTTCATGAATCGTGCATATTCCCTGCGCCTGGGAGGCATCAGGCTGGCCATCGGCGTATGCGAGAATCTCCTGGCATTCCCTTTCTTGACGATAAAGTCCATGAATTCAGGGTCCTTGGAATAGACGTTCTCGAGGAACATTCCGAAAGAGTGGCTGATGTCCTTGTGGTGTGTCAGGCCAAGCGCCTCGCCAGCTTTGCACATAATGCTCCCGT
>JAEEGH010008730.1_pt1 | contig 23844 bp, 15 predicted proteins | sample 9134181 | NCBI WGS metagenome assembly JAEEGH01 (sample SAMN16246544, study PRJNA631951) | gut metagenome | biome: gut microbiome; feature: rumen; material: DP-attached | host: Bos | place: Iran: Karaj | collected 2018-10
ATTAATTGATTTCTTGGTAGATCCAAGTGTTAATATGAGCACCGATTTTACCGCGATGACAGTTAGACTTACCGATTCAGTTGATAAAACCAACTATGTTGATATTAGAATTGAAGATGGCTACTACAGTGGTTCATACGACAGCGGAAGCCTATCTTGGGTTAGAGTCGGTGCTTCTTGTAACTGGCAATTAGGCTGGGAATGGGAAAAGGTTGATGGAAAGATAAACCAAGGTAAATATCATAATGGTCGAAGTGGAACTGGTTTAAATCTTTCTTATCGCGCTCAACCATACAATAACCAAATTTTCTCAGCACAAATTTTATATTGTTCTCAAAACCAAAGATTCTATAACTATCGTGGGTCGTTAGAAACTGATTTCGCTTATTTTATCAACGAATTAAGCGATCCAATTGTATACGGAAATAGTGCTTGGAATGGATTTGAAAGTGGCAAATTTTTCTTATCAATTATTCCAACCGCTTTCTCAAATGCGACAGGGCGTATTTTAATAAAATCTGTGGGAAAATACGTATTAAATGATGAAATTATCGTTGATAGCAACGCTCCAACAATCACTGTTGACACTAAAGGTTATGACATCACAAATCTACCAAGAGCAGTAGTTGGGAGAAGATATCCAGTTTTCGATGCTAGTGTTGCAGATAACTATGACTCAAATTTAACTTATGATGTAAGTGTTACTTATCGCGACTCAGTAAATAAAAAGGATATAGATGTTAGTGTTGTTGACGGTTCTTTCTTAGCAAGTAAATCTGGTGTATACACAATTAAATACAATGCGAAAGATAGAAGCGGTAATGCCTCGGATACAATCTCGTTAAAAGTAATTACAGTGGATAGTTTTGACGATGTAGTACTTAATTTAGCAACAAGTGAAACAACAATTGACGCGTATGAACTTGCGCATATTCCATCTTTAGATGACGTAAATAAGGTTGGTGGAATTGGCAATGTCTCTCTTACAAGAAAAGTCTTTGATCCAAGCGGAAATGAAATTGCTGTAAGTGGAAATGAATTTAGACCAACTTTAGTTGGAGATTATAGAGTTGTGTACACTGGAACCGACTACATTGGCAATTCTGGTGAAGCGACTTTCACAATTCATTCACAATCACTATCAGCTCCAAAATTCATAAGTGAACCTAACTTACCTCCTGCTTTAATTAAAGGATTTAAATATAGTTTTGATAATATCAAAGCAATCAACACTGTTAATAATGAAGTAGTAGAAGTTGTCCCAGAAATATTCGTGAATGATGAACCTCAATCAGGTAAATATACTGCTGATGGAGCAAAAACTAAGATTACTTATAAAGCAGGAACCAGTACAAGAGATGTTTTGCTTGATGTTATTGATGTGTCTAATTCTGAAGGTGGTTTTGACCACTCTAAATATTTTATGAATGACTCAATCACTGCTACAGAAAGTACATATGAAGATAATCCAAATGTAACATTAAGCTTCTCTGCAGACGGCTCAAGCAAATTTATTAAGGAACTCAACCCAGACAATTTCTATTTAGGAATGTCTTTAATTTCTGGTAAAAGTCACTTGAATATTATTAGAGTTAAACTCATCGACTCGACTGATCAGAATGTCACAATCACTTTTGAAATCAATCTTTCTGATGGTACAATCCAAGCTCCATATCTTCCAATTCTTCCATTTGAACTTAATGGAGAAAAGATTGGTTTTGAATATAATGACCAAAATAAGTGGTTCCTTGATACAAATCAAAATTCACTCGGAAGCATTATTAGAGACGATAGCGGAGCAGCCTTTAACGGATTTAAACGTGGATTATATTTAGAAATTCAAGTTGATGAAGTTTCATCCGCTTCCACTCTTGCAATTGAAAAGATTTGTAATCAACCTATTGGTTACAGAAACAAAGGTAAGGACCGTGTACAACCATCAATTAGATACAATTCTGCATTTATTTCAGAACAACAAAAAGGAAAAGACTTTGTCTATCCAACATTTGAAGCATTTGATGTTCTAAGCGATATCGACTCATCTTCAATTTCAATTACTAGACCAGGTGGCACCCCAATAAGTGGAGGTAAAGATATGACCACAACGTTCAAGATTGAACAAGCGGGTGAATATCGTATTACTTACACAACAAAGGATTCATCAAATAACACAAAACGAGTCATTGAACTTGTGTCGGTCTATGATGATATTAAGCCAACAATCGTGGTGAATAACCCACCAAAAGACACATATAATCTCAATGATTCCTTCACAATTCCAAATTACACGGCAAACGATGAAAGTGGAATTTACACTGTCGATGTAATTTTGATTATGCCAACAAACGAAATGAGAATATTAACTCATCATATCCATAACGAAGACGAAGGTATTGACAACATAGAATATGCGCTTGATTTAGATAAAGGAATCTATGATTCCAACTTCATTGTTGATAAAACAACATGTAAATTACAAATGACTGGAAATTATAGAATTAGATTTGTTGTATATGATGATGCATACAACACAACAACTGTTGAGTACAGTTTCAAAGTTAAATAGGAGGACGAACACATGAAGAAAAGTATACTTTTACTCTTATCAATAGTTAGTGCTCTTTCTTTAACTTGCTGTAAGAAAAAGAATCAAAACAATGAAGAAAATAATGGACCAACCGTTATTGATGATAAATTTATCATGGAAAACGGTGTTTCAACATATTCAATTGTTACTAGTAAGTCACCGCAAGCAAAAGAATCATTTGCTGCAAGCGAATTCAATTATTTTATGAAGCTTGCTACAGGATATTCTTTCCCAATGATTAGCGAGAAAGACGTTCGTTCTGGACAACATTATATTTCTCTAGGTGACACAGATCAATTTAAGGCTAACTTTAGTGATTATAACTATTCTGAACTAGACGGAACTCAATCAAGTTACTTTGTTTCGACTAAGGATGAAAACATCTACATTGTTGCAAGTGATGACTTCAACGGTGATGGTGTTTTGTATGGAGTTTATGACTTACTCAAATACTTTATTAATTACACTTATTACCACGACCAAGAAATTTATTACGAGCAAAAAACTACCATAAATCTCTTGGATTTTGGCAAAACATTCGTGAGACCGAGCTATGATATCCGTAGTATTTCGACTGTTTATACTTATACAAACGACATCCACACAAGAAGATTAAGATTATTAAATAACTCTCGTGGAAGCGAGTGGTGCAGAGCCACTTATGGTCATAGCCAGATTCAAACAATTTTAGGCCCATGGATGATAGACCCTAATGACCCACTAGGAAGAAAATATGGAGAATCTCATCCAGATTGGTTTACTGATCCAAGTATGTCAAAACCTGCTCATTCTGGGATGATGTTAGACAACTGCCTCAACTGGTGTGCTGGTGAGGAAATTGAAAGAGTAGTTGCAAATAGACTCATTCAATTTATTCAAGCTGAACCAAATTGTAAATTTGTCATGTGTGCACAAGAAGATAACTCAACAACATGTGCAAATCTTCCGGGTTGCCAAGAAGCATTAAATGGCTGGGCAAAAGGTTCAATGACAGCTCTACAAATTAACTTTATGAATCACGTCATTAATCTTGTTGAAGAATGGGTTAGAGTTAACGCTCCAACGAGAGATTTACAATATGTAATATTCGCATATCATACGACACTTGAACCACCTCTAGATTCAAGTGGTAATCCAGTTATTCAACTCCATGAGAAACTAAGAATTTATATTGCACCTATTTCTGCAAACTATTCTGTTCCATTTTCATCTCCAATTAACAAAGATACTTATCGTATTTTTGAAGGATGGGATAAAGTTGCACACGGAAAACTTATTCTTTATTTATATGACTTAAACTACAAAAAATACTTTGTTACTTTCAATAATTTTGGTTCTGCTACAGGAATGTATAGAGAACTTCTTAAGTACGGAGTTAACTACATAATGACTCAAGGTGTCAGTGATAGTAATGCCCCGTGTTTCGATGAGTTAAGAGTTTATTGCGAAGCAAACTTAATGTGGAACGTTAATCTTGATTACGATACTTTGGCATACGATTTTATTAATCGTTACTACAAGGAAGTCGCTCCTCAACTCAAGGAACTCTATGATGCAATTAGAAATCGCTATGCTTATTATCAATCTTTAGTTAATCCATCAAGTGGTGGAACAAGCGGAAATATTGATAATACTGAACTATATCCACTTTCTTTTGTGAGACAAATGGATATTTTACTTAAAGATGCATTCGCTTCTATTGAGAAATTCAAAAACAGTGATAGCGAATACTATACAATGCTCTTTAACCGTATTATGAAAGAATACTTAAGTGTCATTTACCTTAAAGTAAAACTTTATAGTGATTACTTCAGTACCGAAATTGAACAATTAAAAGATGACTTCTATTTCTATGCAAGCATCTTTGGAATTACAAAAGTTGGCGAAGGAATCCCAATTGAAGGAGCGTTAGGTTAGTATGAAGAAAAGATTATTGATATTACCGCTTTTATCACTCCTTGTTTTTGGTGGTTGTAACAAAAATAATAAGAAAAACCAAGGAAATTCAGGTGAAAATGAGCCGACTTCTTTGGTGAGTTTAAGTGAGACAACAATTTCAATTCCAGTAGAAAGAACTCATCAATTAGTCGCATCAATTGATAATTCATTAACTAGCTATTTAAGATTCTGGTCGAGTGAGAATGAAAATGTTGCAACTGTTAATGATGAAGGACTTGTTACCGCAGTCAGTAGAGGCAACACAATCATTGTTTTACAATGTGGCAAGTATTTTGCAAGGTGCGCAGTTGAAGTAACATCCTACGTTCCAAACGACGCATTATCAGTTTCTCTTCCGTTAGAAACTTACACATTAAATGTAAATGATGACTATGTCATTTTTCCAACACTCAAACTCGGTGGAAGCATTATTACTAGTGGTTATGCTGTCTCTGCAGAAAGCAGCGATGATGCAATTGCTACATTTAATTCAGAAACATTAAATATCCACGCTGTTGCAGCAGGAGAATGTGATATTTTATTAACCTTTACTTATCAAACTTATATTGTCGAACAACAAATCTTCGTTAATGTTTATTAATAAACATGGAAAAAATCAATTTTGAACATGTAAGTGTTTATTTACAAAACAGCAAAGAAAACCTCGTTACTGCAATTGAGGATGTTAGTTTTTGTTTTGCAGCAAACAAAATAAGTGTAATCGTTGGTTATTCTGGTAGTGGTAAAACAACTTTGTTGAAGTGCCTTACCGGTTCTTTGGTGTATGAAGGAAAGATTACATTCGATGATGTAGATATTGAAACTATTCCGGTCCAGAAAAGAAAACTTTCTTATATGGACCAAAGTATTACCCTTTATCCAAACGCGAATGTCTACGAAAACATTTTATTTCCTTTAAAGGCTGCAAAGATGGATCACGATGAAGCAGACCAAAGAGTCAAAGATGTTGCTAATAAATTAGGAATAGATTTCTTGTTAACAAGAAAGACTAAATATTTATCTCTTGGACAAGCCTCAAGAGTGTGTTTAGCAAAAGCGCTTGTAAAGGACAGCGAGATTTACATTTTTGATGAGATATCTAAAAACCTAGATGCTGCTACCGGAAAAGAAATTTGTAATCTCACTAGAGATATGCTTAGAGAGAAACAAAAAACTGGAATCTATGTGACTCACGATATTAATGAAGCCACAGCGATTGCTGATTATATTTATGTTTTAAACGAAGGAAAGCTTGTTGGAGTATTTACACCTAAGGAGTTTGCAATGAGTGAAAACGAAATCGTCAAATCATTGCTTGCAAGTTAAAAATGAGCAGGAAAAAGCCATTATTTTCAAACCCTGATTACCAATATTCTTCCTTACCAACCACAAGGAAGGAGGCTTTTAAAGATGTGTATCGTCACAACTTCAAAACCATTCTTTCAAGCGGTTTAATGTTGTTGTTATTCTCACTTCCACTTGTCTTATTCCTTTTGTTTATGGACATTGGCAAAATGGGAATTAATCCTGATAAATTTAGTCAAGAACAGTTAACTGCAGTTCTTTTAATTTGGGATTTAATCGTTAATGGTGGTTCAGTTTTACTACTTTATGTAGTACTTATCGGATTAATGGGTATTATGCGAGTTTTGAAACTCTTAGTATGGCAAGAAGGAATTGATTTCTTCCATGATTTTAAAGTTGGTATTAAAGAGAACTTCAAACACTTCACGCTTTTATATTTGATATTTGCTTTGTTGTATTTAGCGACATATGCAGTCTATATTTTCTTGCTCAACTTCTTTGTGGGAATTTGGCTGATCTTACTTTACATTATTGTCTTTATTTCTATGGGAATTTGGGCACTTATTGTGGTTAATGTTTATCAATGTAGTTTATGGAATTACGTGAAAAATGCAGTATTTTTCTATTCAAAATCACTACTTCTTTCAATTCCGTTTGCATTACTAATTGTGCTTCCGTTCTTCTTTGTATTCATCCCACTTTCAATAACTACATTCTCAATCAAGTTTCCTGTGGTGATGGTCATGATTATCTTTTATTATCCATTCTTAATAATTGTTGGCTATCTTTATGCATTTAATAAGTTTGATGAATTTATTAATAAAGAAAACTATCCAGAGATTTATAGAAAAGGCTTATATGAGCCCAACAAACAATAAAATTAAATAAAGAAAGTGAAAGAATTTATTAGGCTGATGAAATAAGGTTAAAATAAGAGGTTCTAGTTATGAAAAAAATAAACACTTTAATTTTTGCAGGTTTCATGTCTTTATCTTTGATAATGACATCATGTGGTAACAAGGAAAACAAAACTCCTGAAAAAGAGCTACCAGAATACACGATTAAGTTTGTTGATTACGACCAAGAACTTTTAAGTGAAATTAAAGTTAAAGAAGGTGCCGTGCCTGCGTACGATAAAGAAGAACCTTATAGAGACCCAACTAGAGAATACACTTATACGTTTAGCGGCTGGACTCCAGAGATTGCTCCTGCTAGTGCAGATACAACTTATACTGCAACATACCAACAAGAAATTAAAAAATATACAATCAAATTTGTTAACGAAGATGGAACTGAACTTCAAAGTGAATCTCTTCCTTATGGAACAACACCTGAATATAAAGGAGAAAATCCAACAAAAACAGGTGATGCCCAATATTCTTATGTTTTTGAAGGATGGGATAAAGAAATTGTTCCAGTAAAAAAGAACGAAACATACACCGCAACCTTTAATTCAAACATAAATAATTATCTAGTAACGTTTGATACTCATGGTGGTACTGAAATTCAACCTCAAAGTGTTCCGTACGGCGGGCTTGCTGTTAAACCAAGTGACCCAACAAAAGCTGCAACTGCAGAATCATATTACTACTTTGATGGATGGGATTATAATTTTGCAACTCCAATAACTGGGAACGTAACTATTAATGCTCAATGGTATGAAACAAAAGCTGAAAACGCACATAGTGAAAGCGATATTTTTATTCATTATCAATTAAAGGCACCTACCATTGATGCAGATGGATATAAAGAATTCTGGATGTGTCCAGTTCACAATACGTTTACATTAACACAACCACAATCAACACATATTGTTCAATCTACTACTTCGTATACTGGTGAAATTTTATCAACCGATTCAAGATATTTAACTTATTACAACGAAGTAATTTTTGACACTAATGGCGGAACCGCTATTGATTCTCAAACAGTTGCATATGGAGAATGTGCAATTAGACCTGCTGACCCAACTAAACCAGCTCCAGCAGGAAAATACTATGTATTCCTCTTCTGGGATCATGATTTTACTGAACCAATTACTGAACCAATTACAATCACTGCATCTTGGCACGAAGCAAGTTCAGAAGAACCACACGGATCAAATTGTGTTTATGTTCATTATCCATTTAGAGAACCAACCGCGACTTCTTGCGGATACAAAGAATTCTGGATGTGCCCAGTTCATGATGTCGATCCTCTTTATGAAGAACCAGATGCGGAATTTATTGTAGATTCACCATCTGCTTATACAGGCGAAATTCTTCCAACAGACCCACGTTATATTTCTTATCAATATGATGAGGACCATCTTCCTTTAAGCGAATATAACTACGGCGCCGGAATGTATTTAACTCAAGAAGATGAATATAAAAACAATAGGGTCGAGTATTCAAACAATAGTTTTGATTGCAACTTATACAGTGATGATGCAAACAAACTCCTATGGAGAATTGAACTTCCTAGGATTGACTACACTAAATATTTAACAGTTACGATGGATGTTACTGCACCAAACTGGTACGAAGGTAATATGATGGGTCCAGAAACTGATCAATTAACTTATCATACAGAATTTGGTAACAACAAAGACAATGGGAAAATTAATCTATTTTACACCCCTGTTGGATTACGCATGGAGTTCATTGAAATGGAACACGGATCTTTTGTTGCGTTTACTAACACATTTACGAATAACGACATTATCCACGGTCTTGCTCCAGCATATTTCTATACAGAAGATTTATATGATAGATATCTCAATATTCGAAATATTGTTTTGTCTACAAATTCTACCAAAACCGATGTTTATTCATATGGTGGTGATACCACAAAAATAACTGCAGTTAATGGAGAAGTTTTACTTCCAGGCAGTATTGATTTTGGAATCATTAATAACGGTTATGGCACTAATGAAACCTCTTTAGTTGTTAAAGGCACCGCAAATCCTGGCGCTGCAGTAATTACTCTTCCAGCATTTAATTTCAATCAATATACGACTTCCGGAAATGTTTCATTTAGATTTGGCCTATATAACAATAATGAAGCAATGTACTTTGGAAGCGGAGAAAGTAGAATCTCATTGGGGAAAAATAACCCAGCTAGCCAGTCAAACAATAATAATGGTTATGTAAATTGGGAAATGATAGTTACTAGGAATGTTGCTTATGTTCAAAATATTTTTGAAAATAGAAGCATTGTTGTTGAATTAAGTTCTAATGTTAGAAATGGTATGGAAGGTATTGTTTTTAGCGGTGGGGATACTTCCATTTATCGCAATTACTTATTCTGCGATTTCTATTGGCAAACAACTCCTGATTTTATTTTAACTGAAACTATTTATTCTTATGGCGGTGATACAACCAAGATTTCTGTAGTAAATGGAACAGTTGCCGCAGCAGGAACTACCGATTGGTCTATTATTGGTAACGGCTATGCAGCAGCAGATACTGGCCTTGAAATTACCGGTAATGCAAACCCTGGTGCCGCTGTTATAACTCTTCCTTTAGTTAACTTTAATCAATACACACCTTTAGGCACAGTTTCATTTAAATTCGGTGTTAAGAACAATGGAGAACACATGTATTTTGGAAGCGGTGAATCAAGGGTTGATTTGGGAACCAATGCACCAAATAGCGAATCGAGCAATAACAATGGATATGTGAACTGGCAAATGATAATTACATCAAGCGGAGCCTACATTCACAATGTTTACGAAGATCACGACTATGCAATCTCTTTAACAGACAATATGAAAGCTGGCACAAGCAGCATTGTTCTTAGTGGTGGAGATACATCAATTTATAGAGTTTATTTATTCTGCGATATTTACTTAACTCACAACTCCTAATACGCAAAATAGAATTTATTTTTATAATTAATTTATATTTTATTAACTGAAAGCATATTCGATTGTATTTTCTCTAAAGCAACAAAAAGGAATATTATTACACAATAAAGAGTAAATACACGTTTTATAAAACGTATTATAAAATCAATATAGTAAGCGCTTTCTAATACCTTTGTATTATGTGCTGAACAAAAATTCTATACAGGAGGATGTATATGAAAAACAAAAAATTACTTGTAAGTGCTTTGTTGGGCGCTTCTACCATTGCTGTTGGTGCCGTGGTTGGTGTAGCAGCAAGCAAGAAGGGCGGATTTAAATCTTTCGCAAACCCAGTGGAGGCTGAATGGCATCACTATGCAAAAACGAATCCTACATCATCACAAAAAGGTATTCGTGAGTATTGGGTACAATGTGGTGGAGCATATCAATTTACAGCTCCATCAGATGTCGATATCGTAGAAAAAGGAACTTCATATGATGTTTCTGAATTTGAAGTTAACGACCCAAGATATTTAAGCTATCAATATGATGAAAATCACGCACCTCTTTCTGCGTATGATTATGGTGCAGGTATGTATTCTATTGAAGCATCTGATTATAAGAATTGGCGCGCTACTTTCTTAGATGATGGCTTTAACTGTAATCTTTATAATGAAGGCGACGGTTTTTATACTTGGAGAATCGATCTTCCAAGAATTGATTTTACAAAATATCCAACGGTTACTATGGATGTTTTGGCTCCAAACTGGTATGAGCAAAATATGATGGGTCCTGAAGCTGACCAATTAACTTATCACACCAATTTTGGCGGAAACAAAACAGAAGGTAAGATTAAACTTACTTTAACTGGTGCTGGTGTTCATATGACATTTAATAGTCTTGAATATGCTGATACATTAGCCTTTGAAAACATCTTTTCAGATCAAGACATCATAAATGGATTAAAGTCAGCTTATTTCTATACACAAGATAAGTATGACAGATATCTCAATATCGCTAATATTACCCTTTCAACTAGTTCAAATCCTGTTGACGTTTGCTCATATGCTGGCGACACATCAAGATTAAGTGTTACTAACGGTACTGTTGGTCTTGCAGGCAGTGTTGATTATGGAATTATTGGCAAAGGTTATGCAACTAATGATACTTGCTTAACCGCCGACGGAAATGCAAATCCAGGCGCACTTGTTGCAACTCTTCCAGCATTTAATTTCAATCAACATACTGCTTTTGGTAATGTTTCATTCAAGTTTGGTGTTAGAAACAATGGCGAACATATGTACTTTGGCAGTGGAGATACAAAGGTTGATTTAGGATCTAATAGTCCAAATAGCCAATCTGAAAATGACAATGGTTATGTCAACTGGGAAATGATTGTTGCTGACGGCGTTGCTTATGTCCACAATGTTTATGAAGATACAAACACAATCGTTACATTAACTGATGGTATGAGAAACGGAACCGAAAGCATTGTCCTTAGCGGCGGATCAACCTCTGCTTATAGAAGATACTTATTCTGTGACTTCTATTGGCAATTAAATGCTGACTATGCACTAGTTGCTCCAGTTAGCCCAATGGATATTTATTCGTACGCAGGCGATGTTTCAAAATTAGGTGTTGAAAACGGAACAGCCAAAAAGCCAAATAACGCTGACTTTTCAATCATTAATAATGGTTATGCGGGTGAGTTTACAGGTATGTGCTTAGAAGGTAACGCAAATCCAGGCGCAGCTGTCTTAACTCTTCCAGCATTCAATATGAGACCATTCCTTGAAGGTGGAAAGATTTCCTTCAAATTTGGTGTTAAAAACAACAATGAACCAATGTACTTTGGTAGTGGTGATGGTAAAGTTTCTCTTGGAAACAATAGCGCTACTAGCCAAGACAATAATAATAACGGTTATGTAAACTGGGAAATGACAATTACTGCAAGTGGAGCAAGTGTTCACAATACTGCTACTGATGCAGATATTGACGTTACAGTTACTGCCGGTATGAGAAACGGAACCGAAAGCATTGTCCTTAGTGGTGGCACAGCCTCTATTTGGAGAATTTATCTTGTTACCGATTTCTATTGGCATGCATAATTAAAATTTAAAGTTTTAACTTAAATTAGCGGGTATTGCTTATGAAAAGGCGTATCGCACTTATTGCGGTTTGTATATCAAGTTTAGTAATGTGCGTAACGATTGCCCTCACAATGCAATCCCGCTTTTCTTTTGCCCAAACGCTTGGTTCTGATGGTTCTGTGTGGCACCACTATAATAGAAAAGAACCAACAGAATCCGAAAAAGGAATTAAAGAATATTGGGTTCAATGTGGAGGTTCTTATCAATTTACCGCTCCATCCGGAACAATAATTGATAAAGGCTCTAACTATAACACATCCGAATTTGCTCCAAATGATGATCGCTGGATAACTTTCTGTGATGTTCATGGACATCAACTTGACGCACATGATGTTTGCACTGTTTGCCTCGAACATAAAAGTGCAACAAAAATTGCTAACTACGCTGTGAGCGACTCAACTTTATCTAATAAAGAAGCTCCTAAAGGTTTTAATTATGTTTACTCTGTAACAGGCAAGGCAAATGGATATTGTGGATATGATATAAATATATCATCTTATAATTTTATTTATTTTGCATTATATGCTGAAGGTGGATACATAAGGCCATTTAGTGGCGGAGATGACGGAGACGGAACACACCGCATTGTTTGGAGCGGAAGATGGTTTTATCTTTTAGTTGAAAAACTAGATAACAAATGGAATGGTTTTATAAAAGATGGAGTTAGTGGAGCGTGGTATACAAGAACAGTTGATGGAACGAATGATACTAATTTGAAATCGTTATTAAGATTTTACAACTGGGATAACGCTAACAACCAATTAGCGGGTGTTACTATTTATAGTACAGAAGTGTATGCCGGAACCGAGTTACCACCAGAAATGAAAACAAATCCAATTAATATTGGAGTGTGGAATGGTTCATATCATTTTACTAACACATCAGGTATTGATGATTTGGTTGATGCCGGATTTAATACAACAATTGGCATAAACCCACTCTGGAATTCAAGTTGGAATAGTATTCTCAATTATTCAAAGAATAAAGGCGTTAAACACATCGTTGATCCACGCGGTTGGGATTACGATAACAGTTGTTATGCTGATTGGGATGGGACAGCACCAAGCTATGCTTCTCATGATGCCATTGATGGTTTCCTTATGTGGGATGAACCAAGTACAAAGAATTACTCAACGATTGCCCAGATGAAATCCACTTTTAAATCAGTGATGCCAAGCGATAAAAAGTTCTTTGTTAATATGCTTTCAGGTGCAGCTTCAATGAGCATGCTTTATGGCACTGAAAGCGCGCAAAGCACGTATAGTTATTATGAGACTAACTATGTTAATGCTTATGAAAACACAGTTCACCCAGATGTTTATAGTTTTGACTCTTATCCATTATTTAGTAATGGCCAAATAAGAAAATCTTATTTCTGCACTCTTGATATTTGGAGTAACTTAGCGCGTAGTACCGATGTTCCTATTTGGTACACCTTACTTTCTTCATCACATAATTCAGGTGATGGTGCCGGCTATTCTTATGTTTTACCAAGTCAAGCTCAGTTAGAATGGCAAATGTCAGTAGCTCTTAGTTTTGGTGTAACTAATTTAATGCATTATATTTATGCAACTGATGCAAGTGACTACTCATGTATGGCAAATATTGATGGTTCTAAGAATGCATATTTTGATACGGTTAAGGCCGCAAACAAAAATATTCATGCACTTGATAACGACATTACAAAATTTGGTTGGGAAGGTGCGACAACTTACCACAATAATTCCAAAGTAAACTTATTGTTTAAAGATTTGCAACATACAGTTTCTAATGCGAGTGTTGGCTTTAACTCAATAAGTGCAACATCCGATTTATTAATTGGTTCGTATATTGATGATAATAACAATAGAGCTTATATGGTCACTAATTCTGGAATTAGTACTGATTACAGTTCTACTTGGGATAGTAAGTATACGAATTACAACAAAAACATTGCTTATAGCAATGATGCGAATAGCGTCACCTTAACATTTAATAACAACATAGTTGGAGCATATGTTATTCAAAATGGCTCAAAAACTTATGTTTCAGCGAATAATAACGCTATTTCTTTATACTTAACTTCATTCGGAAACGCATTTGTAATTCCGGTAAAATAAAACAAATAAATGTTTATATTTGTGAATTATTTTTAGCATAATTCATATATAATATTAATTATCAACGACTATAAGGATATTTTATATGGCAAAAAGTAGACTTATTGGCGATTACCCAGTTATTGGTATTCGCCCAACTATTGACGGAAGAAGAGGAAAGATTAAAGTCCGTGAATCTTTGGAAGATCAAACAATGAACATGGCAAAAGAGGCTGCAAAGTTAATTGAGGAAAATGTTTTCTATTCAAATGGTGAACACGTTAAAACAATTATCGCAGACACTACCATTGGTAGAGTTGCAGAAGCAGCAGCCTGTGCAGATAAATTTAAAAAAGCTGGTGTTGATATTACTTTAACAGTTACTCCTTGCTGGTGTTATGGTGCTGAAACAATGGACATGGATCCAATGACTATAAAAGCAGTGTGGGGATTTAACGGAACTGAAAGACCAGGTGCAGTTTATTTAGCATCTGTTTTAGCAACACATTCTCAAAAAGGTTTGCCAGCATTTGGTATTTATGGCCACGATGTTCAAGATGCAGACGACACTTCAATTCCTGAAGATGTTAAAGAAAAGATTCTTCGTTTTGCACGTGCCGCAGTAGCAGCCGCAACAATGAGAGGTAAATCTTATCTTCAAATTGGTTCAGTTACTATGGGTATTGGTGGTTCAATCATTGATCCAAATTTCTTTGAAGAATATTTAGGCATGAGAGTTGAGTCAGTTGATGAAGTCGAAATTATTAGAAGAATGGATCAAAAGATCTATGACCTTGAAGAATATAACAAAGCTCTTGCATGGGTAAAAGAAAACTGTAGACCAGACTTTGATAAGAACCCAAAAGAACTCCAAAAATCCCCAGAACAAAAGGAAAAAGACTGGGAATTCACAGTAAAAATGGCTTGTATTATCAAAGATTTATATAACGGAAACAAGAACTTAAAAGGTTGGGAAGAAGAACAAGTTGGACATAACGCAATCGTTGGCGGATTCCAAGGACAAAGACAATGGACAGACTTCTATCCAAACTGTGATTTCCCAGAATCAATCTTAAATTCTACATTTGATTGGAATGGTGCAAGAGAACCTTATGTTTTAGCAACTGAAAATGACACACTTAATGGTGTTTCAATGTTATTTATGAAACTTCTTACTGGTAGAGCCCAAATGTTTTCTGATGTTAGAACTTATTGGTCTGGCAAATCAGTTAAAAGAGTTACTGGATACGATATTAAAGGTCACTCAAAAGAAGCCGATGGTTTCCTTCATCTCATCAATAGTGGTGCAACCTGTGTTGATGCTTGTGGTGAAGTTAAAAACGCTAAAGGCGAGCCAGAGATGAAAAAATGGTGGGAAGTTAATGATAAAGACATTAAGACTATGATGAATGCCACAACATGGCCAGCAGCAGATTTAGGCTACTTTAGAGGTGGTGGATATTCTTCTAGATTTGTCACAAGAGCTGAAATGCCGATGACAATGATTAGACTTAACATAGTTAAAGGGTTAGGACCAGTCTTACAAATTGTTGAAGGTTGGAGTGTTAATCTTCCTGATGAAGTTACTGATGTTCTTTGGAAAAGAACTGACTATACTTGGCCATGTACTTGGTTTACTCCACGTATAACGGGTAAATATCCGTTTACAAGTGCATATGATGTTATGAATAACTGGGGTGCAAACCATGGCGCTATTTCATATGGTCATATTGGAGCAGATTTAATTACATTAGCAGCAATCCTTCGCATTCCAGTTTCAATGCATAATGTTCCTGAAAAGGACATTTATAGACCAAGCGCATGGTCTGCATTTGGAATGGATAAAGAAGGACAAGACTATAGAGCATGCGAAGCATATGGTCCAATGTATAAAAACATTAGAAAATAGTTAAAAGGAATTAATTTATGGCTACTTTATTACTTAAAAGCATTAACAAGATTTATCCAAATAATGTTCAAGCTGTTTTTGATTTTAACTTAGAAATTAAAGACAAAGAATTCATTGTTTTTGTTGGACCTTCTGGATGTGGCAAATCTACAACCTTAAGAATGATTGCTGGTCTTGAAGACATTACAGCAGGTCAACTATATATTGATGGCCTTATGGTCAACAATGTTGAACCAAAAGATAGAAACATTGCAATGGTTTTCCAAAGCTATGCTTTATATCCGCACATGACTGTTTTTAATAACATGTCATTTTCCTTAAAACTTAGAAAGATCAAATTCCCTCTTTATGAAGAAAATGCTGAAGCAGATGCTTTAAAAGAAAAGAACCTTGAACTCTTTAAAGAGATTGACAAGATTAATCGTCAAATCAAAAAGAAAAACGAACCAAAAGAACTTCTTGAACAAAGAGATGAACTTTTAAAAGAAATATATGCTAACGAAGAAAAACGTAAATCACTTCTTGTTCAACTTAAAGGCATCAATGAATTAGAAATCAAAGAAGCTGAAGGACTTATTAAAAAGATTGAAGCTGATATCGCAAAATCTAAAAAATCTTTGGAAAAAGCCGATAAAAATATTGAAAAACTCAATAATATGCTTTCTGATCCAAAGACCAAGGATGAGGATAAAGAAGAAATCAAGAAGAGTCTAAAAATGCTCGAAGATTATAAGAAATTAACTGCAGAAGGCATTGAACAAAAAGAAAACCAAATCAAAATTGCGGTTGAAAATCTTGAAGATTATAAGAAAAACGAGTGTCCTCTTACCGAACTTCGTAAACACACAAGTTATGAAATTAAGTTAGAAGTCTACAAGACCGCCCAAATCTTAGATCTTTCAAGATACTTATTTAGAAAACCGGCCGCCCTTTCTGGTGGTCAAAGACAACGTGTTGCTTTAGGTAGAGCAATTGTAAGACATCCAAAGGTATTCTTAATGGATGAACCTCTTTCTAACTTAGACGCTAAACTTAGAGTTCAAACAAGAAATGAAATTTCTCATATTCATGAATCTGTAGGTGCAACCACAATTTATGTTACACACGATCAAACTGAAGCTATGACAATGGCGGATAGAATCGTTGTTATGAAAGATGGTTACATTCAACAAATTGGTTCACCAAAAGAAGTTTACTATAACCCAAATAATTTATTTGTCGCTGGATTTATTGGCTCTCCAGCTATGAACTTCTTCAATGGTAAAGTTGTTAAAGATAGTTTTGTCTTTGATGGTGAAGGAAAAACCGCCATTAAACTTAACAAACAACAATTAGCATTACTTAAAGATTATGTTGACAAAGAAATTGTTCTTGGCGTTAGACCAGAATCAATCTTCTTTAAAGATGATTTAAGCAAAGTTAAACCAACAAATTCACTTAAATCTACTTGTGATTTCGCCGAACTCTTAGGCCATGAAGTAGTCGTATATAGCAATATTAATGGACAAAAGTTTGTTATTAAAACATCCATTGATAAAGATATCAAGCATCACGACAACATCGAATTCTATTTCGATGAAGATGCCCTTTACTTCTTTGATAAGGAGACTACCGGGAGAATTCGTTAATGTTAATTGATTTCCTTGGTGATTCAATTACTGAAGGTGCTGGCGCTAGTTCACAAAGCAAATGTTTTGTTGAACGCGTTGGTCAAATCCTGGGGTGCAAGGTTATTAACCACGGGATTGGTGGAACTCGTCTTGCACATCAAAAGAAACGTTCCGTTGATCCTCGTTACGATTTAGATTTTTGCTATCGTCTAAAAGATTTAGATAGAAGTGCAGATTTAGTATTTGTTTTTGGAGGCACAAATGATTTTGGTCATGGTGATGCTCCTATTGGAACAAAGGAAGACACATCTCCAGATACATTTTATGGAGCAGTTAATTTCTTAGCAGAAAGTCTCTTAAAAATGTATAACAAAGATAAGATTGCCTTTATTCTCCCTCTTCATCGTTTTGATGAAGATGATAAGTTTGGTGATGGCACTAAAGAAAAGCCTTCTCTAACTCTTGAAGGATATAGAAATATCATAATGGAAGTTTTAGATAAGTATGGAATTACTTATTTAGACTTTGCTAGTAACTTTGGTAGTGGTGAGGGTAATCCATTATTTGAAGACGGACTTCATCCAAGCGACCTAGGTCATGACTTATTAGCACGTTTAGTGGTCGACTATATTCAGAACAAATAAATCTTATTTATGAAACCTAAATATATTGCAGAATTTGAAAAACTAGGATTTGGAGTTTTTGTCCACTTTGGTTTATATAGCATTGTTGGAAAAGGCGAATGGTATGAATATGTCTACAATGTAGACAAAAATGAATATCATAAACTTGCAAATCGTTTTAAGGTTTCAAAGAACTGGGCTACTAACTTAGTTAGAACTGCAAAACAGGCTGGTGCTAAATACATTACATTAACAACAAGACACCACGATGGGTTTTCATTATATGATACGCAAGGATTATCAAACTTTGATGCTCCACACTCATTAGCGGGCAGAGACCTAATTAAAGAATTTGTTGATGCTTGTAATAAAGAAAATATAGTCCCGATGTTTTATCATACTCTTTTAGATTGGGATAAAGATGACTACCAAAATGATTTTTCAAAATATATTGATTATTTAGTAAAAAGTATTGAGATTTTATGCAAAAACTATGGAAAAATCGGTGGTTTTTGGTTTGATGGAGCATGGGATAAAAAAGATGCAGATTGGCAGTTTGATCGCCTTTATAAAACAATTAGAAAGCTTCAACCAGAAGCAATGATTATTAATAACACAGGCTTACAAGAACTTGGTAAAGTAGGCCATTATGAAATCGATTCAGTCACCTATGAAAGAGGAAGGCCAACTAAGCTTGTATCAAATGATGACAAAGAAAGAGCAGGAGAAGTTTGTGACTCTTTAACTGATCACTGGGGATACGCGAAAAACGATGTTTGTATTAAGAGCATTCCTTATCTAATTGAAGAGCTTATTGAATGTAGATTTAATAAGTGCAATTTACTCTTAAATGTAGGCCCATTAGCAAATGGAGAATTAAGACCAATAGAGAAGTATTCTCTATTAGAACTTGGAAAATGGGTAAAATTAAACAAACACATTATTTTTGAATGTAAGCCAAGCAAAATCATTGCAGACGGCGCTTATTTATTCGAAGATGATGAGTGGTATTATGCGTTAATCAACAATGTTCCGATGAGTGCAAACGAAAACGTAACTCGTCAACAAAATAGACCTCAAGTAGTGGTTCACACCGATAAGAAAATTGTTCAAGCAAAGTACTTAGACAAGAATGATCAAAAGATTGCTACGAATCAAAAAACACACTCGTTTGAAATACTTCCGTTTATGTATGGGAATAGCTTCCACTCAAGAGTTGTGAGATTCAAACTTAAGTAAGAAAAAACCACCAAAAAGTAAAAATTGGTGGTTTTTCTTATACTTTTTAGGCTAATGCGAGCTCTTTTTCTCTTTGTCTATTGATGAAATACATCATTAAATCAGCAGTTACAAATAAGAAGTTAATTACATAGATTGCAAAGACCCACCAGTCAGTGGCCCAGACAAAAGAGTTGGAGAAAAACTTGGATGTAATGCCTGCTATATAACCTACATCAATAAGAATAAGGAATAATAAACTCTTTCCTTTTGTGCTTCTTGTTCTAATGGATTTCATTAAGTTAAATGGCCAAGAAATACCAAACATTATAAGCATGGTGGCCTCTAAGATTTTTGCAATCATAATAGTTTTCTCCTCTACGAGTTGAAATTATAACATAGTTAACAATTTGAGTTGTCTTCAAATTATGGACAACTGATATAATTAAGTTAAAGAGGTAAAATTTATGTTCAAATTCTGGGGCGATGGCTCTGAGTTAGCCAAGCAGAGAGTCCGTGACATAATTGTTCGTAGCACTGAGAACTTTAACTGGACTTTCATTTTCATTTTAGCAGTTGTTTTCTATGTTTATTGGACTGAGATCCGCAATAAAAACTGGAAAGCAATACAAGCAGGTTTAGCACTCTATGGTGTTCACTGGTTATATGAAATCACTAATGCGATTATTGCAAAAGCAAGCGGTTATCCACTTTGGGCTGTTTCAAATGATTCAACAACATTCATCCTTTTAATTGGTGTTAGCTGGGAACTTTCGATGATGTTCTCGCTTGCAGGTATCATCTCTTATAAGATGCTACCAGACAATGTTGATACTCACTACTTCTCTAGAGAAGGAAAGAGAAAAGGAATTGATTGTAAACTCGTTGGTGCACTTTCAATGGCACTTCTATTTGCACTTGTTGAATCATTCCTTGCTGGCACAAGTAACGGATCATTCATTTGGGTTTATAAGTGGTGGGGAGTTCTTCCAGTATTCGTAACAACATATATTCCATTCTTCCTTGCTTCTAACTACGTTCCATCAATGAAACCAAAAGTAAGAAATATTTTCTTAATTGCAGAGTGGGGATTAGTAGCACTCCTATTAATCATTCTTATCCCGTGCGGAGTAATTTGATAAATATTTATTAAGATTAAGCCCTAAAGGGCTTTTTCTTTTAGCAATAAATATAAATTTATCTTTATTATGTGTTTCGATAATATATTATTAACGAAATGAGGACTAAAGTATGAAAAGATTTTTAAGTGGTCTAGTTTGCGCGGCAATGCTTCTTACAAGTGGTGTTGCAGCTTTTAGTGTTGCTTTTGCATCAAAGGAGAAAGAGCCTGCTGTTCAAGCAAGTGCTGCGTCAAACAGTACACCATTTACCATTAACACGGCGAATATTATGAAATGGAAATGGGACGATGATCCTGCAAGTGGCACCGAGGCAATTAGGTGGGAAAACGGTGCGCCAGACACTACAACAATTGATTACACATATACCGCCCCAAGCGCGTCTCAAAATCCTAAAATTATGATTTATAATCCTAACGACACTAAAAAATTCCATGCCATGTACGTTCCATTTAGTATGACTTTTGCAAACGTTGTTTCACTAACGATGGTAAAAGAATTTCTTACTTTTAAACTTAGTCTTTATCGTACTCAACCAGGCAGTTCTTCTTCTGCTGACTTTTCAATTGAACTTTTTGCTTTTGGTGAAAATTCCTCTTTAATACATTCAACATATTGGTACATTCAAAATAATATGACTACAACTACCGGTAGAGGTTATTCCTTATATCGATTAGCTGGCGAAAAACAAGTTACGAGTTTTACTGAGAACGTTTCCTATAATTATGAAAAACAAAATGGCACCAATAACACACAAGAATTTACATTATATTTTGGTGTTTTTGCATATATGGAATCATCTGCTGTAAATTCTCGTTTACAAGCAAGTATTGAACTTTATTCAGAACAAAAGACTTCAGACGCTGTTAAATATTCCATTGGCGATAAATGTTTTAAAAACTTTGGCGATGCCGTAACTGAATTTAATAAAACAAGTGGGCAAACTATCAAAGCTCGTAGTAATGATGAAATCTTGCAAGCAAGTACATATAATCTTGGCCAGAGTGGAACAATTGATATGAATGGTTTTACAATGAACTATTCAAATAGCAGTGATGCTGCTGGTTCATATTTAATTCTTCTCACCTCGGGTAAGCAATTAACTATTACAAACGGAACCATTACTTCAAGACTAGGCACGACTATTTGGGTTATGCCTAATTCAACCTTAACAATTACAAGCAGTGGTGTTGTTGGAAGTACAACGTCTATTGATAAAGGTAGAGCTGTATATTTACAGGGTAACGATTCATACTATTCTGATTTATATGTCCAGCCAGGTGGTGTTATTTCATCTACAAAAATAGGTCTTAGAATTGGCAAAGGTCATGCTTATATTCAAGGACAAGTTTCGGGTCAACAAGCTGCTGTTTGGTTTGAATCAAATACATACCAAGGATATTTATATGTATACGGGTCGAATGCATATCTTAATCAAACTGTTCACATAACAAAGATGTCTGTATCTTACATTTATTGTTCCTACAATAGCACTGCATGGTCTAACACATCGTTATTCGTTGTGGAATTTGATGAAATGCCAGCGGTCGGCACTACAATTGTTAGAAATGTAACTACATCTAAAATCACAGCCAGATTTGGTACCAGCGAAAAGCATTATCGATTAGCAGCATCTGGATCGACATACGTATTGAGGTATATTGACTACAATGTTTCATATGACTTTTCGTCAGACTTTACTCATAATGGTCCATCCACAACAAACTATGGTGCAGATTTATCTTTCACCATTTCTCCAAAAGAGAATTATTCATATCTTCCAACATCAATTAGTATTTATTCAGGCACCACACAATTAGTTGTTGGAACTCATTACACTTATAATTCAACAACTGGCGCTGTAGTTGTTAATAAAGAATACATTACTGGAGCCGTTTCTATTCAAGCTAGAACTGCTCCTGTTTACACAATTACATTTGTAAAAGGAAATGATTATGAAGGTACAATGGATACAGTTAGAATTAAACGCGGTTCCTCATTTACTCTTCCAGAGTGTAGTTTTACTAAACAATACTATTCATTTAGAACTTGGGAAGTTTTAAATACTGAACGTGCTCCAGGAGACACATTTACTCCTTCAGCAAATACTAATGTTTATGCCCTTTGGAGCCAAAGTGATGCTCAAAAGGTTGAATATTTCATTGGAGTTAAACTTCACTTCGATAAGGACGTTATTGATATAAACAACAACGCGGATACCGGAGCATGCAAGGGCGAAGAAGGTTATTATGCAGTTGCAAAGACCTATTACAACTCGATGTCATCAGCTGTTAAAACAATGTTCTGTGAAAATGCTGAATATGCAAATGGCAGAAATAGATTTATTGCATGGGCTCACGCAAATGGCGAAGATTTGAATCTTGAAACTCACGCAATCGTTCAACGATCAGCGAGATCTATTGGAACAACCAGTGCAACCGAAAACAATAACATGATTGTTGCAATAGTAATTGTTACAGTTGTTACTTCAGGTTCTTGTTTAGGATTAATTATCTTTAAAAAGAAAAGACACATCTAACCTCTAAATAATATAACAGCCACCTTTAGGTGGCTTTTTTATCAAATCTTAAATAAGTATTTATTTCTATTAACAAAATAAACAAGGTTGTCAAAACCTGAATCTTTAATAATTTTTATATATTTATCAAAGTGTAATCGGAACTTATCTAACTCATGGGCATCACTTGATAAAGTAAGATATTTGCCTCCAAGAGATTTATATAAATTCAAAATATATTTAGTGTGCTCAGTCGGTAAAACTTCTTGAACTTTTAAATTTATTTCTAAAGCTTTTTCGTCTTTAATTAACTCTTTCATAATATTAGAAAGTTCTTCTTCATACTTATCAATCGATAAATTTTGATCGATTAAATATGCTGTTTTAAAACCATAATCAAGATGGCAAAATACGTCGTAATCTTTGAAAGACTCAATTGCCTCTAATTCTCTTTTGAAATAAAGGTTTAATGTTTCTATGATTCCGTGTTTTTTGTATTCTTCAGTAAAGTAATAATCAATTTTATCTGATTCATGCAAAGAGAAATTAATTAAGTCAAATTGATTATCTTTAATAATATTATTAATGCGATTTATTTCGTTGGGTTTGTATCCTATTTCAATTCCTTTTAGAATCTTTATATTTGGATACTTTTCTTGAAGTGCTTTAAGCTCTTTAAATTGTTTATCAATATCAAAAAAGAGATCTTTGTTTTGATCTAAGTAATTAAGATCACAATGATCTGTTAAAACAAAATAAGACAAACCAAGTTCTTCTGCTTTCTTTAAATATTCTTCGATAGGTTGCTCACTATCAAATGAGTAATAACTGTGAACGTGCTGATCATGTATTTTCATAACGTAAAATATTATAATCTTCATCTTACGTTAACAACTATATAAAGAGAACTTATAATAATTTATGATTTAGAAATATGAACATT
>JAEEGH010008733.1_pt1 | contig 23834 bp, 18 predicted proteins | sample 9134181 | NCBI WGS metagenome assembly JAEEGH01 (sample SAMN16246544, study PRJNA631951) | gut metagenome | biome: gut microbiome; feature: rumen; material: DP-attached | host: Bos | place: Iran: Karaj | collected 2018-10
ATTGCCATCTGCGAAGTAATGCCCCGTACAGAAAGCAAATACCATATACGTCAGTTTTTCCTCTAAATTTGGATAGTACAAATCGTCCTGAACGAAATCAAGAACCTTTTCAATTTCTGCACGTTCTCGTATGCCAGACATGCCACCTCCACTTTGTTCAATTGTTTCTTGGTAATAAGAAAGAATATCATCAAAGCTTAAATAAATGAAATGCTCCATACTTTACTTTTTCAGACGTTCTAGAACATGCTTATTTTCATCATTATCCAGCAACTTTTCCAAGTCAATAGAATCTGAACCTATGAAACGTTCAAATTCTTCTGGGGTCAAAGCTCGTAAGTATCCTGCTATTCCGTCATGATACACGTCTCTAAGCCCTAGGTCTAGTGATGCCATCTTTTGACGAGCATCGTACAAAAAAGGTGACATTACCGGACTTTCTGCCTGAGTTGTTATAAGTTCTTGTACTTCCTGCACACTAACTTTCCTATTCAACTTTTGAGATAACTCACGTATAGCACTTCCCACTCCATTTTCAAATGAACTAATGACCCGAAGAACTTCTGAATACATCGTTGCTCTAACATTATCTTTAGGCTCAAGTTTCAATAGCGCCCTATATTGTTTCGCGTTTTCGTCAAATATAGCTTTATATATCATGTCTGTAATGGCGGCATATTTGTAAGTCGGATGTCCATCCACACAATCATTGATTGGAGCAGTTAAGTTCTTTCGGTAATTCTCTTCCTGAATTGCTGAAGGTAGAAAATCTCTATCGCGCCAGTTGATATATTTTGTTCCACCACCAGCTTTCTCATTAATGGTAGATATAACAATATCAAGAATGAGACTACGAACACGTTTTGCTTTTTCACTTTCAGCAAGCAACATACCAATGTTCAGAAATGCACGAAAGTCGAAAAGAGATAATGATACAGTTTTGTGACCGACATTAATGTCGGGGGCAAATTGTAACTTAAACTCTTTTAGACGTTTACCTTTACATAAAAAGTAACCATTCCTTTCAAGTTCCTCTTTATTTGTCTCTATATATCGTTCTATTGTTCTAATATCTACCTCATAGAAGTCCGCTACCATTTGCTTTGTGAGATAATACTTCCCTTCAAAATGATATGCCTCAATGTCCAAAGCATTTTGGATACGAGGTATAGCCAGATTATTATTCAAGACATTTTGGCGCTCTATTGCTGATGTTGTTAAATCTTTTGCCATATATGTGATTTTATTCTGTTTTTTTTTACAGATTAACAATACTCCTAAAATTCTTCTCTTGTCAGTGCTACACCTATTGCAGCATTGCAATCAAAGTCATATGTGAAAGGCTTGTATTCAGACAACTTAAGACATATACGAATAGGCTTGTTGAGACCTTTGTACTTTGATGTTTTGCCTGAAGCCTTCAATTCCTCTGGCTCTTTTTAGAGCATATCTATCATGTTAACGATTTTTGGGAATCCTATTATTCTCAATATCTTTTGAGGAGTATTCATATTTCTTGTATCGTTATCATGATTCTGTATTATTACATATTGAGTTATGCACTCTTGCAAGTTCTATAATTAAGACTAGAATGCATTTAACCCTATTAACTATTTGTATCACATCTAGATATCGTGGGATATCTAAGATCAGCTTCTTTTAATAGTTTGACGAACGAAGCATGGTCTTCGTTGTATAATTTTACTATCTCACGAAAGAGATTGCTTACATGTGAGATTCCACGAGTTCCATCTGTCATCAAAAACTCAATTGCCCCCAACTGAAGAGTAATTCCATTGACATTTCTATAAGTCTCATTATCTGTTAATCCCTGGATTCGCAATCTCTCTGATATAATCATTGCCACTTCTTTTCTAGATGCATGACCATCGACCACTCTTTTGTAGCCATCAATTAATAGGGCTGCTTCATATTTGTTCCATTTTACATTTCTCATAATTTAAATATTATAGTCGAACATCATAATAATTAGGCATATACTTATAAAACTTCTTGTATTTGTCTATATCCTTTGCTTTAATAATTCTTTTTTCAACAACTTCTTTTTCTTTATCTTCTACATTAAGAATTTGATTCAGATATAATGCTTCTTTACGTGTAATATTTGGAATATCAATTTCAAATGAAGTTTCTTTGTCCAAATATCCAAAGTCACTCACATGTAATTGCTTTTCATCATAATCTTTATTGATGATAATGCCCCCACATGTAAACATTTTTGCACCACCTTGCTCTTGGTACTTTATGTTATATAATGACTTGTATTTAAGAGCTGTCTTTCCTGTTTTATTGCGTTCTTCTAAAGTCTTATTGCAGTATGAGTCTATCATTCTTTTTATAGTTTTTGGTGCGTTTATACTAGCACAACAATTCTTCTCAATATCAAAAGGAACCAAACCTTTATATATTTCTACAAACTCTTCGTTTGTATATGGACGAATGGGATCAGCTGCCTCATTTTGAAGCTGACTATTACATGTCAGAATATAAACACTTCCATGTGGCAATTTGTTAAACAGAATATTAATGTCCGTAAAAATATCCATTGTCAAAGCTCCATCATAATCAAGCCATACTATACTTGGTTTTGACAAATCAATTTTTAATAACATCTTCGTCGATAATCCATGTAATATTCTGATACAAGAAAAGGGTTTGTTAAATTCCAACTTTTCTGGCCCATAACATCCTTCGATACTATACATAGAATCGATACTCAGTTCTTTATGAAACAACTTAAAATCTGTAAAAGCCAAACCTCCAAATCCAATATACTGATATTCTTGCCTCATATTAATGACTATTTGAGATAAGGAAGCTAACAACATTCTTCTTTCTACAAATTTACATGGTCGAATCTCATAATTAACCACATTAGGACTCTTCATAATCAACATCCTCCATATGTAAATAATACTCAAAAGTCAACTCCCCTAACTCCTTATAACTTCTCGCTTCTGCATGCAACTTTGCTGCATTTGCAGCATTCTTTTTTGCATCAAAAGCAATTCGAACAGTATCTTTCTTCTGAGAAATAATATCCATATCTAATTCTGGTGCTTCGAACCTTTTTGCCATATGCTCATGAAAGTCGAGCGTTTTCAGCTCTAGAGCTGTTTTTCTTTCATAGTTATCGCAAAGCATCTGTCTATATTCATTTGCTTTATCTCCCATCTGTGGAATTTGTTTTAAGAAATCAAGAACACTAATCATCGCATTTTTCATTAATGGCAAGATTGCTTTATACACGTCAGAGGTTGCATCGATACCCTTTTTCGTTGTTGTTAATGGTAGATTTAGAGTTTCCTCTGAATCTAAAAACAAAAGTCCTCTAAACATTACAAAATTTACATGCCATTTGGGAATTGGAGAAATCCCCCAACCTGTAATATTGGAGGTGTCGGCCTCCATAACAAGTCGGTTATTGCAATAAATATACCAACCTGACTGTTTGGGATCACCTATTTCACCTAAGCCAGCAACTAGTCTATATTTTACGTCGTCAATCTTCCCTTCTGCATAATATGGTCTTGAAGTGTCGGCATAAAGCAATTCTATTTTTTGCCCATTCAGGATTTTTCCATTTAAGGTTATTTTGATGCCTTTAAGTAAACTGAAATTCAATAGTTTCTGAATGTCATCAGACAACTCTGTAAGGAAACTATTGTCAGAGAACAAATCTTTAACCTCGTTGTTTAAGTTAGATACTTTTATAATTGTGCCTTTATAACCTAATGAACTATTGTCGATTGTTTGATAATTGAAATTCCAATCATCAATCATTGTTTCCACGCCTCCATCAACTATCACCGTTCTTTTTTTCTGACTCCATTCGTCAACGTTCACTTCAACCTTAAAATGATCCTCAGCGGACTCAGATTCGACAACAAAGTTCTTACCAATCTTAAACAACGATCGTTTCATACCAATGCCAAAACGCCCGACTGTGTTATGACTTATTGGGGCATCATCAGGACGTCCAAACCTAAATGCATATTTTTGAGCAGTTTCTAAAGAAAACCCACCGCAATTATCTCTTATAGAGAATTCATTGCTATTAACGCTTAATTCAATTTCTAAACCAGAATAATCATTTGGATTAATGTTATTTGCTCCGTCTATCGAATTATCAAGCAAATCAATTATTGCATCTTCAATCGATATGTCTCTTGTAATCATCTCAATGAAGAATTTCTTCGTAGGATTACCATCTATTGTATTATGTGCCATAAAACTATTAACTTAGTCAATTTCTTTTAAAATATCAACAAACACCGTTGGGGACGAAAACATAACACGCTCCTTTTCCCACTTCTCATATATGTACTCAAAGCCACGATTTGCATAGCCCTCCATCTCACGGACAAAAGCCCTCAGGAACTTGGCGATGGTTTCATCATCAGCATTCTCCAAATCAATCCAATTATAGCCATAATCTGCCGAACGGTTAAGTAACATCATTATGAGGTAATCTTTAATAGGCTCTGGCTTCCATCTGAATAATGGAGCAAATTCCCATGTCTTTTCTTGTGACTCAAAATACTTTGGCTTTCCCAAACGTAAACCGATTACACAGGCATACATGAACGTCTGGAAATAAGGGCCAAACTGAGCAATATTACCTTTACCAATTTTTTCTTGCTTATTGGATATAGTCTCTATCATCGAACGATATTTGTCACTATAGTTAGGACGTAAATCGCTTATTTTGTTTTTCAACTCTGCACTATTCATAACATCTACATTTTATTCTGAATAACACTTTTTCTTAGTCACGAGATTTGAGGCATCGGCCCTCTCTTCAGGATAGTTCACGTAGAAAGTTCCTTTTATTTCGCCAGTTCTCATTTTCTCAGCGATGTCTTCTCCATGTTTAGTTATGAGCAGTTCTGGATTGTTAGGCTCACATAAATCTTTAATCATGATAATACACTGGCGGAAAATGTTAGGAGCGACATCAAAGAAATTGCGAATAAAGTTGGGACTAAATTCGGAGAAAGGAGCATCTGAAATAAATGGATATTCAAAGCTCTTATTACCCACTTTCGATGATATTATTGACATGACAATAGCCAGTTGCTTCATTCTCTGAAAGCCTGTACCGTTGCCAAACAATTCATCTCCAAAGGAATTGGTCACCGAAACTTTCACTGTACCATTTTCCTGACGCACAAAATTAAGAGTTCCACCAAATGTTTGGTTTCCTTTTGTCAAAGCACCATACATTTCGTTGGCAGAAACTTGTAGCTTCGATACAATTTCCTCAAAAATCCGCTCCTTCGTTTTATAGAAGATTGATTCAATAACTTGCATATCTTCATAAAGTTGTTTAGCCTTTCTTATGGGAGCGCTTCCTTGGCGCTTGTCAAGCTCTTTCTTTGCTTTATCAAGTCCTTTCTGCCAAAGATCTATTTTGCTCGTATATCGTTGGATTTCTTCTTCCTTCTCTTCATGTGTTTTTTTTGCCTGATTGTAACCAGCAAGAACGCGGCGGTCATCGTCGTCAGTACTAGTTTCTGAACCTACCAGAGTTAGTTCATTCTCTTTAGCTTCTACCACTTTGACTTGCTGTTCAATCTGTTCTTCCAGATTAAAAATTTCAGACATATACTGGGTGTAGTCATCTGCTATCTTAGGAATAGTAGTCTCGTAACGACCTGTGGATTTTTGAATATCACCATAAAATTGCATAAAGGAATCTGAAACACGCATTGGTTCCTTAGGGCGCTCCATTACCTTTTTTATATGTAGCCAAGGCTCAGAACCACGTGGTGCCTCACGATTACATACTTCACACCACTGGTGTTCAAGCATACGTTTCAGTGAAGGTGCATCTGGAGAACCTTCTGGCAGCATAATATCAGGATTTTCTTGTATTTCCTTTTTAGCAATCTGTTTTGTTAAAGCTATACGGTAATCATCAAAATCACTTGTCTCACCTACCAAACCATAGAGAAGCCAGGGACAATTCTCATCGAACAGCCTACTGGTAATAGACAGTTCCTGTTGCTCATGCTTGTCCTTCAGTTCTTTTAGTTTTTTACACTCTTCATCGTATTCTTTTCTCAACTGAATACGCTTTTTGCTGGAGAAGAAATCAGACTCATACTGTTGTTCTTTCTCCTTTGCTTCAACGGATTCCTTTCGAGCCAATTCAATCTTTTCTTTGGCTTCTTCTATCCATTTTTCATAATTGTCGCGTTCTTGGCGTAAACGGATTATACCCTCATCAGCCTCTTTGTTACGTTTTTCTTCATCTTGATAGCTCTTTTTGGCTTGTTTTACAAGTTCTGATGCAAGACCACACATCTTGATAAGATTGTTGATATCAGCCAAAACGTTTATGGTCTTTTCGAGTCCGTCAAGCGTTGAGAGGTCAACAAGGCGTTCCATCGACTCTCCCTGTAGCAAAGAGTATTTTTCCATTTCTGCAGGAATAAGACAACGGATAGCCGCTAACTTTTCGTCTTTATCCAATAAGGGTAAATCATTATTACCCTCTGTCTTCATGACGTCTGTTCTTGCCTGATAATCCCATTCATCATCCTGTTTCTTGCATAAAACACTTTTGCAAACATTGTATGTTATGCCATCATTCTCATAAATGATACGTACGCCCATTTCCAACTCAGGTGATTCATAACGCGCCTTGGCAGACATCATCTTAAAATACGATGCTGATACAGGGTAGTATTTTTTTTCATCAGAGTCATATACTTCATCTCGCAAAATCCACAAGAATCCGTTATAGAACTTTGACTTACCCATATTATTATCGGCATTGATGATATTTATGCCTTCTGTAAAGGTATAGGTATTGTCCTCATAACTTCCATAATAGTTATAGAAGTTCTGAAAGCTGATAGACTTGATAAGTGTTCCCATAATCTTTACTGCTTTAGTCTGACACTTTCTTTAATATTCCTTGGAATACAGTATTCGTCGCTTTATTATTAGCGACGCCATTGATGACATCCTTGATAACTTCTATCATAGGACTGTTAGAAACCTCCATGTAGCTGGCCTTCACAACATTTTCCTTGCTAATGCCCAAATGCGTCTGAAGCTCATCGGCCTTCATCAGCTCTTCAAATATTCTTTGTGGTTCCATAATTATGAATTTTGATTTTCTTCGTTCAACACCATTTCGTCCAAATTGATTTCATAAAATCGGACTACTTCATCAAGCATGCTCAATGCTCCTGTATAGTAGTTGCTGGCAAGGTAGCCAAAGTTTGCCACTCTTCGCATCTCATTTTCCACCAGATTCTTCTCCATTGTCCAGAAACGACGGTCATAATGAGGCGAGTGGAAATTGGGCACCACTACCATATCGTAGATGTATGCAAACGTTTTGTCTTCATGACGACGTAACAATCTTCCTCGTCGTTGTATGAACTGGCGAGGGTTGCCAGTACTTGATGTAAATATGCCATATTCTGCACGAGGCACATCTACACCCTCATCAAGACAATTCTTTGCAAATAGCACATTAAGACGACCTTCGGCAAATGCAGCGAGTTTCTGGCGCCGCATTTCCTTTGAGTCTTCTCCAGTATATGAGTTGCAGGTCACATTAGGGAATGTCTGTTTCAACACAGCCTGCATTTCTTTCAAAATATATTCATCAAGTCGCTCATCATCTACTTCATCCAGCCTTGTACGTTTACCTGCAGCTGAATAGACGAAACAATATTTGAGTTTGTCTTCGCCAATAGTCTGCAATATCTGACGGAATACGGCCATCTTGTTACGTGCCTTGTGCAACAGATTCTTTCTGAGCAATAATAGTTTTCTTGCCCTCTCAGGATCAGTGAATCCACCCTTATTGCTGTTATACATCTGCACCAGTTGTCTGGTTATTCTTGCATACTCTACCATCTCGTCATCTTCAAGTCTGGCAAGATATGGGAAGTAATAATATGGCATCAGGCGCTCTTCCTTGATAGCTCTACTCATCGAGAAGCTATAGGTGTAGGGATGCGTATCATTGAAGAAGCTTTCAATCTCTCTTGTTCCTTCTTCATCATAGATACGATTTGGCGTGGCAGACAATGCGATACGCCTTTCAATCGTCAATGCGTGGAATGCATTCCTTACTGATGCTGAACCAATATTATGGGCCTCGTCAGCAATGAGAATAGTGCCTTTTGAAAGTTTGGGGAGCATGACCTGGAAATCCTTCATAACAAAGGATTGGTAGGTTGAAATGATGACATAGTTTACATTTCTGCCCAGTCCCATTTTCATAATCATCTTAGCCAGTTCTACTTTCCATTGAGCATTCTCTGACGATACCTTAATCACATTCCTAAAGTTGAAGTTACGCACCTCATCGCCCCATTGTTCCACAAGTGCAAGTGAAGGAACCAATATGAGCAATCTATAGAAATCATCGTCACGATATTCTTCAAGAGCACAATTGAGTGAAGTGATGGTTTTACCTGTACCAGTAGCCATTGCAAACACACCTCGCTTGCCGCGATCTTTCCATGCTTGATAGGCATCTATCTGATAAGGACGTGGCCCATCCTTAAACTTAGATGGAAAGTGAGGTTCATCTATAGTAGCAAGATAGTTCTCTTGTTCCAGTTCCTTCATTACCACATTTTCCAACTTCACCAAATCGTCTATATCAGACGTTGGATAGGTTACAAGTATTCTATTGCAGAACTCTTCAGCTGGGAATACCATGATGTCTGGATTCCGATTCTCCCATATACTTTCGAAATCGTCATGATATCCCTTGATGCGTTCGCGATCGTCATCGCTACGCCAAGAACAGATGGTGTCTATAGCCTCAATATTCTTTGTAAGACCAGAAGCAGTAAGGTTCATCGATCCATTAAAAGCGACCTCGTTTCCTTCTGTATCAGCAAAAATGCCAAACTTTTCATGAGCGATACCATCCTCCTTTAACATGACGATTTTAACCTCTATACGATGCTGACTTATCAAGTACGATAAACAGCGGAAAAATAGTTCATCACGTCGAGAGAATATCTTCAATAGCCTGTCATATGACTGTATCATATACTGCTCGAAACCTTCGTAATCGCTATTCTTCAATAGTTTGTAATCGTCTTCTGTAACACTGGGGTTGATATACATGCGCATGTTGCCACCATTCTTGACGAAATGGGCAAAGCCACACGCGAGTACATTGAAGCATGCACTACTGAAATAGCCCAGACCTAAATCTAAATGCGAACTATTAATCAAAGCCTTTGTGAAAAATTCCGTAGGCTTATGTTCGCGTTTCGATGAATAGCGTAACTCAAAACTCTGAGATGCTATGTCTGTGCGAATAATCACTTCTTCGCGAGCACACCAAATGGGTTCCTCAGAATGACCATGATCAATTACCTCATCTTCATCCCAAGCAGAATGGTCCTTATACGGTTTACTTCGTAATCCCCACGTGTCTTCATCATTAAAATGCACGAAATTAACCTTATCCTGAATGAGCGATGACTGCAAATTACGACGCGTTGTTGAAGTTTTACGCTGGTTATTAATATAGTCAAGAATTGTATGTAGTTTTTGAGGTTTGCGTTTACCCTCTAAATACTCCTTGGCTAATTCTCTAATACTAGGCTCTGTTTCCTTCTTAACCTGCTGTTTCACAAACTTTGGCAGTATGATTCTGTCATCAGGGTCAGGAAATAGTCCATACAAATCTGCAACTTCTATAGCCAAAACTTCTGTGATTTTTGCAATTTTGTTTAGGCTATAGTCATGCCATACTTCATGATGGTCTTCAATAAATGAGGCAAGTGTTATACATTCATCACCCTTAGCAACAGTCAACTGCTGCCTAAACACCTCGTGGAACTTATCAAAGTCAAACACATCGGCGTAATCCATTCTCAGGGTGATGTCAATCATATCTCGCTCAATCCTTCATGAATCTTATCAAACAAATAATCGAATCCCACCAAATTGGGGTTGTCTTTTACGTCTTTATCTATCAGTTCCAAGCCATCGTCAAGATGCAACTTGAAGTATCGTGGCAGATCCTTGTCTGTACTCTTTATCTGGTAGTGTTCGCAAATCATAGAGAGATACAGCGGAAACAGATTACCAAACAATACATTCCTACTATATTCCTTACCGCCAGAGTCCTTGACTTTTGTAGGGTCGAAATGCCCACCTTGCTTCAATGAGTATGCGATGGCTATACGTGCAATGATATTCTCTGCACCAAGGCCAAACTTTCTTGTCAGCCTTGTCACACGCTCCTTGTTTTCTGTGCTTGTCTTAATCTGTCCTATCATTGCCTTAATTCTTTTGCATTAAACTTTTTACGTTGGCAGCCTCGAAGTATGACCTTGAAGTATCGTTGACTATCAGCGTAGCACTTTCCACAAATGGTTGCAGGGTCTTGTATTCTGTCTCCGTCAGTTCCTTGTGCAACAGTGGGAACAGAATCACTTGCTTCGAGATGGAAGGGTAGAATTCACTAATAATCTTCGAAGAGTGGCTCTTGTCAAACTTCTGTAATGGACTGTCAATGAATACAGGGAACTGGATACCGCTCTCGTCAACAAGTGCCTTCAGGATTGAGGTGGCATAGAGTTGCTTTTCGCCCTTTGAAAGCATATTCTTGTTGATAACGTTGCCGTCACTTGAGAACAGATTGATATCCATCGTGTCAGAGTCAAGTTCTACTTCCACATGACTGATAAAATCTTCCTTGTGCATCAGTGTGTTCAGCGTATTCTTGATGCGAAGTTCAAGAGACGATTTCTTGTTCTTCTTCAACGAAAGCAGGAAGGTATCAAGTTCTGTAATGAGTTCGCTAGCCAACTTGTCCTTTGCTTCGTCAGCATCGTCAACGCTAATCTTACGACTGAGTTCTTTTATTTTTTTGTCGTAAGACTCTATTGTCAACTGCAACTCGCCAGTTCTGATGTGGCCTAAACGCTGTTTCTCCTCGTTGGTCTTGATTTCTGCTTCTATCTTATTCTTGTTGTCACGCAGACCTTTAATCACTTCATCGCTCTCCTTGCTTTGGATGTTTGACAGTCTTTTGACATTGCGCTCCAAGGTTATCTTGTTCTTGCGATAGGCTTCTGCCAATGCTTCAAATTCGATACGATAGGTCGTTGTCAGACTGTTGTAAACAGCTTCAACCTCTGCAAACTCATCATCAGTAAGGGTTACTTGAATATCTCTATCACAAGCACGTCCTCTGTATTTCTCGATGATAGCTTCCAGTTGGGTGTGGGCATCCTTTTTGGAGTCCTTATTAACTGGCATCTTATCAAGAAGTCCCTTCATCTCTTTGCTCAAAGCATCCAAGACACTGTTCTGTGCAGTAGCAGTATTGTTGTTGGCTATTGCTTCGTGGTCTGCTTTTGCCAACTCATAGGCACGAGCAAACAACTGGCCAGAAATGGCAAATGGTGCATAGTCGATAAACTGCTTCAAGGCAGATTTCATCTCAATATCGTCTTTCTTACATTTCTCGATGACAGCCTTTACGCGCTGAAGTTCTTCTGTCTTAACTGAGTTACCTTCGCGAGAAAGCTGTAATTGCAACTGGCCATCTTGTCCTCTCAGGTTTGTCAGAGTGGTTTCTATTTCTGTCAGAGAATCTGAAAGCTTAGTCAGTTCATTTGACACACCCTCACGTTCTGCCTCCAGTTTTTCCAACTCGTCTTTCAAACCTATATCCTTCGACTTCTTACGATAGCGCAGACGCAGACCTTCGAGGTTGCTTCTCAGTTCTTCATACTTTCTGATACCAAGAACTTCTTCGTAAGCTTTACTCAACTTACGACGTTCTGCAATGGTACCAGTATCTGCCAGTGATACGATTTCTTCTGAGTCAAAGAAGAAGAGCTTGGCAATATCCTTATTGAGGATGAAGTCATTGATGAACACCTCTGGGCCAATCTCATCTGTCAGTTCATTCTTGACGCCATCTATCAGAATCTCCACATACTCTTTTTGCAAGAGTGAATCATAGCTTCTGGTAACAACTATCTTCTGACAAGGAATTGAGGGGATACCAACTTCTGCAAAGCAGATGGCAACGCTATAGACGCTGTCTTTCTTAATCTCTTCGTAGCCATTGGTGTAACCGTTCTTTTTTATCAGCGCAACAATCTCTGGAGTCGCTTTTTCTTCAAATCGCTTTGCTGCATTCTGGTTCAGAATCTCCTTCTGCATCGCAGCATAGCTGCTGTTAGTCTCTTGGCCTGAAACTGGCACATCGCCAACGAATCTGCCAAACAAGCACCACAGTAAAGAATGAAGCAGCGTGGTTTTTCCAAAGCCGTTTTCGCCACAAATCAAATGAACATTCTTGGCTTCGTCGAAGCGGAATTGGATAACATTCTCACCTTCATAAAGGCGATAGTTGTTGAGGGTAATGCTTTCAATCAGCATACTGACCTCCTTTCTTTACAAATCTATCCAACTGCTCGTCTATATCGTTCTGAAGTCCAAACTTACGCATCATCAGCACCTTGCTCTTTTGCAGGGCAAGCAGTTCCTGTATCAACTGGAAGTGCTTAGAATCTGTACATGATTTTTCTAAAATCAAGCGCTCCTGCAATCCAATCTCCAAGTTGGGAATATTGTAGCCGTAAATATCATTGTAAATATCGTTCACCGTTGGCTTGAAATAGCCATCGCGAAACCAGATTACCTGAATAGCTATCAGTTCTTGGCTTGTTATCAGCCTTACGCTGGAGTGTCCTTTCTGTACCTCCTTCTGCGTTTCCAGCAGTTCGCGTAACATCTGAACTCGATACTCGAAGGTGTAGTTTCCTTGGTTATGGCCTGTCTCGTCAACGGCAGATTGGCCGTTGCGACGTGTTGGCAAACGTAGTTCTGATTTGTTGCGATTCTCTACAAGACGATCGTGATATTCCAAAAGTGGCGTCATCCACGTGAATCCATTCCTGATAAGTGAAGTCATCGACTTGTCTTCTTTTGCAACAGTACAAATCCAACATCCAAAACGGCTCTGGCCACAAGAGCGGTGACTATCATCTGTCACAACAGTAGGACATTCATAGTCATCGGCAGAGGCGTTCATGTATATCTGGAAAAGTATTTCGTTGTCAAAGCCCCAGGGTGATGGGATGGAATTGATAACCCACCAAACTTCTTCAAGCATCAGTTCCTTGATAGGAGCATAAGTGAAAGTGTTGGGGTTCAATGGATGTTTAGACAAACGGTGTCCCTTAATCTCATGCTTTTTGATGGAGCGTTCACGCTGCTGGCTTTCTGTCAGACGTGTGCCAACAAGCACGATGGCCTCGCCATCTGCCACCACCTGATCTGTGATAAACTTCGAGGTGGGCTTGATTTTCATCTTGTCTGTGCAGAAACGGAAGGAATTATTAGGCACAGGATAACCCTTGCCAATAACGCAACTCCAGAAGGTATCCTCCAATTGTGGGGTTGTCCTCACCACTTGAATTGGCAGTTTCTGCTCCCTTGCTGCATCCTCGATTTTAATCAGCACCGTAGAGACATATTCATCAATGACAGGGTTCTCTACCATCGTGTCATTGCACACTACATAAACCCTACGCTTCAAATCCTTGCCTTCCTCCCTAAGCGATAGCATGGAAATCCACGTGAGCATCAAGAGTGATGTTGAGTCCTTGCCGCCCGAAAAACCAATAATCCACGGACGGCAGTTCCTGTCTGCCTCCATGTACTGGTCTTTTAGCTCGTCAATGACGGCACGTACTCTTTTAGACTTTATCTCGATCATGTCATAATTCAAATTGTTCATGTCATCCTCAATGAATATCCTTATGAATAATTAACTTTTATCTCAGGAAAAATCGAGTTAACATATTCTTTGTTTATTAATTCCTCTATTGTAATATTTAATAGCTTCGCAATCTTAATATACGTCTCCATCGGAGGTTGACAAGCATTGGTACACCACTTAGAAACTGTAGTAGGCGCACAACCAAGTTGTTCTGCCAGCCATTTGTTGGTTCTCTTCTTCTCTGCGAGCACCACTTTGATGCGATTGATATCTTTGTCCATATTAGGATAATGAAATGTTGTGGCTACAAAGATAATCATTTTTGTCGAAACAGAAGAAAAATATTACGATAATTAACTTTATCTCTCACTAAATTGTCTTTTTTCTCACTTCCGGTTTCATAATTCACCTCTGGCGACAACGATTCTTGTCTTTATGAATGATTGCCCTTACAAAAGCAAACACAAGGGCATACATTTATATATGAAGTGCTTAGCCAAAGAGAATATAAGTCGATAGGTACGTTTCAAAAATCTCCACACCAGTGGGTACATGTTTTCCAAGCAATCGGTAAACAAGACTCTTGCTTTTAAGCTATTTTTCAATTGCGGATCTTTTGCACATATAAAGAGTGGAAAGAACTGCGGAATGAATATGTGGAATTTCCCAATAGAGGTATGCCACTAATCCCGTACTAATTCCCGCATTAGTTTCCTCACTATAATGACTTACATGGTCATTATTCATTCTCGGTATTCTTCTGCTTACATTCGATGGATGAAATTTCCGCATTGAAATCAAACGATAATAGTTGGTCACCGAAGGGCTGTGTTCACATGATTACGTGTAACCCGAAAGAGGATAAAACTGACACGCTATTATGTTCCATTTTTACACACTCGGAAATCATCGGGCAGACCTATCGGCAACCAAATAAAAACCAACTTACAACAACAGAGATGTTCTTGATGGGATACGATATTATCATGGACTTGACGAGGGGCTTTTCTGCGACAACCTAACGACTCCGAAATCATATCTTGTCTATGGGGAAAAGGTCGGCCAAGCAATTATATTTCCATTCAGGTTCTTCTTCGACGCTGAGATTCTCGCCAAAGATTGCTACAGAGCAAATCGCCAACCAGAATACAGGCCTTATAACAGGCAATTCTTCGCCATTTTTCATGAGAGTGTTAAATTCATCAAATAATCGTTTTGGTGCGGGGTCTCGGGGTGTCCCTGAGCCTATTCAGCCAATGAGCTTGCTCAACCTTGGTTTGTGGCGGCTGCTTGCGGGATTTTTCTCCAAGGCAGGTATTAGGCTACCTCTATTGCGGAATTTTCGAAATATGCGCAAGCGCCTTTAGGAATTTTTCGACACTCTGCGAAGGTTGTTGAGAAAGCTGTATGACGGTTCCGAAAATACATGTGTGAAAAGAGTGCTGTTACACGCCACCCAATTTAAGACGGTGTAACAGCACTAAGGACGTCAGGATTATAGGGATATTACAAACAGCGGTCTTAAGCATCAGAGGGCATCTATGGTGCCTTAGAAAGGATTATTAGCCGACAGTACAGTTCAGTTTTAATACTGCGCGCTTTCCTATGTCGTAACGACTCACCGCCCCAAACTTTTCCAGATCTGTAATAAAGGCACTCGTGGTATCTCTATCCCAGTGCCAGGATCTCGACAGACTGCTTATACTCCCAAAGATGCATTCGTTCTCTTGCTGTAGTGCAGCATACTGCCGCTCTATAAGATCGCTTTCACTTCCTTAATTTTGCTCGCATCGAAGTCGTGTAGGTCGGTGTAAGAAAGACAGGTGTAAGTTTGGAAAACGAACACGTCGCGAACTCTCTGAAGACATTCAGAAGGTAATGCGACATCGCGAACCTTCGCAAATTCTAATGGAGAAAGATACTTGCCAATGCCACCTTTCGATTTCTCCTTGTCAATACGAATCCACTTGTAAGGGTTACGTTTCAAGAATCCTTCATCGATAGCATCCAAGATGAAGGAATTAAGAAATCGGTGGTAGTTGTTCCACTTAGAATAAGGTTTCAGTCCCTTCTTTGCCAGATGTTCATCCAATGCCAAGATGTTTGCATCGGTTACATCCTCGAAATAGCGGATCTTGCCCCATGCAGAGAAGAACCGCATGAAACGGCTGTAACGCTCTTTACTGTCATCAGCCTTGCCATACTGACGGATCTTTGTCCGTTGCTCGCAGAACTCCAAGAACGAGATAGCGCTTGCTCGTTTACGCTTCAACCTCTCCTGAATAGAAAAGATGTCCATTACGCTCTCGCCCATCATGTCAAGAATGACTTGGCGAACCTCAGCCATAAGCTTTTCCAAAGTCTCGTTCAACTCACGGGCATCAATTCGATTTACCACAGCACCCCTGTGCCAATGCTTTGGCAGGAGCCTGATGCCTGTTGTCATGTACTTCTGTTTACGCTCAAAAGTGATTCTGAGTTCAACAGCTGCCTCCCTGTTCGTTGCCGCAGTCTTTTTGCGGTTGTAAACGAACTCTAATAACGGTGTCTTGTTCATTTTTAACTAAAAGTATTACTTTAAACTATTGACAGCGGGGGGCGGTAATACATCTGGTAATACATTCCGTGCTTATGATAGCGGAAGATGTCCAATGACTGCTTATGTCATTTTTTGGACGTTCCTCCCTCTATATAGCAGATTTTCAACGGGTTAAAAATGCAAGTAATTGATTTTTAGGCACGAAAAAAGGGAACCTTGATTGATTCCCTTTAAGTCAAAAAAGCGGAGAGAGAGGGATTCGAACCCCCGGTGCCTCTCAGCACGACGGTTTTCAAGACCGTTGTAATCGACCACTCTACCATCTCTCCTGAGGGTGACAAAACCAGTACAAGCCGAATGCAAAAACTTTGTTTTTTGCTGAGGCGCAGCCTGATTTCGCAGACGATTCTTTTGAAATCGGCTGCAAAGGTAAAGCATTTTTTCGGATTATGCAAATTTTATGACGACTTTTTTGTCAGGCATGAAGAAAATAACTACCTTTGCACCATGATTTACCCACAAAACTTTGAAACGAAGATAGGATTCGGCGAGATAAGACGGCTACTGAAGGAGCGCTGTCTATGTACGTTGGGCAAGGAAAAGGTGGAAGAGACGGCCTTCTCGGCAGACGCCACTATGGTGAACGAATGGCTGCAGCAGGTACGTGAATTCCGCCGTTTACAGTCAGAAACAGATGGTCTGCCGCTCAACTATTTCTTTGACGTGCGCGAGTCGGTCAGTCGCATCCGCTTAGAGAACACACACCTTGAAGAAAACGAATTGTTCGACCTTAGGCGTTCGCTGGAAACGATAGGGGGCATTGTGAGCATTCTTTCCAGAAAAGAGGAAGAAGAGCATCCCTACCCTGCCCTTCACCGCCTGGCAACTGACGTGCAGACGTTCCCTGCCATGATTCGCCGCATAGACTCCATATTAGACAAGTTTGGAAAAATCAAGGACTCGGCATCGATGACGCTGGCGGGTATCCGTCACGACCTGTCGCAGACAGAAGGCAGTATCTCCCGTACACTATTTACCATATTACATGCCGCGCAGCGTGACGGTCTTGTTGACAAGGACGCCAGTCCCGCTCTGCGCGACGGCCGTCTGATGATTCCCGTGGCTCCTGCGCTGAAGCGCAAGATCAAGGGAATTGTTCATGATGAGTCGGCAACCGGCAAGACGGTGTTCATTGAGCCAGCCGAGGTAGTGGAAGCTAATAATAAGGTACGCGAACTGGAAGCAGCTGAACGGCGTGAGATTATCCGCATACTGACGGTATTCAGCGACGAGGTACGTCCACAAGTGCCTCAGTTGTTGGCATCGTACGATTTCCTGGCCACCATCGACCTCATCCAAGCCAAAGCGCAATGGGCAGAGGAGACACAGAGTATAGAGCCGGTAGTGCTGGACAAGCCTCACATCGACTGGATTCGTGCCATCCACCCGCTACTACAGCGTTCATTGGCAAAGCAGGACAAGAAAGTGGTGCCTTTGGACATTATGTTAAGAGAAGAGAAAAATGAGCAAAGCGGTCGGCTTCTCATCATCTCCGGTCCTAATGCTGGTGGAAAGTCGGTGTGTCTGAAGACCGTCGGCCTGCTGCAGTACATGTTGCAATGCGGTGTGCCCGTCCCCGTCAGCGAGCGTTCGACGATGGGCGTGTTCCGCGACATCATGATAGACATTGGCGACGAGCAGTCGATAGAGGACGACCTCTCGACCTACTCCAGCCACTTGCAGAACATGAAGATGATGATGCGCCAGGCTAATGAGCACACCCTATTATTAATCGACGAGTTCGGCGGCGGTACGGAGCCAACCATCGGTGGTGCCATTGCCGAGGCGGTGCTCAAGCAGTTCTGGCAGAAGAAGGCTTTTGGTGTCATCACCACCCACTACCAGAACCTCAAACACTTTGCCGAGGGCCATCCAGGCGTGGTCAATGGCGCTATGCTCTACGACCGCCACCAGATGCAGGCACTCTTCCAGCTGAGCATAGGACAGCCCGGCTCATCATTTGCCATTGAGATAGCCCGCAAGACAGGCATACCCGAGGAGGTCATCCGCGACGCCACAGACATTGTTGGCTCAGAGTACGTGCAGAGCGACAAGTACCTGCAGGACATCGTGCGCGACAAACGCTACTGGGAGGGCAAGCGTCAGACCATCCACCAGCACGAGAAGTCGCTGGAGCAACGCATTACGCGCTACGACACGAACCTAGAGGAGATAGAACGTGAGCGCAATGCCATTCTGAAGCGTGCCAAGGAACAGGCCAAGGAATTGCTGGACGAGGCCAACCGCCAAATAGAGAACACCATACGCGAGATACGTGAGGCACAGGCTGAGAAGGAGAAGACGCGTCTTGTCCGCGAAGAACTCAACAAGTTCCGTGCCGAGGTAACCAACGAAGACCGTCAGGGTCTGATGAGCGAAGAGGACTTTGCCCGCAAGCTACAGCAGATGCAGGAGCGCAAGGCCCGTAAGGAGAAACGGCGTCAGGAGAAGGAAAAGGGTACGGCGAATAGCGGCCTACAGGCTGTTGCAAAAAGTGCAACTGCCACCTCCAGCCAGAAAAGCCTCCAACCTAAGGACACCGTGCGCATCAAGGGCACCTCGTCAGTAGGCACCATTGAGAGCATCGACGGCAAAATGGCGAGTGTCATCTTCGGCGGCATGCGCACAAAAGTGAAGACAGCACAACTGGAACGTGCCGAGATGCCCAAGCCACAACAAACTGCCCAACAGGCCCTGATGGAGCGACTCGCACCGGTAAGCACTTCACACATGACACGCTCGACCATCGAGGACCGCAAGCACAACTACCACCAGGACCTCGACGTTCGCGGCATGCGTGGCGACGAAGCCGTCAACACCGTCATGCACTTCATCGACGACTCCATCCTGATTGGCATGACCCGCGTGCGCATTCTGCACGGCACAGGCAACGGCATCCTACGCCAACTCATCCGACAGTACCTGAATACGGTACCCAATGTAGTGAAAGCCCGCGACGAACACGTACAGTTCGGTGGAGCAGGCATTACTGTGGTAGATCTTGAGTAATTGAGAATTGAGCATACCATTTATAACCTAAAATGAATAAAATACCTCTGCTACTAATCATGCTGACAGCACTCACAATCGGTGCCACAGCAAAAGACTACACCGTCGCATCACCTGACGGGCAGTTACAAATTACCATCCATGCAACGGCCGACCGACTGACATGGGAAGTGCGTCACGACCAGACCGTAGTGCTGACCCCGTCAGAAATCGGCCTCAACGGTTCACTCCGGAACATGAAGGGGCGCGTTTCCAAGAACACAGCCTACCTGACAAGCGGCCAGTTGGCCGTAGAGTTCCGGGCCGACAATGACGTGGCCGCCTACCGCATTCACAATCGCTCGAAACGGCCGTTGACCATCAGTCAGGAAACGGCAGAATTCAATTTTTCCGACGACTACATGGCCTTCGTCCCCTATGTCAACGACAACCGAGGCGGTGAGCGTTGGTGCTACTCGTTTGAGAGTTACTATGACGAACAAAAGCTTTCAGAAATCTATAATGACTCACTGGCTATCAACCCATTAGCCGTACGACTGCCACAAGGCAAACTGGCCGTCGTAGCCGACATGGGGGCCACCGACTACCCAGGCATGATGCTGTTGCACAATGGCAGTCACGGACTGAAAGCCGCCTTCGCACCCTACCCTACGAAGGAAATCATCGGCGGTTTCAACCGTCTGAACCTGGTACCCACCGAGCGTGCCCCCTACATTGCCAAGGACGTGAAGGGTGCCATGCCCTGGCGCATCGTCATGGTGACAACAAGGGACGAACAGCTCTTTGCAGCCGACCTGCCCCACCGCTTCGGACCGAAGTGCCAGTTGCAGGACACGTCATGGATTCGTCCGGGCAAGGTAGCCTGGGACTGGTGGAACGCCACCATGCTGACCGGCGTGCCGTTCCGTGCCGGCATGAATACCGACACCTATAAGTATTACATCGACTTTGCTGCCCGCAATGGCTTGGAGTACATCATCATTGACGAAGGCTGGAGCACCGACGAGAGCCTGCGCTCCGAACTGAACCCCGATATTGACCTGCTCAGCCTGCTCCCCTATGCCGCGAAGAAAGGCGTGGGCATCATCCTCTGGACATCGTGGCGCAACTGCATCAACAATACCGAGGACGACTTCAAGTACTATGCCGACCTTGGCGTGAAAGGCTTTAAGGTGGATTTCTTCGACCGCGACGACCAGGTGGTCATGCAATCCGCATGGAAGATAGCCGACTGCGCCGCCCGTAACCACCTGCTGCTCGACCTGCACGGATACCGTCCCACCGGCATCCAGGTGGCCTATCCTAACATCGTCAATTTCGAGGGTGTGAAAGGCCTGGAGAACTCCAAATGGGAACCGCGTGCAGGCGACGGTCCGCTGCACGACCAGCCCCACTACGACGTGACGGCCCCCTACCTGCGAATGCTCGTCGGTCCCATGGACTACACCCCGGGCGCCATGACCAATGCCACGCGTGCCGCATTCTTCGGCAACAACGACCACCCCATGAGCCAGGGCACCCGTGCCCATCAGGTTGCCATGTATGTGGCTTTCGATGCCCCGCTTCAGATGTTGGCCGACGCGCCAACACGCTACGAACGCGAACAGCCAACCACCGACTTCATCCGTCAGATACCCACCGTGTTCGACGAAGTACGGCCCCTTGGCGGCAAGCTCGGCGAGTGGTTCGCCATTGCCAAGCGCAAAGGCAGCACGTGGTACATCTGCGCCATGACCGACTGGCACACGAAAGAGCTTACCATCCCGCTGAACATGCTCGGCGAGGGTACATACAACATGGAGATTTTTGCCGACGGCATCAATGCCGACCGCGATGCCACAGACTATACCAAGACCCAGCGTACCGTGAGCCGCCAAGACGGACTCCACATCCAGCTGGCTCCAGGTGGAGGCTGGGCAGCCATCGTCACACCTGTTGCCGCGAACTAAGCATCTGATAAAAAAAGAAAGACCGCCGGTCCCTCGTGGGAACCAGCGGTCTTTTCAGTTAAGCCGTAACCTATAGCAGATTAGGGCTCAGGACCAGGCTCAGGGTCAGGCTTGTTACCCTTGATAGGAACGTAGATGGGAATCTTCTTGGGTTTGCCATCAACGGTGATCTCGCGGTACTCTACCTCGTAGGTCTTGCGGAGCACACATTTTTTCTTCATTTCACGGCTGGTGATGCGGTCGAGTTCCTCACCCTCGGGGATGAAACGGACGTGTACACCGGTGATGTGCTCATTCACGTTGAAATCCTCCACAGAGTCGGCACCACCATGAGCATTCTCAAGAGTGGGACGAAGAGTACCCAGACCATCAATCTTTACACCGATGCCCTGAGAGAGCAGATCGACGACACAGTTACGGTAGCGGATGAAGACACCATCAATGATGTCGCGTGTCCAAGGGCTGCCGTTGCTGTTGATCATATCACACACACCACGCATGTTAATAGGCTCGGTGTAATGGATGCGGCCGTATTTCTTGCCGAAATAATCAGATTTGCGGTTTTCATTGGTTACAATGTCAACCTCAACGACTTGTCTTTCAGTTGCCATAATTTTGTCCTTTCCTTTTTAATAGTAAAAATATCAAAGAGCACTTTCTCACGGCTGCCGTCGCAGCCCACCTGCAGGTTTTTGAATCGGAGGCTCTTACTCTCCTTTTCGCTGACAAAGGACGGAAAAATATCTGAACGGTACAAATCCTTTACTTCCAAAAATCAAAAAGGAAGTAAAGGAAGTAAAAATCAGGCCCCTTTTGGGCTTATTCCTGGGTCGTTTTCGGGAGAATCAGCTCAAAATACCGTTCTGCCTCACAATAAACGGCGTACCAGAACTCCATATTGAACTTACCCTTCTCCCACTCCACCTCGGGTTTAGGGTTCATTTTGATGTACTTGTCGAAACTACATGATTTCAACACCAGATTGCTGATACAGTTTCTAAAGTGACGATCCGTGCAGATGCTGAGCCCCTGAGGCATATTCCTGCTGCAGTACTCATGAAACTGCGTGCGCTGCCGCCAGAAGAAACTGCTGCTCGAGTTTAGTCCGTTTACATATATATAATAGAACAGGCTAACCAGCAGATGGTTCACGCCATACTCCTTTTCGTGGTAGCCGTCGCTGTCCTTCCACTTCATGTGCGCCGTATGCTCGTCGTTGAGCATTGCCGTTGCAGCAGTCTTCAGTGCCTCCATCAGCATCTCGTCATTCAGCGGTTCCTTGAGAAACTGGTGGTTGGCCGGTGCCGTTCCTTCCTGTGAGTTCTCATCCGTTCCCAGTGTTTTCGGAATCGAGATTTTTCCTGGCGGGTTGGTAATGATTGCCATCATCTCGTCGCCAGCCTTGCTCTGCGCTATCAGATCCTTTATCTCACTGATCTCTCTTGAACCTAACGAAATAGAATTAGTGAATGTAATCAAGGAATTGTCCATCATCAATAGCGTCACACCTCCCGTTGCACTGATACTACTGGCAAACTTCATGGCTTCCTTTACGTCATCAATGCTAAAGAGATGCCCTATGTAGGGAATATTGTAGCCCTCCTTGACATACCGCGGGAGATCCTTGCGTTTGATGAATCTCACCATCGGGTCGCCACCAATTAAGAACTGCATTTCCTTCTCATTCACGGAAAGCTGCACCATCTGCATCAACTGTCCGTTGTCAGAGCTGTCAGATTTAGATTTCTTCTTCATTATACTTTGCCTTCTAATTTAAATAATGCAAAGTTACGAAAAGAAATCAAATCTACAAGAAAATGGAAATAAGATTAAAAAAAATAGAAGTTCAACAGAGAAAAATGATATTTCAAACAAAAAAGTCATTGTAAAAGTTGTATAGTTGTATAACTTTTCGTAAATTTGCAGCCGATGAGAAAAATCATAGCGTATAAGAACTACTATCAGGAGTTCATGGCAAAGCTATCACAGCAGGAGCGCGACAAAATCCGCCGCGCATTGCTGCTATTCGAGACTGAGGACAGGATACCACGCCACTATATAAGTTACATCCGCGATGGTGTGTATGAGTTCCGAGTCACATACGGTAACAAGGAGTTCCGCCTGTTCTTCATCTATGATGGCGACACTATCGTGGTGTTGTTCAACTGCTATACAAAGAAAACGCAGAAAGCACCCAAACGTGAAATTGATAAAGCTATTAAACTGAAGGAGGAATATAGAAATGAAAGAAAATGAAATGATCTACGACATCAGTGCCGAACTTGAACAGGAGTTTGGCCCCAAAGGTTCTGCAAGCCGCAAGGCTGCTGAGGATAAGGCATGGGAGGAGTACAACGCTCAGATACTTCTGGATGCCCGCAAGAATGCAGGTCTCACCCAGCAGGAACTGGCAGAAAGGATTGGTGCAAACAAAGGCTATGTGTCACGTTTGGAACGTGGTCTCACCATCCCGTCAGTCTCAACCCTCTATCGCATTGCCGCAGCAATGGGACTA
>JAEEGH010008734.1_pt1 | contig 23833 bp, 26 predicted proteins | sample 9134181 | NCBI WGS metagenome assembly JAEEGH01 (sample SAMN16246544, study PRJNA631951) | gut metagenome | biome: gut microbiome; feature: rumen; material: DP-attached | host: Bos | place: Iran: Karaj | collected 2018-10
AAGTACAATCGTTTTCCCATGCGCCCCCTCAACTGGCGCTCTCCTAAGCAGGCCCTTTCTGACTTCGCCGCTGCTCCTCGCGCGGCCACCGATTCAGGAATAGGTTCGTCGCCTTCGGCTCCTCCCTATTCCTGAATCGTGTAACACATCATTGACAAACCCACAGCGCTCCGGCGCACCCAATAAAAAAACTCTTGACAAACATCGTGGGAACCTGTATAATCCCACCGCATAAGAAAGCAGGCGGCCTTGCCGCCTCACCCGGCCGGACAGCCGCGCCGCGGTCAACATGGTTTTCACTTACCTTCGGGGAAGTGATACTGTCGTTGCGCGGGCTTTCGGCCTGCGCGATTTTTATTGGAGGTGTTTCAGCATCAGCAACGCAGCACATCAAATCAATGAGGATATCCGGGATAAAGAGATTCGCCTCATTGGCAGCGACGGCGCCCAGCTTGGCATCATGTCGCCGGAAGCGGCGCTGGAGATCGCGGCGGAACAGGACCTCGACCTTGTGAAGATCTCTCCGACCTCCAATCCCCCGGTCTGCAAGATCATGGACTATGGGAAATACCGCTTCGAGCAATCCAAGCGGGAAAAGGAAACCAAGAAGAACCAGAAGATCATTGAGATCAAGGAGATCCGCATGTCTCCGGGCATCGGCGTCAACGACTTCAATACGAAGCTGAAAAGCGGCCTGAAGTTTCTGTCGGACGGGGACCGGCTGAAGGTCACCGTGCGCTTCCGCGGCCGCGAGATGACCCACACGGAGATCGGCGAGCAGCTGCTGAGCCGCTTCTCGGAAGCCTGCAGCGATGTTGCGACGGTGAGCAAGCCCCCCAAGCTGGAAGGACGGCACATGACCATGTTCCTGTCCTCCAAGATTTCCAAATAAAGCAAGTTTACGACACGGAAGGAGAAGCACCATGCCTAAGCTCAAAACCCACAGCGGGTCCAAGAAGAGATTCAGCCTCACCAAAACCGGTAAGGTTAAGCGCGCCCATGCCTACAAGAGCCACATCCTGACCAAGAAGGTCACCAAGCGCAAGAGAGGTCTGCGTCAGCTGGCGTATGCGGACGTGACCAACGAGTCCGCCATCAAGCGCATGATCCCTTACAAGTAAGAATTACCGACAGTTCATATAGGAGGAACACAAAATGGCAAGAATCAAGGGCGCAATGATGACCCGCAAGAGAAGAAAGAAGATCCTGGGCCTGGCCAAGGGCTATTGGGGTTCCAAGTCCAAGCATTTCAAGATGGCCAATCAGGCCGTCATGAAGTCCGGGAATTATGCATATATCGGCCGCAAGCAGCGCAAGCGCGATTTCCGCAGCCTGTGGATCACCCGCATCAGCGCCGGCGCAAAGCTCAACGGCATGAACTACTCCACCTTCATGCACGGCCTCAAGCTGGCCGGCGTGGACATGAACCGCAAGATGCTCTCCGAGCTGGCGATCCATGAGCCCAACGCTTTCACCGCCCTGTGCGAAAAGGCCAAGGCAGCCCTTTAACGTCCTTATTTGCCGGAATTCGGCGCAGCTCCCCTTGGTCGCTGCTTGAAGATTCCGGCAAAACGTCCTTCTCAAAAATGAAGCGGCCGCTTCATTTTTGAAGCGGAGCCCGCGACGACGAGCGGGCGCGAACTCTGCGAGGCTTTTACAGATGACGATGCTGCCCCGGACCGAGTCGGTCCGGGGCGGTTTTTTCGCACGGCGCATGTCCGCACGGATGAAGGAACGGCATGGATCGGGGAATGTTTTTGACTGACAGTCACGAATGGCACTACGGCGCGGACAGCCCTTCTGTCCGCACCGTAGTGCTTCATGGATGCACTGGCCGCCTTATCTCTGTTCGCTTATGTAGATAGATAACTTGCTCTGCAAAATCCTGCCCACTTCCTCCGCGGTTTTCTGCCCGCTGAAAAAGGCCTCGGCTTCGCCGGTGATCATCGTCATGATTTCGGCATCATAAGAATTCCGGATCTTGGTGGTGGTCCTCACCAGCTCCAGGAGCTTATCCGCCTGCTCCTGCGTCAGCGCTTTGATATGCACGGTCAGGCTCCCCAGGCGCCATACCAGGCGGTCCTGTTCGATCCTCTCTCCGTTTTCGTCCAGAAGGAAGCTTCCGTCCGCATTTCTCAAATACTGGGGGGTCATGGCGTTTTCCAGGCTCTTTTCAAAGGCCGCCCGATTGGTGGGCAGGCTCCACAAAAACCGCTCCTGGTATTCCGCCGTCATCACCTGGCGCAGGAACTGCCAGGCCAGGTCCTTATGTTCACTCTTTGAACAGATGGCGTAACCGGAACCGTCGATACTCAGCATGCTGCCGGTTCCTTCGGTGGTGGGGTAGCCGATGAAGGTCGCGTCTCCGCCGAAAAGGGCATCGTACATCTGGAAGCTCTGGAAATCGCTGATCCGGTTGATATGAAGCATTTGGCGTCCCGCTTCGATCCGGTCAAAATCGTCCTCCCGTTCCGTGCTCGTCCAGTCGAAGTCTTTGGGGAACTGCGAGGCGAAGGAGAGGATATCGGTGAAAAGGGGGGTGTCGAAGGCGCAGACGCCGCTGGAAAAGTCGATCAGCCGGTCCATCTCCAGGCTGAGGCACTGCGTAAGGATCGTGTCTCTGGTGGTCCCCTGGCCGAAGGGCTCGCACCCCGCGGGCATCTGCGCCAGGGCTGCGTTGAACTGTTCCAGGGTCCAGCCCGGCGTATTGCCCACAACGCTGGCCGCGCCGATAACGGTCTCGATGCTGAAGCCGGAAGCGATGCGGTAGAGCTTGCCGTCGGTCATCATGGCCGCCAGCACGCCGTCCAGCAGCTGATCCTTTAGTTCCTCGTCGGCGTTCAGGAAGGGCATCAGGTCTGCAAGGATCCCCTGCGCTATGAGCTTTCGGACGGGGAGGCCGTTGAGGCAAAGGACGTCCGGCACGCTGCCCGCCATGATCTCCGTGTTCAGCCTGGCGTACCCGGCCTCCAATGACCCGTACTCCGTATAATCCAGCACTTCGATGCGGGCGTCGGGACTAGACCGGTTGAATTTCATGACCAGGCTCTGCAGGTTTGTTTCCAGGCCCATGACAGCCAGGGTAAGGACGGTTTTGTCGGGAAGGTCGGCGGCGGGTATCTGCCGCACAAGGACGATGGAGGATTTGATCTCCATGGTATTTTCGTCCATCTCGCTGCTGAGGATCACGATCTGCCCCTCCTCCGTCGCAAACACCCGGTTCGCGGTGGGAGGCTCCAAATCGGTATTGACCCAATTGAAGAGCTTTTCCGCCTTGCTTTCAGCCAGCGAATAGCCCAGGAAGTTGGACCCGCTGGAGTAATAGAAATCATATTCGCCGCTGCCCGCCGTGAGGTTCAGGATATTGCCCAGGGGATAATCCTGATCCCGGTCCAGGGCCACGCTCTCCGTGTCCAGTATGCGCAGATGTCTGCCGTCTTCCACATAGGTAACGACTGCGATGCGCCCATCCCGCAGGCGGATCATGCTCTCCACCCAGCTTGGGGACTCCAGCACCTGGCGGAAGCCTCCGTCAGCGTCCAAAGCGACGATCGGCTGACTGAAGTTGATGTAAATTCGTCCCCGGTCGTCCAGAACGAAGCCCTGAGGGTAATAGAAATCCTGCCAGCTTCCCCCCAATGCATTTTTCAGCTCATCGTCCAGCAGCAGGCATTGTTCCTCGCTGCCGTCGGCGGCGAGAAAGCGAAGATAGTAGTTCTGCTCAGATTTCAGGTAGACGTAGTATTGCTTCTGATACCACTCGTCGGAATAGAGTTCCACATCGTCGGGCCCGTCGTAAACCTGACGGTAAAGGGCCTCCAAGGAGACCATCCCGCCCTCCGGGGTCACGGCTGCGTCGATGATGGAAGCGGAACCGTTTTCGTCGGCCTCCAGGGGTTGATAGCCCTCCAGCGCCCGAAGGCCGCCGTCCAGCCCGACGGAATACAGCTTCGTGCCGTAAATATCGTACTGCCCTTCGTATTCCGGGGTCACGCCCTCCGGGATATTCTCCCCGACCTTCTCATAGCAGCCGGCCAGGATGCGCCCATTCTGACAGGCAAAGGTGGTAAACCTATTCCCTCCGGCGCCCGAAAGGGGTACAAACTCGGCATGATAGACGTAGGTAACCGGAACCGGCGTCGCGGTGGCGTCGGCCGCGTCGGTTCCGTCGGCTGCATCGTTTGCGCTGTTCGTGGGTGCGGGACTGGGCGTGCTGATGGCTGCACTGTCAGGGGCGGGGTTCTTGTTGCAGCCCGCCAGGGACCCCAGCAAGCCCCAGATAAGGATGAATGCCAAGCCTAAGGCAGCTCCTCTCTTTGCTTTCATCATCGTTTCCTCCTTTCGCAGTCGGCGCAGGGGCGTTTCCGGTCGGATCCATTACAACACATCTATTCGCAATGAGCATAACAAATGTCATTGAATCGGTCAATCAATGGTCAATTGCATTACATTGGAGGATCATCAATCGTTCATTGAATCATTCTTCACGATTTGCGGGAATGAGAATCCCCTTGCCGTTCCCGAGCCTGCTCTGCAAGGCAAATCCTGATTCCGGTCCTTCCCGCCTGCGGAAACAAACTACAATCAGGCCTTGATAGGACCGCCCCGGACCGAGTCGGTCCGGGGCGGTTTTCGTTTCTCTTATCCTTCCGTCACGGTGACGGCGCATTCCGCCGTGAGACCGCTTTCGCTGGTCGCGGTGATCGTGGCCTGGCCGGGGGCGACGGCAGCGACGATGCCCCGCTCATCCACTGTGGCCACGCTCTCGTCGCTGCTGGTCCAGACGACGGCCTCCTGCATGGAATTGACGGGCTGGAAGAAGACCAGCTGTCCCATGGAGGCGCCCGCGGGCAGGGTCATGCTCTCATAAAGGAGCTTCATTTCCGACGGCGCGGGATAGGTGATGCGCCGGCGGTGGGTCACCTTCCCCTCCCCGGGGTCATAGGCAAAGCTTTCCTCCTCCCGGTAATCGCTGCCCGCATAGACGCTGGTAAGGACCCGGCCTTCTTCGTCATAGCTGATCTCGTTCACGGCGGAGGGCGCTTCCGGGTCGCCGCTTATCTGACGCACCAGCCGCCCCGCCTCGTCATACTCGTAGGTCGTCACGCTGGTCCGGACGCCGTCCGTCCACTCCTGACGCAGGGGTTTATTCTCCCCGTCCACCCAGAGGACGGTCCGGGAGCTGCCGGCAGGCGATTCCGTGACCACAGTCCTGGTGCCGGCTTCATCAACGGTGGAGGTGGTGACGATGCTGTATGCCCCGTAATCCTGGGTGGTCACCCGTACTGCGCCGTCGACCGCATCCGTCTGGGCGTAGAGGACGTTCCCCTCGGCGTCCAGGCGCTTCTGCGTCGTGTTTCCGTTCTCATCGCAGGTGAACTCCCATTGCTCGACGACCTCGCCGCGCTGGACGGTCCAGGCCCTCGTGCGGTTTCCCGCCGCGTCGTATTCGTTGTAGCTGCCGCTGACCCACTGGCCCACGGGCGTCTCCATGACCTGTTCCACGGCGGTCTGGTTTCCGTTTTCGTCGTAGGTGAAGGTGACGACGGTTTCGCCCCCGTTGGAGCTTTGGCGGATCAGCTGTCCCCAAAGGTCGTATTCGCTGGTGGTAACGCTTTGGGATTTCGTACCGTCCTCGTGCAGGGAGTCAAAAACGCGTTCCGTCTCCCGCCCAAGTTCATCATAGCGATAGGTGATGGTCGTCGTGGAATTCACGCCGTAGGTGGTGACGGTCAGGGGGCGGCCGTCCTCCCCGTAGGCGGTGACTTCCCGGGTCCGGCGGCCGTCGTTGGTCTCGGTGATCTCCTCCCGCACCGGCCAGAGTGTGGGATCATAGCTCAGATCGCAGATCACGCTTGCGCCGGATACTTCATCGGTATAGATCCGCCCGATCCAGCCGGAGCGCGCATAAAGCGCCGCGGCGCGGATGATGGCGGTGTCGCTGTCTTCATCGTAATCCGCCTGGAAACCCAGGAGGGGCGCCAGGTCCGCCAGCCGGAAGTAGTTATGGCCGCCCACATTCCACGCAGGGAGGCCGGCGTCTTCCCCGTTGATGCGGAGGGTCTGTCTGCCGGGGACCGCCGCGGCGCCGGGCCCCTTCGACTGCCCTTCGCTGCCGTCGGGGACATAAGCTTCTCCCGTGATCAGGCAAACGGTCCTCGTCTCCCCGTCCCAATCCACGGAAAAGCGGCTGCCGGTGCTGTTGAGGGCCAGGGCCACATCCCGCAGCTTGAACCAGGTTTCCCCGCCGATCTCGTATGCCTCGCAGGCAGCGGGCTTGCCGTCCACCCGCAGGGCGCGCTCGGACGACAGCGCCGTCTCCCCCGCCGCCAGCGCTGTCGCCGGAAGCAGTGTCAGGGCCATCAGCAGCGCGAGAAGGATGCACATCGTCTTTTTCATGGCAGTCTCCTTTCTGCTCCACATTTTCCATTTTCTCGCTTTCCTGCGCCTATTTTATCGGATATAAGCAATCTGTGTCAACTATACGATGATACCGGTATATCAACCAACTGTTGATATACCGGTATTCTCCTCATGCGCCGCTAAAGGGCATCAGTGTATGACATGAAATCTCTGCAGGAACTTCGCCGTGATCAGGAGGATGAGCAGCAGAATGACGATGGCGAGCATCAGCGTATTTTGACGTTTCCGCTTTCTCCGCTCCTGTTCGTTTCGGGGCTGGTCCTCCTCGAACATCCGTCTCGTGCGGATGCGCCGGCCGTCGAAGGTGTTCCGCTCCGGTTCTTCTTCGCGGAACATCTGCGCTTCCCCGTTCTTCTTTTTTTCGCTCATCCCTGCGTCCCCTCCGGCTGTGGTTTTTCACTTAAGGCAACACCGCACAATTCTGGTGCGCAGATTGCGCAGTCAGAATTTTCGTCAGATTGTCTGAAAATCGCGGGGAATACTTCCTGTATTGGCCAAGATTTTCGGGCAATATGACGGAACATGATGCAAGCAAGATGTGTGCCGAGAATTGTGCGGTGTTGCCTTAAAAGCATATCGTTACGCCGGCTGCCTGTCAACCATACGATCATGGGGGTCGGTTCAACCGCCGGTTGCGTTTTTATTGCTGCGCCCGGCGGAAGGTGATGATGAAAGCGCCCTTGATCTGGCTGGATGTAGCCATATAGTCGTAGGTCACCAGCTCCCAGCCCTCGGCGGCCCTCTGGTTCAGCAGCGCATCCAGGGAGGCGGCGTCCTCGTCGTTGGCCTTGTCCGACCAGAACTTCACACCCACCTTCATGATCTCCGTCTTATAGATATACATCTTCGTACCTCCTTCTTTTGCAGGGGGGACGGCGCAAGCCTGCGCCGCCCCCATGTCTTTTATCTTCTGTTTCTCAGCGCCTTGGGCTTCCCCAGGATCTCCGCCCAAACCACGGCGGTGCGCATTTCCGGCCTGCCGGGCTTCCGGGGGGCGGGGGCAGCCGGTTCCCGCTCCTGCTGGGGCAGGAGGGGCTCCCGGACCCTTTCCATGTCGGCGGCAGCCATTATTTCTTCTCCTCAGCGGCGATGGCTTCCCGCATGCGGGTGTCGGAGATCACGTTCTGCAGGTTGTAGTAATCCATGACCCCCAGCTTGCCGTCCCGCAGGGCCTGGGCCATTGCCATGGGCACCTCGGCCTCGGCCTCCACCACCTTGGCCCGCATTTCCTGGACCTTGGCTTTCATTTCCTGTTCTCCGGCGATGGCCATGGCCCGCCGCTCCTCCGCCTTGGCCTGGGCGATCTTCTTGTCCGCCTCGGCCTGGTCGGTCTGCAGCTGGGCGCCGATATTGCGGCCGACGTCGATATCCGCGATGTCGATGGAGAGGATCTCAAAGGCGGTACCCGCCTCCAGCCCCTTGCTGAGCACGGTCTTGGAAATCATATCCGGGTTTTCCAGCACGGACTTGTGGTCCTCGGCGCTGCCGATGGTGGTGACCACGCCCTCGCCCACGCGGGCGATGACGGTCTGTTCCCCGGCGCCGCCCACCAGCCGGTCGATGTTGGCCCGGACGGTGACCTTCGCCTTGGCCTTCAGCTCGATGCCGTCCTTGGCGATGGCGGCCACCACGGGGGTCTCGATGACCTTGGGGTTGACACTCATCTGCACGGCCTCCAGCACGTCGCGCCCGGCCAGGTCGATGGCACAGGCCCGCTCGAATTCCAGGGGGATGTCGGCGCGCTGGGCCGCGATGAGGGAATTGACCACCCGGTCCACGTTGCCGCCGGCCAGGTAATGAGCTTCCAGCTTGTTGATGGGGATCTTGATGCCGGCCTTCACGGCCTTGATGAGGGGATTGACGATCCTGGCGGGCACCACCCGGCGCAGCCGCATGCCGATGAGGGTGAAGATGCCCACATGGACGTTGGCCGCCAGGGCGCTGATCCACAGGCCCATGGGCACGAAATGGAACAGGATCACCAGGACAAGGATGACCACCGCGATGAGGATGACCGGTCCGATGACGAATGTCGGCATTTCTATCAACTCCTTATTTGTTCATTGTTTGTTTTTTGTCTTCGTTATTCGCCGGCGGAGGCGGCCGCCACGATGATCCGGCTCCCCTCCACGGCCTCCACCCGCAGAGCTTCACCTTCGGGGATGAATTCGCCCCGTGTCACCACGTCCAGGCGTTTGCCGCCGATCTCCGCAATGCCGGAGGGGCGCAGCACCGTGAGGGCCCGGCCGGCGTCGCCCTCCTTCGCGCCTTCGCCGTCGCCGCTGACGAAGCCCTCGACGGAACCGTTCTCATCCTGCAGCACCAGCTTTTTGGGCAGCTTGCCCGCGCTGAACAGGCTCGCGCCGATGAGGAAGATCACCAGCACGATCACGGCGGCGATGGCCGTCATCAGCAGGCCCTGGGCGAAGGTCCGGGCCGAAATGAGGATATCCAGTCCCAGGGCCAGGATGCCCAGGATGCCGGGCAGGCCGAAGCCGGGATGGAAGATTTCTCCCACCAGGAAGCCGACGCCCGCGATGAGCAGGATCAGCGACCAGAAGGAGATACCGCTGAAAAAAGCAGGCATGTCAGTCTCCTTTCGACAGATAGTGGTCCTTTTCGTTGATGGGAACGCCGCAGCTGCGGCATTTCGTGATGCGCGTATAGGGGGTGGTCGCCAGGAGCCGGCCGCACTTGGGGCAGCGATAGCTCCGGAGGAAGCAGAAGATGCTGACGATCAGCATGCAGCAGCCCGCAATGATGCAGACCTTGTACCAGGGCAGGGTAATGCCGATCAGGAGCTTCCAGCCCTTCTGGGCAAAGTAGGGAGAATAGGAGGGCATGAAGACCCCCGCCAGGAGAAAGATGATGCCTGCCGTCTGCATCCGCTTGATCATCCGCTTCAGGGCGGCGATGGTCTGTAATTCCTCCGGGTCACGCCTCCGAAACGGGGGACGGGGGGGCTGGGGGCGATTGTTCGTCTTCATAGCTGCTTCCTCGATTCTTATCTTCGTTCCCTTCCCTTTTCCCCTCCGCCGCAGGGGCGGAGGGGTCAAGAGGGGCGGGGGTTCACGCGTTCAGGGCTTCGCTCTCCGCCTGGGGGGCCGGAGCGGCTTCCTTTTTCTCGCTGCCCAGGAAGGGGGGCAGCTCCATGCCAGCCATCTGGAACATCTCGTTCAGGGGCGGGATGCTCTTCATGAGGCCGGAGATGTAGCCGGCGGTGGCGTTCTTGCCGTCCTTGCCCTCGCCGGAATCCCAGACGGTGACCTTGTCGATCTTCACATTCTTCACCGCTTCCACCTGGATGCGGATCAGGTCCTCCATCTTGTCGGTGAGCATCAGCTGGGCGGCGGCCCTGGGGTCGCCCCCGGCGGCCTCCACGATGGCCCGCAGGCCCTCGGCCTGCTTCATGAGGATCTCCTTCTGGCCCTCAGCCTCGGCCAGCATGCGGCTGCGGATGGCGTCCGCCTCGCCGGAAGCTCTGCTGCGGATGGCGTCCGCCTCGCCCGCGGCCTTGCGGCGGATCTGCTCCGCCTCGGCTTCCGCCTCCAGCTCCTTTTTCCGCTTGGCGATCTCCGTGGAGACGATGACGTCCGCCTCCTGGGTGGCCTTCTCCTTGGCGGCGCGGGCGGCCTCGGCCTGCTGCTCTGCGGCGTAGGCTTCTTCCCTTGCCTTGGCGGCCTGGATGGATTCGGCGGCGGTGGCCAGGCGCAGGGCCTCAGCCTCCTTCTCCCGGCGCTGTGCGTCGGACATGGCGACCTGGACCTTGGCGCTGTTCTCGCCCTCGATGGCAAGGGCGTTGGCCTCGGACACGCTGACGCGCTGGTCGCGGTTGGCGTTGGCGACGCCGATGGAGCCGTCGCGCTCCTTCTCGGCCACGGTGCGCTTGGCGTCGTTGATGGCCTTGGCTGCCGCTTCCTTGCCCAGGGCCTCGATGTAGCCGCTCTCGTCGGAGATATCGGTGACGTTCACGTTGATGAGCCGGAGGCCGATCTTTTTCAGCTCCGTCTCCACGTTGCGGCTGACGGCGTCCAGGAACTTATCCCGGTCGGCGTTGATCTCCTCGATATCCATGGTGGCGATCACCAGGCGCAGCTGGCCGAAGATGATATCCTTTGCCAGCTCCTGGATCTGCCCCAGCTTGAGGCCCAGCAGCCGCTCGGCGGCGTTCTGCATGACCCCGTTTTCCGTGCTGATGCCCACCGTGAAGGTGCTGGGCACGTTGATGCGGATGTTCTGGCGGCTCAGGGCGTTCTGCAGGTCCACGGAAATGCTGATGGGGGTCAGGTCCAGGAACTCCGCCGCCTGGATGATGGGCCAGACGAAAGCCGCGCCGCCGTGGATGCACTTACTGCTGCGGCTGGTGCCGTCCTTATTGCTGCCCACGTTGCCGTAGACCACCATCACCTTGTCCGAGGGGCACTTTTTGTAGCGCTTCATGATGGCGACCAGCAGGCCGAAGGCAATGATGACGACCACACAGATCAGAATGAGCGTCTCGATTCCAAAGGGCATTTCAATACCTCCTTAACTATAACACACTTCTCCCAAATCGTCTATTTCTTCTGTTGCTTCTTTTTTTCTTCTTCCAGTTCTTCCAGGGCCTGAGCCTTCGCTTCCCGCAGGATCTTGCGAACGGCGGTCGCCAGGAAGAAAATGCCCAGGACGGCGTCCAGCAGGATCATGGACCAGTGGGCTCCGCGGGTCAGGTTGATAACGCCCACCACCAGCCAGCCCACGCCGATGATCACGCTGACCAGAAAATTCATGCTGCCTTCACCTCCCTATCGGCTCATGACGATGAGCTGCCGGTCCTTGGTGACGCCGATGACCGTCACCGGCGTGCCCGTGGGGATGGCGGATTCCTCGTCCGTCACGGCGGCGCATTCCGTCATGGTATCCTGGATCACCACGTTCACCTTCCCCTCGCCGGCGCGCAGGGCGGGAACGGAAAGGTAGACTTCCCCTCCGGCGCCCACGGCATTCGCGAGGGATACGGTGCCGTCGGCCTGGAGGCGCAGGATCATCTGCATCGTGAGGGCGATGAGCACCATAGCCGCGACGCCCATGACCAGCCCGATCAGCACCCCCGCGAGCCAGGGCCGCCCGGCCCGGGTGATGGCCAGCACCGCCCAGCCCCAGACCGCCAGGAAGGCGGTGATGCCCCGGAAGGTGAACAGGCGCAGGCCCGCCAGGCCGTCCGACAGGCTGCCGTGGTCCCCCTCGGGAGCGCCGTCGTGGTCCAGGTCCGCCACGGCGACGTCCGGAATGCCGTCCCCGTCCAGGTCGATGCCGTCGGGGATGCTGTCCCCGTCCATATCCAGGTCCAGGTCGTCGGGAACGCCGTCCCCGTCCGTGTCCAGATCGCTGTCATGGTCTCCCAGGCCGATCAGGGTCAGCACCAGCTGCACGACCAGCAGCAGCGTGGCCGGGATGGCGACGGCGGCAAAGATGCGCTGCAAGAGCGTCAGGGATTCCCACCAGATGCGCATTTTGCTCCCCTCCTATCTTTCATCCAGATCGTCGATCATGGCCTGTGCCTTCTTCTTCAGCTCCGCGGCGGCATAGGCCGTCGTCAGGATGCGCAGCACCTGCTCCAATCGCTTCCCCGCGCCGGGGAAGGGCTCGGTGTACTCCCGCAGGCACTTTGACAGGGCTTCCTCTCCCCCGTCCGGCGGGGCGCAGATGCATTCGATGAGCCAGATATACAGCCGCCCGTCGTCCACCGTGTCGTCGCTCTCGTCGTCCAGATGCCCGTTGACGTAGCTCAGCAGGCTGACGATGCTTTCCAGAGGCAGGACCCCCCGGAGCATATTCACGATGAGGATGCGGCTGAGCTGCTTGCGGGAATATTTCTTCGCCTGCGGCGGCGGCAGGAAGCCCCGCGCCACCCAGTTCTGGATCACATAGGGCTCCAGCCCGGAAATATGGGATACCTGACTCAGCATCAGGTCCCCTCCGGCGAAGAGGGCCGCCACCAGCGTCTCCGCCCCCTGGGGATAGGCATCCTCAAAGCTCAGGGTGCTCCCCGGCAGTTCCCTTCTCATGGCACGTCCCTCCTTTCCCTCATCTTTCCCCGAGGATATCACACAATCACGTGATTGTCAATATATATCGTCGGATTATTTTATGGTATTTTCTGACAGGAAAACGGTTTGATACGGATACCTGATAGGAATATCGGACCGAGAAGCGAGCAGAAATCGTGCCAGACGAGGCGGAGAACGCAGGCGGGCTGTCGCCCGTCAAGGCCGACAACGAAGTATGGCGTGATTTATGCCGCTGCGAATACGTTATTCCTATCAGGTATCCGTATGAAAGCTCCCCCTATGAGACTGTGAAATACTGTCAATCATAGGGGGAGCTTATCCTGTCGTCTTCGGCTTCTGCGCACCCGGCATTCTGCCGGGTCCTTATTTCATGATGCCGCGTTTTCAGCCCGCGAAGCTGACGCCGCTGACCTCCACGCCGAACTTTTTCCGCAGCTCGGTCAGCGTCTCCGGCTTTTCCAGCCGCTCCGGCGCGTAGGTGCGGATGGCCTCGTAATCCTGGAGGAAAGCGAACCAATAGGGCTTGCCGCCCATGTCGTAGATTTCGCAGTCCTTCAGCGTTACCAGGCTGTGGGGGGCGAAGCGGGGGATATTCACGATGCAGCCCTCTTTGGCGATGTGCTTCTCCCCATAGACGGTGAATTCCGCCAGACCGTGGCGCACATAATAGAGCTCCCGCTCCCTGGGATAGGGGTTCCAGCTGACCTTGACGCCCTTTTTCAGCTGGGCGCAGATCATCTCGTTGACGCCGGCATTCTCCCAGCGGGTGGTGATGACCTTCACGGTGCAGCCGGGGAATTCATAGGAGGCATAGGGCCGGTCGGGATTCCGCACCGCCCGTACCTCCTCCACGGGCGCATCCTTATACACCGGACGCTCCCGCAGGATCATGTCCATGCCGCCCACCTCCCCGCGGACCCGCTGGAATTCCGGATCGGCGGCGGCCTCGGGCATCTTGTCCTTGAGGTGCTGGGCGATCTCCGCGAAATCCAGGGAGTTCAGGTCATGGAAGAAGCCCCGGTACTTCACATCCTCCATGAAGGCCATGGCGTGCTGCTGCCCCGGCTGGAGGTGGATGATGTCCCCCGGCGTGACCCTGCACTTGCGTCCGTCCACATAGAGGTACATCCAGCCGCTGTCCACGAAGAAGGTCTCGAAGCCGTTTTTGTGGGCGTGGCTGAAGGCGGAGGCCTCGTCCTCCGTCTGCTCCGGGCGCTTGGCGCACATGATGGAGTCGGTGACGGAATACTCCCGGTGGGGTCCCTCCGCCATGAGGATGGTGGATTGGTATTCCCCCACGTATCCGTCCGGGGCCTCCTGCTTCCAAGGGATGAGCCAGCTCGAATCGTGGTCGTTCAGGTCGATGACGATCCTCTTTTCCAGTATCATGATGCCGCTCCTTTCTCCATTTCTGTTTTCATTTTACTATTCTCATTTTTGTTTTTACTCCGCATCCTCCGCCAGGGTCTCCAGGAGAAAGCTGACGGGTCGGAAGCCGTCGTTGCAGGAGATCATGGCGGACTTCGGATTTTTCATCCAGCCGTCGTAAAAGTCCCCGCCGCCGTGGGCCAGAGCCATGACGAAGGGAGAGACGCTGTCCCAGGCGCTGTCGCAAAAGCCCTCCGGCTTCTGCCAGCCGTTGGCGGTGAAGCTCTGCCCGAGCTTCATGCCGCAGGCATGGGCGATGGGGTTTTCATATTTCTCCATCAAATCGGCATACTGCGCGATTTTCATGACCGTAATACGCACTTTTTTCACGGGAATCACTCCAATCCAGGCTTTGTTTCTTTTTTCTCCGGCAGGGTCTCGCTGACCAGGGCCGCGCCGATGATGAGCGCTGCGCCGATCCAGCCGGCAGGTCCCATGGCCTCCTTCAGGAAAAAGGCGGAGCACAGCACCGACACCACCGGCTCCAGATAACCCAGGATCGCCACCGTCTGCACCGGCAGCGTGCCCATGCCGCTGAAATACAGGCAGTAAGCCAGCCCCGTGTGGACAATGCCCAGGACCAGCACGATCAGGACGGATCGGGCGTCCGGGCCGGGGATGCCGCCCCGGCTGCGGATCAGCACATAGGGCAGGATGGTCAGGGCGGAAACCGCCAGCTGGACCACTGACCGGTCCAGGGCCCGGATATCCCGGAGGAAGCGGTTGCAGATCACGATCACCACGAAGCAGGCAGCCGCCGCAAGCCCCAGGGCGATCCCCGCAGGGCTCCCCGCCGAACCGTTCCAGACGCCGGAAACCAGCAGGATGCCCGCGAAAGCGGCGGCGACGCAGGGCAGCTTGCGTTTGTCCAGCCTCTCCCGCAGCACCGCCGGCGCGATCAGGATCACAATGATCGGAGCCATATAGTTCAGCAGGCTGGCGACGGCCACCGTCGTCTGCATATAGGCGGCAAAGAGAAAGATCCAGTTCAGGCCCAGGGTGACGCCGCCGATCAGAAGCCATTTGAGGTTTCGCCGGATGGCCGCCCGGTCCGGCTTCTCCTTCTTCCATGCAAGATAACAGAGGATGAACGCCGAGCCGAGAATGCCCCGGCACATGGCCACGACCTCGCTGGGCAGGTCCACATACCGCAGGAACATGCCGATGGTGCCGTAGAGGACGACGGCCAGGATATATTTGACGCGTTCCATCAGGGCGCTCAGTCCTCCCGCACCTGCTCCGTCAGCCAGCTCATGATGCCGTGTTCATCGTGGTAGGTGGGCACCCAGGACATGTGGTTTTGGGAGAAAAGCTCGGGATAGGACAGGTTTTCATCCGTGGCGATGCCGTATTTGCGCAGCTCCTCCGGGCTGTAGAGGGTCAGGCGGGCGTCCCGGTTGCCCGCATCCCGCAGGGCCAGGATGCCGTCCACGATGTACTTGTGCCGGTAGATCGTATGGTCCACATAGCTGGTGGCGATCCAGAGCCTGGCGCGGGTCAGCCCCTTGAGGATCGCAAAGGTCTCCGGCGTCATGGTGGGGCAGACGGGCACCGCCGCCGCAAAGAGGTCCGCCCCCACGCTCATGGCCCGCAGGGTTCCCGCACCGCCCATGGACATGCCGGTGACATAGACGCGCTTCCGGTCCACCTTCCCCTCCCGGATCATGCCCCGGATCAGGTCGCAGACCTCCCCCAGGTACCGGCGGGACCAGCCGAAATCCCCGCCCATATCGCTGTGGGCAAAGTCCGTCTTGCCGATCCTTCCCGCCATCATTTTGAAGTCCGCCTCCCGGGCCTGGGGGGCCAGGATATAAAAATCGGGGTACCGCTGCGCAAACTGAAGGCAGCTGTAATCCGCCGCCACATGGGTGATGTTGTCCGTGCCGCCGTTGCCGCCCCCGTGGAGGAACAGGAGCAGAGGGCGGGGTGACGCCGATTGCGGGGAATACAGCCGGTAAAGCAGATCGCCCTCCTGCCCGGCCTCGAAGTACTCCAGGCCCTCGCAGCGCTCCTCGTCCATATCCCGGCGGGTGTAGCTGTCGCCCCCCACGGTGAGGATCCAGCCGGAGCGGTAGTCGAATTCCTCCGCGGTGATCTCCAGGCACTCCCCCGCCGTCTCCACCTTCGTGACGGGCACTTCTCTGCTCTCCCTGCCGAAGGGATGCAGCGTCAGTCTCACCTCCCCCGGCTGCACCGGCGCATGGGGGATGGAAAAGCCCTTGCCTGTCCAGCCCCGATCCGGCACATAGGAATAGGCGATCTTCTCAGCCATGTTCTTCTCCTCCGCATACAGTTTTATTCAGATTTTACCACAGCTCCGGCTGCTGTGCAATGCACCGGCGCTTCTTTCCCTCCGCCGCCTCGAAATGCCCTTGATTCTTGCGGTGGGATGGCCTATCATAGAGCCAAATCCCCCCAAGGAGGACGCAATGAACAGACGGATTCCGCAGATCGGCGCGGCGGTCGTCGCCGTCACAGTTTTTCTTTTCGCCCTGTTTCTGATCGTCGATTTCACCTTCGGCTCCTATTTCGTCTGCATGCTCCTGCCCATGGGCTATATCCTCATGGCCACGGGGCTGCATCACGAGGCCGGGGAGGACCGGCGGACAGCCGCTGCCGCCGGCCTTGCCTTCGCCGCGATCTACGCCGTGCTGATCCTCCTGGTCTACTTCGCCCAGACCACTGCGGTGCGGCTGCAGGGGCTGAGCGCTGAGGCCGCGGCGCTCCTGGATTTCAGGCAGGGCGGCCTCATTTTCAACTATGACCTGCTGGGCTACGGCATGATGGCACTCTCCACCTTTTTCCTGGGTCTTTCCATGAAAGCCCGGGGGAAGGCGGACCGCTGGCTGAAACGCCTTCTGATGATCCACGGCGCTTTCTTCCCCGGCTGCTTCCTTCTGCCCATGACGGGCGTTTTTCTCTCCATGGGCGGCGGGACCGGCAGAGGCGGCGCCATCGCCCTGGTGATCTGGTGCGTCTACTTCCTTCCCATCGGCATTTTGGCATACAGGCACTTTTCCTGAGCGTGAAAGCGCGGCATGCCCCGCAGCGGGCAGCGGCACCGCCGCGGAAAACGCAGCGGACGATGCGGGCAAAAAAAGCAGAGAGGCGGTGAAGCAATGCAGGCGCCGAGACCGGCGGATGATACCGAGCGGGCGGTGTGCGCCCTCATCTGCCGCAGCGGCGGCCTCCGGGCAAAGGAGATCGCCAAGGCTCTCTCCCTGGAACGGGAGGAGGTCAACCGCATCCTCTACCGCTCTCCCCTGCTGCGGGAGCTCTGCTGGCAGAACGGGGACTACCGCTGGCACGGCATCCTCCGCCAGGCCCGCCCCCACAGCGGCCTGCAGGAATTCTCCGGCTACTATGCCCCGGTAAGGGACTTCCTCGCCCTGGACGGGGAGCGCTGGCTGGCCGCTCTCCTGGAGGGCTGCGGCAACATCGGCCGCAGCCTCAGCGACACGCGGGGGCTCCTCCACTCCTTCCGGGACTGCCGGGAACAGATGGTCTCCCTCTTTTCCGACCTGCGGGAGATGCTGGGGGAAAGCTGCCTGGACTGGGAGATCGCCTTCGAGCTGCGGCTGAAGCGCGCGAGATACATCCGCATCTACGCCGACGTGCTGGTGATCACCGAAAACCGGGTCTTTTCCCTGGAATTCAAGATGAAAAGCGACCCGGAGCACGATGAGGTGCTCCAGGCCGCCAAATACTGTCCTTATCTGGAGATCATGTTCGGGCCGGATTATGAGGTCATCCCGGTGCTGGTGCTGACGAAAGCCACCGAGCGGTTCGAGTTTCAGCGGATCGGGGAGGCGGACGCCCTTCTGCCCGTCTGCTCCGGGGACATGCTTTTCAACGTCTTCAACGAATACCTGGGTTTTCTCCGGGATTAGTGGGTCTTGTAGTAGTCCCGGGCATAGTTCTGATACACGTCCTGAACCGCTTTCTGGCGCATTTCATAGCCCGGGGAATCCGGCGTGCCGCCCGCCATGGCGGCAAAAACGAAGCCGCCGCCGGGGGCGAAGGTATCCACATATTCCTTCAAAGCCGCCCGGTATGCCTCCTCGTCCTCGCAGGCGGCCCACTTCATGCTGTCCCAGGCCCCGCAGAGGGCCAGCTTGCCCACATACTTCTTCTTGATGGAGACCAGGTCGTTGGTGGTCTGGGCCGGGTTCCAGGAGCGGATGCCCATTTCCACCCAGTCGGGGACGAACTGCTCGCTTCTCCCGCAGTCGTGCCGCTCCAGCAAAAGGCCGTTTTCCCGCGCCAGATCGCAGTGGATCTTCTGATAGGGCTTGAAGAATTCCCGATACATATCCACGCTGAAGAAGGGGGCGCGCAGGGCTGCGTCATCGTCCATGATGCTCACCGTATCCGGCTTGAGCCAGCGGAGCTGCTGCTTGAGGACCTCCACATAGAATTTGGAGACGTATTCCAGCAGGGCCTTCACCTCCTCCGGCTCCTCATAGAGGGCCAGCATGGCGTTCTCAAAGCCCATGAAGGAGATCAGGGTCAGGAAATAGTCCCCGCCGGTGGCGGCCAGGGATTGGGTCTTGCGGTCCACATCCTTGGTTTTTTCCTTATAGTAGGCTTCCCAGTCGAAATCGCTGGTGTCCGGAGCGTGGATGCAGTCCCGCCATCGGGTGATATCGTCCAGGATATATTCGCCGGGCTTGGGCATGGCGCCGTTGTTCAGATCGGGGCTGCCCACATAGGTCACCCCCAGCTTGGTGACCACGGGACCGTTGGGCGCGTAGACGGGGGTGAGCCATTCCTCTGTGTAAAAGGCCATGCGGGGTTCAAACATGCTGGGGACATATTCGGGGATCTCTCCCCGGAGCATGGTCAGATAATTCTCCTTTGCGTTCATGTCGGACCCTCCTGTTCGCAGCGGATAGATTCCTTTTGTTCAGTATAGGCTATTCTCCACAGAATTGCAACATTTCGGAAACAAAACGGGCGGCAGCGTTTTCTTTCGCTGCCGCCCGTGATCGTCGTCATAGAACGATGCTCTCTCCTGCAGAGAGGTAATAGAGATTCTCCATGCGCTCCTGAAGATACCGAAACTGCGCTTCGCCGGTGCAGTGGCAGGTGAACAGCTCCGCGCCGCAGCTGCCCAGAGCCTGAACATAGGGCTCCAGTTCTGCGCCGGGGGCTTTTTTCATCAGATGGAAGCCCCCCACCAGCACGTCGGGCCGGAACCAGGCGATCAGGTCCCGGATGCCCTTGTGGGAGCAGCCGCTGATGAGCACCCGCGTGCCGTGCTCCTCGATCAGCAGGTATTGCTCATGGCGGAAATCATCAGGGATGCGCCTGCCCTCCCGCAGGACGCTAAGTCCGGCGCTGTCCGGGGGGTATGCCCGCTCCCGATCGTTGCAGCCGTAAAGGTGCATGGACGGGGAAAGCGCCTTCTCCTCCCCGACGAAAACAAGCCGGGAAGAGCTTTTCAGCGCCGGGTCCAGCCCGATATACTTCCCTTCGGCGTTAAAAACTTCATCGAAGGCATAGCGGCTGAGATAGACCGGCGCCCGGTCGTTCAGCGCCAGAAAGGTCCGCAGCCCGCCGCCGTGGTCATAGTGCCCATGGGACAGGACGGCCTTTTCCGCCTCCCGCAGGTCGACGCCCAGCTTTTCGGCGTTGCGGGCAAAGAGGTCCGACTGCCCCATGTCGAACAGGAGCGTCGTTTCCGCCGTCTCGATGAACAGGCTCAGTCCGTGCTCATAGCCCAGGTCCTCCCTGCACGAGGTGTTCTCCGTCAAAGCGGTGATCTTCATTCCTCGCCTCTCAGCCGGGCACGCGCTTCTCGCAGAGGTAGAAGACCGTCAGCAGGCCCGGCCCGGTGTGGGCTCCGATGACGACCCCCAGACTGTTGATGCTTATTTCCCCGTATTCGGGGTGGGCCCGGCGGACTTCATCCCGCACCCATCGGGCTTCCTCCAGGCAGTCGGCGTGGAGGATCAGCATCTCGTGCCCTGTCACGTCCAGGCCGCTCAGGTCCGCGAGGACCGCGTCCCGGATGGCGTTCAGGGCGGCCTTGCGGCCCCGCGCCTTTTTCGCCACGTCCAGGGTGCCCCCGTCGGGCACATAGAGCACGGGCTTGATGTTCAGAATGGAGCCCACCAGGGCGGAAGCGTTGGAGACCCGCCCGCCCCGCTTGAGGTAATTCAGATCGTCCACGGTGAAGCGGTGGGCGATGCGCAGCTTGTTCTCCTCACCCCAGGCCACCGTCTCCTCGAAGCTCTTGCCGCTCTCCTTCAGGGCGGTCATCTTCTGCACCAGCAGGCCCAGGCCGCCGGAGATGCAGCGGGTGTCCATGACATAAAAGCGCTGGTCCGGAAATTCCCCGCGGACGGTCTCCGCCGCCCGGCGGGCATTCTCGAAGGAGACGGACATCTTCTCCGACATATCCAGATAGATGACGTCCTCTCCCCTCTCCAGCAGGGACTTGAAGAACTCATAATAGACGAATTCATTGATCATGGAAGTCTTCAGATCATCCCCGGCGCGCATCCCCTTGAAGACCGCGGCGCGGCTCTCCTCCCGGCAGTCGTCCTCCCGGAGTTCCCCGTTGACGGTGTAGCTGTAGCTGATAAAGGGGATGCGGTGCTCCTCCAGCCAGGTGCGGGGCAGGTCCGCCGTGGAGGAGGTGGCGATCAGGTAGTCTCTCATATCGTTACTCCTTGTATATGACGCTTTGGTTTCTAATATCCCATATTATACCATGGTCTTCCAGGCTTGAAAAGAGTTAATTCCTCTTTTTCCGAAATCCAAGAGGCCCGGGAGCATCGCGCCCCCGGACCTTTGGGTACATTGTTTTTTATCGCTGTTCGTTGATATAAATGGTCATCTTGCTCTGGAGGAGGCGGCCCACTTCCTCGGCGGATTTCTGGCCGGCGAAGAAGGCCTCGGACTCGTTGGTGATCATCTCGATGAGTTCTTCGTCATAGTTCTGCACCTTGGTGGTGGTGTTCACCAGCTCCATGATCTTGTCCGCCTGGGCCTGGGTGAGGGCCTTGATCTCCACCGTCAGGCTTCCCCAGCCCCAGCCGCCCTTGCTGAGCTCGATCTTTTCGCCGTTCTCGTCCAGCACGAAATTCCCGTCGGCATCCCGCATGTATTCGGGGGTCATGGCGTCCTGGAGCATTTTATCGAAGGCCACGCGGTTGGTGGGCAGGCCGTAGCTGTTCTGCTCCTGGTAATCTGCGGTCATCAGGGTGCGGAGGAACTGCCAGGCGGCGTCCTTGTTCTTGCTCTTGGCGCAGATGGCATAGCCGCTGTCGTCGAAGCTCATCATGTTGCCGGTGCCCTCGCTGGTGGGGAAGCCGATGAAGGTGGCCTCGCCGCCGAAGACAGCCTCGTACATCTGGTAGCTCTGGAAATCGCTGATATAGTTGACCATGAGCATCTGCCGCCCGGCGGCGATGCGCTCCGTCTCCTCCTCCCATTCCATGTTCTCCCAGTCCATATCCTTGGGGAACTGATTGGCAAACTTGAGGATATCGGTGAAGACGGGACTGTCGAAGGAGCAGACGCCGGTGGACCAGTCCACCAGCTTGTTCAGCTCCATCATGAGGCCCCAGGAGAGGATGCTGTCCCGGGTGGTGCCCTGGCTGAAGGGCTCGCAGCCGGCGGGCATCTGCTTCAGGGCGGCGTTGAATTCCGCCAGGGTCCAGCCCGGCTTATCCCCCACCACGCTGCTGGCGCCCATGACGGTCTGGATGTTGAAGCTGGAGGCGGTGCGGTAGAGCTTGCCGTCGGTGAGGAGGGCGTTCAGCACATTGTCGAACATCTGGTCCTTCAGCTCCGGGTCGGCACTCAGATAAGGCATCAGGTCCGCCAGGATGCCCTTGGCAGCCAGCTTGCCCGTGCTCATGCCGTTGAGGTTGAGGATATCCGGCACGTTGCCCGCCATGATCTCCGTGTTCAGCTTGGTGAGTCCGGCCTCGTAATCATCCTCCGTGTTGTATTCGGAGTAGTCGCTGACCTCGATGCGGTAATCGGGGTTCGAGCGGTTGAACTTCACGATCATGCGGCGCATGTTCCAGTCCAAATACATGGTGGCCAGGGTGATGGCCGTCTTATGGGGCAGGCTGGAAGCGGGCACCTTGCTGATCAGAACGACGCTCACATTGCTGACGTCGGTCTTTTCATCCCATTCGCTGGTCAGGGAAACGATCTGCCCGTCCTCCGTCACAAAGGCCCGGTCCACGCCGGAGGGATCCACGTCGGCATTGATCCAGTTGAGGACCTTCTCCGCCTTGCCGTCCGCCAGGCGGTAGCCCATGAAGTTGGAGCCGTTGTTGTAATAGAAGTCATAGTCGCCGCCGCCCACGGTCACATTGTAGCCGTTGGAGATGGGATAGGTCTGCTCCTCGTCCAGCTCCAGAGTCTCCGTGTTGAGGATGGTGAGCTGTTCGCCGGAATCGCCGTAATAGACGATGCCGATGCGCCCGTCATTGAGGCGGAACACGTTCTCCGCCCAATTGGAGAATTCCATGGTCTTGCGGAAGCCGCCGTCGGCATCCAGCGCGAGGATGGTCTGCCCGGCATTGATATAGACCCGCCCCTGATCGTCTACGGCGAAGCTCTGGGGATAGAAGTTATCCTGCCAGCCCTCCCCCAGGGCTTCCGTCAGGATATCCGACATGGCGACGCGCTTTTCCTCGCTGCCGTCGGCGGCCAGATAGCGCAGAAAGTAGTTCTGCTCATAGTGCATGTAGTTGTAGTAGCCCTTCTGATACCACTCGTCGGAATACATTTCCACGTCGTCGGGACCCTCGTACCAGTTGCGGTAGAGCGTCTCCAGGGAGACCATTTTCCCCTCCGGGGTCACGACCATGCCTTGCGTATAGGTAGAGCCGTTTTCATCGGTCTCCATGGGCTGATAGCCCTCCAGCGCCTGGACGCTGCCGTCCAGCCCGATGGAGTAGAGCTTCATGCCGTAGATGTCATACTGGCCCTCATATTCCAGAGTCGCGCCTTCGGGGATGTTCTCCCCGATCTTCTCCCAGCAGGTGCCCAGGATGCGCCCGTTCCGGCAGGCCAGAGGATTGATGCCGTTGTTCATCCCTCCAACGGGGATGAATTTCGCATTGTAAACGTATGTATCCGGGGTGGGGGTAGCGCTGCCGCCGTTGCCGCTGCCGCCGTTGCCGCTGCCGCCGTTACCGCCCTTACCGCCGTTGTCGGTGGGCTCGGCGCTGCTGCCGGGGTCCGCAGGCGTTTCGTTCTTCTTGCAGCCCGCCAGGGAGCCCAGGAGGCTCAGGCAGAGGACTGCCGCCAGGATCAGAGTCAGGATTCTTTTCGTTTTCTTCATTTTGTTCTCCTTGCCGGTTCTTTCACTTTCGGTCAACGTCCTCGGTGACATCCCTATTATAGACGAAACGGCAGGAAGTTTGTTCCTGTTTTTCACGGAAAATTCCATGAAATTTCACCGCTTTTTCGATGAATTTTCGGTAACACGCATATGGGTTTCCGCTCTGCGCATATGCTCCTTCTGAGAAGCGTGCAGGGAGTGGTGAACATTCGGACCTATATGGAAGACCGGGCCTGCGACCTGGCGGTCTGGATCATTGAGAACCGGGCCACCGTCCGGGCGGCCGCCGGGCATTTCGGCATCTCGAAAAGCACCGTACATAAGGACATCACCCAGCGTCTGCCGGAGTGCAACCGGAACCTCTGGCTGGAGGTGAAGGACGTTCTGGAGCGCAACAAGGCGGAACGCCATCTGCGGGGCGGAGAAGCCACGCGGCGGAAATACAAAGGAGATTAATGAAGGGTGCGTTGCAAGTGCAACGCACCCTCAGACTATAGACAAACCTATCGGCAGAGGTTCGACATGCATGGGGGAACCGTGAGGGGGGACGGGAATCCCCCCTCACGTAATATCCTTGCAAAATCAGAATGCATTTCTGATTTTGCGCTCAAGCTGTCGA
>JAEEGH010008736.1_pt1 | contig 23830 bp, 15 predicted proteins | sample 9134181 | NCBI WGS metagenome assembly JAEEGH01 (sample SAMN16246544, study PRJNA631951) | gut metagenome | biome: gut microbiome; feature: rumen; material: DP-attached | host: Bos | place: Iran: Karaj | collected 2018-10
CCCTCCGCCTCCTTGAAAGCCCGGATGAAATGCGTCGCACTGTGGTAGCCGACCTGTTGGGCGATCTGCCGGATTTCATTATTCGTATGCAGCAGCAGATCCTTTGCCCTGGACAGGCGGGCAGCTGTGATAAATTTGATAAAACTATAGCCGGTAAAACGCGTAAACTGGTGACTGAGATGGTATTTGTCGACAAAGAAATGTGCGGCTACCGCATCCAGACACAGATCCTCTTCCAGATGGGTTTCCAGATAGCTCTGCACACGGAAGATCAGCATCTGACCTTCCGGATGCCGGTGAGCCGGGAAAATCCCGGGATTCCGACGATAGAGTCCGGAGAGTAACACCATAAAGGTGGAAATGATCACCTGGGACCAGCAGGGTTTCTGCAATATATATTCCCGCTCCATCGTATGAAAGCGACGTTGTATCTGAGAGAGTTCTTTTTCATTGCACTGATGGTGATGGCAGAAGCCCTCCGGCCGCTGGCGAAACAGCGACAGTAGCAAGGGATTGCGCATCCGTTCGGCGGCTTCGGCGGAGAATCGGATTGCATATCGGTCAAAACCATCGTCATGCGAACAGATGAAATGGTTCTCCAGATTGCTGATAAAGAGGATCGATCCGGATGACAGAGAATAGCTGCGATCAGCGACGACAAACTGCGCCGTCCCCCCGTTGCAGAGCAACAGCTCATACTGATAATGAAAATGGGGATGATCTGCCTGCTGTTCCGGCTGCATATATAATCCCGGTTTCCCGGAACGGTGTTCAATGAGGAGATCTTCCTCCGGCAGCAGATCAATGTTCATAAGTGCAGCCCTCCAGTTGCTGTCAGCAATAACGATTCATCGTGTGATTTGCAAGGCGCGGGATCTCTGCCCACTGTGAGTAGGAAGTAATGACCGCAGACATTTCATCTGACAGTTTAGCAGAAGCAGCACCGCCTTGCAAGGATGGCTGCAGGATCAAGCGGAAAAACAGATAAAAAAACAGGAGAAGACATCATGAAGCATGAAAAATTTCATTATAAAAGCCTGGAAGAAGTAAAAACAAAGGCATCTGAGCTCGGTGTGAGCCTGCCGTTTGCGGATAATACGCATATTCTGTCACAGCCGCTGTCGGTAGGGGGTGTTACCTTCAAGAACCGTCTGGGTATCGCCCCGATGGAAGGTGCGGACTCCACACCGGACGGAAGTCCCTCAGACTATACCCTGCGTCGCTACTGCAACCAGGCCGCCGGCGGTTCCGCCGTCATATGGTTTGAGGCCATCTCCATCGTGGAAGAAGGGCGCTCGTCCCGCACACAGCTCCTGCTGACCGATCAGACGCTGGACGCTTACAAGCGCTTTACCGCCACGATCAAAGAGACAGGCATGAAGGCCAACGGCTATGCCCCGTATCTGATCCTGCAGGCCAATCACAGCGGCCGTTACAGTAATCCGGATAATCGCCCGGCGCCGATGATTGTCTACCGGCATCCTGTGCTCGAGCAGTACCGCGCAGCGGATGACAGCTGTATCGTCTCGGACGATTATCTCCGGTCTCTGGAGGCGCGCTTCGGTTATGCTGCACATCTTGCAAAGGAGGCAGGCTTTGATGCGGTGGACATCAAGTCCAGCCACGGTTATCTGCTGGCGGAGCTGCTGTCCGGCTTTACCCGCCCGGGGCCTTACGGCGGAAGCTACGAAAACCGTACACGCCTGCTGAAAAATGCGATCCGCGCAGCAAAGGCGGAGGAAACAGAACGCTTCCTGATCACCTCACGCCTCGGCATCTATGACGGCTACGCCTGGCCCTATGGCTTCGGCGTCCGGGAGGGAGGCGGTCTTGAGCCCGATCTGACGGAGCCGACGCGCCTCGTCCGTGAACTGTATCACGAAGAGGGTCTGCGTTTTCTGAACCTCACCATGGGTAATCCTTATGCTACAACGCACGTGACACGGCCCTTCGACGCTGGGAAATACGACGCTCCCGAGCACCCCTTTGAGGGGCTTGCCCGTATGATCCGCGGGATCGGCGCCGTCAAACAGGCCGTTCCGGAGATGACGGTCTTTGCTTCCGCACCGACCTATCTGCGTCAGTATGCCGATCTCTACGCCGCCGGCGCAGTCGAAGAGGGCCTTTGTGACGGGATGCTGTTCGGCAGAATGGCGTTTGCAGATCCCGACTTTGCAAACGAGATCATCCATAACGGACGGATCGACCCGAAACGGGTTTGCATGACTTGCGGAAAATGCGGAGATCTGATCCGTGCCCACAAGCCGACAGGCTGCGTAGTACGCGATCCGAAGACCTTCCTGCCCTTCTATAAGGAATTCATGGAGGAGAAAAAAAATCTTCCGGCAAATTTCAGAGGATAAAAAAGAGAGGTATTCTCAGCGTGTTCCGTGCTGAGAATACCTCTGTTTTGCTATACCGGCCCAGTTCAAAAAAAGGAGGGAGGATTCTGCTTGAAAATCAAAGAGGTACACGGCGGAGTGGGGCTCGCTCTTGGTGTCCCGCTCGGGGCGATCGGAGCGGCACTGATGAAGCACGGCAGTTTCGGTCTGACACCGTTCTACTCTGTCTCGCTCGCGCTGTTTGAAGCGACGGGCCTTTTCACTATGGGTTTCTGGAATGCGGTCTTCCAAATTGCACTGATCCTGTCGCTGATCGTTATTCTCAGGACATGGAAACCGCGTTACCCGATCTCCTTCCTTGTAGCTGCCGTATCGAGTGCAATCCTGGATGGTGCAAACGCGGTATGCGCTGCATTCCCAAATACCATGCCTGTACGGATCCTGTGCTATGCGGCGGGATTTCTCATCATGACCCTGGGAATCGCCCTGATGGCGGAGTGCGGGCTGCCGGTAGCCCCGATGAATCTTTTCGTGCGGGAACTCGCAGAAGAGTGGGAAAAACCTTTCCGGCGCGTCAAGCTGATTTTTGACATTGTCTGCCTGATTCTGAGCATCACAATCTCTCTTTGTTTTACCGGGGGGATCAGCAGGGGTATCGGCATGGGTACGATTGCCGCCGCGTTTCTGACCGGCCCGCTTTCCGGGGTCTATATCGCCTTTCTGCGCCGGCATATCCGCTTTATATGATTTTTCGCATGAAAGGCTCTTCTTTTCTGTTTAGCTGTAAAAAACACCGATGCCTGTGATGCACTGAAAAAAGCAGAAGGATGCCGGCAAGGATTGCTCTGCTGATGCCGTTTATGTCGATTCGCGTTCGACCAGTTCCGCGGTGAAGACGAGTCTTTTGGGAACGGAATGTGTGTCTTCCGGCGCGTTGATCTCCTCCAGCAGCATCTTCACTGCGCTTACGCCGATCTCGATCGCGGGGATCTCCATAGCCGTCATCGAGGTCTCCAATAGGGCACCGATCGAATGCCCGGTCAGGCTCATTACGCGGATGTCTTCGGGGACGCGTTTCTTCTGCTCCTTCAACAGGCGAAGCACGCCGAGGCCCTGCGAGTCGACAGAAGTGATGATGGCATCGAGCTGCGGATATTGGAAGAGCAGTTCCTGTGCTTCACGATAGCCGTGCTCAAAAGAGTGACCGACAAAGGAAGAAGGGATTGTCAGCTCCGGCAGGCCGAGTTCCTGGATGGCGCGCTGATAGCCGATATAGCGGTCCCGGAAGGGCGTGATCTTTTTATTCCCACCCAGAAAACCGATCCTGCGGGAGCCGAGCCCATACAGATACTGCACGGTCTCATAGCCGGTCGCTTCATAGTCCGCAACGATGCTGTTGATGCGGGGAACCTGCTCCCGGATGACCTGAACGACCGGCGTCCCCGAGGCCTGGATATCCTGAATGAGATGGGCGTTTCGGCCGGTCGAGCCGATGATCAGGCCATCGATAAACCCGCTGCGCAGACGGTTCAGGCATTCTTTTTCAATCGCGGGATCATCCCAACTGTTGCAGAGAAGAACTGCATAATTCTGCTTCTGCGCCTCCTGGTTGATCCCCATCACAATGCCGGCAAACACAGACAGAAAGAAGCTCGGTACAATCACGCCGATTGTATGGCGCTTTCCCTGACGCAGGGCCTGCGCCATCACATTGGGGTGATAGCCGAGTTCCTTCGCCGCGGCATAGACACGTTTTTTGGTGTCCGGATGCACATAGCCCGTATTGTTCAATGCCCGCGAAACGGTGCTGATGTCAACACAGGCAAGTTTTGCCACGTCTTTGAGAGTTGCCATGCCGATCCTCCTGAAAACCTCTAAAAAAGGGCAGATAAATGAATAACAAACGCTTGTATACTCTTATTATTATAGTAAAAACAGCCCTGCTTTGCAAGGCTGTTTTTTCATTCAGGCTGTCTCTGACACCTGTTCACAGGAGATGCATACAACAGCAGGCAAAAAATATGCCCCTGCACATCTGCGAACCGCCTGAGATTGCTTTTTTGTTCCGTTTTGTTATTCAAGGACCTGGGAGCGGAATTTCTGTAACTCCGCCGCCTTGAAGCCAAGCATATCACGGAGATAGTTATCTCCCATCACTTCCCAGGCAGCGTACATATAATTCTCATCCGCTATGTACGCCTGATAAACGTTCTCGGCCGCTGCAGGGCCTCTCAGCTCCAGCACCTGCTCGTACATTGCCCTTGCTTTCGGAATGTTGACTTTATTCGTCTCCAGATAATCTTCCAGAATGGTATCCCTGTCAGCTCCCAGTGCTGTCAGCACCAGGGCTGTTGTCATGCCGCAGCGGTCCTTCCCTTCCGTGCAGTGCCAGAGGACCGAGCCTTTTCTGTAGTCGTGTGTGAAGATCGCTTTCAGAACGTTCCGGAAGCCTGCAACGCTGTCTGCATCCGTCATAATAAAACGATACAGATCCTCCATGCGGGGTATATCCGATTGTTTCTGCTGCGTTTCATGGCTGATTCCGGCTTTGAATTCATTGAAAATCGGCAAACGCAGGTGTTCGATACCAAAGCTGTGATCCGGCAGTTCGCTGCGCTCTCCGCCAGTGCGGAGATCAATGATTTTTGAGAGCCGGTGTTCATCACGCAGCAGCTGTATGTCTGCCTGTGCAGCATATCCGAGATGGGCTGACCGTATCAGACAGCCACGGCGGATAACGCTGCCGTTTTTCATTCCGGTTCCGCCCAGATCCCGGATGTTTCCGACTGAACGCAGTTCGATAGGGATCATAGTTCCGTCTCCTTATCTTCAGTTGCCGCCCGCTGCCAGAGCCTTGTGCGCCGCAGACAGCATCAGCTTGATCCGGTTGAGCTGGTTGACTTCGGAGGCTCCCGGATCGTAGTCGACCGCAACTACATTGGCCTCCGGATATCTGTTCTTCAGTGCTTTGATCACACCTTTTCCCACAACGTGGTTCGGCAGGCAGGCAAAGGGCTGAATACAGACAATATTCGGCACTCCGGAAGCAATCAGCTCGGCCATTTCACCGGTCAGGAACCAGCCTTCACCGTACTGATTGCCGATGGAGAGCAGCGGTTTTGCCATTTCTGCAATCTGTTTGATAGGCATAGGCGCTTCAAAACGTTTGCTTTTCTCCAGTGCCTCCAGAGCAGGCTTCCGCAGGCTGCGGATTGCCGTGACACCGCCTTCTGCAATAATCACCGAGGCGACACCCTTTCCGAGATATTTATGTCTGTAACTCGAGTTATATACAGAATAGTTCATAAAGTCCATCAGATCCGGAACGACAGCTTCCGCGCCTTCCCGCTCCAGAAGATCAACCAGATGATTGTTCGCCAGCGGCATGTATTTTACCAGGATTTCCCCGACGATCCCGACCCGCGGCTTACGCAGGCTTTCATCAATCGGCAGGCTGTCAAATGCCTGAACAATCCCCTCACAGACTTCACGATAGGTCCACTGCGTCTGTTTATCCGTAAGCGATTCAATGGCGATTTTTTCCCAGCGGTCATGCAGGCGGTTGGTACTGCCCGGCACAAGTTCATACGGCCGGACACGGTAGACACATCTCATGAAGAGATCCCCGTAGGTAAGAGCCTTGCCCGCATCCAGCAGCATCGGGGCTGTCAGCCTGAAGCCCGGATTTTTTTCCATCCCGTTGATATTCAGCGAAATCACGGGAATATAGCTCATATTCACTTTGTCCAGTGCTCTGCGGATAAAGCCGACATAGTTGCTCGCACGGCAGCAGCCGCCTGTCTGTGTCATCATGATAGCCAGTTTGCTTGTGTCATATCTGCCGGAGAGTACAGCGTCCATAATCTGGCCTACGGTAATGATTGACGGATAACAGGCATCATTGTTGACAAACTTCAGCCCGGTATCAATAGCTGTGCGGTTGTCGTTTTCCAGAATCACAAGGTTGTATCCGTATTTCCAGAAAACCGGCTGCACAATATTGAAGTGATAAGGGCTCATCTGCGGGGCCAGAATCGTCCAGCCTTCCCGGTTCATCTCTTCGCTGTACACAGCACGGTGATAAACTACTTCCGCCGGCTTTGCCCTGATTCCTTTTTCTCTCCGCTGCACCATTGCCGACAGCAGGCTGCGGATCCGGATGCGGGCAGCGCCGAGATTGTTGACCTCGTCGATCTTCAGCACTGTATACAGCTTGCCGCTGCCCTCCAGAATCTCATTTACCTGATCAGTGGTAACAGCATCAAGCCCACAGCCGAAGGAATTGAGCTGAACCAGCTCCAGATCATCCCTGGTACGTACCAGTTCCGCCGCAGAATACAGCCTGGAATGGTATACCCACTGGTCATTGACGCGCAGCGGCCGCTCCGCATACGGACGCATGGGCAGGCTGTCCTCTGTCAGAACAGCCAGCCCGTAGGAGGCAATCATCTCCGGAATCCCGTGATTGATTTCCGGATCGATATGATAAGGTCTGCCTGCCAGGACGATTCCGTTCCTGCCGTTATCTTCCATCCATTTCAGAGCTTTTCTTCCCTCGGCACGGATATCTTCTTTTGCATGAACCTGTTCCTGCCAGGCATCATGCACAGCTTTGCGCACCTCGTAAGCTCCGATGTTCCATTCTTCCCTGCAGACTTCCACAAGCCTGTCCGCAGCAGTTTTCTCCGTCGTAAAGGCAATAAAAGGACGGATAAAGTGGACTTCACCGCGGGTAATTGCCTCGACATTGTTTTTCAGGTTTTCCGCATAGGAAACAACAATCGGACAGTTATAGTGGTTCTGGGCACGTTTCGTCTCCTGATGTTCATAAAAAACACAGGGATGGAAAATTGTTCTGACTCCTTTTTCAATCAGCCACTGGATGTGCCCGTGAGAGAGCTTGGCAGGATAGCACTCTGATTCGGAGGGAATGCTCTCCATTCCCTTTTCATACAGCCTGTGGCTGGATTTCGGAGACAGAACGACCCTGAAGCCGAGCTTTGTAAAGAAAGTTGCCCAGAAAGGATAATTCTCATACATATTCAGCACCCGCGGAATGCCGATCTCTCCGCGCGGCGCTTCTTCCAGGCACTCGTATCCGAAAATACGCTCCATCTTGTACTTCGCCAGATTCGGAACGCCGGCACTGCGGTCAGTGCCGCCTGCTCCGCGTTCACAGCGGTTGCCGGTAATGTGCCTTTCCCCGGACGGGAAGCGGTTGATTGTGAGCATACAGTTGTTTGAACAGCCGCCGCAGTGCCGCGTTTCCGTTCTGTATGTCAGCGAGAGGATTTCCTCCATGGGCAGCATGGTCGTCTTCTGCCCCCGGTAGTGGCGGCGGGCAATCAATGCAGCCCCAAAAGCGCCCATGATTCCGGAGATATCCGGGCAGACAGCTTCCGCACCGGCTATTTTTTCAAAAGCGCGGAGCACCGCTCTGTTATAGAAGGTGCCGCCCTGTACGACGACATGACTGCCAAGCTCCTCCGGGGAGGAGAGCTTAATCACTTTGTAAAGTGCATTCTTAATAACGGAACAGGCAAGCCCTGCAGAAATGTCCTGTACAGTGGCTCCTTCCTTCTGTGCCTGCTTGACGTTGGAATTCATGAAGACTGTACAGCGGGTACCAAGATCAATCGGATGCGGCGCAAAAAGTGCTTCCTGTGCAAATTCCGCAGCCGTATACCCGAGTGACTGGGCAAAATTTTCAATAAAGGAACCGCAGCCGGATGAACATGCCTCATTCAGAAGGATGTTGTCCACCGAGCCGTGCTTCAGACGGATACATTTCATATCCTGACCGCCGATATCCAGCACACAGTCGACCTCAGGGTCAAAGAAGGAAGCTGCCGTACAGTGGGCAATGGTTTCCACTTCCCCTTCATCCAGCCGGAAAGCGGCTTTCAGAAGCCCTTCCCCATAACCGGTGGAGCAGGAACGGGCAATTTTTGCTCCTTCCGGAAGCACCTTTTTTAAAGCTTCCATGGCGCGCATGGCAGCCTGAATCGGAGAACCCTGGTTGCTGTCATACCAGGAAAAGAGCAGTTCTCCCATGTCACCGACCAGCGCGAGCTTGGTAGTTGTTGACCCGGCATCAATGCCCAGATAGCAGTTTCCCTTATAGGAAGAGAGCACTCCCTTCGGGACAACTGCTGCAGCATGACGCTTCTCAAAAGCTGCAAACTCTTCTTCTCCGGCAAACAAAGGATCCAGCCGTTTCAGTTCAAAAGCCATTGGCACGCCTGCTTTCAGCCTGGCGATCAGCTCATCAGCCTGCACAGCTTCGGCATCGCCCGCCTCAAGCGCTGCCCCCATCGCAGCGAACAGATGAGAATGGTCCGGATCTACAATATTCTCCGGCGTAAGCTTCAGCGTACGGATAAAAGCCTGCTTCAGTTCGGTAAGAAAATGCAGAGGGCCGCCCAGAAAAGCTACACAGCCGCGGATAGGTTTCCCACAGGCAAGGCCGGAAATCGTCTGATTGACAACTGCCTGAAAAATGGAAGCTGCCAGATCCGCTTTGGTGGCCCCTTCATTGATCAGCGGCTGAATATCGCTTTTTGCAAATACGCCGCAGCGGGCTGCAATCGGATAAATCTGCTGATAGTCTTTTGCCGCTTCATTGAGGCCGGAGGCATCCGTCTGCAGAAGGGATGCCATCTGGTCAATAAAGGCTCCTGTTCCTCCTGCGCAGATTCCGTTCATACGCTCTTCAAGGCCGCCGGTGAAATAGATGATCTTCGCATCTTCGCCGCCGAGCTCTATGGCAACATCTGTCTGAGGTGCTGTTCTCGTCAGGGCAGAGGCAACGGCTACGACCTCCTGTACAAAACCGATTCCAAGGCTTTTGCCCAGATTGATCGAGCCTGATCCCGTAATTCTGCATTTCAATGAACAGGCACCGAGCTGCTCTCTTGCTTCTTCCAGAAGCGCACAGAGCGTCGGCTGAATTTCCGCGCAGTGCCGGCGATAGCGGCCGTAAATCAGCCTGTCTTCCTCATCCAGAACCACCAGCTTGATAGTTGTGCTTCCGATATCAATGCCGGCACGGTAAGTGTTCATCATAATACCTCGTATAAGAAAGCATGCCATGCGTAAGAGCATGGCAGCTTTGTAAAGTCTGTTATTTCAGTGTTTGTTTCTGCTTGGTTCTCAGGCTGTCTTTCCTGCAAGACGATAGAAGAACTTGCGTGTTGCTTCCATGCCCTCGGTCAGCTCAGAAAGCCAGGTGTTCATTTTCTCGCTGGCAATGTAGTTTCTGCCGGTCTCATTTGTCTCAGGATCTCCTTCGCCGACAAAGTACATCACATGGTAGCCTGCATAGCTGGTGCTCTCACCGTAGACAATGCCGGTATCTCCGCTCTTGCGGTTCTCGTCAAAGCAGAAGGCATCAAACTCTTCCACCATCTGGCCCTGCAGTACGTTTGCATAAAGGCCGCCGTTGGTATTGGATCCGGTATCCTCGGAATACTGCTCAGCCAGAGCGGCAAAGCTCTCTTCCGTTTTGTCGCCGTCTTCCCACTCTTTCAGAATCTCTTCTGCCCTGGTTTTGGCGGCTTCCTTTGCCTCGTCGGTATAGGTTCCGTCTTCAGCAGCTTCTGCTTTTACCAGAATGTGCCGTACAGCAACCGACGGATACTGTTCCTTGATTTCTTCCGGGGTAACGGCAGCGGAGGTTTCCTCTGCAACCTGCGTGTAAACCTTGCTTGCCAGCGCATATTCCGTTGCATAGGCCTTGGCTGTCTTCAGGTTGTTGCCGACGCCGTAATTGGCAGCAATGAACTTGTCTCCGTTGGCATAGCCGTAGTTGGAAGCAGCCTCTTTGATCTCAGCGATACTGTCATCCACCTGCTGCTTTTCCTCGTCGGTCAGCTCAATGCCGTTATCTTTGGCATACTTCTCAAGAGCCTGGTTCTGCTTGAGAGCGTTGATGGCGGAATCCATAAAGTAATCTCTCCAGGTTCCCCCGTCCGTCATGCTGCATTCCTGGCTGCTGAGCCCTGACAGGCCATAACTGGTGTTAAGGCCGAACATGGAAGCATAGCTGCCATAGGTACTCACAAAGTTCTGATACTGGGTAGCATAGGTATAGGTCAGTTCAGACGGGCTGTAATTTCTGCCGTCGACAGTGACTGCCGTCGTCTTTGTATACAGAACTGTAGAATTCAGAATAAAAATCAGGACGATCAGCACGGCAATTCCAATGCCCGTCCACATCCATCTCTTGCGGCTCACAGCCTGCTTCTTTGCTTCTTCCTGTGCTGCAAGGGTTTTCTTGTCAGTGCCGGCTTCACGGGCTGCCTGACGGTTCTTTTTCTCAGTAGATGCACTCATTGTTTACTTCCTTCTTTTCCTTCTATAAAATAATGATAACTGATTATTCGGAGGCCTTCATGGACAGATAGGCATTGATAAACCCATCAAGATCTCCGTTCATAACATTATCAATATTTCCGTCTTCATAGTCTGTGCGGTGGTCTTTCACAAGCTGGTAGGGCATAAAAACATAGGAACGGATCTGGCTGCCCCATTCGATTTTCATCTGTACGCCTTTGATATCGCTGATCTTTTCCAGATGCTCCCGCTCCTTGATCTCAGCAAGCTTCGCGCGGAGCATGTTCTTGCAGTTTTCCAGATTCTGGAAATGGCTTCTCTCCACCTGGCTGGCGACAACAATGCCCGTCGGAATATGCGTCAGTCTGACAGCGGAAGAGGTCTTGTTGACCTTCTGCCCGCCGGCGCCGGAGGAACGGTAGACATCCATTTTGATATCCTCATCCCGCAGCTCAATCTCACTGTCATCGGAAATTTCCGGCATAACTTCCAGCGCGGCGAAAGAAGTGTGCCGCCTGCCGGCTGCGTCAAATGGTGAGATGCGTACAAGGCGGTGGATGCCGTTTTCACTCTTGAGAAAACCGTAGGCATTTTCACCCTCAATCATGATCGTTGCACTTTTCAGCCCGGCTTCATCCCCGTCAAGATAGTCCATCAGCTTGACTTTGTATCCGTGTCTGTCTGCCCACATATTGTACATGCGGTAGAGCATTGATGCCCAGTCCTGCGCCTCGGTACCGCCCGCTCCTGCATGGAAAGTCAGAATGGCGTTGTTGCCGTCATATTCCCCTGTCAGGAGGGTACTGAGGCGGGTTGACTCCAGTTCTTTTTCAAATGCAGTATATTCACTCTGCAGTTCTTCCAGCATGGAGGCATCGCTCTCTTCGATGGCCATCTCACAGATCGTCATCAGATCGTCCCAGGTGGAGCAAAGAGCTGCATACTTCTCCGTTTTATCCTTGAGAGTTTTCAGGCGTTTCTGGACTTTTCTGCTCTTTTCCACATCGTTCCAGAAGCCGTCCATCTCGCTCATTCTTTCCAGCTCTTCAATCTCCTTGGCAGCTGCCTCCAGCTTCAGGGCATCCTTCAGGGCATCCAGCGCAGGACGGATATTATTCAGTTTGGTTTTGTATTCTTCAAATTCCAGCATATTGTTGGCTTTCCTTTTGCCGTATTCCCGCAGGGTTGCCTGTCAACACTGCATTTTGGTATTATACACAATTATTTCTCAGTTGTAAATCTGTTTTTTCTTTACTGTTAGTATTCTTTTCTCTTTTCTTTTACCGCTTGTCATGTTATAATAGTTTGAATTTATGTCTATACACGGAGGACTATCACTTCATGGCAACTCATTCTCAGGAACTCAAGCTCTTTGCCGGGAACTCCAACCCCGATCTCGCAAAAGAGATCTGCAACAATCTCTTTATGGATCTCGGAAGTGCCATCGTCTCCCAGTTTGCAGACGGTGAATGTTCAATTTCTCTCCAGGAAGCCGTTCGCGGATGCGACGTCTTCATCGTTCAGTCAACCTGTAACCGTGTTAATGACAACATGATGGAACTGCTCATCATGATTGATGCCTGCCGCCGCGCATCTGCCGGCCGCATTACAGCAGTTATTCCGTATTTCGGCTATGCCAGACAGGACCGCAAAGCCAGAAGCCGTGACCCCATTTCAGCCAAGCTCGTTGCCAACATTATTACAGCTGCCGGAGCCGACAGAGTACTCACAATGGATCTGCACGCTGCGCAGATTCAGGGTTTCTTTGACATCCCTGTCGATAATCTTGCCGGCGGCAACATTTTTGTCAAGCATTACCGCAATCTGATCAGGAAGGATCCTGAGGACTATCTGGTCGTTTCTCCCGATGTGGGCAGTGTTGCCCGTGCACGCAATTTTGCTATGAAACTCGGTCTCGGCCTTGCAATTGTTGACAAGCGCCGTGAAAAGGCCAATCAGTCAGAAGTCATGAATATTATCGGCAATGTCGAGGGGAAAAACTGCATTATCCTTGATGACATTGTTGACACTGCCGGCTCTCTCTGCGGGGCTGTTGCCGCCATCAAGGAAGCAGGCGCCAAGGACATTTATGCCTGTGCCACACACGGCGTCCTTTCCGGCCCTGCCATCGGCAGGCTCGAAGCCAGCCCGCTGAATGAGCTGCTTCTGCTTGATACGATCCCCTATCCCAGAGATGCCGAGCGTATCAGCAAGATTTCCTATCTCAGCACGGCAAATGTTTTTGCCGAGAGCATCCGCCGTATCCATGAAGAGCGTTCACTCTTCACGGTGGAGAACTCCTGACCGATGTTTTTCCGCAAACCTGCCGGGATTTCCTGGCTCGTTGTTTTCCTCGGAAATCCGGGTCCAAAGTATTCCGGCACTCGCCACAATGCAGGTTTTCTGACGGCTGATGCAGCTGAAAAGCGTTTCGGTGTATCAATCAACCGTTCCCGCTTCAAAGCACTGACTGCCTCCTGCGAAATCAACGGCGAAAAAGTGCTCTTCATGAAACCGCAGACGTATATGAATCTGTCCGGAGAAGCTGTTGGCCAGGCCGCAGCATTCTATCATCTGCCTGCAGACCATGTGCTGGTGATTTCCGATGAGATGTCGCTCCCGGTTGGAAAAATCCGCATCAGGCCAAAGGGATCCGCCGGCGGGCACAACGGGCTGAAAAGCATCATATCTTCTCTCGGTACTGACGAATTCCCGCGCATCCGCCTCGGCGTCGGGGCTCCCCCGCATCCGGATTATGATGTGAAGGACTGGGTACTCTCCGTCTTCCGGGATCAGGATGCAGAGGCTATAGCCCATGCAGCTGAACAGGCTGCCGAGGCAGTTGAAACATACATAAAATTTGGTTCAGAAAAAGCCATGAATAAATACAACGGAGGATAACCACCATGAGCAAAACATGCATCGCCATGCTCCTCGCGGGCGGGCAGGGCTCCCGCCTCTATGCCCTGACGCAGGACGTGGCAAAACCAGGCGTCCCCTTCGGAGGAAAGTACCGTATTATCGACTTTCCTCTCTCCAACTGTGCCAATTCCGGTATTGACACGGTCGGTGTTCTCACGCAGTATCGTCCCCTGCAGCTGAACAGCTACATTGGGAACGGTCAGCCATGGGATCTTGACGTGGATGACGGCGGCGTCTACATTCTTCCCCCCTACCAGACAGCCGGTGAAAAAGGATCCTGGTTTCTGGGCACAGCAAATGCCATCTATCAGAACATTGCGTTTATCGAGAACTTCAATCCGGAAAACGTTCTGATCCTCTCCGGTGACCACATTTACAAAATGGACTATGCCGACATGCTCCATGAGCATCTCAGCCATCACGCTGCTTTGACGATCGCCGTACAGGAAGTTACCATGGAAGAAGCTACCCGTCTCGGCATCATGAGCACCGGCAATAACGGGTACATCAATGAATTTGAGGAAAAGCCGAAACATCCGAAAAGCAATCTCGCTTCCATGGGTATCTACATCTTTGACTGGCAGAAGCTGCGTCACTATCTGATTGAGGATGAGAAGGATCCCAAATCCAGTAAGGACTTCGGCAAGAATATTATCCCCAATATGCTCGCTGCCGGTGAGAATCTCTGGCCGTATCGTTTCAAAGGTTACTGGCGTGATGTCGGCACCATCAAGTCTCTCTGGGATGCCAATATGGATATGCTCACACCGGAACTGATCAATCTTTTTGATCCGTCCTGGCCGATTCTCTCCCGCAGCCCGGTCTGCCCGCCGCATTTTGCCGGTGAGGGTTCGGAAATTGTTCATTCCATCATCTCCGAAGGCTGCGAAATCTACGGCCATGTTGAGAAATCCGTGCTTTCCCCCTCTGTCAAGGTTGGAGCGAGAGCCCGTGTCCTGAACAGTGTGCTGATGCCTGGTGCCGTGGTTGAAGACGGTGCGGTGGTCGAGTATGCCATCGTCGGTGAGAAAACCGTTATCCACAGAAATGCCCATGTCGGCTCCGCCCCTGATAATTCCGATAAATGGGGCATCGCAACCTGCGGACCGAATGTTGAAATCAAAGAAGGCGCGGTGGTCTCTGCCGGAGCCATGATCTATACGGGCGAGGAGGTCTGAAAAGATGAATAACTATCATGGCATCATTTTTGCGTACAAATCCTATCCCGAGCTTCGTGAGCTTGTCAGCGAACGTACGGCTGCTTCCCTGCCGATCTGCAGCCGTTACCGCCTGATTGACTTTGCTCTGTCTTCCCTTCGGAATGCCGGTATTGTTGATGTCGGTGTGATTATGCAGCGGGACTACCAGTCTCTGCTCGATCATCTGGGATCCGGCAAGCCCTGGGATATGAGCCGCCGTACCGGCGGGCTGCGGATGCTGCCGCCTTTCGGCCTGCCCCTGCACCACAAAGGCGACTATTCCGGAACAATTGAAGCTCTGAATTCCGTTTCCTCCTACATTGAGGATATCCCCAAAAAGTATATTGTCCTGATGATCGGCAACCTCTGTGCCAACATCAACCTCCGTGAAGTCTGCCGCGTTCACGAAGAGTCCGACAATGAGATTACAGCCGTCTGCGCCAACTACGAACCGGACGTTCTCCACAACCGTTATATCGTCGGAGACGACGGATATGTCATGCAGGTTCTCTTTGACCGCTCCGGCCCGGCGCAGGGAATTCCCTCTCTGGAGTGCTATGTAATCAACAAGGATACCCTGCTCCGCCTGATGGACAGATGCCGCGCTCAGGACAAATACCGCTGGCATCAGGATGCCATTTCCATGTTCCTCCGCGAAGGCGGCAAAATGGGCACCTATATCCACCGTACCTATGCACGCATCATCAAGGATGTTGACGGCTACTATGCAGCCAACATGGATCTCCTTCATCCGGTTAACCGTGCCGCACTGTTCCCGCCTTCCCGCCCTGTACGCACCAAGCTGGAAAGCGGTGTAAGCACCTTCTACAGTGACGAAGCCTGCTCGAAAAACAGCCTTGTTGCAGACAACTGCAGCATTGAAGGCTCTCTCGAAAACTGCATTGTTTTCACAGGTGTTAAGATCGGAAAGGGTGCTGCTCTGAAGAACTGCATCATTATGAAGGACAGTGTGATCGGCGACGGTGCCAAGCTTGACTACGTCATTGCAGACAAGAACGTGACCTTTGCCCCGCAGACGGTTATTACCGGCAATGAAAAACTGCCGATTCTTGTTCCGAAAGGAGCTTCCGTATAACAGAAGCCTGTTCAGAACAATTCTTCCTTCCTGTTATTCTCTCTTTTTTGAGGGAATAACAGGAAGTCATTTCGTTATCTTAAGTAAGGAGTAAGACATTTTTTATGACCAACAGCAATATCTCACGTGATGAAATCCGTTCCGCTATTGAAGATAAGCTGTGCGCAAGTTTCAGTGTAACCAGTGAAACTGCAACCGACGACCAGATTTTCCAGGCTGCCGCCATTGTGGTCCGGGAACTCATGAGCCGTTTTCTGGCAGTTGAAAACCCTAAAAAGCATAAAAAGGAAGTCCATTACCTGTCCATGGAATTTCTGATGGGCAGAAGCCTGATGAAGAATGCTTATAATATCGGGATTTCCGAAGCACTCGCAGGTGCACTTGAAGATCTGGGCCGCAGTGCAACAGATATTTTTGAAGCAGAACCCGACGCCGGTCTCGGCAACGGAGGTCTCGGCCGTCTTGCAGCGTGCTATATGGAAAGCATGTCCACCCTGGGGCTCAGCGGCACAGGATATTCCATCTGCTATGAGCTTGGTATTTTCCGCCAGAAATTCAAGGGCGGACGTCAGACGGAAGTTGCGGATAACTGGCGTACCGCAATGGACAGCTGGCTGATTCCACGTTACGAAGATACTGTTGAAGTTCGTTTTGGCGGCCGTGTGGAACCGCACTGGGACAACCACGGCCACTATACCGCAGAGTACACCGGCTATACTGCCGTCAATGCTGTTCCATGCGATATGCTCATCGCCGGTTACGGATGCAACCAGATCAACACGCTCCGTCTTTGGGATGCTCATGCGCTTGATTCTCTGGATATGTTCCTGTTCTCCGAAGGAAAGTATGTTGAGAGTATGGAGAACCGCACCATGGCGGAAGTAATCACCAAGGTGCTTTACCCTGCAGACGATCATATTGAAGGCAAAACTCTGCGTCTCAAGCAGCAGTACTTCTTTGTATCTGCATCCGCGCAGGATATTGTACACAAACACGTAAAACGCTGGGGAGATATCCGCTCGTTTGCCGAACATCATGCCATCCAGATTAACGATACCCATCCAACGCTCATCATCCCTGAACTGATGCGTATTTTCATGGATGAATATATGCTAGGCTGGGATGAAGCCTGGAGCATTGTATGTGCTTCTGTTGCCTACACCAACCATACCGTTATGAGTGAAGCACTTGAGCGCTGGCCGCAGGATCTTGTTGCCAAGCTGTTCCCCCGCGTCTGGGAAATCATGTGCGAAATCAACCGCCGCTGGTGTGATTATCTTATTATGCGTCTCGGTGCCGGAGAAAGGGTCGGCCGTAATCTGATTATCCGCGACGGACAGGTACATATGGCCAACATGTGCCTTGCAGCCTGCTATCGCGTCAACGGTGTCTCCCGCCTGCACGGTGACATTATCAAAAATGATCTGTTCAAGGATGTCGCTTCCTTCCGTTCAGAGCGCTTCACCTATGTCACAAACGGTATTGATCACCGCCGCTGGGTTGCACAGATTAACCCCGGCCTCAACAAGCTGATCTGTGAACTGCTTGGTTCCGATGCCTACCTTACAGATGCTGAACAGCTGATCCGCCTTGCGGAATATGCCGGTGATGAAGATGTCCGCCTTCGTATGCTGAAAATCAAAGCGGAAAACAAACGGCGCTTCGCCGCTTTTGCCAAACGCAATGACAACGTTCTTCTCAACACGGATGCCGTGATGGATGTACAGATCAAGCGTCTGCACGAGTACAAACGTCAGCTTCTTTGCGCTATGCATATAGCTAAACTGCAGCTACAGCTGCATAACGATCCGAACAGACCTTTCCTTCCGCGCACATATGTTTTCGGTGCAAAAGCTGCTGCCGGATACAAAACCGCAAAGCGCATTATCGAGCTGCTCCTCTCCATGCAGGATGATATCAACAACGATCCCTGCTGCAAGGACAAACTGCAGATTTACTTCGTGGAGAATTACCGCGTATCTGCTGCCGAAGCAATTGTGCCCGCCGCGCAGGTCTCAGAGCAGATTTCCACAGCCGGTAAGGAAGCTTCCGGTACAGGCTGTATGAAGCTGATGATGAACGGAGCTGTAACTATCGGTACGCTTGACGGTGCCAATGTTGAAATGTATGAGCGCCTCGGGCCCGAAAACATGTTCCTCTTCGGCCTGCATGAAGATCAGATTTCCGCACTGCGTTCTTCCGGCTACAATCCCGGAGAGATCGTCCGCGCTGACTCGGAACTTGAATGTGTTCTCTCCCGCTTCTCGAACGGCTTCCGTGATGGAAAATCTTATTCTGATCTGACTTCCGGTCTCCTTTACGGCGGTGACCAGTATATGCTGATCGCTGATTTCCGTTCCTACACCGAAACGCAGGATCGTCTGTACTCCCGTATCGCCGATCCGTCCGAACTCGGCCGTCTTGAAATCATGAACGTAGCACAGTCCGGCGTCTTTGCCGCTGACCGCGCCGTGACGGAGTATGCGAAGAACATCTGGCATATCCTGTAATCTTCCTGAATAGCAAAAGCCCTGCCTTCAAATAAAGGCAGGGCTTCCTATAACAAAATAAATGTTCCCGGCTCTATTGATCTAAGGAGCCGGGATATTATTATCGATGTATTCCATTAGTCCCGGTAGAATATCCTTCTGATTCCGGAAAAGCTGTACATATCCCTGCAGGGTCTTTCCTTTTGCGGCAAGGGTCCGGGAGTGTGTATCCAGATAGATACGGCATTTGGTTCTGCCGTTTTTTGCTTCCTGCACCAGATTGATTGCCGGAGAATTCCCGTCGAATGCCAGCAGAACAGAAGCCCTGCGCTTAAAGATCTCATAGGCTATGCTCTTGTATAATCCGTTGCCGTTCTGCTCTATCGCCGGACGGACGGAAATGCCGCTCGCTTTCAGTCTCTTTGCCTCTGCTCGGGTAAGCATGCCCGGCACAAAAGCGAATATCTGAAAGCGGTTTCTGTTGTTTTCCACCAGGTATTTTTCATAACCGCAGAGGCGATGCCCGATCACAAAAAAGATTTTTTCAGGGTCTGCGCTTTTCAGCAGGGAATCTATAAGCTGCTTTCCCCCTTCCCGTATTTGCGTTATGTGCCTGTCGCTGTTGAAACTGCCCCCTGCAAGAATAACGGGCAGCTTCCCGTCCGGGAAAGGAGCAATTTGTCCCGAAAGCTGCTGTTCTGCATCCCTTTTCCCGCCTGCGTCCCAAAGCACGGTACTATGTTTTGAAGACTGCCTGATCTGCTCTTCCAGATATTCCTTAATTTCGGTTTTGTCACGTGAACTTTCAAAAAGATGAAGTTTTTCTTCAAAGGCAGCGCAGCCTGCCGAAACAATTTCGTCCTCCGCTTTCCTCATCTGGCAGAGCTCGTCATGGCTCAGCCCGAGCATCTTTTCCAGTGCAAGCTCTTCGTCAATGGAATTGGTTCCGTAAAGTGCTCCGCCGTCCGTTCCCTGAACACAGCGGATTCCGCTGCGGAGATATTGCCTGAGAGGATGATGGCTGAGGTCGCTGAGATTATTCAGCCTGACATTGGATGTCAGCTGAAATTCCAGCACTACATTGCTGGCAAGCAGATCCTGTATCAGTTTCTTTCCGCGGGGAGAGGACAGATTTGAAGTATAAAGCCCGTGTCCGATCCGCACGGCAGGCATCCGCTGCCCGGGTGCAAGAGACTCACGGATGCAGGTAATACTGTTGGCCACATTGTCGCGCAGAGCATCATTTTCCCCTGCATGAACCCGTATGACAAAGCCCGGTGTTCCGGCTGCGATTTCCACAAGCTCCCGTATGACACTCTTCAGCTCAAGAATATCGTTGATTTCCTCGCCGACAATGTCACTGCCTGCCACATAAGGATCATTGGCAACAGCTCTTAGCACCTGCATATTCTCCGCCAGATAGTCATCCTGTGTGACATTGTCCCTTACAATCGTCAGCGGAACGCGGCGGATTCCGGCAAGAAAACGAAGCAGCACACCGGTTTCTTTCGTGACGGAAGGCATAACGGCATGAATCTGTCTCAGGACCTCCGCTGCCTGTTCTTTCTTTACAAGGCTGGTATCGGTGATTTCCGCATACGAAATCCCGTAGCGCTGATAATTTCTGGCAATCCAAAGCAGCTTATCCTGAAAAAGGGTATTGTCCCGGTACTCCTCGCTCTCAGCATCCCTGAGCATTCTGCCAAGCAGGGTTGCGATATCCTTATCCGGTATAGTTCCTGCATCTGCGAGAGGAAATCTGTCTTCTGAAGGAACACCCTTGGTAAAAACATAGCGGTACAGATAAACCTTTTCCAGATCAGCAAATACTGCCTGTCCGTCTTTCGGTACAGCAAGGGAAATCCTGATTCTCGCAATATTATATTCCGCATCCTGAAGATTGTTCAGAATCAGATCGGCAAAATTGATAAAAGTGTTGTCGTCAATCTTCCGGTCGAGATACTTTCCTGAAAGCTGAGATCCGGTAAACCTTTCCGCTGCCTCTGCTCTCTTTTTTCCCAGCCGGGCCATCTGTTCCCTGCTGCATTTCAGACCGAGTTTTTTTATATAATACAGCGGATAACGCACCTGATGCCGGATGCCCAGTGCTATCAGAATATCCGGCTCCAGATTGCCGCTCATGTGTGTATGCAGATCCGCATGGAATTTGCAGTCATCAAAAATATAGGTTTTCACTATCGTCTTGAGTATGCTGAGACGGTAGTTTTTTGTCTGGCTCATCAGGGCTTTGGAAATAGCCGGGACAGACGCTTTCATCTCTACGCTTCCGTCCGGAAAAATGTTGGCAATCTTTGTGTTTCCCATCCGGAAAATATACATGCGGCGGTTTGAGCCATCCACATAACAGGGAATCACTCCCCGGATGACTTTCAGCCCCTGTTCATCATATTCAAGCGGAAGATCACAAAGTTTTGCCAGGTTGGTGATCAGATTTCCGCTGTTGTGATTCGGCGTACGCAGCACATAGTGCAGTCCGTCACTTTCCTGAAAGAGATCGACAATGATATCCTTTTCCTTATCCAGATAAAACCGGCCAAACAACGCCATGCCTTTTCTCCTTTTGAAAAAAGAGGCCGGACATCCGGCCTCTTTTTCTGCCTGTAAATAATTATCTTGATCCTTTATCGTACGGGATTCCTTCTGCCTTCGGAGCACGGGAAGTCTTGGATGTAAAGGCAAGAACGATCAGGGATACAATATACGGCATCATGTTGTAGACATTGCCCGGGAGGTTCAAGGCCGCCAGTGCCGGGAAGCCTACATAGGTATTGGAAAGGGCACGGAAAAGGCCGAACAGCAGAGCCGCCAGCGCAATTCTTGCCGGCTTCCACTGGCCGAAAATCATAACCGCCAGTGCCAGGAAACCAAAGCCCGCAACACCGTTTTCAAACTTCCAGATGGAGACACCTGCCAGAATGTAGCAGATTCCGCCAAGGCCGCCAAGTGCACCGGAAATCAGCACACCGGCCCAGCGCATTTTGTAAACGTTGATGCCGACCGAGTCGGCTGCCTGCGGATGTTCGCCGCAGGCCATCAGGCGAAGCCCGAATTTGGTCTTGTAAAGCATTACTGCAACAACAATGACCGCAATCACGGCAACCAGCATAAACCAGTTGAATTCGAAGCCATTGATGTTGACAATAAACATCTTTCTGGCGCGGACATATTCTATCTCAGACGAGTGGTCATCCGGATTGGCAGCTGTATTGATTGCCTTGACGAAAACCGTTGCCGCGGCAGTACCGAGCAGGTTGAGTGCCGTTCCGACCAGCGTCTGGTCTGCTTTGAAGTTGATGGATGCCACACCAAGCAGTGAAGAATAGATCATTCCGAAAATAACTGCGGCAAGCATTACCAGAAGAACCATTACAAAGGCAGAGGAAGTCCCAAGATAGCGCATCATCAGCGCCCCGCCCAGAGCCCCCATAACCATGATGCCTTCAAGCCCGAGATTGATGACACCGGAGTGCTCCGAAACGCAGCCGCCAAGTGCGACAAGCACAAGCACCGAGGAGAAGATCAATGTGTATTGAACCAGCAGCAGCATTACTTGTCACCCCCTTCACCGGCTTTAGCTTCTGCAGCTTTCAGCTTAGCGGCTTTCTTTTCCTCGCTTTTTCTGATCATGTTATTCATCGTAATCTTAATGAACAGCACAAAACCGCAGAGATAGATAATCACGGAGGAGATAAGATCGGAAATCTGAGAGGAATAGAAGTTCGTGTTGACGTACTGTCCGCCGTCCGTAATGTGCTGAATAAAGAATGAGGAGAAAATCGCTCCGATCGGGCTCAGGCCGCCCAGGAAGGCTGCCGCAATTCCGTTGAAGCCCATCCCGGGTACGGAAGACTGCGTGCATTCCCAGCGCATATAGCCCGTCAGATAAAGCATAGCAGCCCCGAGCCCGGCCAATGCACCGGAAATAACCAGCGTGAGGATAATATTCCGGTTCTCTGCCATGCCGCTGTACTTGGCAGCATTCTTGTTGTTGCCTGTTGCTTTGAGCTCATATCCGAGCTTTGTCTTGTTCAGAATGACGCTCACGGCAATGGCAATGAGCAGTGCAAGAGGAACCGCAATCGTAATATACTGATTTTTATTGAACAGTTTATCGAGCCCCGCATTCGGCAGAAGTGCAGAGGGATTTACATCTGTAATGTACTTCGTGTAGGGGCTTGCCACTTCTTTTACGCTTGACAGAATTGTATTCGTCAGATACAGGGAAATCCAGTTCAGCATGATACCGGAGATAACTTCATTGACATTGCAGTAGGATTTCAGCACACCGACAATTGATCCGAGCAGTGCCCCTGCGAGCATGGCGAAAAGTACGCATGGCAGCCAGCCCCAGCCCCAGGCAAGTGCCGCATACAGGCTTGCGCAGGCACCGGCCACATACTGGCCAGCTGTGCCGATGTTGAACAGACCGACCTTATACGCAAACAGAATGCTCAGTGAACACATCAGCAGAGGCATTGTTTTCGACAGCGTATTGCCGAACTGCTTCAGCTGCTGATTCGGGCGCTTCCAGGTAAAGAAGTTTTTGATAACGTTCAGGATGGATTCAGCAGCACCTTCCGGGTTGATGAAGAGCAGAACAATATAACCGACGAGCAGACCGAGTATGATACAGATAATCGATGCTGCGAAGGCCTGGAACCCGGGATTCTTCAACAGTTTTTTCATGCCTTCACCTCATCTCTCTTTGCACCGGCCATATAAAGGCCGAGCTCTTCCTGCGTAGTCTTCTTCGGATCCAGTTCTCCGACAATCTCTCCCTCGTACATGACGAGAATTCTGTCGGGAACGTCCATAACTTCGTCCAGCTCCAGGGAGACCAGCAGCACCGCCTTGCCGGCATCCCGCTGCGCAACGAGCTGTTTGTGAATGTACTCGATGGCGCCGACGTCCAGGCCGCGCGTAGGCTGTACAGCAATCAACAGCTCAGGACCTTTGTCAATCTCTCTGGCAATAATAGCCTTCTGCTGGTTGCCGCCGGACATGGAACGGGCAGCCGTGATGGCGCCCTGGCCGGAACGTACGTCATACTGGTCAATCAGTTTATTGGCATATTCCCTGATATTCTTTCGGAGAAGGAAGCCGCCTTTGGAAGTGAACTGCGGTTCGAAATAGGTCTGCAGGATCAGGTTGTCTTCCAGTGAATAGTCAAGGACAAGCCCGTGTTTGTGTCTGTCTTCCGGAATGTGGCTGATTCCCATCTTGCTTCTCTCGCGGATAGAGGCCTTGGTAATGTCTTTCCCGCAGAAGATGATTTTGCCGCTGACCAGAGGTTCAAGCCCCGAAAGCCCGTAAACAAATTCCGACTGGCCGTTCCCGTCAATTCCGGCAATGCAGACGATTTCTCCGGCGCGTACCTTCAGGGAAACGTTCCTGACAGCATTGTTTTTGTGAACCTTTGACGCAACC
>JAEEGH010008737.1_pt1 | contig 23829 bp, 24 predicted proteins | sample 9134181 | NCBI WGS metagenome assembly JAEEGH01 (sample SAMN16246544, study PRJNA631951) | gut metagenome | biome: gut microbiome; feature: rumen; material: DP-attached | host: Bos | place: Iran: Karaj | collected 2018-10
GTAGTTGTGTGCACTATTGCGACTGCAAAGGTACAACGACACTACAACTGCTACAACGTGTATTTAAACGAATGCTTACGGACATCGGAGAAGATGAAAAAGAGTGATTATCTCCTTCAACAAAAGGGAAGCCCCGCTCTCGTTTGTGAACGAAAGCGGGGCTTTTCTTTTGTCACCATCGGATGGTCATTGCTAGCAGATCTTATGATATATTTCCAGATGCTTCATGATTACATCTTCTATCGGAAACTCTCGTTCTGCTTTCTCTCTTGCAGCTTTGCCCATTCTGACTCGCAAATCCTTGTCCTCTATCAGGATGCGCAGCTTCTTGGCTAAAGCATCACTGTCCTTAACTGGAACCAGGAATCCATTCACCCCATCATCCACCACGTCCTTGCACCCGACGGAGTTGGTAGTAACTATAGGTCTTCCTATGGCACAGGCATCAATCAGCGATTTGGGCACACCCTCGCGGTAATAACTCGGGAACGCCATGATGTGGCTTTGTTCCAATATAGACTTCATGTCTTTCTGGAAATCCATCCATTTGATGTATTTCCCGTCACAACGCGCTTCCAGTTCTTTCCGCGATACGGCATCTGCATTCACAGCCAAACGTCCACAGAGCCAGAACTCCACTTTCCCTTCATAGTCTTTCCGAAGTTTCTCTGCCGACTCAATCAGCACAAGGACTCCCTTCTCTTTCACCATTCTGGCAGAGAAAACCACTTTCAGCGTGTCGCTTTCTTGCTCTGGGACATACCTGAACACATTCAGATCCACCCCCGAACCCTTGATAAACGCTGCTTGACTTTCGTCGATGATACCATATTGGAGAAACAAGTTCCTGTCCTCATGATTCTGGAATATCACCTTCACCCTCTTCCGCGTGTTCGAGAATCGAATTACAGCCAAGATGCATTTTGCCATCAGCCCTATCTTGCCACGAGAGAAGATGGCTCCCAATCCACTCACGGCATTAACAACGCCATGCACCCGAACCAGTTTGGCTGCAAGTCCACCCCACAGAATGTTCTTCAGCCCCACATGGTGAATGACAGCATCTCTGTTCTTTTTATATAATGTATATAGGAAACACAGCGTTCTGAGTTCCTGCAACGGGTTCATTCCCGTTGGATTGATGGGCAGTTCCATCACTTTCAGTCCCATCTCCTCCAGTTCACCCCGTCGGCCAGTGTCCTTGCACACCACCGTGACATCCCAGCCTTCTCTCTGTGCAGCCAATGCAATGTCCTTCCGGTGTGAAAGCACAAACCTGTCCTCACTAACAATCATCAATAGTTTCATCTCTTCAGTCTCTATTATTTCTGACGAATACCATTCATCAATATGCTTGGAAAGAATCGCAAGGCATCTAGCGGGAAAATCCGGGAAATGCATGCCAGGTCCCCAGCCCGTTGTCCAGACGATCCAATCTTTCTCGTCAGGAACGATTCTTTTTTCGTTGTCGTTTTCTTTTTCAGCCTTTTATATCCCACACTCCCCGACTTGATGATAAATGCATGTATCAACCGAGCCTTCTGCTTCCATTTATCGCTGTCATCAAAGAACGGCATTGCATGTTCGGGCATACCCAGATATTCCACAGCGTACATCCCGAAGGCTTTCCACTCACTCATCAATCCCATGTCCTTCAGGCAAGATTCAAGATACTTGAAGTCAAGAGAATCTCGGAAAGACCACAACAGCCTGCACCAGTCACTAATCTGTCTGACGCCTATTCCTCCCTTGAAAAAGTGATTCAAGAAATGAGTAAACACATAAAGAACATCATTCTCCTCCTCAAGCATGAACACCTCCACCGTCCTATTCATCCACGATCTCCGTTTGCCGCCATGGATCGTATCATCATACACCTTCTCCAATACCCTGTCTATACGGGACGAGAAACCACAACGAAGGTTGCCATGCAACTCCACCAGCCATCCTCCAATCGTCATTCCGACATGCTTCTTATAAACATTTTCAGGTTCTACATGCGATGCAAATGGCAGCAGAAAGTCCTTGGCTTTCTGATAATCCTCTTCACTCAGAAGCAAATCCACATCCCCACAAACCCTCCAAAGAGGCTTCTCGTAACTCTGAGCAACTCCTTGACCTTTCAACAAAAGTGAATTGATTCCATTCTTTCGCAGAATGCTCACCAATCCTGCCACAAATCGGTTCATCGTCCGGTTGAGTTTTTCCATCTGCAACGTAACACTTACAAACTTCACAGTCCACGCCTGTGGAACTAACGGAGCACTACATTCGTGTTGAAGAATTTCCATTCCCTCGGTGATAAGTCCCACCACTCTCTGCTCCAGCGCCAGTTTATATACCTCAGCCCAGTCCACATGATCAGGCAAAAGTCCTCCTTCGCCTTCAATGCAACCAAACAGCCCAGCTTTCAACAAGATGAAAAAGGTTTCAACACTGCTGTTTTGTTTCTCTTTTTGTGTCATTGATATCATTGTTTATCAACTTATCGTCTTCCATTCATGAGTCTTTCTCAATCGTTCTCACTACACGTGCTGGAACACCCGTAGCAATCGTCCATGCCGGCACATCTTTGGTAATTCTTTCTCTATCAATATGCGCATTTTCTCCGCCCAAGCCTCACAGTCTTTAACAGGAATCAAGAAGCCGTTCACACCGCCATCCATCACGTCTTTACATCCGATGGAGAGTGTCGTGACGATAGGTCTGTCCACGGCACAGGCATCAAACAACGACTTAGGAACACCCTCACGGTAATAGCTTGGCAATGCCATGATGTGGCATTGGTCCAATACAGACTTTATGTCCTTCTGGAAATTCAGCCACTTGATGTATTTCCGGTCGCAGCAATCTTCCATTTCCTCTTGTGATACAGCATCAGCGTTCACCGCCCAACGGCGGCAGAGCCAGAACGTCCTTCCAAAAACCATGTTCTAATTCCGCCACCATATATAGCCCTGACTATTTTAGGCGGCATTAGCCTGAAGCAAAGCCGTAAAAGAGGATACGTGTAATTCCATGTAAATAAGCCATTCATCCTATAGATGCCCCCCATATAAATCTTAAATTCATTCCACGCCTTTGCCCGACTTCTCCGATTGAACACATCACCAGCAAACCTAAAATTGACGGTTATTTCTGGAATGTTTGCTATCTTATATCCTGCAAGCACCGCATCATACCATAACGCGATGTCCTGGCTAGTTCTATATTTCTCATTATATCGTAGCCCCTCGTCAAATATCCGTCGACGCATTATCACCGTAGGATGGGCCAGTGGGGTGGCTTTACAAATATACTTCACCGCTTGTTCATGTGTCAGTGGGTAATGACGCACGCGTAATTCACTGTTTGAATCATTGAATTCCCGTAACGATCCACCTACGATATCTATGTCTGGATGCTCCTCAAGATATTTCACCTGACGTTCAAACCTTCTTGGATCAGATATGTCATCACTGTCCATCCTCGCTATCAAGTCACCGGTTACGACTCCGATTCCTTTGTTCAACGACTTTGTCAGACCAAGATTCCTTTCATTCACCAACACAGTCATCACGTTTCCAAGCTGTTTTTTCCACTTCTCAATCACCATGTCAAGTTCTTTGTCCAACATCCCATCCACCACCATCACTATCTGGCTTGGCTTTATGGTCTGGTCATCCCATACGCTTTGAAGTGCACATTCCAAATGCGATGGTTTTTCGGATTTATAAACCGACATCAATACAGAAATATTCATGATCAAATTTTTATAAAGAATCTTTCCGTTCGACTATATATAATCCTCGATGCCCTTCAAAGCAGGCATCAAAACACACTTTCCTGCCATCTCTGCTCCAACGTGGATGCAGGTCACAGCGGGTGTTGTTATCATATTTGAACGGAGCAAACACTTTAGCTAACACCTTAATGTTCTTTCCCTCCACATCAGTATCTCTGGCAATCTTCACCTCCTGTACTCTCGCCCTATTGGGATAGGTATCAAACACAACAAGCCTGTTGTCCGATGGACAATAGCTTGGATGTCCGTCATTGCTCAATTGTGGCCACAGCCGATGATACTCCTGTGTTTTGTCCTTCATCAGATAATAGCCATTACCACTATCCTCCTTCCTTTCAAAGGCTATGATTTCTTCATCATTTTTCCAGTAACAATGCGAAACCATATCATCATCACTTAACAGATACATATCGGTACCATCTACATTACAGGTAATAAGCCTTGTATATTTCCTTTGCCCGACATAGAAACGAAACAACACCATGAACCGCTTTCCATTAGGCGACAGCATCAGATGATTCACCTTATACACAACACACTCTGCTCTCATCTCTGGGCGAGGATGAAATTTTGCGAAATCTGTGTATTTGAACAGATCCGTAACCTTACCACTTTCAATATCCAACTTCCAGATACATGTACCATCCGGCAAGGCTTCGCCTTTCGTGACTTCTGGCAATGCCGCATAGCCATAACCAGGTCTGAGATTGTGCAGACGGGAGAAGTCAAGTGACAGTGCCGTCTTTCCATCAGCAGATACTGTATAGACGGGCAAGGGAAGCAAACGCTCTTGCATGGTATCAATGTCCATCACCACTGAGCAATACTTACCATCCCGCATCGTGTTATAGATGATTTTCTTTTCGAAGTCTGGGCCAAGCCACTGTGCCATGCATCCCTGTTGCACATTCCACGTCGTTGTTTCTGCTAATTTCCTGACACGATTCCCTTCTTTCGTGTCAATCAGCAGGATATCGGCCATAGACGTAGGGTCGGCATCACTCCACGTGTTCTTAGCCCTCATACACAACATATAACATCCTGTTGCATCCCAAGGCGACTTATCGTAGTATCCGAAGAAATACTCAGCCCCATCACTGGGAGACAAACGTACTATATCCCCTTCCGACTTTATCTTCGGCGATATTGCATACATGGCCAGCTGATATACTCGCTTTACCCCTTTTTTAATCCAGGGATATTTGTTCAACTGGTAATTAATGGTTTGTTCTATTGGAAACATTGATTAGATCTTTTTGGGCTGTAACATGAGGCAAATATTTTTTCATGAGAGGTATAAACAGTTGATAGCTGAACATAACAGCCACTAACATCGAGACCATCAAAAGCGGCTGCGGCAGACCCAACTTAGACAAAACAGGTAAATAGACCTTGATGAGGAGACTGTGGGTGACAAGTATCATAATGGAGTACCGCCCCCAATACGACACAAAGGGCAAGTCGCGCAGCAGTTTAGCCAAGAAAACTATGCCAAGTGTACCCGTCATGCCTGAGATATATTGTAGGACAGGATTAATTGTAAACGTGTTTAGCTTATAACTGCACTTGCCATTGACAAAGAATGTAAAGCAGAAACAGGCTATGACAACAATGGGAAGGAACTTGTCAAACTTGTTTGGGACGAGTATATCGGTGTATCTGAAAAACAAATAGCCCATGGCAAAGAATGGCAGAGCTGACAATGCCGTGTCCATGAAACAATAAAGATTGTAATTCTTACTGATAAAGGTAGCGCTAAAAAAGCCGAGACTAAAACACCCAAGAGTTACTATGGCTGCTACAAAGCGGGGAGGGCAAATCATTTGTTTAACGGCTACAAGAATGACATAGAAAAAGATATTGACTATGAACAGGGTCAACAAGAACCAAATGGGGCCATTGGAGAATTTTTCATATACAAAAGCCCACAAGCCACTTACACCCAACGACTCGGAGTCAGGGACAGGCAACCCGAAAAGATTCAGGATATTCGATAGGGCAAACGAAGTTACTATATAGAAGAAAAAGAACGGTATCAGCAACTTGTTCACCTTGCGAAGGAAAAAGCCGAAAAAGCCCTCATATTCCTTGAAGAACAAGCCGGACAAAAAAAAATATAATGGCATACGGAAAACAGACAATGTATCCCAAAACAATGGAAATTGATTGAAATGAAACGCGTTCTTGACATGGTAAGCCACAACTAATATGATACAGAATCCTTTAGCCAAATCAACAAATTGTATCCTCTTTTTCATTTTTGCAAAAACACCTTAAAATAAGCCAAGCAGCACCGTTACTTTTTTAATTCCTCCGTTAATAAGCGGTAGGCTTTTTCAGTCGCGTTGCCATTTTCTGCCGACCCCAACCTCTTCAAGAAGGCTTGAACACCTTGCTGATACTTGTCGTTATCGAATCCAGACAGTTTAGCACTAATTTCCGAATTATTATTAACTATAATAAAAGGAAGTTCTACTATATCCAAATAAAAGCCACGCGAATAAGTCTGCCTATCAGGAACATACATGATTATAGGCTTCTTGGAAAGCATAAAATCAAACATGGATGATGAATAGTCAGTAATAAGCACATCAGCATCGTAGAGCAATTCCTGCATATCTGGATAAAAAGAAGCATCAACTGTCCCCTCCGGGAACATTCTTATAAATTCTGCAGATTTAGAAGCTATATTGGGATGCAAACGAACCATGATAGTATATTGGTGTCCTGTTCGTTCTTCCCATAATTGCTTTATGAGTGACAGATCAATATCATAATATGTAAATTGCTCATCGTTTCTAAAAGTCGGAGCGTACAATATGATGCCATTTCCCTCATTAAGTGAGTAGAAATCTCTCACTTTTTTTCTTATCTCAGGATTCTCCTTGAAAAAGATATCATTTCTTGGGGTTCCAATCTCAAAGATTTCCTTCTCATACCGAAAGCGTTCCTTAAATATCTTTGTCATATAATTGGACCCGGAAATCAAATAATCTGTCAGAATCCCCATATTTTTAATCCGGTCAACCCCAAAAAGCTTGTAGGCCAGATTCTTATCTGTTTCATACATGTCATAGCCTATTTTTTTCAAGGCCGTTCCATGCCACGTTTGCAGACAAATCTGCCCTTTTCGTTTGGAAGAGAAAGAACGGAAATCCATGGCAAAGTTAGTGACGATGTACTTAGAAGTATAAAGATGATAAAAATAAGCTAAAGATGATAATACGACCTTCTTATGTTCACAATTGGCTTTGCCAATATAATTATTGGTAAAGGCCCATACGATGATGGTGTCAGGGTGATGCTCGGACACATAATCGGACAGGCACCTCACACTGTCGCCGTATGAATTGCCACTCATACTAATGAAAAAGTATTTATTCCTTTTCAGTGGCCGAAGACTTACGATCATCTTTATGATTGGTTGGCACAATAAGGATACTAACAGGTATTTATTGGCAACTATTTTTCTTACTATTTTTGTCATTGTGGTATTATTTATAGCAATATCCTCCATTCACCTCAATCAGACTGCCGTTGACAAATGGATTGTCTATACAGAACCTGTAGGCATCAACAATCTCATCCACAGAGGCAAAGCGATGGATGGCTGTTTTTTTATAGATATTCTGTTTGATCTCCTCTGGCTTTTCATTTTGCCATGGCGTAGCTACAAAGCCCGGAATAATGGCATTGACAGTGGTACCAGTACCCTCAAATTCCTTCACCAGGTTTTTGGCCAATGCACAGACCGCAGACTTGGTTACTCCATAACTCAGGACTGTTGCATGAGGATGTACTGCCATCTGAGAACCTGTAAAGATGATGCGAGAGCCGTTAGGAATTAGAGCGTATAATTCACGAACCATAATATAATGAGAATTTACCGCCACTTCCATCTGTCTGTCCCAATCCTCATCTGATGTTTCTATAAACGATTTACGGATACTCAAGCCAGCATTGCATACGATACAGTCAATATGGTCAGTCTTACCTTTAACATCGTCAAGAAATCCATATACTTCCTGACGCGATGTTTGATCAGTTTTAATTGCCTCGAAATTCGTTATCCTTTCTGTAAAATCCGGACCAACATAAGTGGCAAAGACATAATAACCTTTACTGATAAGCATTTTAGCTACACCTAAGCCAATACCAGATGTACCTCCTGTAACAATTGCTTTTTTCATCATCTATATTTCCACAAAATTAATACGTTCTCCAAACTTCTGCATAATATCGGCCATAGCTATGCTCTCGCGTCTGCGAAGACGTGCAGAGCTGAAGCGATGATTAAAGATACATGACACAAACTCCTGTATTTCATATCTCAGACCTGCGCCATCCCACTTATAGAAAAACTTCTTGTTTTGATTTTGGTCTTCATAGCGCAGTTCAAAGTAGTCAGTCTTCCACCACGGGGCTGGCACATAGGCATAGCCTTTCGTACCAGACACAATAAGATTGCCTTCTGTCTTCACACCAAGACCAACCTTAAACGAGCATACCGCCTTGTCATAGCACAGTACGCCCTTGGTATACATGTCCACATCATCCTTCATCCGGGAAAAAAAACACAAACTCTCATAATTTATACCACATAGCTTGAAGATTGGCAGCAACGGATAGCTCCCTAGCTCATACATGGAGCCTCCTGCTTGCATGGGATCACACTCACGGAGAGTCATATCGTCATCCCATAGTTTTGACAATGACGCTTCCACATCCACAACCTCACCAATAACACCAGACTTAATCATTACCATAAGATGATTAAAAGCAGGGCAATGTGCTGTTTTATTGGCTTCCATCAAAAGCACGCCCTTGTTCTTGGCTAAGGCATAGACCTCCTTTGCCCAGTCACCTCTTAGCACTAATGGCGTTTCACAAAGAACATGCTTCCCCTCTGCGATGCTCTGCTTGATATAATCATAATGAGTGAGATGGGGGGTCGCGATGTAAACAGCATCTATGGCATGATAGAAGTTCTGAAGATGATCATATACCGTAATACCTTTTACTTCTTCCGCCAAAGATTGTGCTGCATGGGGATTAATATCGTATGCTGCAACGACGTTAACACCGCTCACCACACCAGCTTCAGCAGGGAATCGTCTGGCTACGCGGCCACAACCAATAATGCCGACACGAACATCTGTCGTCGCATTATCACGTAGCATGGTGGAACTGATTCCCTCAGTGCGAGGCAGATAAACCACATCGCAGAACTCTTTTAGATAGTCAAACTTGCCCTCCCAGTCAGAGCCAATGGCAAATATGTCCACCTCGTATTTCTGAATGTCATCAATCTTCTGACCCACATAGTCCTCAATGATGATCTTGTCTGCCAAACCTGTCGCTCTGACTGCATCCACCCGTTCCAAAACGTTGTTGCGAACATTCAGTTTACCCCGTTCGCGGTCAAATTTATCGTTAGTGACGCCTACAATAAGATAGTCGCCCAAGGCTTTCGCACGCTTCAGAAGATTGATGTGCCCTTGGTGCAACAGGTCGTAAGTTCCGTATGTTATTACCTTTTTCATTTACTATGACATTTGTTTCTCTATAGTTATTTCATATACTCCCTTACGATAGGCTATCATAAGACTTCCGCTATACATAAAAACACTTTCTGGTTCAATATACTTGACTCCTGCATTTTTGTCATTCACAAATTCAATCTCCTTAAGGTCAACCCAAGATTCAAATTTTTCGGAAGTGACATCAACAGATAAAAGAGCAAATTCCTCATTAATTGAGGCACCTGCCACAAATATAATTTTATTATTATAAAATAGATGCCCTTGGCCTTTGCCATATATCAACCGCTTGCATCTAAAATCTCGTTGATAATTATGATATACAATGTTTTCATATTTCTTTTTTATCGAAGGCAGAGGAAACATGGCATATCCATAATTCCCGTTTCTAGCGTATTTTATCCAGATTGCATCATTGACACTATCAATAACACCCTCTGTCCAACTACTAAAGCCACGTAACGAAATGGTTTGGACTAGAGTTGCGGAGAACGATTCCTTATTGCCTTTCAGACTTCTAACGATACGATAGACATATACAAAAGAAACATTCTGGTCTGAATACCCGGAATTTACATATAGTAGAGGGAAGAAATCGTCCTCATGGTATTTTCGTCTGCCAAAGTTCATTGTATTAACATGACATCTCTTCATAACACCTATTGTATCTATGCCTATAGTAGCCAATTTTTTCTTTTTACTCAGATTATAGATTGTCATTTGACTATTCCCAAGATAGCCTTGAATCAGATAATCACCAAAACATGCAGCGCCTTGGGCACCTTTACCTGTAAACTATCACTTCAGCGTAACACCTATTTGTCAGGCAGTTACACTGAATTATTTTTGTAGATTATTTTCAGATTTGATTATTCCATCAAGAGGTGGCGCTAAGCTGCCTCTTTTTCTTCCTCTGTTTTGGAAAGATGTTTGTAATTGCATGGGATGAGTGACTTGTAATCAGTCTCGCCCTTCATGAGCCTGGTCAGCACATCATTGATGTAGTCATAGAAGTTCAGGTCATTGAGTTTGCAGCTTTCATACAAAGAGTACATGAAAGCGATATTCTGAGCAGCTTCATGACTGCCTGAGTGCAACCAGTTCCGACGCCCCATGGCTATATGGCGGAACATACGCTCCGCTGCACTGTTTGAGAGTTCAATCCGGCCGTTTTTGAGGAATGCCTTGAAAGCTTTCTCGTCATCGAGTATATAGTCAACCGCATCATTGACCATTTTCCCATAATCATCTCTCCTTCGCCGCATCTTATGGAGCAGGAAGAAAAGCCTCGTTATGAGCGGCCTGCTGTGCAATCTCCGGAACACCTGCCTTTCCTTGAAAGACATCTGGGCATCCTTGGCCTGACGCTCAATCCGGAACAGGCCATTTATCAAATCTATAATGGCTGTCACGCGCTTGTCAGAGAAGCTGGCGTTGACAAACTTGTGGCGGGCATGAAACCAGCAGCTGGCACGTACGATATGGTATTCCTCCAAGTCCTTGACAATGGTCTCATACAGAGGAGCCCGGTCGGCAATGAAACTTCGGATATTGGAACCCTTGAAAATCTCTTCTTCCTGAATTGTATGGCTACGACTACCATCCGCATACAGCATGACGACAGTCCTCATGTCTGGAGAAAGAACACCATGAATCCACTCCACATGGTATTCAAACTGTCTGCTTTCTTCATTGTAGCTGCGGACAATGATATGAGTGCCGTCATTATGGGTATACACCGAAAGCTTTATGGCATCCTTCATCGGGGGCTGCAGCCTGTCCTTCAGATAGCCCATGACACCATGCGCCCAACCATTCAGGGTTGCCTGAGGAATATTGCCGCCCATCTGGGTCAGCATCTGCAGAATCCTCGCCTCACTCATCCCGTAGCCTATCTTCTGATCGAAGTAGAAGGCGGCAAGGCTTGGAGTCATAGGGTTGCCCTGGATAATGCTCTCAGGATACTTGCTGCACATCGGGTCACTGCCCGGCACATTGAAACGGCCTATGCAATAAGTCCTTCTCTCCAGCTTGGGGCCGACATAGGTTATCAGCTCAACATACCAGATGTCGTAGCCGCTATCCTTGTCCTTTCTCCTGATGAGCCTCGCGCCATCAGGGAGATTGGATGTGTCTATTCCAAGTTCCTCAATCGCCTTCTTGGTCCACATGCGACGCCTCTTGCGGATGCCTGCCTGGCTTTTCTTGCTCTTCGGTTTGGAGATTCCCTTGGTGCATCTGCACGGTGCAGGATTTTCTTCTTCGCCGTCACCTGGCACTGAAGTGCGGGCAAGCAGGGCTTTCACCATGTCGCCCATCCCCCTCTCCTGGATCATCGGGTCATCAAGACACAGCTCGCCATTCATATAGCGGCTGGCATCGCTGTTCGTGTTGTATGTGCGGTTGAGCATCATCTTGATGACCGCCTTGCAGTCGAGGTTGTTCTTCTCCGCCTCCTCCAACATCTCCTTGGCAGGGAGCAGCTCTTTCATCTTCTCATCATGATCCTGCCTCAGCCGGTTCAGCTCTATAACGACAGCCCTCTTCTCCTCCTCCACTTTCAACCGTGCCTCACGCTCATGATCCATGTCTGCTGTTATACGGACGATGTCCTTCCGCTGAGATTCAATAAGGACAGCCTGGTCAGCAATCTGCTGATCCTTGGATGCCAGCAGCTCAGCCATCTGAGCCTTTTCTGCAGCATCCTCCTCATCGCGAAGGCGGATCTCCTCTTCAAGCTCCCTGGCATAGTTCTGAAGCCTGACGTTCTCCATCGCAAGATGAGTGAATCGGATGTCCCTGTTGTCTCTCCCTTTCATGTTGCAAAGTTACTGAAAATCAGCGAGGCTGGCAAATATTCCAAGTTAATAAATATTAATTTAACTAACTAATTTTCAATGAGTTGAGATAGCCTTCATACTCTTCAAGGCTCAGATCCAACTCTGACGCCCTTTCGCGTTTCTGGCGTTCCAAATCGGCATTTCTCGATGAAAGCTCGTCACGCATCCCGGAAACGGCCTCCCTGATCTCGTCAAGACGGCTTCTGTATCCCGCATACCATCCCCTCCATTCGTCTGGAGTAATCTCATCTCGTTCCAGACGGACTTTCATCAGCTTCTTCTCATCATGCATGGCTTTCAGTTCCGCCATGCACTCACCGTTGTCATCAAGCGTGTAAACCTTACCCATATATCAGATTGCGATCTTTGTCTGGATAGCCGTGGACAGCAACAGTATCAGTGTCTCACGGCTGATCTCGTGGCAGCTGAGCATCCTGCCGAACTCCGGTTGCAGGAAACGCCCGTTGTCAAACCACTTCTCGTACATCACGTATCCGTTAAGGTCGTAATGAAGCACTTTCACCTTCTTGTAATCCTTGGAGTAAAAGATGAATGCCTCGTCATAGCATCTCGGATTACGCCCCATCACCTCGCGCACCACACCTGCAAGACCCTCACGCCCCTTGCGCATGTCTGTCGGATTACTGCTCAGGTAATACCTTGTTCTTGATGTGAAGTTGATCATGGCTATGACAGTTTGCGCAGCAGCTCAGACACGACATGCAGATTGTCACTCCTGATCTCGACACAGTCACCATCCGGACTCTGGAGCTGCAGCACCTTCACACCCCAAGTCATCCGTTTCGGACTTTCTTCCTCCAGCGAGAGGGGAATGAATGAATTTGACGAATCTTGCGCCCTGCTGGCTGAATAGGTCTTCTTGAACTCCATGAGCCAGCTGTAGTCAACGGCCTCATCCTTACAATACTTGCGCAGGCTCCTACCATTACGATTCTGATTGTAGTTCTGCATTACTTTCTCAAAATATTCTCTTGTCTCCATTTCAATGATTTTTGAATCTGGCGACAAAGGTATGGATTATTTTTAGGATGACATTACGCTAAAATGATGGCTTACCCTTTACCTGATGATAACTCCATATATTTACAATAAGTAACCTTTATGCTATCGCCACTACATTTATCTATGAGACGATAATAATGAGTGGTATAAATTGCATGATTGATATTTTTAGAATATACATGGACTACCAATATGTAAAACAGCAATAACAGTACTACAATTCTTTTATTCATCATTTTTTCTTTTTAATAATTTTGCAAATAACACTTAAAACATCTTTTGCTGAAATAAACATTAATACATCCTTTGTTACTTGCAAAACTTCTTGAAAACTAGCATTTCTAACTTTTATGGTTTTTAAGAGTAGATAGAAAAAACGCTTTGCGACAAACTCCCTTGAGAGTTTTATTAGCAACACATTATCGGTATATTGCTGTATTTCTTTACTACATTCAATTCCTGCGGATAACCCTAAGATTGTTTTTGAATTAAGGCTCTTACCATAAGTATTCATTACACTGGTCAAATTAATACGATATTTGTATACAGGTATCGACGATAGTTTATGTTTGCCCTTACATCTACAAAGATACTGAACAAGAAACAGTCCATCTTCTTTAATAGGAAGGTCTTCACGGAAGCGAAGTTTGTTACCACTAATTATTGAAACCTTTAACAACCTATTCCACAAATATATATTTTTTGACTTGCTAAAAAGAGGCTGATAGAAATCCATCAGAACATCAGAACTGCTCAACAACTCAGAAAATTCGCTAGTATCATAACTCAACAATTCATTTGACTCTGATATCTTCACATATCCACAACATACAGAATCGATGCCATCACTAATTAATCCAACCAGAACCTCAAGTGAATTCTCAAAAAGCATATCATCTGCATCACAAAAGAATACCCATTCGCCCTTTATACAATCCAGTGCAAGATTTCTAGCAGAACTTACACCACCGTTTTCTTTATGAAAGACTTTTATGCGCTCATCCTTGGCACTGTATTCATCACAAATTGCGCCGCTGCCATCTGTACTTCCATCATCAACAAGAATCACTTCAAAATCCGCAAATGTCTGTATCAGAATACTATTGAGACATAAACGAAGATAATTATCGACATTATATACAGGTACTATAATAGAAATTTTACAATTCATATTGTGATTTATGGGGAAATTTCTTCTCAAAGGTATCTACAATAACCTTTTTTGATTCTTCAAAATCCAAATCGGTACAGTAAGGAGTGTCATTCAAACAAACAGAATAAATCTTTTCGCCTCGTAGAACCTTAATAATATCCTTTAAGAGTCGCTTTTCTACTGTAAAGAGTTTGCCACACTTCAACTTCATGGGTTCGAATTTATTGGAGGCAAATTGCCAATACCTAATAATATAGGGATTAAAACTCACATCATGTCTAAATTGAGTGCATGTTTTATCCGCCATATCACCTTCAACATCCCAGATTTCTTGAATGACAGATTTCAACATTGGTTGCTCGAAATGTCTCCATCTAAAAAATTGGAAATGTGGGAATTTACATATAAGGAGGGCTGTTAAAACACCCATGAATCCAAGATGAGGACCAAACCATTTCATTTTTGCTTCCTTTATCACTTCGTTTCTGTTAAAATGATAATTTAATATAGCGATATCACAATAAATAGAAATTTTAGTACTAAACTTGTTTTGGGGATCCCAAGAAGGATTAAAAAATAATGTTTCTTCATTACTATCACAGGGTAGCCCATTCTTGAAATAATATTCTGGTGAAACAGGTCTGTTAATGAACATGTCGTCATTGAAATAGACGAAGTATTCAGACAACCCTGGTATTCTATGAAAATTGAGTTCAATAGCACGTGAGTTAAATGTTGGCAAATATTTCTCTGGCATATAGTCTGAGTGTTTCACTAACACCAACTTTGGATGATTCGGATTTATCCAATCCGGATTTTTACCATTAGTCACCAAAAAGACCTTATTCACCCAAGGTGCATAGTTCTCAACAGCACGAAACCAGTATCTAAACAAGCCCCAATTACGATACCGGCCTTTATCCTCCTTCTGGATTTTATCGCCTCGGTATTTATGATACTCTGCTAGCCATTCTGGATCGTTAGCATCAAGCCATGTTACTACAAAATCTATTTTCATATTAGCGCACACTATAGATTACACTTCAATAATGATGCAGTTATAAAGGCCCGTGACTTATTTATGCTTTCTTGTAAAACACTTTGGATTTTCTGATAATCTATGGACGGACCAGACAACACTTTATATGACAAATCCAAATCTCTCATGACGTGATCTGAAAGAGATAAGCCAGTTAACATATCGACAATTCGACAACTTCTTTTGCTATTGCCTACATAGGTATAAAAATTACTTGCTTCTAAAATAAGAGAAAAAACCGTACCATGAAAAGAATTGGTAATCACTAACGAGGCACCCTGGATGTAGCCTAAAAATTCTTCTATTCCTGCATCCCTTTCAACAACGTATTTCCCAAAAGAATCCATTGGTTGCCTCCAACATAAATACACAAGTTCCAAGCCACTCTCATCCTTCAATTTTTTGGAATACTCCAATAATACACTTGAATATTCTAATGTAAACAGCAAAATGTAAGGTTTAGAAATCTTAGGCGGCACACTTATGTTCAACCATTCATCTTTTGACAGAAGGAAAGAGGGATCAAGGACCTGCTCAATATGATTATCAACAAAGGATGTTAAAAGTAATTGTGCAGTTTTCTCTCGAACAGATATAGACGTATAGTCAGATAACCACTCTTTGAAGTTTTGTTTCTCTCTTTCCTGCAAATCAGCAACTCCAATACTGGTTGCGTATGATACTTTTTTAGATCCTTTTGGGGCAAATGTTAGGAAATAGGGCTCTACGCAATAATTCATCGTAGGATTCCACAACTGATCACTTCCACTGATATAGATATCATATACCGGTGGATTAGCATACAAATCGTCAGGACTCATATAGGGGCATGAATAATTCATCAGATCATTAAAGTTGTGTATTTTATCCATCCTAATGGAACTTCGCGGATATTTTTGTTCAATAGTTTTACCACACAACTTCTTAATTCTTTCAATTATTACTTTCTTTATACTATATCTACTCGGAATAAATCGTTTACTAGCCCGATACTGTTGATGCTTTACGCCAGGACGATGCAAATCTATTATTTCACAGTCATAGCCTAAACTTTCAATATATTTATATAATGCATAACACTGAAGGCATGCCCCATAATTGGACGATCTTTGGATTGTAATTATACCTACTTTCAACATCTCATTTCTAATCAGTTTGATGAAACATTCTTCAAGAGCTTAAATAAAACGGTTTTAGTTTTTATCAGAAAAAAACTAATATCATGACACCAATCAATCACACCATACTTTCGAAAGACATGCTCTAATCCATTTTTAGCATAATCTTTTTTCCATGATTAAACGATTAGGATGTGCTGTTGAAGGTTTTGCCAAATTTGGCTGTATCACATTTGCCAATTCCACAGGAATAATACTCATTATATCCTATCGTATCACTTTGTACATATTTACTACCCCGGGAATCATCACGTTCTTCTTTTGTTGTTACACGTTTATGAACCACACGAAAATGATCTTTATAACCTGCGCCATAAATAACTCCTCCCAACTCTATGATCTTGTCAGAAATTGCAACAAACATTGCTCCAGAACGCGACTTCATAACCTCATTAAGGTCTTTATGGCGGGCTGCAAAGACTATGGGCTGTGAAAGATTGAATGAACGGTCATAATTATCATTAAATTGGCAGACTTTTTCACACAATCCACCCTCCACACATTTGGAATGATTGCCCTTGGGATAAAAAAGTCCCAAAACGTCTGGTTGCATCGTAATGGCATCATGAGAACAAATACTGGCACAGGCTGTACATCCACAACAATCCTTTGGATTTCTTATTACTATCATCAATTACTCATTTTCCTAACATTATTCTTTTAAGTTGTTATTTCTATATTGCTTTTTCTTTGTCCATAAGGTAAAACCATATAAATAACATATTAGCCATGAGGCCCAATACCAATATGAGCGCTGTAATAACGTAAGGAATACAAAAGTCAAAAAAAGTGCAGCTGCTTTCTTAGGCCTATCATATAAGAAACAGACAAGATAGAAAGATAAAGACAATATGAATCCGACAATTCCAAATCGAACAATAAACATCTCCATACCCGTCCCTCTTGAACCCTCATAAGCCCATTGGTGAACTTTTTCGTAGTCATAACCAAACATTAAAAGATAGGAATCAGAAAGCATAGATAAGAAATAAAGATGGACATCCTCCTGAACTCTGTTATTTCCCACTATGCCTCTTTCTTCATCATATTCAAGGCGTGATATTATTTTCTCATTTATTATATTTTCTCCATCATTATAATAAACACTAAATAAATAGCCCACAACAATAAAAATGAGAAAAGGAATCATTATTTTCATTTTTATTTTCCCATTGTAGTATTTCGAGAATAAAAAGCCTGCAAAAGCCAAAACATAACCACTCAAGGAAAGCGTCATGAACAATGCCAATAATATAATCCATGTACTTTTTTTGTAAAACTTAAAGCCGTCAGCAAACAACAAGAATGCAGACATCATTCCCAAATGCCCAGGTTCATTGAATGGACCGTTAAATCGTGCTGTTTCCTTTAGGGTATACATTGTACAGAAAAAATAATTTTCCTTTAATAGATACCAATCAGCCTGAATATCGTTATTGTTAACCTGTATTGTTCCGAGTGATGGCAGTCCTACAGTTTGGCATAAAATATAGGTAATTATTGCAGGAACCATCAATATGGCAAACCATTTGACGATATATTTTAAACATTTTACCCGATCTTTGTCATTCAAAAAAATAATCAATGAAACTGGTAATAAGTATCCCATCACTTCGCCAATAATTCTTTTCTCAGTTATATTACTCCATTTTAAGAAAACAACAGATATAAACAGAAAGAGAAAAGCGAATATGTTCTTTTGATTCATATTCAGTTTTATGTGGTTCACTTTAATTAGAAAACTCAAACATAAACCCACAAAAAAATCAATATAGACATCCCTCCCCGCCCATGCTATCCATAACTCCATTGAGGTCAGGAACAGTATGAATATGCAGAAATAGACAGAAACGTGGTCTTTGCTTCTCTTTCTATATTCAGTTCTATTCTTCATATATAAAAGACCTAAACTATTTTTTTTCCGAACACTGCTCATACAAAAAATGAAGAGATTCTTTACGCATCATATCTAATTTTTTATCAACAAGATTGTAGTCTATTGGAACACTCTCAGACGGAATGTCATCTTTAGGAGCCATCAGGCGATTTAACAAGCCCAACGAGGATAAAAGAGAATAAGCTCTGTCTATTTTATTAAAAGATGCATAGAAAGGCTTATGAAACAATAACGCAAATACCAACCCATGAAAGGAAGAAGTAAACACATAACTAGAATTACTCAACAATTCTAGAAACGACCTTGGGTCTTCTATATTGTCAATTCTCCTTCCAGGCCTATCTCTTCCTGATATTATTTTGATATCCAAATCATGCTTCTTTGCAAAAGCATTAACCTTATTAATATCAAATGTGTCTTTTAGTTTATAATAAAATACATATGAATTATTGCAATTACATATTTTAAACAATTTCTTCCAACGAACAGAGGTCATCAATAATGTTGGATCCAAATCTTGTCTTACCTTACTATATCCTAATTTTGCGACAAAATCAGCTAGATTTTTCTCACGAACAGAAATTGCATTTAAATAGGACATATTATCCTTTAGCACCTCAATATCTTTATCATTATCGGGTAAGAACCCCATACTTACAGCATAGGATATTCTTTTAACTGCCTTAATATCATACTTTCCAAAATAAATGGGATCGTATGTATTAATTTCTGGTTGTTTACGCCAAACCTGATCACTTCCATAGATAATAATATCATAAGAATCACAGCATGAAGACAAGTAAGGTTGTATATATTCTGAAATAAATGCATTAAAAACTTTAATTCGCCGTCTTCTATACTTGCAATTTCTCACACAATTTCTTATATATCGTATTTTCCCCAATATGCCTTTCTGGGTCGTCATCATCCATTTCCATGAAAACAATAAATATCTATGTTGTTGGTAATTGGGCCAATAATCTATGTATGTGACCTGGTGCCCCATATCCGCAAGCACATTTCGCAATGCTATGGCCTGTAACAAGGCACCATAATTATGGCTACGATGATATGTTAATATCCCTATCTTCATTTTCTCTTCTTATAATAGTATTTTCTTACCAATTCTATAGTAAAACTGCGTTCTCGGCTTTTCAATCCTAAACACCATATAACCACCAAAGATATTATGGTTGAGATACAGACATAAACAAAAAGAAAATAAAAAGACTCATAGAACATAATGGAAACCAAATAGTTAACAGAAAATACCACCATAAAAACCACAGCCACTCTGAACAGAACCTCTTTAATATAACCACTAAGAGGAATATCTGTTATTGATCTTAAAATAAACAATCTTGTAAAAATTGATATGATGTCCACAATTATAATTACTATATAGACACTATATGGAGGATAATCAAGGTAAAGAACTAAGTATGACAATGGCAGAATAAGAATACGCAAACCTCCTATAATCAAGGCGTTTCCTTTGATTTTTCCTGTTGCTAGAATGATTGTTGTGAGTGGCGTACTCAAAACCGTAATAAGGCCATATAGCAGCGTAAGACGAACAAAAACATTGACATAATCAGGAAGTATGTTTAACCATAGCCTCAAAATGTAATCTGATTTAAAAAAAATAGGTGTTGATATGATTAACATCAAGAAAAACGAGAACTTGGCCCCCCTATAAACGAGGCTGATAGATTTATTCATTTCTCCAGCTGCATAGGTTTTTGTTATCTGCGGTTTTAGGGCTGTCATGAAATCATTCACAAATTTGGATGCCGCATGCTGAACTTGGACTGCTATACCTCTGGCCGCATTTACAGCCACACCACAGAACAAATTTAAAACAATATTGACACCATGATTTGCTAAAATGGAAGCAATCGACCCAAGGAAAGTATAACCTGCAAAACTTGTTTGATGTATATAAGCATCTTTATCCTTTACAATCCGTAGTTTCGTTATTTCTGAAAAATGTTGCTTACAATAGCAAAAATAAATAACATTATTCAGTATTGATACTCCTAAAAGTAAAATAGCATAAATAGCCAGTCTGTCAGGCTCTACAAGATACAACAGATAACATATACCTAGTTTCAACAATGCATCCAGCAAACTTATATATGCGAAAGCCTTCATTCGCTCAAAGGCTATTATTACAGCGTTATATGGCATGCATAGAACATTTAGTAGGAATGCACACACAGAACACTGGAAGACAACATTTGCAGCAAACATTCTTCCTTCTGGAATATTCATTTTAGTATTTAGGAACCATAACCCAAATGTTTCAAAAAGTAATACAAGAACAAAAGAAAGTATCGTATGAATGCCAATGGCGGTGTTGAATATTTTATTCACATCTCCATTTTCTTTTTTGCCTAACTCTACATTAAGAAAGCGCTGAGTTGAAGAAACAAGGGTGCCTCCAACTAAAGAGAACATTGCCACAAACCCTCCAATGACATTATAGGTACCATAGTCCTTCACACCCAAAGATGAAAGTATCACTCTTGATGTATACAGACTTATACCCATTACAATAAGCGTGCGCAAATACAACAAAAAAGTATTTTTGGCTAAACGCTTATTGTCTGATGACGAGATTGTTTGTGTCATTATCTGTTCAGTATTCTTTTAGCAACACTTTTTGCCATATCTTCCAGTTTTTGGGAAAAGCCTCTATTATCCGGCATTGCATGTCTCAGGTAATCAAGGTTTTCCACTTCATCCTCGTAATCAGGAAAAATTTCAAAGAGCATCGGTTTCTCTGTTAAGGTAGGAATCAGAAAACGATCTACCACCTCATCAAATTCCTCCTTGGTCGAGGCTTTCAGATACTCAAATCCAAGATCAGTAGCATAGTGCCTGACCAAATCCGTTGATTGACTGCCATAATGACCTGCTGCTGCCATGTAAAGATCGGCTTCCATGCCAAAACGATATCCAGGGTGATCTTTTTTACGGAACTCCACTCCACGTCCATTATTTATGAGGATAATACGGACATTATTACCCACATGACGGTTACCCATCGCATTAAGGTCATAGAAGAAGGCTAGGTCACCAACACAAAGGAAATGTATCTTTTTTGTATCCGCAAGCGATGCTCCTAAGACAGTGGAACAAGCACCGTCTATTCCAAAACCTCCCACATTGCTACTTGCCTGAATGGATGGATCCAGTCTAAACATGTTCCAAGTCCTGAGCGAGTTATAGATTCCAAAATGAATCACACATCCTGCAGGAAGTTTTGGCGCCATTTTTTTTGCAACATAAAGATTGCAAAAACCGAAATCATGGATTTGTTCGCTTACCTCTTCAAATAGTTTGTGACATGCTTGTATATATGTATCATCTCCTGTTGACTGTGCCGTATATTGAGTAAAGAAATACCTTTCATCCATCTCAAAGACACGGACAAGTTTTTTAAACAGATCCCTCACTTCTCCATCTGTTGACACACGCCACACTGCCTTTGGTTTCAATCTTCTTGTCGTATAAGTATCGCCAGAAACCTCACCAATATGAATCAACAGGTCCATATCCAGCAAATCATTTGTAAAATTTAACTGCCCATTGACTAATGTAAAATTGACCTGGTATTTCCCTTGATAACCTGACGTATGGTCACAGAACACGACAGCATTTCTGGATTTACAGAAAGAGTCTATTGCTTTTTGTAATGATTTTGACATCTGCACATGTGATCCGATAAAGACTGCTATTCTACCATCAGGCATTGTCGGCATCTCATCTACATAACCGTGCAACGTGATTACACCCGTTTTAGGAAGTTCGTCCGTACCGAATGTTTTTGTAGCACTTGCTACAAAATTCATCAATACAGGGCCACCTCCATGCTGGCGTAGTTTTATTATACTTTTATTGATTTCTACTCTATTGTACCATTCTGAAGATTTGTCAGTAATAGGATTAATAAAGGTGCTGTAGACAACAGTATCTTTGGGGGCACGCGTTCTGTCAATAACCTGAGAATGGAGATGTCCGATATTCTGCTCACCATGAGAACCGGCAATAACCAAAATAGGTAATTTCCTATAATATGCCTCTGTAAGAGCTGGAAAGTAATTACGTGAAGCTGTAGCCTCTGTGCATACTATTGCAACTGGTTCTCCACTTTCTGCAGACAATCCACAAGCCATATATGCTGCAGACCGCTCATCAACCGAGGAATACATCTCGAAGTAATCATCATGTTGTATTGAACCAACAACTGCAATGTTTGTTGTACCTGGCGATGCTATTACTTTCCTTATATGATGTGCCTTCAGCAAAGACAATAATATTAGGGCATTTTTATCATTTGAATATTTTTTCATTTCTTAATTTTTTATTACTCTATACTCGAATTCAATATCTCTTTGTGCACAAAAATCTATAATTTCTGGAAGCGGACACTTTTCCACAAAACTCATCTCATATTTCTTTCCAAATATAAACTTACAAATTTGTAATGGATGACAAAGCAACGGAAATTTTAATTCTGCTTGTTGTTTTTTTAGTTTATACTTGTGTATTATTATAGTGTGCAAGAAGGGTATATCAAACATTGAAACACTCTTTTTCTTTTCATTATTCTTTTTACATACTATTATGCATTTTCCTTTTCCTTCGTTTAGCCAGCTGAATTTTCCTTGCAAAATAAGAAAACTAGCAAATAATGTTCTATCGGGCGCATCAAACTGGAGATATGTTTTATTATGAGGAATAAGATCTTTTACATCATACATTTCACCTATTACCAAGACATCAAAATTTCTTCTGTTTTCGGTAAATGTTCCTGGATTCTTCTCACATATTCTTTTATTGACAGAACTGTTTCCCGTGATTACTTGTAATAAATGCAACATTTTTTTAATGTATTTCATAACCTGGGCAGCCTTTAGATTCTAAGAATATTTTATAATTTTCATTCATCGCATTGATACGTACTATGTCGTTCTTGTCCAAAGAAAAGTCTCTTATTGAAGTATTCTCCACAATTCGTTTTGGATTATGTGACATAAATACTGGCATTACACTTCTTTCCAAGTGCCAGCGTAAAATAAGTTGTCCAATTGACTTATTGTATTTAATTGACAATTCTTGTAGAATTGGACTTTCGATTAACTTTTTATTCATCCTACATAATGGAGAATAAGCCATAATCTTGATATTCTTTTCATTGCACCAGTTTACAACCTCATCACAATTATTCAGAGGATGTATTTCATTCTGTATGAAATCTGGCAAGATACCCACATTAGACAGTATTCTCTTTAGATGTCCTATTCGTACATTACATACGCCAATATTACGTATAAGACCTTTTTCTTTCAATTCAATCAAACTACGTA
>JAEEGH010008738.1_pt1 | contig 23828 bp, 20 predicted proteins | sample 9134181 | NCBI WGS metagenome assembly JAEEGH01 (sample SAMN16246544, study PRJNA631951) | gut metagenome | biome: gut microbiome; feature: rumen; material: DP-attached | host: Bos | place: Iran: Karaj | collected 2018-10
TTCCAAATACTGCCCCTCCCACTCGCAGCGCGGACAGGTGCCACGGCACTCGCCTTCGTAGGTGCATTCGGGAATGTCGAGCTTAATGTCGTTTTCCTCGGCAATCTTTCGACGGATACCCTTCAAATATCCGCAAATCTTCTTTCCACGTGTTGTTTTACTCATGGTCTTTGGTCATTGGTCGCTGGTTTGTGGTTTTTGGTTTGGAAAAGACAGTTGAAATTATTGATAAATCACTGAACTTGTCAAAACTAATCTTCAAGCTCAAATGTAATTGGCAAGTGGAACTGCGTCCTATTTTTTACCCCTCTTTGGTCTCCCGGTTTCCATTTCGGCATCATTTTCACCACACGCAGAGCCTCCTCGCCACAGCCGCCACCGATGTCCCTTGCAACTTTCGGATTGATTATTGTACCGTCTTTGTCCACCGTGAATTGGACATATACTTTTCCTTGAATATTGCTGTCTTTGGCAGCCTGTGGGTATTTCAGATTTTTGGCAAGAAATTCGTACATGGCTTCCTCCCCTCCGGGGAACTCTGGCATTCTCTCCATCATCCCAAATATCAAATCTTCATCTTCCAACTTTGCGTCCGATGCAAGCTGCTTTGTCGTGTTTGAGATTGTGTCTGTCGTTTCAATTGAATCCAATTCAATTGGTTCACCTACAATGAAAAAATCTAGGTCAGGCGGGGGCGGCAACGGCAGGGTGTCGGTTTGCTCGATATTTTCGGTGTCGGTGTTGGGTACATCGCCAGTGGTCTCTATAATTGGTCCCGGATTACCGCCACAGGCTGAAAGTCCGAGGGCGAGGCCAGAGATGGTGGCAATCTTGCCGAGTTTCATCCGCTCGAAAAGCGTCTTTTCCAAATACTGCACCTCCCACTCGCAGCGCGGACAGGTGCCACGGCACTCGCCTTCGTAAGTACATTCGGGAATGTCGAGTTTGATGTCGTTCTCCTCGGCAATCTTTCTGCGGATACCCTTCAAATATCCGCAAATCTTCTTTCCTCGTGTCGTTTTGCTCATTGTCGTTGGTATTAGGTCTGTTTATCTGAATATCTGAATGTCTGAAAATCTGAACATCCATTTCAATCTGCAAAGTTACACTTTTTTTATGATATTTCAAAATCGATTGAATAATAATGAATTTCGGATGGCAGAAAATGAAAAAAGCCGTCGTTTGTGGCGGCTTTTTTGGTGATCTGTAACAGATTTGAACTGTTGACCTCTTGCCTGTCAAGCAAGCGCTCTAAACCAACTGAGCTAACAGATCGTCATTGATTTTGGTTTTGCAAAGATACGAACTTTTTTTGAATTGTACGAAAAAAAAACATATTGTCAATCTTTATTCCCTGCAAATCTCTATAAATCTGATTGTTGGTTCTCCTGTTCGCCCTTGCGCTATTCTGTCGCCCCTTCAGGGCTCATCGTTTATGGAACACATTTCTAAACAGGGGCTTACGCCCCTGCCTGTATTCTGTCGCCCCTACGGGGCTTTATGGAAAAAAGACACAATTTGACTATGTTGAACTAAAAGTTCCGAACTCCGAGTTCCGAACTCCGAACTAAAACTTCCAAACTTTCCCTTCGTCGGGACATTCTTCGAGCAGTTGGCGGATGGTTTTTCCGAAAACGGGATGGACAAAATCGGGAAGGATTTCGCAGAGGGGGACAAGCACGAAATTGCGCAGGTGCATACGCGGGTGCGGCACCACGAGGTCGGGCTCGTCGATGACGCTGTCGCCGTAGAAAATTATGTCGATGTCCATGGTGCGGGAGCTATAGCCGTTGCCCGAGCGTTTGCGGCCGAGCTGTTTCTCTATCTCCAAAGCCAACTCCAGCACCCGATGGGGAAGAAGATTGGTCTTTGCTACAACCGCCTGATTTATAAAATCTTGCTCCGTTTCAAAACCCCACGCCTCGCTGCCGTACAAAGCCGACCGTTTTTCTATCGGTCCAATCTGTAGTTCAATCTGCCGACAGGCCTCTTGCAGCATCTCGGCAGTGTCGCCCACGTTGCCGCCGAGCAGCAGAACGGTGTCTATAAATTTGTCCATTTTCCTCTCAGTGTTTCGTATTGGTTGGTCTTTTTCAGGATGTCGATAAACAGTAGCCGTGGAATTGGCATGGCGCCGAGCGAGGCAAGGTGCGGTGTCTCCTGCTGGGCGTCGATAAGCAGTATGCCGTGACTTTTGCAGAAGTCCACCAGCGCGGCGAAAGCCACTTTCGAGGCGTCGCTACGGGTGTGGAACATTGACTCGCCGAAAAAAGCCGCCCCGATTGAAAGTCCGTACAATCCACCCACGAGCGCGCCGTCGGCGAAAGTCTCGAACGAGTGCGCCAGCCCCAGCTCGTGCATCGCGCTGTATGCCTCGATGTAGTCGGGAGTAATCCAACTGCTGTAACGTCTTTTGTAACGCACTGCGGAACAGTTGGTTATCACGTTATGGAAACAGGTGTCGATACGCACTTCAAACTTGCCCGACTTGATGACGCGTTTCAGCGATTTGGAGCATTGGAACTGACTGGGGAACAATACCATACGTGGGTCGGGCGAAAACCAGTGGTAGCTGCCAAACCGGTAATACCACGGGAAACAGCCTTGACTGTAGCCGTCCACAAGACATTGGGGCGAGAGGTCGCCGCCACGGCCCACAAAGCCGTCCGGGTCGCCCGGCATAGGGTCGGCGAATTGGTGCACCGACCCTTCGGCAGGCAGTATCAGATTAAAGTTTGAAGGCATCTTTTATCTTGTCGGTGTAGTCGAGTTTCTCCCATGTGAATAACTCCACTTTGCGTTTCACCTCTTTGCCATCTTCGATAAAAGTTACGGTCTTTGACCTCGGGTCGCGGCCGAAATGTCCGTATTTGGCTGTCTCGGCGAAAATGGGGTTGGTAAGGCCGAAACGCTTCACGATGCTGTAGGGGCGCATGTCGAAAATCTCTTTCACCTTTTCGGCAATCTCGCCGTCGGTCATTTTCACGTGTGAGGTGCCGTAGGTGTTCACGAAAAGTCCCACGGGTTCAGCAATTCCGATGGCGTAGGCCACCTGCACCAGCACTTCGTCGCACACGCCAGCGGCCACGAGGTTTTTGGCAATGTGACGTGTGGCGTAGGCTGCGCTGCGGTCCACCTTGGAGGCATCCTTGCCGGAGAAGGCTCCGCCGCCGTGGGCACCGCGTCCGCCGTAGGTGTCAACGATGATTTTACGTCCGGTAAGGCCGGTGTCGCCGTGAGGTCCGCCGATGACGAACTTGCCGGTGGGGTTCACAAACAGTTTGTAATCCTTTTTGGCAAACAGTTTTTGATTCTCTTTGGAGAGACGTTTCAACACTCTGGGTATCAGAATGTTCTCCACATCCTTGCGGATGGTGGCGAGCATTTTCTTTTCTGTGCCGAAATCGTCGTGCTGGGTCGAGATGACGATGGTGTCGATGCGGATGGGACGGTTGTCGTCGCTGTATTCCACGGTAATCTGTGATTTGGAGTCGGGACGCAGGTAGGTCATCACCTTGCCCTCTTTGCGGATGTTGGCCAGCTCGAGCATGAAGATATGTGCCAGCGTGATGGGCAGCGGCATATATTCTTTCGTCTCTTTGCAGGCATAGCCGAACATCATGCCTTGGTCGCCGGCGCCTTGGTTTTCGAGTTCTTTGCGGTCCACGCCTTGGTTGATGTCGGGCGACTGGCCGTGGATGGCCGACATAATGCCGCACGAGTTGGCCTCGAACATGTATTCGCCTTTGGTGTAGCCTATGTTGCGGATAACTTCGCGCACCGTTTCCTGAATATCGACGTAGCCTGACGTCTTAACCTCGCCCGCCACGACGCAAAGTCCGGTGGTTACAAGGGTTTCGCAGGCCACTCGCGAGTGCGGGTCCTGACGCAGAAATTCGTCGAGCAAAGCGTCCGAAATCTGGTCTGCAATTTTGTCGGGATGTCCTTCCGACACTGATTCTGATGTGAAGTAGTAAGCCATTTTTTTTACTTTTAAAACATTAATAAATAGAAAACCCCTCGGGGTCTCCGTGATTATTTAATGCAAAAGTTTTCGATTTTGGATTGTAGCGAAGAAGAATGTTTTAGCATTTTTTCTTGTGGTTGCAATCATTACAAATCTATCCACTTTGCGTTTGCAAAAATACTATTTTTTCGCCGGACGGCAAAATTTTCCGTCAACTTTTTTTGCATCTTTTCGTAATGTTTTGACACATAATATCTGCCACCTTTGCAGTTTTAGGAAAAGACATTCCGCAAAGAGTTATGTTTTGAAGTTATGACAGAAAAATAGTCCCTTTTTGTCAGAAAAAAAAGACAGCCTGTTGTCTTATTGACAAAAAAAACGTAATTTTGCAGTTCTTTAATAATAAGTATTACGTAATTAAAAACGAAAAATCAATTGATATGAAAAGATTGTTTGCGACACTTCTAACATTTTGTATAGCAGGGACTTTGTCGGCACAGATACAGTTTGTGCAGGGCGACAAGGGCAACAAAAAGGCCTACAATCCGCCCCTGATTCAGTTCCCGCTCAATATGCCCGCAGACCGTATTCTTGTAGTTGAGCCCCGTCTCGGTTCCTTCAGCGTAGGTCTGTCAAACACCAACGTGAAAGCCATAAAAGTGCGCTCCTGCGACATCAACTGGAAAGACGAGAAGTCTACGGAGATAGACGGGACAAAAAAATATTCTATACAAACAAGTTTCTGCTCTGGCGACAAACTGCACCTTATTCTCGAACTGAACAACCGCGACTCGCTTGTGATAAGGCATATTGCGCTCGGCTTGCAAAATCTCGATGTTGTAACCGACACTGCCATAGTGAGATACCAATACGGCTCCGACGAACACGGCTGGGTAGCGACGGCGCATTCGCCCGACGGCTCGAAACACGCACTGGTTTACTCCATTTGGGACGACTACAAAAACGTCTCCGCGGCCAAAGCCCATCTTTTCGATGACAATATGAACTGCCAGTGGCAGAAGGTCCTGGAGTTCGGCGATGTTAACAGAGTGATTGTCACCGACAAAGGCGAGGTTGTTACCGCCGCCATCGGCTATCTTCCCGACAAGGAAGAGGAGTCGATATTCCGTTTCAATGTCGCCAACGCCGGCGGTGTGGCATACGGCACCCTCAACACGCAATACGACCTCAGCTCCTTGGCACTTTTGAACTATGTCGACGGCAAGGTGCTTATTACAGCCCTCGACGGTGAAGGCCGCAAACGCAAATTCTCCGCTGTGCGCTCTTTCGTTTTCGACATACCTTTCGGAGTTCTGCAGTCGGAACAACGCCACGTCTTCACCAAGGACGATGTGCGCTGTTTCGAGAACGAAGATGCCGACGACGATGTGGACACCACCACCGATTGCCTGCAGGCTCGTAGCTATTGCACCACACCGCAGGGCGGGGCAGTGCTTTACAACCGCTCGTGGACTGTGGAGATTCGCGACTACCGTACCGGTTCTGTAACCACCACCACCCACTGCATGGGCATGATACTGTTTCAGGTAGATATGAAGGGCAATTTTGTGGCCATCACACCCATCCGGCAGCACAACCAGTATACCAACTTTACAAAAGCGGGAACCGATGTGGTGCTGCACGGCAACAACCTGTACGTAATAACCAACGAATCGTCGGAAGAGACCGAAGAATACAGGCCTACAGTGCCTGCCAAACGCACCCTTGGCCTGTTGAAATCGAATACAGGACTTTCCATCTACTCCGTAACTCCTAACGGTCAGGTTGCCAAGCAGGTACTCGAAAGAGAAAAGAAAGCGCTTATTTACACACATCTCTACAAGGGTGCCGAGGAGAAATATTATTTCCTTACCGGTCCCAAATTCCCGACCATCAGCTACATAACATTACCGTAAGGGTAGATGATAAAAATAAAAAAGTGCCGAAAAACTTCGGCACTTTTTTTGTTGAAATAACGTTTCTGTTTATTTCTTTTCAAACTGTTTCATCAGTTCGTGCTTTTCGTCGTTTTGCATAAGCACGTTGGGTTTGAAACGGCTGGCGTCGGCACCGGTTTTCTTGAGCGACGCCTCTTTGAATTTCTCGAAACTGTTTTCCTGCAAAAGATGTGCAATGGGGTCTTTCAGACGGAAACTGTCGCGTTTGGCCTGATATTCGATGTTGCTCTTTTTCAGGTTGTCGTCCACCACTTTGGTAAATTCGTTGGCTTGTTCGATGGTAGTGTCCTGATTTTCGAACTCGTAGTAGAAATGGTAGCCCGAGATGCTGATGTCGGCGAAACCGATAAAGAACTTGGTTTTCATGCCTGTGGATTTCTCGGCCTCGCGCACTGCGTCGATAAACTGCTGTTCGTACAGCTTTTCGCCTGTAAGGGTAACAATGCCGTTCACTTTCTGCACCATGTGCACACGCGGGGTGTTCACAAAGTAGTCGCTAACCTCGATGATGTCGTTCATGTTGTAGCGGTACAGGCCTGCGAAAGTGGTGCAGTAGGGGCAGTAGCGTTTGCCCACTTCCAGTTCGTGGAGCTGCAAGAAACGCGGGTTTTCGGTACCGAAGTCCTCTTCGGGAACGAACTCGTAGTAGTGGTAGTGCGGGAAAAGGGTGGTGTTGATAGAGTCGTCGAGCACCAGTCCGAAACGGCATTCCGACGAGAAATAAGCGAACTCCTGATGGAGCATTCCTTCGGGGTAGCAGCCTTCCAGCTTTTCGAGATACACTTTGGTGTTGCCGCATTTCCAAGTGGTGAGGAGCTGCAGTTCGGGCCAGAAATGTTTGGGCAGTATGGTGCCATATTTGGCGCGCAGCTCGCGCAGCTCGTTGGCGCGGTCGGGGTTGGGTTTCAGGTAGGGCTGTATGGCGGCACGGATTTTGTCGGGGATGTTCACTTTCATGCTCATGGTGCCGTGTTCGATGTCGTCGATATAGTCGTCGAGGTAGCGGTTTACGTTGTTCTGCATCTCCACCATGGTGCTGGGGTTGGCGGTAACGCACAGGTGCACGTTGCGTTCGATACCCATACGCATAATGGCGTAGTTACGTGCGGTGTAGTCTTCGATATAGAACACATCGGAGGGCGAGGCATAGAGTTTTTTCACAAAACCCGGGCATTTGGCCTGAGTGTATCCCGAAACGGAGCCGTACATGGTGCCGTCGGGAGCGTAGCCTTCCAGATATTTTCCAACGATGGAAACGATAGGACCTTCCCAAACATGGGGGCGGTTCATCTGGAAATTGTACAGCCACACTTTGTTCATCTTGCTGTATATGTTGTCGATATACTGTTGTGTGATGGGTATCCATTTGGGTTGGTTGGTGGAACCCGAAGTGGTGGCGTAAAGTACCGGTTTGCCGGGGAAAAGCACGTTGGCTTCGCCGTTTTTGTGACGGTCCACGTAGGGACGCAAGTCCTCGTATTCGTTGGGCTTCACGTTCTGCTGATACAGGCGGTAGAGTTCCACATCGTCCTTGGCTTTAAGGATGTCCTCGAAATGGTGTTCCTTGCCGTAAACGCTGTCTTTGGCGTAGGTAAGTATCTGACGCAGCGTTTTTTCGCTGGCTTTGCGCGGGTTTTTGCTCACTCGTTTCAGCTTGCGGTAAAGCAGTCCGCCGGCTATACCGAGCAGGGTGTTAGGCACGAAAGGATTCATGCGGTCTTCGGTTATCTTCATATCGTGTATGTTTTTGGTTTTACTTTATAATTTCGTTTATGTCTTTGAAAAATGGGTCTTTCTTGTTTACCAGCAGGAACTGCATGCCGCTGTTGCGGGCGCCCTGTCCGTCGGTGTCGTCGCGGTCGCCGATGACGAGGATGTCGTCGGGTTTCTCGTTCAGCATCTCGGCAATTTTCAGGAACGACTCGCGGCAGGGTTTCAGTCCGCCCAAAGCGGGAGCGTCAACGCAAAGGTCGAACCATTCGGGGTTTATGTCCACGGCTTTCAAGCGTTGGTCGAGGTAGCCGTAATCGGAAAAAACGGCAATTTTAATATTCTGGCTGCGAAGCTGTTGCAGGATTTCCGGCACACCTGCTTTGTAGTGGTAGTGTCGGGTGAGCACTTTCCGCATCGACGGCATGTATATGCCTCGGTACCACAGCTCGGCTTTTTGCTCGGTGATGCCTCGTTTTTGTGCTATCCTCGAAAAAAGCTGGTGAAAATACTCCTCACGGCTGCCGAAATGTTTTCCCGAAAGCTCGGCGCGCGATTTGCGTTCAGCACTCAGGGTGAAGATATGCGGCAGCGAGTGCAGTATCAGTCGTATTGGCAGATGGCTGTTGTCGTAGAGGGTTCCGTCGAGGTCGAATATTATTGCTTTCATCTATTCTTCGTTGATAAAGGCGGGCCATGAGTTTTTGGAGATGCCTGCCATTTGTACTAGTGTGGTGTGGCTGATGTGCAAAAGACGGTCAACCTCGTCCTTGCGGTGGTTTTTTGTGTCGGGGACGATGGGCTCGCCCACGGTGATAGTGAGCAGCGGCTCGTCGGCCTTGCCCAGCAGTTTGTAGATACCTTTGCGTTCGCGGAAAGTGATGCACATCGGCACAATGGGCATGTTGTATTTGTATGCCATAGTGAAGGCTCCTTTGCGGAACGGACGCACGGGTTTGTAGAAATTCCAGCGGCTCTCCTCGGGGAACACGTGGAACCACTGTTTTTTCTCATGCAGCTCGTCGAAAGCCTCGTTGAATTTCTTGAGGCCGCCCATATTGTCGGGCACCGGTATTCCGCCCACGTGCTTGATATGCCAATAGTCTTTGCCGTTGAGGTTGTCGCCGTACACGGGTATCCATATCTTTTTGAAATGCAGTGCGTTGATGACACAGGGGGCGTCCCAGCGGAAGCAGTGGTTGCAGATAGTGATGGCGCCGTTTTTCAGCACCTCTTTGTATTTGCGCAGGTTCTTGCGTCCGCGTATGCGAAGTCCGAATTTGGTATGGTTCACCAACGGTATCATGAAATCCACCAGAAATGTGTAGCCAATCCAGCGTTGGAACTTGAAACTGAAGCTTTTGTCGAGGTAAGTGTAGTTCTCGTCGAACACCAGCTCGCGCAGGTGCTTGCAGGGGTACATCTTTTTGTAGGGGTTGTCCTCGGGGAAGTCGGCAGAGGGCTGCGGCACGTAAACGCCTTCGTTCACCTCAAGTTCTTTGTATCGTATGTTTTCTGTGGTTGGCATTGGGGGAGTGTCTGTTATTTCTTTGCTGTGGAGAAGTTGCTTTCGGCGATGGCTTTGTTTTTCACCGCTCCCGAAAGCGTGTAGGTGGTAACGTCGCCGGAGTTTTCGGTCATAACCATCTGTTTTATAAGACCGTCGGCTTTGCTGTAGGTTATCTCGATAAGCGAGTAGCCTTTCGACGATTTCTTGGTGGCTTTGATAACGACAAAGTAGCTGTCGCCTTTTTCCGTGGCGGTGTAGGTGGCCGATACCTCCTGACAGAGTTTCTCGATCTCGCCGTGCACCGAGCAGAGCAGTATGGTGGAGAGGTTACGCATACGTGCGTTTTTGTCGGTGTTGAAGGTGCGTGTCTTGCCGTCGCGGATGATAAGCATGTCCTTGCCGTTGATGACCGTCTTTTCGCCGTCGGGATTGCTGTAGAGCATGCTCAGCTTGCTGGTGGCCGAGAAATAGAAAGTGCCCTGTTTGTCAATTACTTTGCCGTTGGCTTTCAGCTTTTTCGATTCTTTGAAAGAGCTTTCGATGGTCTTTATCTGCGCATTGGCGTTCTTTATCTTTGTCAGAACGGCCGCGTCGTCGGCGAAAGCCATTGCGGCGAACATCGCCAAAATCAGTGTTGTTATTTTTTTCATCTTTTCTATGTTTTGCAGGTGAGTTACTGAATGTTAGTAACATTTTTCGCCCATTATTTATGAAAAAATTACCTGCAAAGATACGATTTTTTTTTGGATAAGCGAAATTTTTATGTGAACTGTGATTGGTGAACTGTGATCAGTGATTGGTGAACTGTGAATTGTGAATTGTGATATGCGGATATTCAGATTTTTTTTATGGGGATGAAATTAAAGAGTTGGGAAACCTATGTAAACCAGTCTTTGATTGCTGTCAAATATACATTCGGAATAGATGCCGTTGATGTATAACATGATGACCGACGCAAATCCTTCATCAACAAAAGGACATGGAGTGTTGACAAACAAAAAACTGAAAACATATTCCTTGTTGATATTGAATTTTCTGCAAAAATCGTCAATAGTCATTTTTCCGTCGATAGTTTCTCCATTGTAAATGATTTTCACATCAGGGTTTTGTGGAAAATATATTCCCTGCAAATAAGCCGTATCACCGCAAACATGGTATGTCAATCCTTTCTTTTTGTACTTTAACCATTCTTTGCAATCGGTTTGGTATCTCGATACATCAGTTATCTCCTCGGGCTGGCCTAATAGAGAGAATAGCGAGTGGCGAGTGCCTTTTGTAACGATACCTTCGAATAATGCATTGTTTATTTGAAGATTAAGCCAATTTGGATCTCGCAAAAGTACCAAATTTATGCCTTTCATTTTTATTTTTCCGTTTTCGTAGAACATTTGCAAGGACTCTGTTACCACACTGTCGTAAGCATTCACATTTTCAATTATATACACCGATTGCAACGCAAAAGAGCCTTTTTCTTCCTTGAAAATGAAATATAGCGGTTGTACCATAGTACCTAACTGAAAACCGTCATAAAAGTCCACTATAATGAATTTTTCCCCGTTTATTCTTGTTTTGTACACACCTTCTATCTGAGTGTTCATTGAATAAGAGTCGTGGTTTGTAATAACCAACGAATCAATCATATAGACATTTTCTCCCGATACAAAATAATCTCTGTAAGCGGTATCGGATGGTGTGAAAAACTCATGGAAGTCGGGATTGAAATATTCTATGAATTTCAGATTGGAATCCAAAATTTTTATGACTTTGTCGTCTTCGTGTATCTCCTGAAATTCATTTTTGTACGAATACGGAAATTGTATCTTTTGTGCAATCAAGACGTTTGATACCAATAACAGTAAAATGACAGGCAAACGGTTCATTTTTATTAAAGCTTATTAAAGCCGCAATTTTTTTTTCTATTCGATTTTTCTAAGTCGCATACAGCCAAGAGAATCCTTTATCCATGTTTGTATAATAGTGTCTTTTGCCAAAGAATCTGCTTTGTCAATGCAATTTGTTGGTTTTGTATTGTTTTGCAAAGTCTCTGGGTGAGATGCGTCGCAATTTCACGAATAAAGGATGCACAAACTGCTTATTATTAATAGTTTAAAGATTGTTTTCGTTGCCAGTTTTTCCTGTTTTATTATTGTAAAATTCTTCTTCGCATTTCTCAAGTATTGAGCCATACACAATAGAATCCTTTTCAAAAATGCAGAATATGCCGTAATACAACAAATAATTTGGTTTGTACCATTGTCCTTTATAATAATAGCAGGCGTCCTCTCTGAAATAAAGTGTAACTTTTCTGAATGAGAAATATATTTTTACACAAGCATGGCATAAATTTCTTCGTGGAACTATTGTGTCGCGAGAGGTAAGATATTCGTCGCAACTATTGTAGTCTTCGAATAAATCTTCTAGCAAGTTGATATTATATATTGTTGAACTATATTCTGTGCGTTGTTTAAGATTTTATATTGTGGTGGGAATTTTGTAACAAGTTTGAAGACTGACGCCATATATCTCTATTTTTCTTATTTGAGATTCTTCCATATAGGGGTTGCGAGGTGTAGCCTCGGTATTTGCATACATAGAATGAGTGTGGCAAACCATCGCCATAAGAATTGGCATAATTAATGCGAAACTTTTTTTCATGGTTCTGTAGTTTTTCGTTGTTGTATTTTTGTGTGAACTGTGATTGGTGAACTGTGATTAGTGAAAATGATATGCGGATGATTTTTATTTGTCGTGGACGTTATTGAAATTAAGCTATGCCGAAATATTCTGTTTTTCAATCGATAGAAACGATTGGATATTTCTTAAGCTGTGCAAACGAAACAGTCTCAAATTCTTTTTCTTCATTCAAAATTTTAATTGTATGCTTTTCAAAATCAATTGTTTCTTCAATAAATTTGTATGACATGGCATTACTATTATATAAGTCTGAAACATAAATCGTGAACGGGGCTGTTCGTACCAATAAAAAATAATCTAAACCAACGACATCTTCCGTAATAATGATTCTGTAAAAAGAAACGCTATCGTATTCCAGTCTTGAAATTCCATAAATATATTCGGGTGAGTGGCAATTGCTTTCGTAGAGGTCAATGGCCTTTTGTGTCCCGTTTTGATAACTTAAAATATCAACATCGTCCTTACCGTATTTAGTGTGCTTTAAGTAAAATGGAAAGTTGTTGTTACTCAGTAGCTTGTTAACTGAATCTGTATTGATGTCGTGGTCTAAATAATATCTATATAATACAATGTCGTTTATTGCACTTTCAGATTGTTTATCGTTCTGAGACACAGGAGTTCCGTCATTGTCTGTCAATTGCTCTGTTTCTGGATTAGACACATTGCAATTGCACAAACACACTGAGATAACAAGTAATAATAAAAGGTTCGTCAGATTGTTCATTACCCATTACAAATTACTAATTATACCGCAACGTCGCCTTTGATATGCGGGTGCGGGTCGTAGTCGGTGAGGGTGAAATCGGGGTAGTCGAACCCGAAGATGTCCTTCACGTCAGGGTTGATGTGCATCTTGGGCAAAGGTCTCGGCTCGCGCGTGAGCTGCAGCTGCACCTGCTCGAAATGGTTACTGTAGATATGTGCGTCGCCGAGGGTGTGGATGAAATCGCCGTATTTGAGGCCGCACACCTGTGCTATCATCATCGTCAGCAGTGCGTACGACGCTATGTTGAACGGCACGCCGAGGAAGATGTCGGCGGAACGCTGGTAGAGCTGACACGAGAGTCGGCCGTCGGCCACGTAGAACTGGAAAAGTATGTGACAGGGCGGCAGGGCCATCTTTTCGATGTCGGCTACGTTCCACGCGCATACGAGCAGGCGGCGCGAGTTGGGGTTGCTCTTTATCTGGTCGATAAGTTGTGTTATCTGGTCGATGCTGTGGCCGTCGGGACAGCTCCACGAGCGCCACTGCTTGCCGTACACGGGTCCGAGGTTGCCGTCGCAGTCGGCCCATTCGTCCCAGATGGTTACACGGTTGTCGTGCAGGTATTGTATGTTGGTGTCGCCTTTCAGAAACCACAGCAGCTCGTAGATGATGGAGCGCAGGTGCAGTTTCTTGGTGGTGAGCAGCGGGAAACCCTCGTTGAGGTCGAAACGCATCTGGTAGCCGAACACGCTGCGTGTGCCGGTGCCCGTGCGGTCCATCTTGTCGGTGCCGTTGTCCATCACATGGCGGAGCAAGTCAAGGTATTGTTTCATGTTTTTCTTTTTTTATATCCCCAGACTGCGCTTCGCTTGTCAGGGGTTACTGAAAGCAAGCCCCTATGGGGCATTATTGTATTTGTTTTATTTTTTATTATTCTTTTTTTTCTGCCGAAGGCAGAAGCAATTTACAAGATTTACAAGATCTCGTGAGCCGAAGGCGAACAGGAGAAAACTAATTGTTGGACATGCCTACCGATTTTTGATATATTCGTCGATGGCTTTGGCGGCTTTCTTGCCTGCGCCCATGGCGAGGATTACCGTTGCGGCTCCGCTTACAGCGTCGCCGCCGGCGAAGATGCCTTCGCGCGAGGTGCGGCCGTCCTCATCGGCCATGATGCAGTGCCATTTGTTGGTCTCCAGATTCTCGGTAGTTGTGGCAATAAGGGGGTTGGGCGAAGTGCCTATGGACATAATCACCATATCGGCGGCAATGTCGAACTCCGAGCCTTGCACCGGTACGGGGCGACGGCGTCCCGAGTCGTCGGGCTGGCCCAGCTCCATGCGTATGCAGCGCACGGTGTGCACCCATCCGCGCTCGTCGCCGAGAATCTCCACGGGGTTGCACAGCAGGTCGAAATGTATGCCTTCCTCCCTGGCGTGGTGCACCTCTTCGGCACGGGCGGGCAGCTCCTCTTCCGAACGACGGTAAACGATATGCACTTCGGCGCCAAGCCTCAATGCAGTACGCGCGGCGTCCATTGCCACGTTGCCGCCACCTACCACTACCACGCGTTTGCCCACGTAGTTGGGAGTGTCGTAACCGTCTTTGTATGAGAACAATAAGTTGTTTCGGGTAAGGAATTCGTTGGCCGAGACCACTCCGCAGAGGTTCTCGCCAGGGATGTTCATAAAGTTGGGCAGTCCGGCGCCGGAGCCGATAAACACTGCGTCGAAACCTTCGTGCTGCATCAGGTAGTCGATGCTGACGGTGCGTCCCACCACCACGTTGTTCTCGAACTTGGCTCCGAGTTTGCGTACGTTCTCTATCTCGTGGCGCACCACGGTGTCCTTGGGCAGACGGAACGACGGTATGCCGTACACCAGCACTCCGCCGAACTCGTGCAGAGCCTCAAAAATAGTGACGTCGTAGCCCATGCCCAGCAGGTCCTTGGCGCAGGTAATGCCCGAAGGGCCGCTGCCCACTATTGCCACCTTATGGCCGTTTTTGCTTGCCGGAGCGGCGAACTGCACGTGGTTCTCGCGGGCGTAGTCGCCCACAAAACGTTCCAGCTTGCCAATGGCGATGGGTTCGAAACGTCGTCCCATTATGCATTTGCCCTCGCACTGAGTCTCCTGCGGGCACACACGTCCGCACACCGACGGCAGGGCTGAATCTTCGTTGATAATCTGAGCGGCTTTGCTGAAATCGCCTTCGGCAATGCATTTGATGAAATCGGGGATTTTGATGTTGACGGGGCAGCCCTCCACGCAGGCGGGTTTCTTGCACTGCAGACAGCGTTGTGCCTCCACTATGGCCTCGTCGGGACTGTAGCCGAGACATACCTCGTCGAAGTTCTTGGCACGCACCAGCGGCGGCTGTTCCGCCACGGGCACACGTTTCGACTTGTCGCGTGTCTCTTCGGCGATGCCGCCGATATGACACACGTGGCCTTCTTCAACTTCCTGTTTTTCAATCTCTTTGTGGGTGGTTATATTGTCGTACATCGCCTGACGTTTCATGGCGTTGTCGAAATCCACAAGGGCGCCGTCGAACTCGGGGCCGTCAACGCAGGTGAACATCGTCTTTCCGCCCACTATCACGCGGCAGGCACCGCACATTCCCGTACCGTCAACCATTATGGAGTTGAGACTTACGGTGCATTTGATGCCGTATTGCTTTGCCATATTGGCCACAGCGCGCATCATCACCATCGGGCCGATGGCCACAATTTCGTCGTAATGTACGCCGTTTTCTATCTGCTGTTGCAAGACGTTGGTTACCAATCCTTTGTATTGCGAAGTGCCGTCGTCGGTGGCGACGAAGAGGTTGCTCATGGTGCTTAACTCCTTTTCGTAAACAAGCATGGAGTGTGTCTTGGCACCGATGATGCAGTCGGCGGTAATGCCGTGATTATGAAGCCATTTCACCTGCGGGAAGATGGGTGCTATGCCCACGCCTCCGCCTATGAACACGAAACGGTGTTTTTTCAGTTCGTCGAGGGGGATATGTACAAATTCGGAGCTGCGTCCGAGGGGACCGACGATGTCGAGGAAACTGTCGCCGGCCTGATAGGTGGCCATCTCGCGGGTGGACTGTCCCACAGCCTTGAAGACGAGGGTTACGGAACCCGACTCGGTGTCGTAGTCGCTGATAGTGAGGGGGATGCGTTCGGAATTTTCTTTCATCTTTACGATGAGGAACTGTCCGGGCAGTGCCGATTTTGCTATGCGCGGTGCCAGAACGTCGTACTGGTAAGTGTCGGCCGAAAGCTCTTTTCTTGATAGGATTTTGTACATAGTTTTATGGATTGGGTTATTTACTCTGTTTCTTATGCGATGTTTGTAGTGATGTCGCGTCTCTCCGAGACGCCGATTTCTAGTGAGTTTGTCGTAACCCCCACACTGCACTTCGTTTGTGAGGGGTTATTAAGATGATGTGTCTCCGACACATTTATGGTTTTTACCCCCACACTGCACTTTGTTTGTATGGGGTTATTAAAATGATGTGTCTCCGACACATTTATGGTATTTCTTATATTTGTTTTAATCACTGTTTTTCGTTTTGATGACGGGATATTCTACACGCACGTGATAGATGCTCACCATACGTTTTTTCAGAATCTGTTTTATCTTGTCGATGTCGCGGAAAGTGATGTCGCAGTTCGACAGTTGGTTGTCGGCAATCTTGGCGTCAATAACGCGGTCGATGATATTGCCGATGCTCTCCTCGTTGCGTTCCTTGAGGCTTCGCACGGCGGCTTCCACGGAGTCCACAAGCATCACCACTGCAGTTTCTCGCGAGTAGGGACGCGGGCCGGCGTACATAAAATCGGCCTCGTCAACGGGCTGACCGCCGTTTTCGTTCATCTGTTTGTTGTAGAAATAACCAACTTTTGAAGTGCCGTGGTGGGTGCGGATAAAGTCGATGATCACCTCGGGCAGGTGGTATTTCTTCTTGGCCAGTTCCACCCCGTCGGTGACGTGGTTGATGATGATCTGCGCACTCTCGGTGTTGGAGAAATCGTTGAGGGGGTTGAAATCGGCGCTCTGGTTTTCGGTGAAGAACTGCGGATTCTCGGTCTTGCCAATGTCGTGGTACAGCGCGCCCACCTTGGTAAGCATGGCGTTGCCGCCAATTTCGTGGATAAGGTCCTCGGAGATGTTGGCCACCTGAACAGAGTGCTGGAAAGTGCCGGGAGCCTTGTCGGCAAGGTCGCGGAGGGCTTTGTTATTGGTGCTCGAAAGCTCGATAAGGGTGAGCTTGGTGACGAATCCGAACATCTTCTCGAAAAGATAGATGAGTGGGTAGGCCAGCAGGGTGAGCATGGCGTTGAAGAAGAAGATGGCGAAATGCCTCAGGTCGAGGTCGCTGAGGGTGGTGTCCTGCGAAAGCAGTCCGGCGATGTAAACCAGTGAGTACGAGGCAAATATCGAAAGACTGGCGATGAAGAACTTGGAGCGTTGCTCGAAATTTTTCACGCTGATGATGGATACCATGCCGGTGATTATCTGGTAGTAGATAAATTCGTAACTATTTGGCACCCAAGAGGCAAGGATTATCGTATTGACGAGATGGATGTAGAGTGCCACGCGTATGTCGAAAAACACCCGCATCAGTATCGGGGCTATGCACAACGGCACAAGCAGCGTCCAGTCGGGGTTTATGCGTGTCATTACCGAGGTCATCACGGCCATCAGCAATATCACGAAAAGCACGAAATTGACCTTTTTGTTGTCGTTGAGCAGCGGGTGACGTATCAGACGCAGGAAGAAAAACAGCGTGGCGAGGGCTATTATCGTAAGCAAAAAGAGTCCGAGGTTGTGGTTGAAAGCGGAGTACTGGTCGTCGGTGCGCTGCTGCCGCTCGTATTCCAGCGACGAAATCATGCGTTCCTTCTCGGGCGAGATGTATTCGCCTTTGGAGATTATCAGCTCGCCTGCCGACACCATGCCTTCGGTGGTGGAGACCAACGCCAGCATCGACTCCTGCTCGAGACGTGTGCGGTCGGGGTCGAAAGCGACGTTGGGCCTGATGGCGGCTACGAGGGCCTGCGCCAATGCCGTATCAGGGGTGAGTGTCTGTATGTGTTCGGCGCATTGCTCGATGGTTACAAGGTCGTCGGCGGGACGCTCCTGTCCCACGTTGCCCACAAGCAGGATGATGTTGCGTCCACTAAGGTCTATGTCGTCGGGCGTTTCCACTATGCCTTTGCTGTAAGCGGCAGAGAGATAGCTTTTTACTTCGGCTTTCAGCTGTGTGCCGGCGGCAGTGGCGTCGATTTTGCGGAAAGTGGCGGCCTGTGCCGAGGAGTCGGGACGGAAGAAGGTGAGTCCAGAGTTTTTGGCGTCCTGCCGTTCGGCGGCAATCTCCTCGTCGCTTTTCAGGATAGGGAAATCGAAGGGTGCGTAGAGGTCGCTGCCGCGCCAGAAACCGTTGGTGGAGTAGTCGTAGGTCTCCACCTTGTCCTTATGGAAAATAAGCAGGATGAGCAGGGCCGTTACGCCGATGGCTATAATCTTGTAAACCAGCGACAAATGTTTCAGCAGTTTGGCAAAAAATGACTTCATATCTGTTTAAAAATCTTCGCGTTCGACCAAAAGGATGGCGTTTTGCGGTATGATAACGTATTTTTCGCCGTTATATTTTATCTCGGTGGCGGCTTTTTGCAGAAAAATGGCGAGGTCGCCGGGTTTCACCTGCAACGGCAGGTAATTCGGCTCGTTTTTCTGGGGGTTCCACGACTCGTCGTTTTCGGGCGAGGGCAGCGGGTAGCCCGGGCCGCATTTCAGCACGTAGCCCGTCTGCACCGTCTCTTTGTCCTGATACCCTGCGGGGAGGTACAGCCCCGATTTTGTCTTGTCGGCGGCGTTGGCGGGCTTTATCAGCACTCGGTCGCCTATCACTATCAGTCGGTCTAAACTCTTGTTGTTCATTGTTTTACTTTATGTCCCCACACTGTGTGCGGGGTTATTCTTTTTTTGTTCCCCACACTGCACTGCGTTTGTGCGGAGTTAATAATATGATGTGTCTTCGACACATTATTGGTATTCATTATTGTTTTTAAAAACTGGGACATCCGGGTGGTATTGATGGAATCTTATATTCCTTTTTGTCATTAGTAATTACAACATGTTGTGTGCGTGTGAGTTTATTACCTTTTTGTTTGGTTTTGGTGATGACCACTTTGCCAAGGTTCACACCTTTCACGCCGGTCTGGATGATGTGAGTGCGGCCCACCACGGTGTCTTTTTCGATATGCGTATGTCCGCTGACAATCAGGTCGATACCATGGACTTGGCTTGCGAGGATGGGGTCGCACATGGGGCGGCCGGGTTCGGGGTCGTAGCCGAGATGCGAGAGGCATACTATGAGGTCGCAACGCTGTTGTTGAAGCACCGAAACCATCTTTTTCGACACCTCAACGGGGTCCATATACTGCATCCGCTCCACAGTGGAGGTGAAAGTGAGGCCGTCCATATTGGGCGAAAGTCCGAAAACTCCTATTCTAACTCCCTGACGTTCAATGATTATCCAATCTTTAATAACTTTTTCCAGCTCGGGACAGCCGGGGAATTTGTAGTTGGCGCATACGACGGGGAATTTGGCCTTTTTCAGCTTTGCCGCAAGGCTGTCCAAACCGTTGTCGAACTCGTGGTTGCCGAGGGTGGCGGCATCGTAGCCCATAATGTTCATCATCTCTATCTCCACATCGCCGCCGAAGAGGTTGAAATAGGGGGTGCCTTGCGAAAAATCGCCCGCATCGAACAGAAACACAGGACCTTTGCTCTGTCGGCGCACCTCGTATATGGCCTGCTCGCGACGCAGAACCCCGCCCAAGGTGTCTTTCGACGTGATGTAAGGCTCAATCTGGCTGTGGGTGTCGTTGGTGTGGAGTATGGTTATTGTTTTCGAGCTTTTGCAGGTGACGAAAAGCGCCACGGCAAAGACTGCTATTGCTATTGGTAATATTCTGTTTTTCATAATGTTGCGTTATTTGATAATTGCTACCCTGCCGTCTTTCACGCCGCGGAATTTTCCTTTGGCTTTGAAATATTCAATCATCGTTGTGCGGAAAGGCTGTGTTTGTGTGAAAATGTTTTTGGTCTTGACGTCGGCAAGGATTTTGTCGCCGCCGTTCTCGACGAAATTGATGGTGGCCATGCGGTAGGTACGGCTGTCGTCGAGGGGCTTGCCGTTGATGGACACGGATTCGATGATGCCGCCTTTGTACACCAGCCGCACGCCTGCGGAGAACGACTGGACATTTTTCAGCTCGCGCAAGTTGTTGAAAAACATCTTTCTAAGTTCGCTGCCTTTTACGTCGACAATCACCAGATTGTTGTTGTCGAAGGGCAACACGCTGAAAATCTTGCCGATAGTGATAGGTCCTGCCGGTATTGGTTCGCGTATGCCGCCGAAGTTGAGCAAGGCTAGGTCGGGAGCTGTGGCGTTCTGCGACTGCATCTCGGTGGCACCGGCCTGCAGCAGTGCGTCGGTGAGGATGTTGGCGAGGGTTCCGTCGGGGGCCTCGTTGCCGAGGTCGTTAAGGGCTTCGGCCGCCACATCGTTGAAATACAGCTGGTAAAGCAGCCGCACACTGTCGTAATACTGCGAGATGCGGCTATCCTTGCGAGGCACGAAACTTTTGTCGAGCGGTATCAGCTGCGACTCCTGTCGCACCTGATTTTGGGCTATAGCACAGTCCGAAAACAGCACGGCCAAGCCTAATAAAATGATTGTCAGTATTTTTTTCATTGCGTCATTATTTGTTTTTGTCAATGAGAAATTGAATCACCTCTTTGGCATTCTTTTTCAATTTAATTAGTGGGTCGATAAAGTACATTTCGTCGTCTTCTCCAAGCAAAATATTGTCGCTGTCCGCACCGACGTCTGTTATAGCATAGTACTCGTTGCCCCAAGTGTATTTGTCTTCTTGTTTTAATCCGAGATTGTTTTCAAGATAGTTGATGATTTGTTGGTTTGAAGGCCTTTTAAAAGCACGGACAGCTTTTTGTGACAGTATGATTCTTATATCACCCAAATCTTCGCCTATACCGATAAAAGTGTATTTGGTGTTTGGAAAAATCAAGTTATGAATTATGTGTTCATAAATGATGTCAGTGGATCTTGTGTGTTTTATTGGCTGTTTTGCGTATGGGTCTTTTACCTTGATGTATTCACCGCCTTTTTTGTAAACAACGCTTTCGCCCGAGCGTCTGCTTACTTGGTCGCTAAAAAACTTGTATTGTTCTTTAGAATAGAAACACCCAGTTTTTTTTGCAATTTCTATTAGTTTTTCGGAGATTATTTCCCGTAATTGTCTCTCACCAATCTCTCTATCTCCCCAGTGTTCATCGGGTAACCCTTCCGCAAAACTTCGTATGTCGCCGAAATCACCAATTTCTTGTATTGCTCCGGCACCATCAGCAGATATTCCTCCGCCGTCATTCCTTCCGACAGCCGTATGTCTGTGAGTTCCGTCATTTTCTTTGTTATTTGATGTTTGCATATCTGAAAAATGATTTTGCAAATTTACGAAAAAATGTCGAAAAAAACAAATGTGTTAGGTAATCGGATGTTCAGATTATCGGATAATCAGATTTTCAGATGTGAAATTTGGACGCACGCGGTGCGTCCTTACAATTTTTGAGACGCACGGCCGTGCGTCGTTGGTGGCTGAGCTTGTCGAAGCCACAATTTCAATTTTCAATTTTCAATTCTCAACATTCAATTCCCATAGTCTTATCAGTTCGGGACGGTATTCGAAATGCATGGTGTCGTAGTGGTACCAGCGTCCGCCCCAGATAAAACCGTGTTTCTCAAATATCTGCACTATTTGCAGAAGCATGGCGTTGCGGTATTTTATGTTGTCGCTCTCAGTGGCGCCTTTGTTGTCCCACCGCCAGTAGCTGGATTTTCCCACTCCGATGTCGATGGCAAAGGCGAAGCTGTGCGGACTCAGCCGCTGTGTCCCGGCCACGATGCGCCAGTTGAAAGTGCCCGAGCTTTTTATGTAAACCTTCCATTCGGGGTGCTTGTCCAGCTCGTCGGACACTTTCTGCAGCTGCCTGTCCACATGGTTCACGGTGGTTACGAGCAGTTTCTGTCCGCAGAGTTTCGGACACCACGTTATTGTGCGGGAGTTTTTCCGTACCTCGGCGGCGCTGTTGCCGTACATCTTCCTGAAAAAGGCCTCGCAGCGTATGCGGCCCGGGTCGCGGAAAGGCAGCACGGTGTCGGTGTAGTCCCAGAAAGCCATGTCCTCGATGTCGCAGCTTTCGAGTTTCTGCTGCCATGTGCGTTCACGGCCGTCGTCGTAGAGCATCTTGGTGCCGTCGGCAAAGATAAGGCTGTCGCCGTCGAAACCCTTCAGCGACTCGGGATAGGCGTCGAGCAGAGCCTGCACAAACAGCGGCACTTTTTTCTGCTGTTCCGCCTGCGCTCCGACAACGCTGTCCTTGACAGGGATGTTCGTAGAAGCGTTTGAACAACAGATTGTTATCGCTGATATGGCAAAAAATAGCAGGTGTTTCATTGTCTCTTTTTTTACAATTTCGGACACACGCGGTGTGTCCTTACATTTTAAGACGCACGGCCGTGCGTCTCTACAATTTCAATTTTCAATTATCAATTTTCAACTATCTCAGCGGGTATGTTTCTCTAATTATCTCTATTTCATCGTTGCTGCAGTCCACCACGGTGGAGGGCACGTCGGTGCCGATGCCGCCGTCGACAACGCAGTCCACCTTTTTGTCGAAGAGGTCGTAAATCAGCTCGGGGTCGGTGAGGTATTCGCTCTCCTGCTCCTGATTTTCGATGCGTACGGAGGTGGAGATGAGCGGCTCGCCGAGTTCCTCAACGATGGCGCGACAGATGTTGTTGTCGGGCACCCGCAGACCGATGGTCTTGTTGGGATTCTGGTAGTTGCGCGGCACGCTGCTGCTGGCCTGCATTACGAAGGTGTAAGGTCCTGGCAGATTGTTCTTTAGCATAAGGAACATATCTTTGTCCAACGGTCGGGTGTACTCCGAGAACTGGCTCAGACTCGAGCATACGAGCGAGAATTTGGCTTTGTTCAGCGAGAAGCCCTTCAGCCGTGCCATCTGTTCCACGGTCTTTTTGTGACTCATGCTGCAACCGAAAGCGTAGAGGGTGTCGGTGGGGTAGATGATAAGTCCCCCGCGACGCAGGATGCCGCCTATCTTGCGGATCTCGTTGGTGTTGGGGTTTTCGGGATAAATCTTGGTTATCATTTTTTTTAGTGATTAGTGACTGGTGATTAGTGATTGGTTTTTGTGAACTGTGAACTGTGATCTGTGAACTGTTGTTTAATTGTTTATTTGTTTAGCTGTTTAACTGTTCATTTGTCCCAATTGGTTCCGAGTTCCGAACTAATTGTCAATTGTCCATTGTAAATTGTTCATTCTTTTAACTGCAAACTCAAAACTGCAAACTACAAACTTTTAATTAGTACTATTTCCGTTGCTAGCATCAGCAGGGAGAGGACGAGGAAGATATGCCACAAGGGCTTTCCTTCGCGCTGACTGCGGATAAGCTGGTCCAACGGCTTGCCGGTGCTTTTTATCAGCGACAGACTGCTGTTCGCTTTTACGGCGTCGGCAAACTCGTCTTCCGAAAGGAAACTCATCTCCGACTCGCGGCGGTCGTAGTTGAAGGCGATGCCCTCAACCACTTTGTCATCGGTCGCAACGACGTAATTGCCAGCGTTTTGCAAGTTGCCGTGGGTACGCAGGATTCTACTGTCGGCACTGCCGGCCATTTCGGGGATTATCTCCGAACTTCCGTCCAATGCACGGATTTTCAGTACGTTGCCATTGCCTATAAGTTTGGTGGAGATTGCTATGTCGTTGCCTATAAAGTGGTAGAAGTCAGACACTTTGCCGCTGTGCAGGGCTATGTTGTACATCGTGGGGACAAACAGCGCCATGCTGCCGAAATTGGTCTGCTGGGCGTCGAGGGGGGCAGAGAGCAGGTAGATGCCGCCGTTGCCGCATTTGGTAAACGAAAGCAGGTCGCCGCCGTTGGCGAGGGTGAGCAGACTCTCCTTAACCGTTGAGCCAGAGGGCGTTGCACGGAAATGTCCGAACACCGTCGGCTGCTCGAAGTCGTTGCCCTGACGCTCGAACACGTTCCGGTAAAGCGGGTGCGAAGTGTTTGTATGCGAGACTTTTACCTCGCCGCTGACAAACTCCTTGAACTCGGGCAACCGCATCTGTTTGGCGAAACGGTTGTAGGCCGCCAGATCCATCTCCTTGCTGGGCA
>JAEEGH010008739.1_pt1 | contig 23821 bp, 13 predicted proteins | sample 9134181 | NCBI WGS metagenome assembly JAEEGH01 (sample SAMN16246544, study PRJNA631951) | gut metagenome | biome: gut microbiome; feature: rumen; material: DP-attached | host: Bos | place: Iran: Karaj | collected 2018-10
CGAACGAAGTTTCGGACGGATTTTTTGGAACTGTCATGTACTTAAGGTTCTGAGCCGCAAGGTTCGTACCCTGCATACGTACCATCGTCTTTTCGTTGCGGGTAAGAATATCCCATGCTCTGATAGACTCAGAAAGCAAACTGATAGCCCTTGCGTTATACGTGCTGTTCGAATTGCGTTTCGCAAGGTTATAGAGCGTTACTCCAAGGTTGTTCGCAGTTTTGCCGTACAGCTCAACAAGATTAATCTGCTCTTCACGAAGCGGGGCTACAATGGTTCCCTCTGTTACTCTTTCTCTGTCGAGCAACTCAATGAGCTTTTCGTAGTATCCCTGTGCTGCCGATGTACTGTCACGTATAGCAAGCGTATTTCCGAGCGCAAGAAGCGTATGACGTTCGGAAGGCTGCTCTGTAATCGTCTTTATGAAGGAATCAAGAGCCGCGCCAGTATCGCCGTTCACATAGTTTATATATCCAATCTTGTACCGTATGGAAGCAGTATCGTGGTTGTTATCAACTGAATGCTGATAATTGCCCAGTGCAGATTCATAATCGCCTGAAATAAAATATTCTATATCCGCAAGGTCGGAATAAAGAATTCCAACGTTCTGATCAGATTTAAGTCCGCTACGCTTCTGCTCGTTCGTAAACATATCGATACCGTCAATATACATCTTCTCGGCTTCGATATATTCCTTGTCATTCGTTTTAAGCTCGCCAATCAGACGATAAGCGTTTATGTTCCGCAAAATGCGGCTGTGCGTCTTTTTCTCTGCGGCATCAAAAATACCGAGCGATTCTTTAAGCAACGCCTCCGCTGCGTCCGGATTTCCTGTCTCTATGAAGTATCTTCCCAAATTGTAGGTAGATTCCGGTATTTCAGGGGCTTTTATTACAGCCTGCTCCAAAAGGTCGCGGACATCTTCTATAGAACTGCGTAGGAATTCGTCAGCCGGCTTAAGCTCGCCGTACAACTTATCAAGAAGATAACCGCTGAGCTCTACCAAATCCTGTCCTTCAAGCGGATTCTTGCTGAGCCGTGGATAGAAATAATTCTTAAGCGGAAGAACCTCGCGTATCTGGTCGGTGCGGATGAAATACCGCATCATTCGTGAAAGATACAAATCGGTCTGGCCGTATAACGACATAATATCAGCATAAGCAACACGGGCATCCTCAAAATGTTTCTCTTTTTCTTCTATTCTAGAGTCATCCGTGTTCGTAGCCCATTCAAGGAAAATGTCGCCCAAAAGGAGCATTCCGTCAGAATCATTAATATGGTAATCAAGGACTTCACGCCTTGTTATTCGCTCTGCATTCTCGTAATCAGAAAGATCGTAAAGCTCCATAGAGGCATACTCAAGCCCGGCTTTCTTGTCGTGATTATATTTATTCAAGAGCCGCTCATACATATTCGCGGCACGTTCGTACTGCTTGTGGTCTTTATAGGCATGGGCATACTCGAAGTACCAGCTCTTCTTTGACTTGTAGCTGTTCGCTTCGTTGAATTTCACTTCTGACTGCGGATAAAGTCCGTTCTCAATAAGCGCGTAACCTTCCTTATAAAGCATTTCTGCCTTTACAGGGCGCACGACAAACTTTGCGATAAGGAACGAGAACAGCAAAAGGAAAGCACAAGAAATGACGCTTATTATCGCTATTGGGATTATCCTGTTTTTAAGGCGGTACTCAAGAGACTTCTTGTATTCTTCATATTCCGCGACAGTGCGCTTTTCGTAGTTCGTTGGAACCTGAATGGCATAATCTACAAGACTTTCTTTTTCCAGATAATTCGCGATTGACCTTGCAGTAGCCTGATTGATTACCATGTCGATAATCTTCATTACAGCTTCTTCTGTAAAGTCAGGATTTACGATTATCTCCTGGATGATAATGCGAAGATTAAGCGGATATCCTTTCAGATTCTCGCGGAATGTCTCATACTCTTCTTCTGTAAGTTCGTTTTTCTCTCTTACGACCTTTTCCTTACGCCTTCTGCCCTTCTTTTCGGTAGACTTGGAAGCGCCTGTCGTCTTGGAGCTTTTTGCCTCCGGTATTTCCGGGGGAATAAGGTCAAAGTCATCGTCGCCGGAGAAGCCGGGAATAGAAAAGTCATCGTCAACAGATTCAAATGAACCAGAAACAGCACCAGAATCGGGCGCGTCCATGGAGAACTCGCTCATATCGCCAAAATCAGGGGCTTCTGGCATTTCAAAAGAGGCGGCTTCTTCCGGCGAGAAACCGGAGTCGTCCGGGTTAAATCCATTGCCTTCCGGCATTGCGAAAGGATCATCGGGAGGAAGCTCAAAACTGCCGCTTTCAGGTTCGGAGTCTATAGAAAGAGAAAGTCCGCCGGAAGAGGCACCGGATGAAGGCTGCGGTGACGCGAAAAGGTCATCGTCATCAAGGACAGAAGAATCGCCCGCGTCCGCACCAGATGCCGCAGATTCTGCAGAAGAGCCGTCTCCGGCCGGTATGTCAAAATCAGGTAAATCGAAGTTAAAATCGTCCGTACCGGCACTGGCAGAACCGGTTCCTGCAGCGGCTCCGGCGGACGTTGTTGTGCCGGCATCTGAGCCCGCGTCGAATGACGGGATGTCACCAAGGCCGAAGTCTGCTGAAACGTCCTCTGTGGTGGCTGAATCTGCGCCAAAAGAAGTATCGGCGGCGCCGGACGAACTTTCGCCGCTTGATGAAGAATCTGAGACAAGGCTGTCTAAGTCAAAGTCGGGCAGAGAGAAGTCGCTTCCAAAATCGCCCGCATCCGCCTGTGAAGCCGCGCCTGCGCCAGCACCTGCGCCAGCACCTGCGCCAGCTTTCGTCTGGGATGATGCGCCGCCCGCAGCACTTCCACCAGCCGCGTCCGCCCCGGAATCTCCGCCAAAGTCCGGCAAATCAAGTCCCGCAAAAAGGTTGCCTGGATCAGTTTCATCGGCGGCGGACTGAACCGCAAAATCGGACTCCCCACCGTCAACAGAAAAATCGCTGTCAGCTGCAAAATCAGACTCGGAAAAATCGCCGCCAGAACCGAAATCGGCGGACGCAAGATTATTCAGTATGTCGTCGGAAACCGGCTCCGTGCCGGACTCCGCGTTTATATCAATGGAAGGAGTATCAACATCGTCTGCAAAACCAGAAAGGAGCGCGTCTATATCGGGCACGTCAGAAGCACCCGCGCTCATTCCGGGCAGCGTAAACGGATTGTCTGCAGAGTATTCTGGAATTTCTTTCGGCGCGGAGCCTTGCGTCGCGGTACCAGCCGCCCCTGCGGCTCCAGTCGCACCGGCAGCACCCGCTATATCACCACCAAGCCCCGGAAGCGATATATCCGGCATGGCAGACGGTGCCTGATCGGCTCCCGCGTTCTTGTTTTCTCCGCGAGCTTCGGCAAGAAGAGCCGCAATATCAAATTCTTCTTCCGTATTACTGGCAGAAGCACCGTCTGCTCCACCAGCACTGGCAAGTATATCGTCTGAAGAAATAGAAGAGCTGTCACCACCAGAAGCGTCCGCGCCGGCTTCTCCGGCATCTCCCGAAGCGCCTCCGGCCGGCTGCTGCCCGGCTATAGGAAGACCGAATACAAAATCGTCGGAGTCATCGGCATCTGAAATTCCAGCCGGAAAATTAACGCGGGGAAGAGTCTCCCCTTTCTCCTGTCGGCGTATGAGTTCGTTTCCAAGTTGTGTGATATCGTCGCTGAATTTCTTCAGCTGCTTCATTCCGGGCATTTTTCTAGATTGTACCCCACTCCACCCTAAATAACAAGTAACGTTTTGTTAACCCGCACGTCGCATTTCAGAGGTTCTCTATAAAACTTTCCGCGCGAATCTACTATTCATTAATCGGTTTTTTTTTCATTCACCTTAATGTATATTTTTGTGGCGCGCACAAATGAGGGATAACCCGCGCACAAATGCAGTCCAGTGGCGCACTTTGTGTGGATTCCTCATTTTCCGCTTATCCGCCCGCCGAATCTTTCCGATATGGAAGTGATATGAAACGTCTCTTTTTATTGCTGGTTCTTGCAGCAATGGCTCTATGCTGCCTTAATGCCCAAGAGGACAATCAATACACTCTGGACAAAATAAGGATAGGCATAAAGTCGGCTAAAGAACCGTACATTGCGGAGAATTACATAGTATTTACCGCAGAGGATAACCATCGTTTCACGGGAATAGCCTTCGATTTCGAGGATTACAAGACAATCCACACGTTCGAAAAGCTCGTTTCCTATGATTACGACAACAATCCACAGGGAACAGTGCTGTTCTACATTATTCCCGTACCAAAAAACAGCACGGGAATCTCGTACCGAATGATTTTCGACGGTCTTTGGACAACGGATCCCCTGAACCCGGTAAAGCAGTTCAGCTTTGAAAGCGGAACATACGTGTCGCAGTTTAAATACGCAAACATGACTCCGACAGTGACGGAAAAGAAAAACGACAAAGTTGTTTTTATACACGATTCCGAGCCCGGAATGGTCGTAAGACTTTCTGGCACATTCTCTAACTGGGATTCGTTCATTTACTACCTGAACGAAACTTCGCCCGGACACTACGAGATTGAGCTTCCGCTGCCGTCAGGAACGTACTACTACTGCTTCTACGAAGGGCTTTCGCCGATTCTTGACACGACGAACCCAGCGAAAGTCTACACACCCGAAGGCAGAATTGCATCAGTAATAACTGTTAATTAGCCGTTGAAACGACCAGCGATTTCTTTTACAGCCTCGAAAAGCTTTTTCACGCCTTCATCGGTGGAGTGGCTGCTGAACGAAAAGCGGACGGCGTTAGCGGCTTTTTCGCCTTTTATTCCCATTGCGGCAAGGACAGGACGCTGGCTCTTCCTTGCTGAACAAGCCGAACCAGTCGAAATATAAAAGCCTTTCTCACTCAGCGCACGAACCATAACCTCGCCCGGAATATTCGCGAACGAAGCCTGCACAACGCCGGGCGCAAACCGCTCGTCAACAGCGTTCCGGCTTTCGGGAACAAGCGTACAGCAAGGAAGTTCCTTTAGTTTTTCAATAAAATGCGCCGTCCGCCGCATTTCCTGAGAAAACATGTTGCCCGCAGACTCGCCGGCACTGCCCGCGCCCTGCTCTCCCAGCCGACCGCGCGTATAATACCGCTCCAAGCAAGATGCAAGAGCAAGCGCGCCAAAAAGGTTTTCGGTGCCGCTTCTCATGCCGTTTTCCTGCCCACCGCCTTTAAGAAACGGCTCAAAACGGTCTTTCATATAAAGAATACCGATTCCGCGCGGTCCGCACAGCTTATGCGCGCTTATGGCAGCTGTGTCTATTCCAGGATAAGAAAGCTCGAACGGTATTTTCCCGGCGGCCTGAACCGCATCCACATGAAACTTCGGTCGCCTTTTTCCCCGGCAGTGCGCCGTCATTGCGTCCGCAATTTCGTAAACAGGCTGAATCGCGCCAGTTTCGTTGTTCACAGCCATAATGCACACAAGAGCGGTATCGTCTTCTATGCGGGCAATGACGGCTTCCGGCGTAACGATGCCGTCGCTGTTGCACGGAACAGTAATTACGCGCCAACCGCAGTGTTTCATAAGCTCCGCTTGCGCCGACACTGCCGGGTGCTCGATCGCGCTAATAAGAATGCTGCCTTTTTGCGGCCGCCGGAGCAACGCGAGTATCGGGATTTGGTCACTTTCTGTGCCGCCAGAAGTGAAAATGACGTTTTCTGGCTTTACGCCAAGAGCCGCAGCACACCGGGCGCGGGCAGACTCGAACGCATGACGGGCATCAAGCCCCGCGCCATGCACACTGGAAGGGTTTGCGCCGTCCGCAAGAGACTTTTCAAGCGCGTCATGCAAAATATCTTCATCGGCAAGGGCAGTCGCCGCCCAGTCGAAATAGCGTTCTTTTATATTGTCTGTGAAATTATCTGACATTTTTCTGCTTCACCTGTGAATATGCGGATATATTACCACAAACAGGTCATAAGAGCAAAGACGGGAATTTTTGAAGCTGCGGAAGCACTGTCAATGCGCAAAGTTGCGCACTATATCTCATTTTTTCTTTCGGACATTGCCTATCAAAGAAGTGTCGTAGACATCCTCTCGTTTTGCGTAGCGGTGCGGCTGAATAGTCCGTACGGTCGTTCCCCTGCCTTGTTCGCTCACTACTTCTATTGTTCCTCGCATAAGCGTAATCAACGACTTTACTATATTAAGGCCAAGACCCGCACTTGGATTGTTTCTGTTAATTTCGTTATCCTCACGGGCAAAGCTTGTAAAAATATGTGGCAAGAAATATTCGGAAATACCGATTCCTGTATCCTCGCAAATAAATTCTACGTTGCATTCATCCTTGTTTTTAGGCGTCTGCTTTATACCGAAGCGTATAGTTCCGCCTCTAGGCGTATATTTAAGAGCGTTCGCAATGATATTAAAAACAACGTCAGTAGTATGAATCACATCCTGATAGATGTACGGATTTGTAATTTCTGACCAGTATTCTACATTTATGCCTTTTTCTTTTGCCCGCTCATCAATAATCCTGTATATTCTCTCGGTCGCGCTCGTAATGTCGGTAGCCTTTTCTTCAACCTTTAGCTCGCCATTTTCAAGGTCAGAAAGCTCAGAAAGATTATTGATGAAATTCAGCAGGTATTCTTCGTTTTTGCGCGCTCTATCAAGGTTTTCCTTTAACACTGCGGTATCATCTATGTTCTCGCGCATCATATCTATGCATTCTATTATGCACTGTATAGGCGGCATAACATCCTTGGCGATATTAGACATAAAGATATTCTTCGCTCTGCTTGCGTTTTCTGCCAGTTCCGCTGTCCGCTGGAATTCCAGCTTTTTACGCAACGCCTCTTCTGCCGCAGCCTTACGCTGCTCTTCTTCCGTTATATCATAAATAAATACGTAGAAAATATCGCCGTATTTTTCGGTTTTGACGAACCGGCCATAGTCTCTTACTGGTTTTATCGTTCCGTCTTTCGCAAGAATTCTATATTCAACGTAGTCAATATCGTTATCTTCCGTAATCTGCTCTTCAATACTCGCCTGAACGCTTTCAAAATCATCTTTATACACAAGACCGCGGAAAGAGTTTCCCGTATATTCCCGCAATTCTTCCGCCGTGTCGCAAGCATACATGCTAAGAAGCTCGCGGTTAAAAGAGATAAGTTCAAGATCACCGTCCGCATGATACGAGAAAAATCCGCCCGGGAGCCCTTCCGCAACTTCGTTCGCAGCCATAAGCATTGTTTCGCTCAAAAGAGAAACTTCTTTGCCGGTTCGTCTTGAAACGACAGACTTTTTTTCCGTCATTACAGCGTTTTTCAATAAGTATGACTCGTATTCGCAGAACGGCAACGGCTCCGAAAAATAGAAACCCTGTATAAAATCGCACCCAAAGCTTTTGAGCAGCTTGAACTGCTCGTCGTTTTCCGCGCCTTCCGCAACGGTCAAAAGCCCCATTCTGTGCGCCATCTTAATTATGTTTTCTATGACTATCTCGTTGGCTTTTATATTGCGGACAAAGCTTATATCAAGTTTAAGGACATCGAGCGAAAAACTTGAAAGAAGACCGAGCGACGAATAGCCTGCGCCAAAGTCGTCCATCTCTATCATAAAACCCATTTCCCGCGCTTTTTTGACTTGCTTCGCTATAATGTCAGTATTCTCGGAATAAAGCGATTCCGTAACTTCAAGATGAAGAAGATTATGTGAGATTTTATAACTGTCTATGATGCCTATCAGCTGTTCAAGGCATCCTTCTTCCATAAAATCGCGTCTGGATATATTCACTGAGACAGGGACAATCGGTATTTTCTCTTCATTCCATCGCTTTATATCTTTGCAGACCTGCTCCAAAACGAACATATCGAGTTTCATTATAAAGCCGTTCTTTTCGAAAATCGGGATAAAAACTTTCGGCGGCACAAGTCCATATTCAGGGTGATTCCAACGGGTAAGCGCTTCTGCACCTGCAATTTTGCGGGAGATAGTCTCGTGCTTGGGCTGGTAAAAAACCTGAAACTGCCCTTCTTCCAGGGCTGTTTCCATCGTCTCTATTATGCGCTGTTCGTCCAGAATACGCTGATGCATCCTGCCCTCAAAGAACGCAATGTCTTTACCGTATACGCCTTTAATCTCGCGGAGTGCGAAAAATGCACGGTCGCAGCAAACGACAATCTGCAAGCTATGGTCTATAGGGGCATAAACACCGATTTTCACAATCTGATGCGGGATGGGCGCAGCCTTAAGTATCGAATCACACGTCTCCTTTATTTGCGCTACGTCCAGATCACCCTTATAGTCAAAGAAAAGGACATACTGATCGCCACCGAACCGACCCGCAAGTCCTTTCGGCATATTTGCTTTAAGTTGGCGGCCGGTGTAGGCAAGAAACTCATCGCATTTTTCCTGACCATACAGTGTGTTCGACGACTTGAAGTTGTCAAAATCAAAGCCGATCATGCAGAATTTCCTGTCCGGATGCTCGCTTCGCAAAACTTCTGCTCTGTAAAGAAAAGCCGGACGGGTATAAAGCCCGGTCAGCTCGTCGCGTTCCAGCTCATCAATTGTCAAATCTGCACGGTAAAGACGAATTGCTGTCTTAAGGCGGTTCAAAACGCGCGGTCCGTTGAAAGGACGCTTGATAAAGTCTACGACATCAAGCCGGATCAATTCATCATCAATTTCGGAATCGGGGTCTATTATGACAAGGACAGGGAATTTCTCTAAATAAGAAAACTTCCGGATTTTCGTAAGGATTGGCAAAGCATCTTTTATGTCAACGATGGCAGCAAAAATATTAAGAGTATCATCACGCAGCATAGAAAAAACTGCGTCAGGTTGCGATTTACAAGGTACTATATCGTAATTTCTTGATATAATCCCTGAAAGAGCCTTTTCATCACCAGATTCTTTTTCAATGAGGAGAACTGATGTTTTTTTGCCTTTATCAACACTTCCCATATCGTTATTATAGCATTTTTTATTTCTAAAACAATTAATTTATTTACGGTATTCTGTATATATTTAAGATTCGTTAAAGGATTCAGCAGGATAATTTGTATTTGTCGGTATACGCGGTGGCGGCAAAAAACTAGCCATTAACCGTTGAATTTAGTATATTTAAATTTGGTCGAAGTCTATGTTCATTAACATAATTCGACTTTTTTGCAAAATCAGAACACACTGATGACCAGTGGGACGCAGTGATTTATAATATTGGATAGATAAAATAAGGAGGAATTATGATAGAAGTCGAGCATCTTTCCCGTTCCTTCGGTTCATTCCGTGCTGTGGATGACATAAGCTTTTCCATTAAGACGGGTGAAATCGTAGGTCTTTTGGGACCGAACGGCGCCGGAAAGACAACAACAATGCGAATGATTACAGGATTCCTTACCCAAACTGCTGGGAAAATCACCATTGACGGCAAGGATATTTCAGAGAATCCTGTGGAATCGAAGCGGAAAATTGGCTATATGCCTGAATCCGCGCCGCTTTACAGCGACATGATTGTAGCGGATTATCTTAAATACGTGGCAGAGATGCAGCAGGTTGATCCTGCGGAGAAAGTTCCTCATCTTTGCGAAGTGTGCGGGCTCAAAGAAGTCATGCACAAGAACATCGGCGAGCTTTCGCGCGGATACAGGCAGCGTGTCGGGCTTGCGCACGCGCTTATGAACGACCCGGAAATTCTTATTCTTGACGAGCCTACAAGCGGACTTGACCCGAACCAGATTGGCGACGTGCGCCGCTTGATAAAAGAAATCGGAAAAACACGCACAGTCATCATATCGACGCACATTTTGGGCGAAGTAGAGATGCTTTGCGACAGAATAATCATCATTTCGAAAGGAAAGCTTGTGGCGGACAGCCCCACTGCGGAACTTCGCACACGGTACGGCAACAGTGCCGTCGTAAGCGTCACGGCAGGCGGCTGCTCGTCCGAGGAGCTTGCGGAAAAACTGCGCGACACCTTAACGGGAAGCGCAGGCGCGGTCGGCGCGGGCTCTGCGGCTTCCAGCGCGAATGCGGCTTCTGGCGCGGTCGGCAACGCAGGTTCCGGCGACATCACCGTTACGCCGACCGCCTGCACAGAGCTTCTTAAAGGCGAAACGAAATGCGGTGCCGTGACAGTCGCTGTGAACAGCGACGCGGAAATACGTCCGCAAATCGTACGCGCCATAATGGAAAGCGGCTGGAACCTTTACACAATGCAGCTTGAGACGAACAGCCTTGAGGACGTATTCCGCTCGCTTACGACGGACACAGGAGATGCGGCATGAAAAAACATTCAGCTATTACAGTTATTTTGAAACGCGAGCTGTACACCTGGTTCAACTCTTTCGTGGCGTGGCTCGTAACAGGACTTTTCCTTATCAGCACAGGCCTGCTGTTTTTCAGCACGTTCTTTATCCGGCAAGTTGCGACACTCCGTTATTTCTTCTCGCTTCTGCCGATACTTTTCTCGTTTTTCATTCCGGCTATAACAATGCGTCTTTTCGCAGAGGAAAGCCGCTCCGGAAGCCTTGAAACACTGATGACTCTTCCTGTTTCATCAGCACAGGCAGTTGCGGGAAAATACCTTGCGGCGTTCATCTCGTGCGCAGTGATGCTTCTTCCAACGCTTTCCTACGCGCTTACAGCCGGAATGTTCGGCAGCCCGGATGCAGGCCCGATTATCGGCGGCTACCTTGGTGCGCTTTTCCTTGCGGCAGCTTACTCCGCGATAGGACTTTTCGCATCAGCATCAAGCAAAAATCAGATTGTCGCGTTCTTCATCGGATTCGCAATCTGCATCATCCTTTCTATAATAGACAGTTTCCTTATCCTGCTGCCCGCAGGAGTAACGAACTTCCTTTCGTTCTTCTCGGCGAACACTCACTTTGAGTCGATTTCGAAAGGAATCATAGACAGCCGCGACTTGCTTTATTTCATCTCAATAACAATTATCTTCCTCGGTCTTACAGTAAAAACTGAAGAAGGCAGGAGGGCTGCATAATGAAAAACTTCATAAAATGGCTAAAAAGCCCCAAAAGCGATTTCCTGCTTTTTGTAATCGTAATTATCCTTATAAATCTTGTAGGGCAGAACGCATTTTTCAGGATTGACCTTACCGAATCAAAAGCTTACTCACTTTCTGACGCAAGCCGCCGCACCGTAAGCACGCTCGACAAGCCGCTTGCTGTAAAGGTTTTCTTCACGTCGAATTTGAATGCGCCGTACAACACTGTTGAGCAGTACTTGAAAGACATTCTTGCGGAATACAAGGGAGCTGCGAACAAGTATTTCAGCTGCGAATTCTTTGACATGGATGACGCAGAGAACCAAAAACTCGCAAGGGAATACGGCATAAATCAGGTCCAGATTCAGGAAGTCAACAACAACGAAATTGGCTTTAAGGCAGCGTATATGGGCGCTGCGTTCATCTACGGAGACAGCATAGAAGTTCTTGATGGCATAACCTCGGCAGAAAGCCTTGAATATAACATCACGACAAAAATCTCAAAGATGATTACGACAGCCGACGTTCTTTCCGGTCTTCAGGACGATGTGACGCTCACGCTTTACACAACGCCTGCGCTCAGCAAGTTCAATATAAGCGGCTTCAATCAGATTGAACAGAGCGTCATAAATGCCTACTCCGCGGTGAACAAGAAAAATCAGGATAAAATCGCGTTCAGACGCGTTGAACCTACGGACGAAGAGATTTCCGGCTATGTCCAGAAATACGGCATTCAGTCTATCGGCTGGACAGAAAAAGACGGCACTCAAAAGCAGGGCGTAATCGGGCTCGTTCTGGAACACGGCGACACGTTCCGGCTTATCCCGCTTGAAATGGCGCAGAGCCTTTTCGGTTACGCGATTGCAGGACTCGACGAGCTTGAGAACAACATCGCCGAAAACCTTAAGAGCCTTATCTCAAAATCAGTTGAGATTGGCTACATCACAGGCCACGGCGAGCGCGACCTTCTTGGCAGCGACTACGAAAGCGCGGCATCGTTCCAGTCCTTAATAGAAGACACATACACGCTCAAAACATTGGAGCTTTCGGAAGAAAACATTCCGGCAGGCATCTCCACAATCGTTATAAACGGCCCGAAAACAGCTTACACCGAAGCTGAGCTTTATAAGATTGACCAGTTCCTTATGCGTGGCGGAAACATCATGTTTATGATTGACCCGTACGAAATTACTGAGTCAGGCAACTACTATTACTCGATGCCGCAGTACACTCCGATAGGCACCGGACTCGAAACGCTTCTTGAAAAATACGGTGTTTCACTCGGCGATGGCTACGTTTTTGACGAGCAGTGCTACGACTACTACACGAATAGCGAGAAACTCCCGATGTACTGGGTTCCGCTCGTAAAAGATTCCGGTGTCAACAAAAACCATCCTGTCACGAAGAACATGGGCAACCTGCTCTTCTTGCAGAACGGACCGCTCACAGTAACGCGCGAAAACAGCAGCGATTTTACGGCGACAGTGCTTGCGTCAACCACGAACAAAGCATGGACATCGACAGACTTCTACGTGCTTAACCCGAACTACATAACGCCGCCGGACAGCTCCGAAAGAAAAGCAGAGCCGCTCGCCGTGATTCTTGAAGGAAACTTCCAGAGCGCGTTCGACAAAGCCCCGGAAGCTCCGCTCACCGACGAAAATGCGGACAGCGAGGACGGCACTGGTGCTAACGAGAATGGCGCATCAAGCACAATAGGCGCAACTGGCTCGACAGAAACAGCCGGAGAGCTTGCAGTTTCAGCGCACCTTTCTTCGAGCATCCAGAAAGGAAAGATTTTCGTATGCGCGACTTCCTACGTGACAACACCGCAGCTTATAAACGACGCGACACAGCCTATATCGATTTTTGTGCGGAACGTGACCGACTACATGAACGGAGCTGAAGAACTCTGCACAATGCGCACAAAAGGTCTTTCCGAGCACACGCTTACAACAGTCAAAGGCCCGCTCGTGACGTTCATGCAGATTTTCAACCAGTACGGTTTGGCGGTTTTGGTCATAATCATCGCATTGATTATCTGGCGGTTCCGCGTGGCAAGACGACGCGCAATACGGCTTACATACAATGCCGATGACACGCGCGATGACGACAACATCCGTGTTGCCGAACAGAACGCGAAAAAACTCGCCACAAAAGCAAACAAAGCGAACAAAAAAGGAGATGCAGACTGATGAACACACTTAAAGTTCGTAAGATAGTGCTTCTTGCACTTATACCTGTACTGCTCTGCATTTATATACTGCAAGTAGTCAGCGGAAACCGTAATACAGTCAAATATCTTACTCTGGAAGAAGAAGCCGACACTGTTCTTATAACGAAAGGTGACGGCACAGAGATAAAAGTTTTCAAAGAAGGCGATGCCTGGTTCGCGGGCGACAAAAAATACCCAGTAGACGACTCGACTGCGAAATCGCTAATAGCGGAAATTTCTTCAATAAAATTGCTGGAGACAGTTTCCTCTTCCGCAGCGGACAAAGCGCGGTACGGTCTTGACGATGCCGCCGCCGTCACCGCCGCCCTTTACAAAGACGGAAAACTCCTACGCACAGTAGGGGTTGGAAAAGCTTCTCCGACCGCACAGCAGACTTACATCACCGTGGACGGCGGAAAAGACATCTACCTTTCTTCGGGTGCGATAACGAGCGACTTTGCAAAAAGCTTGGACGATATCCGTAGCAAGAAAGTATATTCGCTTGACGTAGCAAAGGTGACGGCGGCGACAGCCACTACCCCCGGCGACGGCGCGGTCTCCGTTTTCAGAAACTCGGAAGACAACAGCTGGCTCGGCGGTGACAGTTCCAAAGTATCCTCATGGATTTCGAACATCACAAGCCTTAACGTGCAAAACTGGGCAAGCGAAAACGCCGAGCTTCCGTCAGAAGCCGCAGGCTCCGTAACGCTCACAGCAGAGGGACGCACAATAACAGTCAGCGTATACGCAACCGATGACGAATCGAAGTACATTTGCACATGTTCCGAAACGCCGTATCCGTTCTATCTTTCTTCATATTCTGCGGAGAAATACATAAAAACCGCCGCAGACTTCATGACAGAAGAGTAAGTTTCTTTGGGCATATCTGGTTAAGTTTGGCTGCATCAAGCGGCTCAAACTTAACCAGGCAGAACTAACGTATGGACGCGTCCTTGCGTCCATATTTTCTGAGTTTGTATGCGCCGGCCTGGAGGGGCGGCGAAGCCGTTCCGAAGGAATGAGCGTGAGCGAACCCCGCAAAGCCGGAAAACTTATGCACGCTCCGCACCATAAAAAAAATACGATTTTTATCTCCAATATATCTATAACCTTTTTATAAATGAAAATAATCCCGTGTATGTGAAATTTTTCTTTGAAACCATTCGATAAAACTGATAGAATAGAAGTTATGAACCAGCGTTATGACATTCTTTCAAGGATGAGCCACGAGATAAGAACTCCTCTGAACTCGATTATTGGCCTTAACCGCCTTATTATGGAAAATCCGGGCGATGAAGCGACAGTAAAAAAGACAGCCACGCAAATTGATATTGCGTCGTCTTTTATCCTGAACCTTGTAAACAATTTGATTGATGCGGGCGAAATTGATACTGACAAAATGTTCCTGAACCCGTCCGTTTTTTCGCTACGGCAGCTGCTTGAAGGTCTTTGCATAACATATAAAACAGCAGCCGGCAATGATGGAATCTCTTTTCAGGCAACAATTCCTGAACCTTTCCCAGAGTATGTAAGTCTTGACAAATTCCGCATTTCACAAGTTCTGAACAACCTGCTTTCCAATGCAATCCGCTTTAACAAAAAAGGTGGCCGCATTGATTTTATTGCGGAGGATGTTGGCACAGTTTCCGGCGGAATGCACACGCTCCGCTTTACTGTCTCGGACTCTGGAATAGGAATACCGGACGAAAAGCTTTCCGACATATTCAAGCTTTTCTCCAGTGTCGGCGAAACCGACGAAAACGCCGTATACGGAGCCGGAATGGGGCATTTCGTTTCTGAAAAGATTGTGCGCCTTAGGGGAAGCACTTTGAACGTAAGAAGCGTAGAGGGCGAAGGCAGCACATTCTGGTTCGAGATAAACGTTCCGGTACCGGAAGCAGAGGAAACAAAGCCTCTTAGCGAAAAGAACGAGCTTAAAGGTACCACGATACTTATTGCCGACGACAACAACATAAACTGCAGTATTGTCAAGCATCTTCTTGAAAGCTTCGGCTGCACGGTAGAGGTCACGACGAACGGAGAGGATGCCGTCGCACTGTTCTCCGCATCGGAACCGCACCACTTTGACGCTATACTTCTGGACATTCGAATGCCCGGCATAGACGGACTTGAAACATGCCGCCGTATCCGCGCGCTCGGAGGTGAAGGCGCGTTCTGCATTGACGCGATAGAAATACCAATTATAGCGATGACCGCTAACGTCATGGACTCTGACAGGCAGAAGTCGTTCGATGCGGGTATGAACGGTCACTTGAACAAGCCGATTGACCCGGACGAACTGTACACAATGCTTGCGTCGAGCATAAGGACGAACACGTTCTAAATAACTGCGGCATTGTTTTTGAATGAAGCGCGCTTTTATCCCATTATGTGGGAAGGCGCGCTTTTTTTATTAGGGCCGCCTAGCCGAAATTACCTATTCCGGCGGGTGTTGCAGCCCTTGTTGTGGCGCAGTGACCTGTTCCGCCCAGCTAGAGTTACCTATTGCTAACTCAATATTTTACAATCATTTATCGCAAAAGTTATCGTTGAATAACTATAGAAAATGCTCTATATTGTCCGTAGCAAGGACAGAACAAAATGACAATAAAAGATCTTGAAATAAACGAAACAGCCGTTGTAAAGACAGTCGGCGGCAGCGGCGCACTCCGCCAGCATTTCCTTGATATGGGCGTTATTCCAGGAACGCGCGTGACGCTTATAAAGTACGCGCCGATGGGCGATCCGCTTGAAATCCGCCTTCACAGCTACGAGCTTACGCTAAGAGTCGCGGACGCAGCCCAAATAGAAGTAGAGCATGTAAAAGACGAAGAAACCTCATCAAATACAGGAACACATACACAAGCCAGCCGTGATGAAAAACCTTCAGCGCAAAATCCAAAATCATTGAATTACCACAAAGAGCACCCTGGTCTTGGTGAGGGCGGAAAGTACCACGAAAAAGGAACGGAAAACCCGCTTCCAAAAGAAAAAACGCTTACTTTCGCTCTTGCCGGAAACCAAAACTGCGGAAAGACGACGCTTTTTAATCAGCTTACGGGCGCAAACCAACACGTCGGAAACTTCCCAGGCGTTACGGTTGACCAAAAAAGCGGCGCGATAAAAGGCAGACCGAATACGCTTGTAACAGACTTACCGGGCATTTATTCGCTTTCGCCCTACTCTTCGGAAGAAATTGTCTCGCGCTCGTTCATTCTGGAACAAAAGCCTGATTGTATTATAAACATCGTAGACGCGACGAACATAGAGCGCAATTTGTACCTGACGATGCAGCTTATGACTTTGGAAACTCCTGTAGTCCTGGCGCTCAACATGATGGACGAGATGCACGGCAACGGCGGCTCCGTGGACATTAACGTAATGGAAGATTTTTTGGGAATACCGGTCGTCCCGATTTCTGCGGCAAAAAACGAAGGTATACACGAGCTTGTCAACCATGCCGTCCACATAGCGCAGTATCAGGAAAAGCCCGCCAACAACGATTTCTGTTTGGAAAACGAAAACGGAGGAGCACTTCACCGCTGCCTTCACGCAATAATGAATCTTATAGACGACCACGCTAAGGCCGCCGCCATTCCAGTCCGCTTTGCAGCGACAAAACTTGTTGAAGGCGATGCGGACATAATGAAAGCCCTTAAGCTTTCCACGAACGAGCAGGAAATGCTTGAGCATATTATTTGCCAGCTTGAAGAAGAACGCGGACTGGACAGGGCGGCGGCAATAGCCGACATGCGCTTTACGTTCATAAACAAGCTTGTGGCGGCGGCGGTCAAAAAGCCGCACGAAAGCCGCGAACGCGAACGGAGCCGCCGCATCGACAAGTTTCTTACCGGCAGATACACCGCTATTCCGGCTTTTATCGGCGTAATGGCTCTTGTGTTTTTCCTGACGTTCAACGTTATTGGCGCGTGGCTGCAAGAACTTCTTGAAACAGGAATAGACGCTCTGACAGGTGTTGTAGACACCGCGCTTTCCGCATGGAACGTGAACCCCACTCTTCATTCGCTAGTGATAGACGGCGTTTTTGCCGGCGTTGGAAGCGTATTGAGCTTCCTTCCGATAATAGTGACGCTTTTCTTTTTCTTGTCGCTTTTGGAAGACACCGGCTACATGGCTCGCGTCGCGTTCGTAATGGACAAGCTTCTTAGAAAAATCGGACTTTCAGGACGCAGTATTGTACCGATGCTTATTGGGTTCGGCTGTACCGTTCCGGGCGTAATGGCAAGCCGCACGCTGCCTTCCGAACGCGACCGCAAAATGACGATTCTGCTTACACCGTTTATGAGCTGCACGGCAAAGCTTCCTGTGTACGCTTTCTTTTCCGCGGCGTTTTTCCCAAAATACAGCGGGCTTGTTATGGTGGGACTTTATTTTCTGGGAATCATAATCGGTATATTAATTGCGCTGTTGCTGAAAAACACCGCGTTCAAAGGAGAAGCTGTTCCTTTTGTGATGGAGCTTCCGAATTACCGGATGCCGGGCTTAAAAAACGTCGTGCAGCTTTTGTGGGAAAAGGCGAAGGACTTTTTGCAGCGCGCATTCACAATTATCTTTCTTGCGTCAATTATCATCTGGTTTTTGCAGACGTTCAACACAAAGCTCAACATGGTTACGGATTCGCATGACAGTCTTTTGGCACTTATAGCAGGCTTCATCGCCCCTGTGTTCGCGCCTTTGGGATTTGGCGACTGGCGCATCAGCACATCGCTGTTCGTAGGCTTCATTGCAAAAGAAAGCGTTATTTCGACGCTTTCAGTTCTTGTTCCTACAGAGGCGGCTCTTTTTACAATACTGACTCCAACAGCGGCAGCATCGCTTCTTGTGTTCTGTTTGCTTTATTCGCCATGTGTCGCCGCCGTAGCGTCAATAAAACGGGAATTGGGAGCAAAGTGGGCTCTTTTTGTCGTGCTTGGTCAATGCGCCGTCGCATGGATTGCAGCGCTTATTGTAAAACTGATTTCTCTGGCTTTTTAAAACTGTGCGCAAGGGTATGGAGCCCCGAAGGAGCGCAAGCGACTGAGCCGACCGCAGCCTGCCGATTTGGCAGGCGAGGACGGTGCGCGTTAGCAAAGGGCGGAACACCCGACCGCCGTTTACGGCGGGTGCGTCCAATGCCTGCACTCAGCACTCACGCGGGGTTCAAGAAAACTCTACATTGATTGGGTCGCGCGCAATACTTTCGAACTGAATGCCCGCTTATATCACGAACTTGTTAAGCTCTTCTGATATCGTCTGAACCGATTTTTGGTTTTGCTGAGCCTTTCCGTTTATAATCTCTACCGACTGTGAGAAATTCTTAAGAATCTCAAGTGAATCGTTCATAGAAACATCAATCTGTGAAGAAAGCTCAACGACGTTGTTTATGCCGTTCTTTATCTGTTCAGTATAAACAGCCTGGTTCTTGATAAGCGTATTAACGCTCTGAATAGTCTGCGATATTCTGCTCGTCGTGGAAAGGACTTCTCCAACTCCGCCGGACTGAACATCCATCTTCACCGCGATATTGTCAACGACATCGGTCTGCTTATCAATCTCCTGCTGAATCCGCAAGAACATTGCCTTAGTGTCCTGCATACTCGCCGTTCCGTTCTCGACAGACTGCGTAATTTCTGTGATAAGGTCCTTAATGTTCTTTGCCTGCTTCTGGGTGTTTTCCGCAAGCTTACGGATTTCGTCAGCGACGACTGAGAATCCTTTTCCCGACTCACCGGCATGAGCCGCCTCAATAGCAGCATTCATAGCAAGAAGGTTCGTCTGTGAGGCAACCTGCTGGATTACCTGGATAACTTCGATCATCTTCTTTGATTTTGCGCTTACGGAATTAATTACGTCTTCCGTCTTTACAACTTCCGCAGCGCCTTCCGCAGATGATTCCGAAAGATTCGACGAAAGCTCTTTAGCCTGTATAATCAGCTCGTTTATCTGGTTCGTGTTGTCAGCCATCTGCGAAACAGCCTCTGCATTCCGTTTTTCTGCGACAGCCTGTTCCTGCATTGAAGAACTGAGCGTCGCCGCTTCCTCGTTCAACCGGACAATGTTTGCATTTGCGGATTCCAAAAGCTTGTCGCGCTCTTCGTTCCTGTCGCGAATCTCTTCAAAACTGGTAACTATCTGCCCCATGCCAGCCGAGGTACTGTCCGTCTCTGTAAGGAGCTCCTTCGCAGCCTCGCCTTCAGAAACCGATTCTGTTTTCAGCGTGATAAGCGAGCTGCGCAAGAAGTCCATTAGCTTGTTCATAGATGTTGCTATACGGCCAAAATCATCAAAGTTACCGATATTCAACCGGGTCGTCAAATCGCCTTTCTTGCGCAGGGAGTCAAGCTGCTCCACAGTAAGTGCAAAACGCGTTCTGAGCTTCTTCAGTACGAGTATGCACAGCGGCAAAGTTATAATAAGACTGATGAGCAGCGAGTAAAGTCCTTTGCGCATGAACAGTTCCATACTCCAACCGTTACGAACCGCACTGTAGCCCGAACAGAAGAGATGCCAACCCACGACAAGAGCAACGTTTGTTATAATTGCGCTCAAAGACCGCGCGTAGGAAGAATTCTTTATTCCGTCCGTGTTCTGTATTCTAAGCTTAGAAAGATAGCTGTGCGCCATAATATTAAAGCATGTCTTTGAATAGGAAATTGCCAAGAACGCATAAAGTATGACGAGCACAAGGATTATAAGAATATCAACAAGGCTGTAGCGCAAATTTCCAGTAAGAGTCTTTATGATGATAGTAGAACCGTTTCCTACCGGATAACCGCACAAAAGTGAAATGACAGTTATAAGATTGATTCTGCCCAAAGTTTTTTGAGCTTTCTTTTTCTCTTCTTCAGAGAGAGCCCTTTCCTGCGCCTTTTGAATAAGTCTGGAAAGAGGTTTTTGCAAGTTGAATACTATTATTGTAACAACGATGAAAATACCGGCAGCAGGGCCAAGCGTAGTTGCAAGGTTACCGCTCCAGTCCGCCCATGTGGATCCTTTTATCTGCGTAACTTGGAAAGAAGAAAGTAAAGGAACACCGATTACGGTCGAAAGACCAAAAAATAACAAATAAATACCAAATAAACCCATAGTACTATTATAAATCTATATGAACATTTTTCAATAACTTTTTTAGAAAATTTTGATATATTTGATGTAGGGGGCAAACGCCCCCTCGCTGCAGCCACCTCGACCGCCAAACACGGCGGTCTGCGGTGTCTTCCGCTACCCTCTAGGGAGCGACCCTGCGCGTTGCCAGCGTAGCGTTTCAATGCGCAGGGTAACAACAGTCCGGTGGACTGTTGTTAGCAAGTCTCCCGGAGAGCTATGCTCGTAGGGTGCGGGGCGTATACTTCAGTTTTTGCCCCGCAACGCCCCTGCCCCAAAAAAAGCCTCCCGCGAATCGCAAGGAGGCTTTCCAAGTCTTATGTCAAACTGTCGCTACATCCGATTAATGTGCGAACTTGTCGATGTATCCTGCGATGAATACAACAAGAATGATAATCGGTGCGATGAACTTAAGGTAGAACTTAACAACTTTGTTCTTCGGGAACTTTATGCCGTCTCCGGTATCAGACTCCGCAACGAAGCCGTCCCATCCCCAGCCTTTCTTCCACGTACAGAAAAGCAGGAACAAAAGCGAACCGATTGGCAGCAAGTTCTGGCTTACGATAAAGTCTTCCAAACCGTCGATTGAGCCGATGGCTGTACCGGCGAACACGTTTGACCACACGTTCATGCCGAGCGCGGCAGGTGTCGCGAGCACGAGCATTGCAACAAAGTTTACAAGTACTGATTTGCGGCGTGACCAGCCGAACTTGTCCATAGGGAACGCAACGATGTTCTCGAAAACTGCAATAACTGTAGAAAGAGCCGCGAAGCTCATGAAAAGGAAGAATGCCGCGCCAACAATGCGTCCTGCAACAGGTCCCATCTGGTTGAATACGTTAGGAAGAGAAACGAACGCAAGACCTGCGCCGGAATCAGGCTGAACACTGAATGCCGCACAAGCCGGGAAAATGATAAGACCAGAGAAAATAGCTACGAAAGTATCAAGACCGATAACGCGAACAGCCTCGCCTGTAAGACTGTGTTTTTTGTCTATGTAGGAGCCGAAAATCTCCATTGAACCGATACCAAGGCTCAGCGTAAAGAACGCCTGACCCATTGCGGCATAAATCGTGTCCCAAAGGCCGTGTCCGCCAGCGCCGTCGCCGTTCACAAGAGCCGCAAAATCTGGCTTAAGATAGAACGCATAACCCGCGCCGGAGCCCGGAATTGTGAGCACATAAATTGCAAGACCAATCATTATAACAAGAAGGGCTGACATCATAACTTTTGTTATGCGTTCAACGCCTTTCTGAAGACCGATAAAACATGTTCCGAATCCAAGTATGATGACTACTACCATCCAGATGATAAGGGAAGTCGGTTTTCCGAGAGTTCCGCCGAAAGCAGCTCCAACTTCATCAGGAGTCATGCCGACGAACTTTCCGCTTACCATCTCGAAGAAGTACTTAAGGAACCAGCCGGAGACGACTGTATAGAACATCATGAGAAGATAGTTTCCCGCGACGGCGAAACCGCCGTACCAGTGCCATTTTGTGCCCTTTGGCTCCAGTGTCTCAAAGGCACCAGCCATACTTTTCCTAGAAGCACGACCAACAGCAAACTCACAGACCATTACCGGGAGTCCCAGGATAACGAGGAACAGCAGGTAAATAAGAACGAATGCAGCTCCGCCGTATTTACCGGTTATGTACGGAAAACGCCATACGTTTCCGAGTCCAATTGCACATCCTGCAGAAAGCAGCAGGAATCCCAAGCGGCTTCCGAGACTTTCTCTCTTCTGTCCTTCCATTTTTTAATCTCCATACTTAGAAGCAAATTCGTCCTGCACAAGCAGGATACAAAAAAGCGGCTTGCAGGAATCCGCATGAACAGATTCAAGAAGCCGCCAATTTACCTAAATAAGTTATTTTACGAAAGCTTTTTTAAGGAAATCAAGGTCAAGCTCAGGATAGAGCACGAATTTTCCAAGAAGTGCCTTTACGCGAGCCTTTGCTGTCTCCTCAACTTTCGGATCAAGTTCAATCTTGCCTTTTGCAGGCTTTCCTTCTTTTGTTACGCCAGGCTTTGTTCCCTTAAGAACGTAGTCCATGATATCGGCGATTTCGTCCATTTCGGCAACGCCCATACCAAGTGTCGTAACAGCCGGGGTTCCTACGCGGATTCCGCTCGTCCACCAAGCACCCATCTTGTCATACGGAAGCGCGTTGGCATTAAGAGTAACACCGCACTGGAACATAGCTGCCTCAGCCTGCTTTCCTGTAAGACCATATGTCGAATAAATATCGATAAGCATAAGGTGGTTTTCCGTTCCGTTTGTCTGGAGCTTCATTCCGCGCTTCATACAAGCTTCTGCAAGAGCCTTTGCGTTCTTTGCGACGTTCTCGGCGTACTCGCGGTAAGCAGGAGTGTTTGCCTCTTTGAATGCGATAGCCTTAGCTGCCATAACGTGTGGAAGCGGTCCGCCAAGAACCATCGGGCATCCCTTGTTAACGTAATCTGCGAAAGCTGCCTTGCAAAGAATAAGAGCACCGCGTGGTCCGCGGAGTGTCTTGTGTGTCGTTGTTGTAACGATGTCTGCCCATTTTACCGGGTCGAAATCGCCTGTAAGAACCTTTCCTGCAACGAGTCCAGCAAAGTGTGCCATATCTACCATAAGAACTGCGCCGCACTTGTCAGCAATGTCGCGGAAACGGCGGAAATTGATTGCGCGAGGATATGCTGAATATCCTGCAAGAAGAATAAGAGGCTTAACTTCCATAGCCTGCTTTTCGATAGCGTCGTAGTCAAGAAGACCTGTCTCCGGGTCAACTCCGTATGGGTGGCTCTCGAACATGCGGGCAGAAACGTTCATCTTGTAACCGTGAGTAAGGTGTCCGCCGCAGCTGTAGTCAAGGCCCATAAGCTTCTGGTTGCCGAAGCGTTTGCGGAGCATGTCGAACTGCTCTGCTGTAAGGTCGTTGAGTGACTTAACTCCGAGCTCTTCCAAAGTTGGTGTCTCAACCTTAGCTGAAAGAATTGCCCAGTATGCAACGACGTTTGCGTCACAGCCCGCATGTGGCTGAACGTAAGCGTAATCTGCACCGAAAAGAGCTTCTGCCTCGCGTGCGGCAGTCATCTCAACTGCATCTACGTTTACACAACCGCCGTAATAGCGGTGCTCTGGATAACCTTCGGCATACTTGTCTGTAAGAAGGTTTCCCATAGCTGCCTGTGTAGCAAGAGAACAATAGTTCTCACTCGCGACAAGCTTAAGGTGTCCGCGCTGTGTCTCCAACTCCTTGACGACATCGGCAGCAATGTCCGGATTAACTGTCGCAACCTGCGTAAGGTTCGCAACATAGGCTGTCATTGCAGTGTTAATCTGATCCGGTGTCTTTCCTGAGAGATACTCCTGTAACGGTGTCATAAAAAAACTCCTGTTAGTTTTGGACGCAATTTTGCATGAATGCGCATCCATAAGAATATTGGATAATCCGCTGTCCAGGCGCGCGGCAGCAGCAACACAAAAAATTTGTGCACTTCACGATGGTTATTTCCATCACG